>Ga0102589_1000326_pt1 | contig 113676 bp, 108 predicted proteins | sample AraplaMF_Col_mLB_FD_76858 | JGI IMG/M metagenome (GOLD analysis project Ga0102589, IMG submission 76858) | Arabidopsis root microbial communities from the University of North Carolina, USA - plate scrape MF_Col_mLB | ecosystem: Host-associated > Plants > Roots > Endosphere | place: USA...
ACATCAACGGCACCGGGGCGATGCTGCTTGGCAAGCTGCACCACATAAAGCTGCAGGCCGGGCACATTGGCGAAAGAGAGGAAACCAAGCGCTGCAAGCGTGACCAACGTCAGGACCGGCGAAACGGCGGTGAAGGAAAAGACGAGCAGCACGATGGCCTGGGCCAGGAATAGACCAACGAGGGCCTTGACCGGATTATGGTTCGCAATCCTGCCGCCGCCGATATTGCCGGCGGCAATGGCGATGCCGTAAAGCACGAGGATCAGGCTGACGCTTTTTTCCGAAAAGCCGGTCACATCCTGCAGGATGGGCGCAAGGAAGGTGAAGGCGACGAAGGTGCCGCCGTAACCAAGTGCCGTCATGGCGAATACGATGAGCAGGCGGCCGGAACCGAGAACCCGGACCTGATCCAGCAGGCTCGCCGGCGGCGCCTTCTTGAGCGTGTTCGGCAGAAGCGTCGCAATGCCCAGAAAGGCGACGATACCGAGGGCGGCAACTGCCCAGAAGGTGGCGCGCCAGCCGAAGACCTGACCGATATAGGTGCCGAGCGGAACACCGGTGACGATGGCGACCGTGAGCCCCATGAACATCATGGCAATGGCCGAGGCGCGGCGGTTTTCCGGCACGAGATCGGCTGCGATGGTGGAGCCGACCGAGAAAAAGACGCCGTGGGCGAAGGCGGCGATGACACGGGCGACCAGCAGCATCTCATAACTGGGTGAGAGGGCTGCGAGACTGTTACCGACGATGAACAGGGCCATCAGGCCGAGCAGCAGCGGCTTCCTCTCTATCTTCCCGGTCAATGCCGTGAGGATCGGCGCACCGAAGGTCACGCCCAGCGCATAGACGCTGACGATGAGGCCGGCGAGCGGCAGGGTGATATGAAGATCGTTTGCGACGGTTGGCAGCAGACCGACAATGACGAACTCCGTTGTTCCGATCGCATAAGCCGCGATCGTCAGGGCAAATATAGCCAATGGCATGACGAATACCTCTTCGCCCGCAAGGGGATCGCGGGCCTTCTGGACAGCATGTGCTGCCCGGTTGGATCAAATCGATGCAGACAATATGGGCGAAGGGGACTTGCATGATAACAGGCAAAGCCGGATAAATACCTTTGAATTGAATTCATAGGTAGGAAGCGATGGACAACAGGGCCGGAGAGATGGAAGTCTTCGTGGCGGCGGCGGAACTCGGCAGTTTTTCAGCCGCCGGGCGCCGGCTGAAACTTTCGCCCTCGGCGGTCAGCAAACTTGTCACACGTATCGAAGATCGTCTTGGAACGAGGCTGCTGGCCCGCTCAACCCGGCTCGTCACGCTCACGCCCGAGGGCGAGGTCTATCTGGCGCGGGCACGACGAATCCTCGCCGATATCGCCGAGACCGAGCAGATCGTGGCGAGCGGCGGCAAGGTCGTGCCGCGCGGCCTTCTGCGAGTCAACGCGACGCTCGGCTTCGGCGAACGTTATCTCCTGCCGCTCGCGCCGGAATTCCTGTCGCTCTATCCGGAAATCGAACTCGATATTTCGCTCACCGACGGCGTCATCAGCCTGATCGAGGAACGCACGGACATCGCAATCCGCTCCGGCGCGATGGGCGATTCCTCTCTGAAGGCAAAAAAACTGAAGGAGGTCCGCCGCGTGATCGTCGCCTCCCCTGCCTATATCGAGCAACATGGCCTGCCGGACACGCCGCAGGATCTGGCGCGGCATAATTGCCTGAGTTTTAATTTCAGCCGCAGCCTCAACGAATGGCCGTTCCGCGACCCTGCTTCCGGCGATCTCTATCGCCTTCCTGTCACGGGCAATGCCTCGGTCAATAGCGGCATGGCGATGCGCAGGCTCTGCCTCGCGGGCTTGGGGATGGGGCGCATGGGCGAATTTCACGTCAAACCCGATATCGAGGCAGGACTGCTCGTGCCGGTGCTGGAGGACTATAATGCCGAGGACCTGGAGGTGATCCACGCCGTCTACGCCGGCCACGAGCATCTCGCCGCCCGGGTGCGCGCCTTTATTGATTTCGTTGCCGCGAGAGCCGGGCGGGACTGATCGTTTACATCAGCCCATGCACCAGCTTCGCCAACCAGTCGACAAAAACGCGGACCTTGTTCGTCACATGCCGGGTCTGCGGATAGACCACATAGATCGGCATCGCTTCCCGTCGCCATTCGGAAAGCACCGGCACCAGCTCTCCGCGCGACAGCGCATCCCGCACCATGAAGATCGGCAGCTGCACGATGCCCATGCCGGCGAGCGCCGCATTGAGATAGGTACGGCTGTCGTTGACGGAAACGACGTAGTTGGGCGTCAACTCAACGCTGCGTATGCCATTGTCGAAGGAGGCCGGCATGATCTGGCCCGTGGTGGCATTGAGGTAACCCACCGATAAATGATCTTTTTCGAGGTCCTCGGGCTCCTGCGGCATGCCGAACTTCTGGATATAGGACGGCGACGCAAATGTTTCGAACCGGAGTTCGCCTACTTTTCGGGCAATCAGCGACTGATCGCGCAACACGCCGACCCGCAGCGCGCAGTCGACATTTTCAGCGATATAGTCGACCAGACGGTCACCGACGCCGAGGTCGAGGCGGATTTGCGGATAGCGCTGGTAAAATTCGCAAAGATGTGGGATAACGACGAGGTCCGCAAAGACACCTGCCATTTCCACACGCAACCGGCCCGACGGCTGCACCTGCGCGCTGGACATACTGCCGTCAAGTTCTTCAATTTCCGATAAAATCTGCGATGCGCGCTCATAATAGAGAGCACCGTCCGTTGTCAGCATGACCCGCCGCGTCGTGCGGTTGAGAAGCGTGGTCTGCAAGTGCGCCTCGAGCGCCTGTACCATGTTGGTAACAGTGGTTTTCGGCATGCTCAGCGCGGTCGCGGCCCGGCTGAAATTGCCGGTTTCCACGACCCGCGTAAAAACCCGCATGGCGGAAAGCTGATCCATGATGCGATTATCCGTATATTTGGAATAGTGTTTTCATTTTAGCGTAGTTGATCATTTTTCTCCGAACAATAATATGAATTTCAGATTTTGCAAATATGGTGCACCGGTGATGGTGGCGCACGGGACCGGATTAGATGAACGCGCACTGGGAAAACATCAAAAGCTGCGGGGGCCTCGCATCCCAGCTTTCCGTGCGCCGGTATGAGGGTGCAAACCTTTGCAGCCAGCCGCCCGTGGTGCTTTACCTGCGCGGCGGATCGTTTCTGCAACCCGGCCTTGAGCCTGATGGCAATTGCCCCGAGCTTCCGGTGGCCCGCGCGCTTGCAGAAAGCGGCGCAGTGGTCGTGGAAGCCGACTACAGCAAGCCGTCCGGCAACGAGTTTCCGATGGTTATCGACTGTGCTTACGAGGCGCTCGATCATCTGAACCGGGATCGCAAGCATTATGGCGGCGCGAAATCGCTGCTGTTCGTGGCCGGCGAAGAAGCTGGTGGCAATGTGGCGGCGGGGCTTGCCTTGAAGGCCCGTGACCGCATGCCCGGCAAGCTCGCAGGCCAGATACTTCTGTCGCCCATGATCGACCCGATGATGACGACGGAATCCTTCCGCGACGCGGACAGGATCGGCATGCGCCAGCGCTGGGCGGATGGCTGGAGCCACTACCTTGCCAAGGCCTGCGGGTTTTTCCACCCCTATGCCGCACCCTGCCAGTGCACGCGGCTGAACCGGGTAGCGCCGGCGCTGATCTTTACCGCCGAGGATGATCCTCTGCGCGACGAGACGGTCAATTATGGAGACCGTCTTATCGCCTCGGGTGTCAGCGTCCGGAGCCATGTTTTCCCCGCCGGCGTCGGCTGGACGGGGCTTTATCAAGGAGAGGGCGGCGGATGGGTCCCATCCATCTGTTCGGAGTTCAAGACTTTCGTTGACCAGTTAAAACACTGAATACCGCATTTATTGAGAAACTGATCGGCTCCTGATCTGGGGCCAAGGAGATACCCATGACGCTGAACACAAAGCGCCGGGCCCTGACGGGCGCCGGCATCGGGCTTGCCGTGTCCGTTGCAGCCGCAGCACTGTTTTTCGACCTGCCTACCAGCCGCAACGCAACGGCCGCTTCCACGCCCGCTGAAACACCGGCAATCCCGGTCACCGTCGCGAAGGTGGAAAGCCGCGACGTGATGCGCTGGGAGGAATTTTCCGGCCGTCTGGAGGCCGTAGACCGGGTGCAGATCCGCTCCCGCGTCGCCGGCCAGATCAAGGCCGTGCATTTCCGCGAGGGCGCGCTGGTGAAGGAAGGCGATCCCCTCTTCACCATCGATCCGGCCCCCTATCAGGCCGCCGTTGCCGGCGCTGAAGGGCAGGTCGCCTCGGCCGAAGCCAAGGTGAGCCTCGCGAAAACCGAACTCGACCGCGGCCGCCGGCTTTCCGACAATCGCACCATCTCCCAGAGCGATCTCGACCAGCGCCAGAGCTCGTTTGCGGATGCCGAAGCCCAGCTTCGCGCCGCCCGCGCAGCATTGACGACGGCGCAACTCGATCTCGGCTACACCGAAATCCGCGCCCCTGTTTCGGGCCGCGTCGGCCGCATCGAAATCACCGCCGGCAACCTCGTCGCCGCCGGCTCCACCTCGCCGGCCCTGACGACACTCGTCTCGGTCAACCCGATCTATGCAAGCTTCAATGCCAGCGAAGGCACGGTGGCGAAGGCTCTTGCCGAGCTGCCGAAAACCGATGGCGCCCTGCCCGCTCTGGAACAGATACCGGTTGAAATCGGCACGCTTTCGGATGAAGGCACGCCGATCAAGGGCACCTTGCACCTGATCGACAACCAGGTCGACTCGGCCAGCGGCACCATCGGTGTGCGCGCCATCTTCGACAATCCGGACGGCAGGCTGATCCCCGGCCAGTTCGTGCGGGTGCGCATGGGCGAACCGAAGCCGGAAAACCGCATCGTCATCAGCGACCGCGCCATCGGCACGGACCAGGACAAGCGCTTCGTCTTCGTGGTCGATGCCGAAAACAAGGTGAGCTACCGCCAGATCAAGCCCGGTGCACCGGCAGACGGTCAGCGCATCATCGACAGCGGTCTTGCCGCGGGTGATACGATCGTCGTCAACGGCCTGCAGCGTATCCGTCCGGGTGCGACCATCGCACCGCAGGCGGAAGACAAGGTTGCTGCTTCGCAGTAACCCACCTCTTTGATCAGTAAGCGTCCCGCGCTTTCGCGAGACGCGCATTCAGACAGAACCGGCCTTCACCGGCGGCAATCCTGCCGCCGGAGCGGCCTTCGCATTCCAAAATATACCCGGAGAGGGACTGGATATGAATATTTCCAGATTTTTTGTCGACCGGCCGGTATTCGCCGGCGTCTTGTCGATCCTGATTGTGGTGGCAGGCCTTCTTGGCATGCGCGCCCTGCCGATTTCGGAATATCCCGAAGTCGTTCCGCCATCCGTCGTCGTGCGCGCCACCTATCCCGGTGCGAACCCGACCGTTATCGCTGAAACCGTCGCGACACCGCTCGAAGAACAGATCAACGGTGTCGAGGACATGCTCTATATGGGCAGCCAGGCGACATCGGACGGCGTGCTGACGCTCACCGTCACCTTCAAGCTCGGCACCGACCCCGACAAGGCCCAGCAGCTGGTGCAGAACCGCGTCTCGCAGGCCGAACCGCGCCTGCCGGCGGAAGTGCGTGCGCTCGGCATCACAACGGTGAAGAGCTCGCCCGACTTCATCATGGTCGTCAACCTTGTTTCCAAGACCGACGCCTATGACATCACCTACCTGCGCAACTATGCGACGCTGAACGTCAAGGACCGCCTCGCCCGCATCGAAGGTGTCGGCCAGGTGCAGGTCTTCGGCGCAGGTGACTATTCCATGCGCGTCTGGCTCGACCCGCAGAAAGTGGCCGAACATGATCTGGCTGCCAGTGACGTCTCCGACGCCATCCGCCAGCAGAACGTGCAGGCCGCAGCCGGCGTCATCGGCGCTTCGCCAAGCCCGAACGGTGTCGACCTGCAGCTCAACGTCAATGCCCAGGGCCGTCTGACGACGCCGGAAGAATTCGGCAACATCATCGTCAAGAGCGGCGCGAACGGCGAAATCACCCGCCTGCGCGATGTCGCGCGCATCGAACTCGGCGCAGCAGACTACACGCTGCGTTCGCTGCTCGATGGTGAGCCGGCCGTGGCTGTCGCAGTGCTTCAGGCCCCCGGCTCCAACGCCATCGAAATCGCCGACAATGTCCGCGCCACCATGGACAATCTGCAATTGGCCATGCCCGATGGCGTGAAATACGAGATCGTCTACGATACGACGAAATTCGTGCGCTCCTCCATCGAGAAGGTCGTCGACACACTCCTCGAGGCCGTTGGCCTCGTGGTGCTTGTCGTCATCCTTTTCCTCCAGACCTGGCGCGCCTCGATCATTCCGCTGATCGCCGTTCCGGTCTCGATCATCGGCACCTTCGCCGTCATGTATGCCTTCGGCTTTTCCATCAACGCGTTGACGCTGTTCGGGCTCGTGCTCGCCATCGGCATCGTCGTGGATGACGCGATCGTGGTCGTCGAAAACGTCGAGCGAAACATCGAAAACGGGCTCTCACCGCGTGACGCCACCTATAAGGCCATGCGCGAAGTCTCCGGCCCGATCATCGCCATTGCGCTGGTTCTGGTCGCCGTCTTCGTGCCGCTCGCCTTCATCTCCGGCCTGTCCGGCCAGTTCTACCGGCAGTTCGCGCTGACGATTGCGATCTCCACCGTCATTTCGGCGATCAATTCGCTGACGCTGTCACCCGCTCTTGCGGCCCTGCTGCTGAAGGAACACGGTGCGCCGAAGGACTGGCTCACCCGCTTCATGGACAAGATACTCGGCTGGTTCTTCCGTGGCTTCAACCGTGCCTTCGGCGCGGCCTCGAACGGCTACGGCAAGACGGTCGGCGGCTTGGTGACACGCAAGAGCTTGGTGATGATCGTTTACATGGCGCTGGTGGCTGCCACCTATGGCATGTTCACGACAGTGCCGAGCGGCTTCGTGCCGGCGCAGGACAAGCAGTATCTGATCGGTTTCGCCCAGTTGCCCGATGGCGCAACGCTCGACCGCACCGAGAACGTCATCAAGCGGATGAGCGCAATCGCCATGGAAACGCCCGGTGTCAGCCACGCCATCGCCTTCCCGGGCCTGTCGATCAACGGCTTCACCATCGGCTCCAACTCCGGCATCGTCTTTGCGGTTCTCGACGATTTCGAAAAGCGCAAGACACCGGAACTCTCCGGCGGCGCCATCGCCATGCAGCTGAACCAGAAGTTCGCCGGCATTCAGGATGCCTTTATCGCCATGTTCCCGCCGCCGCCGGTCAACGGTCTCGGTCAGACAGGTGGCTTCAAACTGCAGATCGAAGACCGCGCCGGCTACGGCTACCAGACGCTGGACGAAGCGGCGAAGGCCGTCATCGCCAAGGCCTATCAGACACCGGAGCTGGGAGGCATCTTCTCCAGCTACCAGATCAACGTGCCGCAGCTCTTCGCCGATCTCGACCGCGCCAAGGCCGAACAGCTGGGCGTCTCCGTCAGCGACGTCTTCCAGACGCTGCAGATTTATCTCGGCTCGCTCTACGTCAATGACTTCAACGCCTTCGGCCGCACATACAGCGTCCGTGTGCAGGCGGACTCGCAGTTCCGCGCCCACGCCGAAGATATCGGTCGCCTGAAGGTTCGCTCCGCAACGGGTCAGATGATCCCGCTGTCGACGCTCCTGAAGGTGGATGCAACGACGGGACCGGAACGCACCAACCGTTATAACGGCTTCCTCGCAGCCGATATCAATGGTGGACCGGCACCCGGCTTCTCATCAGGTCAGGCGCAGGCGGCGATCGAGAAGATCCTTGCCGAAACCCTGCCCGCGGGGATCGATTACGAATGGACGGATCTGACCTACCAGCAGATTCTCGCCGGCAACTCCAGCATCGTGGTGTTCCCGCTGGCGCTGCTGCTCGTCTATCTCGTGCTCGCCGCGCAATATGAAAGCCTGACCCTGCCGATTGCGATCATCCTGATCGTGCCGCTCGGCGTACTTGCGGCCCTGACGGGCGTCTGGCTGACGGGAGGGGATAACAACATCTTTACGCAGATCGGCCTTGTCGTCCTTGTGGGTCTCTCGGCGAAAAACGCGATCCTGATCGTGGAATTCGCGCGGGAACTGGAATTCGAGGGACGAACGCCGCTTCAGGCGGCTATCGAGGCAAGCCGGCTTCGCCTGCGCCCGATCCTGATGACCTCGCTCGCCTTCATCATGGGCGTGGTGCCCCTGGTCGTCTCGACAGGTGCCGGTGCGGAAATGCGCGCCGCCATGGGTGTCGCTGTGTTCTCCGGCATGATCGGCGTGACGTTCTTCGGCATCTTCATGACACCGGTCTTCTACGTGCTGGTGCGCAAACTGGCGGGCAATCGTCCGCTCATCCAGCACAAAGAGGAAGAACCGGCCAACTCGGACTACAAGCTCGAAAAGGCCGGCTAAGACCACACTCCCATCCACCGCAACCTTCGACGCAAGCCCGCCGCGCATCCCAAGATGCGCGGCGTTTTATTGGCTGGAATATTCGTGACGCTTTACTGAAATAGAATCTGTTTCATCCAGTTACACGCCAATCCTGCTATAACGCCTCAGTGCCGAAGCTTTCGGAATGAAATATAGATGCCCTAACCGGGCGGAACTTTAAGAAAAGGCGCGCTTTTTTAGTTAAAATTCTGTGATAAATTGAAAAGCAGGGTGATTCGGACTAAATGATTTAGTTCAGGGGCGGCATGATGGAGCAGGACTACGAGAACTGGGCGACGACCGTTGCCTATTCAATCGTGATGCATGAGGGTCTCGACCTCGCGCTTTCCGCGCAAAATCTCGACAGGGGCAAGATCCGGAACAACCGCGAGCGTCTGATGGAAGCCATCCGAACCTCGTTGCTGGAAGCCCGCTCGCGCAGCGGCCAGATGACCGTGGCCTGAGGCTCACCAAAGTGCATCAATAGCCGACAAATTCAGGCCGCCAGCAGGTCGGTCCGCACCGCCGCCTTCAGCGGCAGATGGTCGGAGGCGATGCGCGCCAGTGCGCTGTCATGCGCCTCCACCTGCTCGATCAGTCCTTCTCGATTGGCGATGATCCTGTCGAGCGCCAGCACCGGCAGGTTGGACGGAAAACTCGGCACCGCCGGCGGCAGGGCGCCGAACGCATCCCGGAACGTATTGAGCGACGAGCCATTGCCGAGGCGCCATTCGTTGAGATCGCCGAGAAGGATAGTGGGGCATTCGTCGCGTGCTTCCAGAAGGCCGAGCAAGGCTTTCGCCTGCTGGGCGCGGGAGTGCCGCAGAAGACCGAAATGGGCAGCGATGACACGCAGCACGCTGCCGTTTTTCAGGTCAAGTTCCACGACCAACGCGCCGCGCGGCTCAAGCCCCGGCAGCTTCAGCGTGTGCACGTCGCGCACCGCGCCTTCCCTGAACAGAACGACATTGCCGTGCCAGCCATGCGCCTTCACCCCCGATTGCACGGGGACAGGCACCAGCCCGCTTTCCCGTTCCAGCCGGGCGAGATCGAGCAGGCCGGTGCGCTCGCCAAAACGGCTGTCCGCTTCCTGTAGCGCGATGATGTCGGCGCCGATTTCCTGAATGACGCGGCTGGTGCGATCGGGATCGAACTTGCGGTCGCGGCCAACACATTTGTGAACGTTATAGGAAGCGATGATGGGAAATTGGTGGGCCTTTTCCTCAGGCTTGGCATTCTGCCGCTGGCGGTGATTGCGCAGCGAGTTCATCACGAAGGCGGGCAGGCTGGTGTTTCTGGCCAACACCGCTTTTTCGTTTTCCAGCATGCCGTCTTTTTTCACACGTCATCTCCGTTCAAAGATAGGGCGAGGCAAGCCACAGAACCCGTTCCACGAAACGAACAACGAATGGACGCGCTTTCAGTTCGCTCAGTCTCACAGGTATTGCAGCATCGCGTGCCGTCGAAATCGTCTGGCTGATGGTCTGGCCGAAGCCGTCGTCCATCACCTCGAGATCAATCTCAAAATTCAGTCGCAAAGAGCGCGGATCGAGGTTGGAGGACCCGATGTAACTCCACCGCCCGTCAATCACCAGCATCTTCGAATGATTGAATGGTCCGGTCGCCCTCCATATGCGACAATAATTGCGCAGCATCTGATCGAATTGCGCCGTCATGGCCCGATCCACCAGCACCAGATTGTTGCTCTTCGGCACGACGATATCCACGACCACGCCGCGCCGCGCCGCTGTTATGAGCGCTGAAATAAGCTCGCGATCCGGGAGAAAATAGGGCGACATGATGAGAATGGACGAGCGCGCAATGGAAAATGCGCCGGTCAGCATTTTGTGATTGGTCTCGATGCTTTTGTCAGGCCCGGACGAGCAAACGCGGGAAATGAGTTGCGAGCCCGGTATGCCGTCGGGGATCGCGATATCCCAGACCGCCGTATCCAGCACTTCCTTGGTCGTGAAGCGCCAGTCTTCCGCAGCAATCGAGAAAAAATCAGAGACCACGGGACCGGTGATCTTGAAATGCGTGTCATGGGACTGGCTCTCACCGGCGAATTCCCGTGTAAATCCTTCGCGAATATTCATGCCGCCGCTGAAGGCGACGCGCCCATCCACAACGAGAATCTTGCGGTGGGTGCGAAGATTGGCATAGGGCAGGCGCAGGCCCATGATGACATTGCCGTTGAAGACCGCTGCGACGATGCCTTTTTCGCGCAGCGTCGGCAGAATGCTCGGCACCGAATATCGCGCGCCGACCGCATCGATCAGCACCCGAACCTCGACTCCCCGCTGCTGCGCCCTCTCCAGTGCTGCAACGAAGCGCATGCCGATCCGGTCATTGTCGAAAATATAGGTTTCGAGGATGATCGACCGTTTCGCCTGTTCGATGGCCTCCAGCATGGCTTCATAAGCGAGATCGCCAGTCACCAGCGGCTCGATGCTGTTACCCGTCGTCAGCGCGTGGCGGGTCACCCGGTCGCCAAGGATTTTCATCGCCGCGAAGCGTCGCCCCACGCGCTCGGCAACCAGATCGCCGCCGGCGTCGAACCGCGCGACACGATCCATGATCTCGTCCTGCATGAAGGACCGCTGCTGCGTGATTGTGGATCGGCGGATGCGGTTGATGCCGGCAATCGCGTAGATGACGGCGCCGACGATCGGCGACAAGACGATAACGCCAACCCAGCCGAGCGCCGAGCGAACTTCTTCCTTGGTCATCGTGGCATGCACGGCCGCAACGGTACCCATGATAACGGAGAGGACGGCAAGGATATGAGGCCAATAGGCAATGACGAGATCGAGCATGGTACGACTATAGGGTATCGACCGGGAAAGTGTAACGCGGATTCCCGATATGCCGTTGCATAAACAAAAACATAGAGGTGCCCATCTGATTGCAACGCGGCAGCTCTCCGGCGTCGTCGACATGCCCTCCCCCGCCATGCTTTAGCGGGACAGACCCTTGCGGGAATAAGGGTGGAAACCGGACGTGCGATATGTCATGAGAGCGCATCTTGATCTTTGGGCAGGGGTTCTTGCGGGATTTCTGCGACGTATGAAAGCAAGAAGGCCGTGATGCAGGACAATACGCAGGGTGCCGTCATCGTCATTTCCAGCCACGTCATGCGTGGCTCCGTCGGCAACCGCGCCGCCGTCTTTGCGCTGGAGACGCTCGGTTATCCGGTCTGGGCGGTGCCGACCATCGTCATGCCCTGGCATCCCGGGCACGGCCCCTCCACCCGCATGCGCTTTCAGGACGACGACTTCGACAAGGCAATGAGCGACCTCGAAAACGCCAGATGGATAGGCGAGGTCAAGGCCGTACTGACCGGCTATTTCGGCAGCGCCGCGCAGGTTCGCTCCACCGCAAGGCTGATCCGCAACCTCAAGGAAAAGAACCCGGCGCTGATCTACGCCTGCGATCCGGTCATGGGCGATCTCGGCGGGCTCTATATTCCGCTCGAGACCGCCGAAGCCATCCGCGACGAACTCATTCCGCTGGCGACTGTCGCGACGCCCAATCGATACGAACTGGCGTGGATGAGTGGCGCGGAGCTTGAGACCAACAATGCCATCATGGATGCCGCCCTCGCCCTCGGCCCGCCGAAAATGCTGGTCACCTCGGCGGTGCCAATGATGACGGGCGGCACCGGCAATCTTTATCTCAGCGGCCGCCATGCGCTTCTCGCCGAACACCGCGCCATCGAAAATGCACCGAACGGCCTCGGCGACCTGATGTCGGCGCTGTTCCTCGCCCGCCTGCTGGAAGGTCTGGACGATGAAAAGGCGCTGCAGCTGGCAACCGCCAGCGTGTTCGAAGTCCTCGCCCGCACCAAAAAACGCGACATGAACGAACTGACGCTGGAGACCGACTCGTCAAGTCTCTCCACACCCATGGCCATGGTGCAGATGCGTCATCTCTTGCATCCTTCGCGCAGCAGGCGCAAATAGCGGGCAGAGCATCTCCAGGAAAATCGGGGCGGGTTTTCCGATCGGAATGCGGCACATAGGGAGTTGGGGCGAAAACGCTCCAACGGATTGGTCTTCAACGCACCGAGTTCCTCTCTTGATCTCGGTCCAACCACAACGGTACTGCGATAGATGAAAGATTTTCCGGAAAACCTTCTCAACGGCTATAAGAACTTCATGAGCGGCCGCTATGCCGATGAGCGCGAAAGATACCGCGTTCTGGCGGAAACCGGACAGAAACCGCAAACGCTGTTCATCGCCTGTTGTGACTCCCGTTCGGCACCGGAAACCATTTTCGACTGCGGACCGGGAGAGTTGTTCGTCGTCCGCAACGTTGCCAACATGGTGCCGCCCTTCGAGCCCGACGGGCAATATCACGCAACCTCCGCCGCCATCGAATATGCTGTTCAGGTTCTGAAGGTAAAGGACATCGTCGTCATGGGTCACGGCCGCTGCGGCGGCATCCAGGCAGCACTCGATCCCAATCTCGAGCCGTTGTCGCCCGGCGATTTCATTGGCAAATGGATGAACATGGTCAAGTCGGCCGCCTCGCAAATCCAGAGCAACGATGTGATGACCGCCTCCGAGCGGCAGACGGCGCTGGAACGCGTTTCCATCCGCAACTCCATCACCAATCTGCGCGGCTTCCCTTTCGTCAAGGCACAGGAAACCGCCGGCAAGGTGAAGCTGCACGGCGCATGGTTCGATATTTCGACCGGCGAATTGTGGGTGATGGACGGCAAAACCGGCGACTTCCGCCGCCCCGATCTGTGATTAAGGCGTGTAGCCTCCGCCAATAACATTCAACTTCGTCACCCCGGACTAGATCCGGGGTCCAGCGCGATCAAGTCCTTGATCGCCAAAGACCCGTTCACGGCGCAGACGCGCCGTGACTGGATGCCGGATCAAGTCCGGCATGACGGAAGTGAGAATTCGCGCGTGGGAAGCCGCCTTATTGGCCGTCAATCGCCTTGCCGATGAAGGCGATGGCCTGCTGATAGACGCTTGCGGCGTTCCAGCCCTGGATGGCGGCATAATTTGCCTGCCCCTGCTGGTAACCCGCACCACGCTGCCAGCCATGGCCGACGAGGAAGTTTGCGGTGGAAGCCAGCGCATCTGCGCGCGAGCCAACGAGATCGATGCGGCCGTCGCGGTCGAAATCCACGCCGTAGCGCACCACGTTCAACGGCAGGAACTGCGTCTGGCCGATTTCACCGTGTGCGGCACCCTTGGCGTTGACATTCAGCGAACCGCTGCCGACGAGCTTCAGGGCGGCATAAAGCTGCTCGGTGAAATAATCCGAACGACGGCAGTCAAATGCCAACGTCGAAACGGCCGACAGCGTGTGCTGTTTACCCATGAAACTGCCGAAGCCCGTTTCCATGCCCCAGATGGCGAGGAGCGGACCGGCCGGCACGCCATAGGCGCGCTCGATGGAATCGAAGAGCGCGGCATTGTTCTTCTTCATCGTCTTGCCGCGCGAAATGATCGTCTGACCGCCGCGCTTCTGCATGAACTGTTCGAAGGAGAGCTTGAAGCTGTGCTGGCCGCGATCGGCGCTGATCGTGGCGCGATTGTAGGTTACGTTGGCAAAGGCGCGATCGAGCACAGAGGCGCTGACCCCGCGGCCCGCCGCTTCCTGCTTGAAGGCGCCGACCCACGCTTCAAAACCCGCGGAGGTGTTGCCGCATTGCGCCGCCATGACCGGCGTCGCTGCCAGAACCGAGACCATGGCCACACCAGCCAGAATTGCCTTCATTGCCCACATCTAAATCTGCCTTCGATGTTTTTGGGAGAGTTTTCCCGAGAACCAACCATTATACTGCATGGTTCAGGTGCCAAAACTGCCTTTTGGCGGCCTAAATTGCCTTTCGACTGCAAAGCCTGCAAATAAACTGGCCGTGATCTCGCCAATTATAAAACCCGCCTGCCCCACACAGAACAGACGGGTTATACTTAACGAACCTTAAAAAATCGTATCGTTGATCAGGCAGCGGCCTTGCGCGGCTTGATGAAACCACGATTGATCAACAGTTCGGCGATCTGGACGGCATTAAGAGCTGCGCCCTTGCGCAGGTTGTCAGAAACAACCCAGAGGTTGAGCCCATTTTCCACCGTCGCATCTTCGCGGATACGCGAGATGTAGGTGGCGTCTTCACCGGCGGATTCCACCGGCGTGATGTAACCGCCGTTTTCGCGCTTGTCGATGACGAGGCAACCCGGTGCTTCGCGCAGGATATCACGGGCCTGATCGGCGGTGATCTCGTTTTCGAACTCGATATTGACCGATTCCGAATGGCCGATGAAGACAGGAACGCGCACCGCCGTGCAGGTCACCTTGATCTTCGGATCGAGCATCTTCTTCGTTTCGGCCAGAACCTTCCATTCTTCCTTCGTGTAGCCGTCTTCCATGAAGACGTCGATGTGCGGAATGACGTTGAAGGCGATACGCTTGGTGAACTTCTTGGATTCGACCGGGTCGGCCACGAAAACGGCGCGGGTCTGCTGGAACAGTTCGTCCATGCCTTCCTTGCCTGCGCCGGACACCGACTGGTAGGTGGAAACGACGACGCGCTTGATCTTGGCGAAATCATGCAGCGGCTTCAGCGCAACAACGAGCTGCGCCGTGGAGCAATTCGGGTTGGCGATGATGTTCTTCTTGGTGAAGCCTGCAACCGCATCGGCGTTGACTTCCGGAACGATCAGCGGAACGTCCTGATCGTAGCGCCAGGCGGACGAGTTATCGATGACGACGCAGCCCTGCTGGCCGATCTTTGGCGACCACTTCTTGGAAACATCGCCGCCGGCCGACATCAGGCAGATATCCGTGTCGGAAAAATCGTAGTTCTCGAGGTTCGAAACCTTCAGCGTGCGGTCGCCATAGGAGACTTCCGTGCCCTGCGAGCGGGCGGAAGCGAGCGGCACGACTTCATCGGCGGGAAAACCGCGTTCGGCCAGGATATTGAGCATTTCGCGACCGACGTTGCCGGTGGCGCCTGCAATTGCAACTTTGAAACCCATGATCAAGCTCTCTTTCTGTCTCTCCTCTTTTTGGTGAGGTGGGAACCCGCATCATATCGCGGCTTCCTCGATCCCCAGCCAAACCGGGGAGAGAGCGGTGGCCAGAGACGTTAGACGGTTTTAATCGTCGTTTTGGCCGTAATTCGGATAGAATAAGAAAGACGCGGATCATCGCCGGCGGATTGTGCCGGTCCTTCCATGACGAACATGTCTGCAACATGCATGCGCAAGGTGATGCTCCTTCTTCGCGAGAAGCTATTAGAAGGTTTCTCGTTCCTGTCAAGGGAAAAGGCGCCGGCTGAAGCAGGCGTGAAGCCGCCCCGCGACATATTCGGGATGCTTCACATTAGACTAAAGTCATAATCCGAAAGCATCGCTCTTACTGGGGTTAATTTTCTGTCACTCTGCTGTCACGCGCATTGCAGCCGTAAGGTTGAGTCCAGAGGAGAGAGCTGGGCTCCGCAGTGCGTCGATTGGGACATCTGTGGAGGACAGACAATGGCAAATGTTGCAGCCGTAAGCGGCGCCGCCCGTCCAATGACGGGTGAAGAGAAGAAGGTGATTTTCGCCTCTTCTCTCGGAACGGTCTTCGAATGGTACGACTTCTATCTTTACGGTTCGCTCGCGATATACATCGGCGCGAACTTCTTCAGCCAGTATCCGGAAACGACGCGTAACATCTTCGCGCTGCTGGCCTTTGCCGCCGGCTTCCTCGTGCGCCCCTTTGGCGCGCTGGTCTTTGGCCGGCTCGGCGATATCGTCGGACGTAAATATACCTTCCTCATCACCATCCTCATCATGGGTGTGTCCACCTTCCTCGTCGGCGTGCTGCCCAGCGCATCGCAGATCGGCATTGCCGCTCCGATCATCCTGATCGTTCTGCGCATGCTGCAGGGTCTGGCGCTTGGCGGTGAATATGGCGGCGCTGCAACCTATGTTGCCGAGCATGCCCCCAATGGTCGCAGAGGTTACTACACCTCCTGGATCCAGACGACGGCGACGCTCGGCCTGTTCCTGTCGCTGGTGGTCATTCTCGGCGTGCAGTTTGCACTCGGCAAGGAAGCTTTCGCTGCCTGGGGCTGGCGCATTCCTTTCCTCGTTTCCGTTCTGCTGCTTGGCGTATCCGTATGGATCCGTCTGAAGATGAACGAATCCCCGGCCTTCAAGAAAATGAAGGAAGAAGGCAAGACCTCCAAGGCGCCGCTGAGCGAAGCTTTCGGCCAGTGGAAAAACGCCAAGATCGCGCTCATCGCGCTTGTCGGCGCCGTCATCGGCCAGGCCGTTGTCTGGTACACCGGCCAGTTCTACGCGCTGTTCTTCCTGCAGAGCATTCTGAAGGTCGACGGCCAGTCCGCCAACATCATGGTGGCGGCAGCGCTCATTCTCGGCACCAGCTTCTTCGTCATCTTCGGCTGGCTGTCCGACAAGATCGGCCGCAAGCCGATCATCATGGCCGGTCTGATCCTTGCCATGCTGACCTACTTCCCGCTGTTCAAGGCACTGACCTGGGCAGGTAACCCGGCGCTTGCACAGGCGCAGTCCAGCGTTCGCGCCACCGTCAGCGCCGCACCCGGCGACTGCAAATTCCAGTTCAACCCGACGGGCACGGCAAAGTTCACCACATCCTGCGATATCGCAACCTCGTTCCTGACGCGCAATTCCGTGCCTTATGACGTGGTCGCGGGGCCGGCCGGCCAGCCGGCCACCGTCAAGATCGGCGACGCCACCATCACCAGCTACGACGCCGCCGCCGCTGGCGCGGATGCCGCAGCCAAGGACAGGGCCTTCCAGAAGCAGGTCAACATGGCGCTTCACGATGGCGGCTACCCGCTGGTGCGCGGCGCGGCACAGGTGCCTGACGCAAAACTGGACGCCTTCATTGCCGCAAACCCGGAACTGAACCTCAATGCCGATGCCGTCCGCGCCGCCGACAAGAAGATGGTTGCGACCGACAAGCTGGTGGCTGACAAGCTGCTCACTCCGGCCGAAACGGGTGGTGCAGCCGAAATGGCCGTCTACACTGTGGCCGGCGGCGGCACCTTCTCGATGGTAGCCGATCCGGCTGCCGTGAACTGGGTCGTCATCATCGCGGTTTTGACCGTCCTCGTCATCTACGTGACGATGGTCTACGGCCCGATCGCAGCATTGCTGGTGGAACTGTTCCCGACCCGCATCCGCTACTCCGGCATGTCGCTGCCATACCACATCGGCAACGGCTGGTTCGGCGGTCTTCTGCCCGCCACGGCCTTTGCGATGAGCGCGGCGAAGGGCGATATCTACTACGGCCTCTGGTATCCGATCATCTTTGCAGGCATCACGCTGGTCATCGGCCTGCTGTTCCTGCCGGAGACAAAGGATCGCGATATCCATGCCATGGATTGAGTGACACCCGATAGACTGCAGAAATCACCCGGCGTTTCGGCGCCGGGTTTTTTGTTGCCGCCGTACCGCCATCGCCCAAAATGGGCTTTTCCGGCCTGTCAATCCGCCGCAGGTAGAAAACAGCAATAACAAGACAAAAACGCCCGAAATGGGCTATGACGGCTTATCAGGACGGGAATGGGAGAGCAGTTTTGAGAATCGGGACACCAAGAGAACTCTATGAAGGTGAAGCGCGGGTCGCCATGACGCCTGACAGCGCGCAGGCTTTGCAGAAACTCGGCTATGAGTGCGTCGTCGAGGCAGGGGCTGGCAAGGCGGCCGGCTTTTCTGACGACGCTTATCGCGCAGCCGGCGTGACGGTGGTCGACAGTGCTGACGCGCTTTACAGCGGCTCCGATATCATCGCCAAGGTTCGCCCGCCGGAAACGGCGGAAATTCATCGCCTGTCTTCGGACAAGACTCTGATCTCGTTCTTCTATCCCGCCCAGAACAAGGACCTTCTGGAACAGGCGAAGCAAAAAGGCGCGAACATCATCGCCATGGACATGGTGCCGCGTATCTCCCGCGCCCAGAAGATGGATGCGCTCTCCTCCATGGCCAATATCGCCGGTTATCGCGCGGTCATCGAGGCCGGCAATAATTTCGGCCGCTTCTTCACCGGTCAGGTGACGGCCGCCGGCAAGGTGCCGCCCGCCAAGGTGCTGGTCATCGGCGCCGGCGTTGCCGGTCTTGCCGCCATCGGCACGGCCACGTCGCTCGGCGCGATCACCTATGCCTTCGACGTGCGCCCTGAAGTGGCCGAGCAGATCGAATCCATGGGCGCGGAATTCGTCTATCTCGATTTTGCCGACCAGCAGGATGGGGCAGCGACCGGCGGTTATGCCGCCCCCTCCTCGCCGGAATTCCGCGAGAAGCAGCTGGAGAAATTCCGCGAACTCGCCCCGCAGATGGATATCGTCATCACTACGGCGCTGATCCCCGGCCGCGACGCCCCGAAGCTGTGGCTTGCCGACATGGTGGCGATGATGAAGCCGGGTTCGGTCATCATCGACCTCGCCGCCGAGCGCGGCGGCAATTGCGACCTGACGGTTCCCGACCAGCGCGTCGTATCCGACAATGGCGTCATCGTCATCGGCTACACCGATTTCCCGAGCCGCATGGCAACGCAGGCCTCGACGCTTTACGCCACCAACATCCGCCACATGATGACCGATCTGACGCCCGCAAAGGACGGCAAGCCGGTTCACAACATGGAAGACGACGTTATCCGCGGCGCGACCGTCACCTATCAGGGCGAGATCACCTTCCCGCCGCCGCCGCCGAAGATCCAGGCCATTGCCGCGCAGAAGCCGAAGGAAAAAGCCAAAGAGCTGACGCCGGAGGAAAAGCACGCCAAGGAAAAGGCCGAGTTCAAGGCGCAGACGAAGAGCCAGGTTGGCCTTCTGGTCGCCGGCACGGCCATCCTGTTGCTCGTTGGTCTTTATGCGCCGGCAAGTTTCATGAGCCACTTTATCGTCTTCGTGCTCGCCTGCTTCGTCGGTTTCCAGGTCATCTGGAATGTCAGCCACTCGCTGCACACGCCGCTGATGGCCGTCACCAACGCCATTTCCGGCATCGTCATCATCGGCGCGCTGCTGCAGATCGGCTCCGGCAACTGGCTGGTGGTGATCCTTGCCTCGCTTTCCGTCCTGATCGCGACGATCAACATCGTCGGCGGTTTCCTCGTGACACGGCGCATGCTCGCCATGTTCCAGAAGTCCTGAGCGTGCGGGGATTTAAGTAAATGACCATTGGTATTGTTTCCGCGGCTTACGTTGCCGCAGCCGTTCTCTTCATCCTTTCCCTCGGTGGCCTTTCCGGACAGGAAAGCGCCAAGCGTGCCGTCTGGTACGGCATCGTTGGAATGGGCCTCGCCATCGTCGCCACCGTCTTCGGTCCTGAAATCAGCAAGGGCGTCGGGCAATGGCTCGTCGTGCTCCTGATGCTGGCCGGCGGCTCCGTCCTCGGCTACTTCGTCGCAAGCCGCGTGCAGATGACCGAAATGCCGCAGCTTGTGGCGGCCCTTCACTCCTTCGTCGGTCTTGCCGCCGTTTTCATCGGCTTCAACGCCCATATCGAAGAAGCGCATGTCGCCTCGCTCGATGAGACCGCACGTTCCCTCTTGACGGGCTTTTCTGCCATCCTCGCCCACAAGACTCCGGTGGAACTGGCGATCATGAAGGTCGAGGTCTTCCTCGGCGTCTTCATCGGCGCGGTCACCTTCACCGGCTCCGTCGTCGCCTTCGGCAAGCTTGCCGGCAAGGTGGACGGCAAGGCGAAGAAACTGCCGGGCGGGCATCTGCTGAACGCCGGTGCGGCGATCCTGTCGCTGGTGCTGCTCATCATGTATTGCAATGGTGCCGGCGCATGGACGCTGGTGCTGATGACGCTGGCCGCCTTCTTCATCGGCTATCACCTGATCATGGGCATTGGCGGCGCCGACATGCCTGTCGTCGTCTCCATGCTGAACAGCTATTCCGGCTGGGCGGCCGCCGCCATCGGCTTCACGCTCGGCAACGATCTCTTGATCGTCACGGGCGCGCTGGTCGGCTCCTCGGGTGCGATCCTCTCCTACATCATGTGCAAGGCAATGAACCGCTCCTTCATCTCGGTCATCCTCGGCGGCTTCGGCGGCACGACGGGCCCGGCGATGGAAATCGAGGGGGAACAAGTGGCGATCGACGCCGAAGGTGTGGCCGCGGCACTCAACGACGCCGACAGCGTCATCATCGTGCCCGGTTACGGCATGGCGGTGGCGCAGGCACAAAGCGCGGTGTCGGAACTGACCCGCAAGCTGCGCGCCGACGGCAAGACCGTGCGCTTCGCCATTCATCCGGTGGCCGGCCGTCTTCCCGGCCACATGAACGTGCTGCTCGCCGAAGCGAAGGTGCCCTACGACATCGTGCTGGAAATGGACGAGATCAACGACGATTTCCCAAGCACCGACGTCGTGATCGTCATCGGCTCGAACGACATCGTCAACCCGGCAGCCCAGGACGATCCGAACTCACCCATATCAGGCATGCCGGTTCTGGAAGTGTGGAAGTCGAAACTCGTTATCGTCTCCAAGCGCGGCCAGGGCACAGGTTACTCCGGCATCGAGAACCCGCTGTTCTACAAGGACAATACGCGCATGTTCTACGGAGATGCGAAAAAGTCGATCAACGATCTTCTGCCGTTGATCAAGTAAAAGCGAAACCCGCGAAACGGGAGCGGGCCATTACAATAAAGAAATCCCCGCTTTCAACGCGGGGATTTCATATATCTTCAGCGTCAGGAATTTTTGTGGCTCTGCTGACCCGCCTTCACATGCTGCTCATGTGATCCGCCGCGGGTCTTGCCATTGTCGCCATTGCCGGAGGAGGCCGATGCCGACTTGGAACCGCTGTCGCTGTTCTTGTGGCTTTTTTGGCCTGCCTTCACATGCTGTTCGTGCGTACCACCCTGATTTGCCATGGTATGTCTCCTCATATTGGTGATTTTGTCACTCGCGCCTTCCGTGAGACGCCTCAACCGAACCATTCGGCGCGGCAGGAGTTCCAGATTTTTAACATTTCGTGAGATCGCGACAGGCTCTCATCGCTGCTTTCCAAATTCCTTGCGAAGTTCGTCCTTGGCCTCTTCCAGCACATCCTTTCGTTTTCTCGGCAGCGATCGACCGGCCCGGTTGATGTAAAAGACCAGCATGGACATGGCCGACCGGAAAGGGTTTGCCTTGCGCCTGTCGGATTGTTCTGCCGAGGCCTTCAGCGATCGGGCGATCTGCGAGGGGTCCTCCTTTGTGAAGACCTCTTTTTCAAGGTCAAGCGCATCGCTTTCCCTGGTCACTTTCTGCGACCATTTCTTTTTCTTCTTCGCCTTTTTCATTGTGCTTCTCCCGAACGATCATGATTTTCGGCCGGGATCGTGGGTGTGGTGACTGTCGCGCTCGCCACCGCCGCCGGAAACGTGGCTCTTCGAGCGTTTGTCGCTGTCCGCGGGGGGCTTCTTGATTTCCAGCGGCTCCTTTGCATTTTCATGCGATGCGCCCGGCCCACCTTGTCGGATGCTGGCCGGCGTTTTTGTTGACGTGGACATCTCTTCCTCCTGTCATCGGTGACGGCGGTCAGGCCGCCGGATCATTGGTCATCGCGCGTTTTCATCGCGTCCGAGACGCGCTTCTTGCGTGGATCCCTAAGGTTCTCGCCAACGGCGTCGCGGTCGTGCTCAGGATCGTCAGACGGTTTCATGTAACCTCTCGGCCGGTTTTCCTCCGGCCCTTCCCAGCGCGGCGATTGGTCGGTGGTGCCAGGCGCACCGTCTCGCGGAGATTTGATGGTCATCGCTGCCTCCATTTAAGTTGCGAACCCACCCAACCTCTTTGCTGAGATGATGTTCCGCCGAACGGAGGGTGCGATGGGGCCAAGTTTTTTCGAAACCATTGCGGGTTGCACCGGTTAGGCGGCAGAGAAATTCAATCAGAGGGAACACGACGATGACGGATAGACCCGATAAGTCCGATCGCATCTCCAGAATTGCTTACGAGCAACAGCAGGACTTTCTCAGACGCTCGTCCCTGCAGTTTCTGGAATGCGCCATCCATTTATGTGCCACGAATATGAGTATTTCCGAACTCGCCACGCGACTTGAAAAACAGGCCCAGTATCTGCGGCAGTTCGGCTGAGGGTGCAGGGGCATGGCGGCGACGACAACGCCTTAGCCGGGAAGACCGAAATGCCGAGATTTTTCTTCACTGTGATCAGTGGCAAGAATGTCCTTGATGATCAGGAAGGGAGCGTTCTGCCCTCGCTCAACCAGGCGATCGAGGAGGCGCTGAAAGATGCCCGCGCGCTGATGAGCGATGCCATCCTGCAGGGCCGCGACATCTCCGGAGGGTGCATCATCATCCGCAACGCGCAGCAGGAGGTTCTGACAGTCGTCCGCTTTGCCGATGCGTTAGACAGAAATGGCTGACGGCGCGTCGACATCCGTCTGCATGCGCGCCATCAGCCGCTCATATTCTTTTTCGGGGACGCCATAGGTCGCGTCGGCAACGCTTTCCAGGATGCGGCGATTGATGATGCGGACCTTGCCGCGGCTGGCGCGGATCGCATGAATGCCCTCGAGAATATGCAATTCATTGGTGATGCCGGGCCGGCGCACGCCAAGAACCGTGGAGAGGAACTCATGGGTAATCGGCAGGTCATCGGTATCGAGACGGTCATGGCACATCAGCAACCATCGCGCGAGCCTTTCGCGCAGGCTGTATTGCCCGTTCGCCAGTACGAGCTGGCCGACCTGAAGCATGCAGATATTGACGTAACCGAGCAGAAGCTCGCGCAGACGCGCATCCTCTTCCATATCCCGCAATACTTCGGCAGCCGGGATGAGGTAGCCGCGCCCGGTCACGCTCATCACGGTCTCATCCGGCGTGGTTTCTGCGCCCAGCAGTGCGGGCCAGCCGGTAATCCCCTCGCGCCCGACGAGCACGGTCTCGATACCCTTGCCGCCCTCATCATGCACGATGGTCGATGCGAGCCCGGTTTCGATGAAACAGAGATGGGAGATCGGCATCCCGGCACCGACGAGCTGGTGCCCGGCCGGCAGGTTTACCGGTTCCATACGGGCGGCGAGCTGCGACAGCCGTTCCGTGCCGAGGGTTTTCAACAATCGGTTATAGAAAACAAAATTTGATCCAAGCATAGCGGTTCGCCCCGTTCGCCCCTCTGCTCGAAACATTAACCTGCAGAATCATATTAGCAGGGGAAAAATGAATGAAAACAGTGAGTACGTTACCGTACAAATTTGCAGAAAGGGGCGTCTCTGCCTCGCAGGATGACCAAAATTCGCAATTCCTGCCCAAGCTTGAAACAGCATGATAACCCGAAATACCGCGATTGGGTAAGGCTTGCCAAATGATGGGGAACGGTCCTGATAACCGGCGAGGAAGGAGAAGCTGCCGTGACGGAGAAAAGGCCAAGCAGAAGACCGCCTCCTGCCTTCCAGTCCAGTGGCGCGGATGCCACCTCTTTGGGAGCCCTCCGGGACGACGCCGAGGGATGCCGGAGATGTGATCTCTACCAACACGCCACCCAGCTGGTTTTCGGCGAAGGCAGCGCGAAAGCGCGCGTGGTTCTCGTCGGTGAGCAGCCCGGCAATGAGGAGGACCGGAAAGGCAGACCCTTTGTCGGACCAGCCGGCCGTCTCCTCGACCAATGTCTCCAGGAAGCCGGCGTCGACCGCTCGCAATGTTATGTGACGAACGCCGTCAAACATTTCAAATTCGAACAGCGCGGCAAGCGGCGGTTGCATGAACGCCCGAATAGCGGCGAGGTTCAAAGCTGCGCCTGGTGGCTGGCAGCAGAGTTGCGCCTGCTTGCCCCCGACCTGATCGTGGCCATGGGCGCTACCGCTTTTTATACACTGACCGGGCGTAGAACCGGCGTGACCAGTGAACGCGGCAACCTCCTGACGACGCCTTTCGGCACGCGCCTCCTCGTCACGATACACCCCTCCTATCTCCTGCGCCTTCGCGACCGCGACGATGCCCACCGACAGCAGCGCGCGTTCATCGCCGACCTGCACAGGATAGAGGAGATCCTTGCCGAAACCTCGTAACCGCCGCATCTGCTGCATTCGGTCCGACCATCAGGAACAAGCTTTTCCCAGCGTGGTTAGGGACTCCCAAACAGGGAGGCTTTAAAACCATGCACAAGAAAATCGAACACAAGATCATCGCCCATGAAAATGGATGGGCCGTCGTTATCTCCGGCGTGATACGAGGCGTATACCCCAGCCGCCATATGGCTTTGTCAGCGGCAAAAGAGCTTCAAAGCGATTTATTATCCGCGGACACGGCAAAGGCTTCCGGTCCGGTCGCCAATCTGCCCTTGACCGATGCGGCGGCCATCAGCCGGTGGCGCACCTCATCACAGCCAACAGTAGCAGTGCCCTATCAGGTGGATATGCCGTTGCGGCGCAGGAGTGGCGAGGTCAGCTACCCCGCGTCGTTTGACGGCTCCAGTCTAAGAGACGGCAAGATTTAAGCGGCATCGAAGACCAGCCGCGTCTCGATGGGGCGGCGGTCTGTGCGGCAGCTGTCCGAGCCCCCTGCGCCTGTACCATGATGAGGTCCACTTACCATGGAACTTCATCCAGGCGCCAAGATCGGATCGATCCGTGGCTCCTTTGCCTCTCTTGCGCATATTTCAGATTTCGCTTGATTGGACGGCTGGAATTGCGCCTTTCAGGCGCTATGGTGGCCTGGAAGGTCAGTGCATGCGATGGGATGCGAGGAGAAAGCTATGGAGACTGTCAAACGCCTCACCATCGCTATCATCGGGATGACCGATACCGTGACACCCGAGATCACGAAGGCCTGGTCGAATGCCCGCGTTGGCCTCAAAGGACCCTACACGGCCGATCACTTGGAACGGGAGCACGCACTGGAATTCGCAGCGGCGATCGTCGACATCCGTTACGAGCCGGACGTTATCTTGCGGCTGACCGAGAGACTGGAAGCCGAAGCAATACCCTATCTTTTTTTCGTTCCCGCGACCGTTATCGACAGTGCACCGGGACCTTTTATCCTCTCCGAGCGTTCAGAAGATATCGAAACCATCGTCTCCGCCCTGGTTGCGCAGGGAGGAGGCACCAGGCATTAGAGCGAGGCACGTGTTATGCTGGAGCGACCGCAGGGCCATGGTGAAGCGAATGTTCTGTTTTCTCTTTTGCCTGAGGATGTCAGGCGCGAGGTAGTGGGAGCCTGCAGCGCGGTAGAGCTTGTGCTGGGCGATGTGCTGATATCCGCTGGCGCGCCGATCGAGCGCGTTTTCTTCCTTTCTTCCGGCATCGCGTCCGTCGTTGTCGTCTCGAAATCCGGGCGAAAGACTGAAGCGGGCCTCGTGGGTAGAGAGGGTTTCGTTCCCATGGCCGCAGCGGCGGGCGCGCCGAGAAACATGACCGAGATCGTGATGCAGGCCCCCGGTGAGGCACTTGCCCTTGACATAGGGTCGTTTGAAACGCTGCTGGCAAAACATCGGGTGTTCTTCGACATTCTGGCCTGCGCGAATCATATCTCCAGGGTGCAGGTGGAGTGCACCGCTTCCTCCAACGCCATCCAGTCAGTTACCGAGCGTCTCGCCCGCTGGCTTTTGATGTGTCACGACCGCGTCGAAGGCAATTCCCTGCATCTGACACACGACTTTCTGTCAACGATGCTGGCAGTGCGGCGTGCAAGCGTGACGGATGCACTGCACGTTCTTGAGAGCCATGGCTTCATTCGTTCTGAAAGAGGTCGGATCACGATCAGGAACCGCGAGACGCTGGAAACCTATGCCGGCGAGCTCTACGGTCTGCCCGAGGAGGAGGGCAACCGCATGCTCGCCCGCTTCCGGCGCGCGCACCCATCGGAGCCGCCGCTGGGTAATCTCACCGCGGTCTGAAGCGGCAGCAGGAGCCGCACGGGAGGATTTCACGCCATCGGTTTGGTACGGTGGCGGACATTTACCTTTGGCGGTTTCCCTATAAGATAGATGCATCTTCCCTCACGCTATGAAATGCCGGACGCATTTCGAGGAGGTGAAATGTATGCTAATCACGAGTACCAGAGTTCGGGAATATTCCTGGACGACGACATCAATATCGTTAAGGCAGCCTTCGACAATGTCGTTTCGGCCGAGCCGGACCCTGCCCTCTGCCGCGCCGAAGTCGCCCGCTACGTTCTGAAAATGTATGATCGTGGCGTCGTTGACCCGCTGAAACTCCAGCAACTGACCGCCCTCTATTTCAGGACCAAGCTACGGGTCCGTTGACAACCCGTTCGGGATGAAAGGCAGCGCGTCAGGGCCGAAGTTCCGACCGCGGCCAGCAGGATTGTTGCGCCTCATCCTGCCTTTGAATTCTTCCCGACCGCACCATACAAGGTGATCGAACAGGCAGGAACAAAGCCACGCGGGCATGGTTCGGATTGCTCCACGAACTCAGGCCCGACGAGGTAGACGATGACCCGCAAAACGCTCCCCATCCCCGAGGAAAACAGAAGCCACGAGGGGTCAGGCGACAATGAACGCGTGAACACGGAAGAGGCTTCTCCGGTCAAGGAACAAAAGGTTTCAACACGGACCGGCAGGCAGGCAAACATCAAGATCAACACCACCCACCAGGGTCACCAGCAGGACCGATAGCCCCCTGCTTCCGGTAGACGGCTGCGCGCTGGCGCCGCTCCGTCTCCGGGTTCCTGCCGTTTGATATCCACGCGTTCCCGGAGGCGCCACATGCGCATTCTTGCCGTCACGGCCGAACTGTTTCCCTTCGTCAAGACCGGCGGATTGGCCGATGCGGCAGGGGCGCTGCCGGAGGCGCTCGCAAAACTCGGCGCAGACGTTCGCACTCTACTGCCCCTTTACCGCAAGCTGATCCCCCTCGTTCGCGGCCAGACACCGTGTCTGAAGACCGATATTCTCGGATGGCCGGTATCGGTTTACGCCGTTGCCGCCAAAGGGCATCGACTTCTCCTTCTCGAGGCGGCAGACCTGTTCGACAGGGACGGCCATCCCTACGGCATGAAAGGCGCGCCCTTCGCCGACAATGACCTGCGCTTTGCGGTGCTGTCCAAGGTGGCAGCAGAGATTGCCCTTGGGGCCATAGCCGACTGGAAGCCCGATCTTGTCCATGTCCATGACTGGCATGCCGCGCTGACCTGCGTTTATCTTTCAGAGGCGACCCCCAAGGTGCCCACCGTCCTCACCCTTCACAATCTGGCCTTTCAGGGCCAATATGCAATGGACCGGGCCGGCGTGCTGGGCTTGCCCCCGCACCTTTGCACCGTCGACTGCCTTGAATATTATGGCGACATTTCCTTTCTGAAGGGCGGTCTCACGACGGCCTCGGCCGTGACGACGGTCAGTCCGACCTATGCGAGGGAAATCCTGACACCGGACATGGGCATGGGCATGCATGGTGTGCTGGCCGTTCGCCGCGATGACCTGCGTGGCATCGTCAACGGTGTCGACCAGGATGTATGGGACCCTGCAACCGATCCTTACATCATAGCAAATTTCACCGCTGCGACGGCCACGCGACGAAGCCTGAACAAATATGCCCTGCTTCAGGCCCTCGGCCTTGCCCCGACGCAGGGTCCTGTCTTCGGCGTGGTCAGCCGCCTGACCTGGCAAAAAGGCATAGACCTCCTCCCCCAGGTCGTGCCGCTGATCATCGCGCGAAAAGGCAGGCTGATCATTCATGGCGAGGGTGACACGGCGCTGGAAGAAAATCTGCGGGCGCTGGCGAAGCGGTACCCTGAGCTGGTTTGCGCCCATATCGGTTACGATGAACGGCTCGCGCATATGATCCAGGCGGGCTCCGACTTCATCATCCAGCCTTCCCGGTTCGAGCCCTGCGGGCTCACACAACTCTACGCGCTCCGCTACGGTGCGCTTCCCATCGTCAGCCGCACGGGCGGGCTTGCGGAGACCATCATCGATGCGAATGACGCAGCCATCGAGGCGGGGGTGGCGACGGGTTTTCAGTTCGAACCGGCAAATGAGGAGGATTTGCGCGCCGCACTCGACCGCGCGATTGATGCCTATAATGACCGCCAGCTTTTCAGACGGCTTCAGGCGCAGGCAATGCAGGCCAATTTTTCCTGGGACAAGAGCGCCGCGCAGTATATGTCGCTTTTCGAAAGCCTCGTCGGCCCGGACGCATCCGCCGGAGACACCTTTCCCCACATCACGTCCGAGACCTTCGCAAAGATAAGGGCTGACAGGCGACTGGCGGGAACCGCAGGATCATCAACGGGTTAGACCTCCGACAACAGGAGGTTGATGATGGATGCAGGGAAATATCGCAAATGGGGCGCCCAGCGAGAGCAATCCGGAGAAACGGAATTTACGATCTGGGCCCCCGCATCGGCCGCAGTGAGATTATGGCTGAACGATGCGGAATCCAACATGCAAACGGCCGGGGACGGCTGGCATCACATCACAAAACCCACCTCCGCCGGCGATCGCTACGGCTTCATATTGGATGACGGGACAAGGGTTTCAGATCCCGCTTCCCACCGGCAAGAGGAAGGCCCGCTCGGCCCCTCCCTGATCGTCAACCATGACTTCCACTGGAAAAACCCCGACTGGAAAGGCCGGCCCTGGCACGAAGCGGTCGTCTATGAGCTTCATGTCGGAACTTTTACAAAAGAAGGAACATATGCCGCCGCCGCGGCGAAGCTCGAATATCTCGCAAGCATCGGTGTGACGGTGGTCGAACTCATGCCGCTTGCGACCTTCTCGGGCAGTCGCGGCTGGGGTTATGACGGCGTTCTGCAATTCGCGCCCCAGCGGGATTACGGCACGCCCGAAGACCTCAAGGCCTTCATCGATGAGGCCCATGGCCATGGCCTGATGGTGTTGCTGGATGTCGTCTATAACCACTTCGGCACGACGGGAAACGCGATTGAGACCTTCGCGCCAGCGTTCTTCAAACAGGGCGGAACGCCGTGGGGACCCGCGCCGGACTTTAACCGCGCCGAGGTGCGGTCGTTCTTTCTCCAGAACGCGCTCTACTGGCTCGAGGCCTACCGGTTTGACGGCCTACGGATCGATGCCGCCGACCATCTCGCCGGCGGCGACGGAGACGTCGATTTTCTGATCGAGATGGCAAGGCACGTGAAGCGGACGATAACAAGCAGGCATGTCCATATCGTCACCGAAGACGCGCGAAATGCAGCCTCACCGATGACCCCTTCGTCTGATGGCCTCGTCGCTGTCGATGCCGAATGGAACGACGACTTTCACCACGTGATTCATGTCGCCACCACGCAGGAGGATGGTGGCATTTACGAAGATTTCGCCAACCAGCCCTATGACGGTCTTCGCCGCTCGCTCGCAACCGGCTTTGTCTATCAGGGCCACCCGCGGCCTTCTCACAAATTTGCCGGCAGCGGTGAACCCAGCGGCCATCTTGCGCCCCACCGGTTCGTAAACTTTCTGCATAACCACGATCAGGCCGGTAACCGCCTGCGGGGCGAGCGGCTGCGTTCCCTGATACAACGTCCCCTTTTCGATACGCTTGAGACGATCCTTCTCCTCGCCCCGCAGACGCCGCTGGTGTTCATGGGCGACGACCATGGTTCGACCAACCCTTTCTTCTTTTTTTCCGACCACCCCGAAAACGACCGGGAGCAGGAGATCAAGAACCGGCTGAAACAGGCGGAAAGTTTCCAGGGCGAATTGCCGCCCGATGCCCCGCAGGTGGTGTTGGATCCGAATGATCCGCACACGATGCAGGTCTCAACACTGAAGTGGGATGAGGCGGAAACGACCGAGGGGAAGCTGGCAAGGGAAAGGATGAAGGCGTTGCTTGAGAAACGACGTCGGTACATCTGGCCGCTCCTGCGCTCGGATTTCGAGAGGGGCGTTTCCCTAGACTGTGAGACGCAGTGTCTGGCGATCGACTGGTTTTTTACAGCGGGGCGGCTGGAAATGCGCGCCAACCTTTCACCAAACCTCACCAGTCTTCCACCTGTGCAGGGGGAAGCCTTTCTCCGGCACGGCAGTATCGAGGGCACTAGCTATGGCGCTTATGCCCTGCAATTTGCGATCGGTGACCGCTGACAGGAGTAAGGAAAGAAAACGGCCGCGGGAATGTTTTGCGCGGCCGGTTCAACTCATTGAAAAAAGATTTCCGGCGATTCGCCGGAAAGGCTTTTCAGCGCATTCGGTTGGTCGGACGAGCCGCCCGCTCGATGAGCAATCAGACTTTAATCGAGATTGCGCCGTAGCGATTCCCGCGCTCTGTTGACGCGGCTTTTGATGGTGCCCACGCGGCAGCCGCAAATCGAGGCGGCGTCAGAGTAACTCGTTCCACCGGCGACCAGGAGCAGGGCCTTTTTCTGGTCCGTGTCGAGATCGCGGATCGCCCGCATGACCTCGTGATGCTGCACGCGCCATTCCTGATTGGCGGGCGTGGACATCGTCTGTTCGATGCCGACGGGAAGGCCGACACATTCGCGTTTGGAAACCTTGTAGCGGGTGCAGAACGTGTTACGCAGGATCGTGAAAAGCCACGACTTCAATGCGGTGCCGGGTGTAAACCCGTGCAGTGACCGCAGCCCCCGCAACATCGTCTCCTGAACGAGATCGTCGACATCCTCCTCATTTCTGACAAAGCGTCGGGCAAAAGCCGTTAAAGCCGGCGCCAGATCCGCAATGCCCGTGCGCAACACCTCCAGTTGCTCTTCACTCAATGTGTTTCCGGAAACTCCACTCACTGCGTGCTTGGTCATCTTCCCATCCTTTCACGATAGGCAAATGTCTCGGCCGGGCCTTGGTTGCAGTACGCCAGCGTACAATGGCGCAATATCCGCCGCCTTACTTCAGAAGGAGTGTCGCAACACGCGGGAACAGGGCGGCTTCAGAATGGTTAGGCAGCCATCAAGGAGGACGTCATGACCAAGGACGACAAGCTCAACCAAATCCACAAAGACAGCGAACCTCAATTCGCCCGCGGCAAAAAAACATCCGATAACAACGGCGTCGCGAGTGCAAAACCGAGGGTTATCACCGGCTCGGACGACGCGACCGCAAACAAATTGCCTCCCGGCGCCAAAAAACCCGAGAAGGACTGGGACCTGAACTACGACGAGCGAGACAGTAATGAAGGCGATTTCAGGGGTTGACTTGGCTGGAGCCGCCGAAGCGTGTTCGCATCGGCGTCGAACAAGCCGCCAAAACCGAAGGGATGGAGTATTTCCCGTGCCGCGATGGTCACCGGAAATGCTCCAGGCCCTCACTTTGCCAGGTCCTCGATCATCAATTCAATGGACTGCGGCTCAGCACCCTCCCGGGTTTCCACCCTGAGGACGCTGCCCGTGTTCAAGACGCCCTCAAGGACCGTCCGCTCGCCCACGATGATCTTGATCACCTTCGGGGTGGCGGCCTCGATGTTCAGGCTGTCTGCGGCTTCATGATCGACTGTCTGGGTCGTCTGGGTCACGGCTCGACCTCCTGTTGGTGGAAGATAGGCAGCCTAACCGCGCTCGGTCCGGCTTGTTCCCTCATATCGATGCCAAACTGTCGGGAACTTCGACGGAGGACCCCGGTTAGGCCCGGACGCGGCGCAACCTGCCGCTCCTCGATACGGAAGGAACTCCGACAATGAAGGCACTGACCTGGCACGGAAAGCACGACATTCGCTGTGAGAGTGTCCCCGATCCCAAAATCGAGCATGGCCGCGACGCGATCATCAAAGTGACGGCCTGCGCCATCTGCGGCTCCGATCTCCACCTCTATAACGGCATCATGCCCGACATGCATGGCGGCGACATCATGGGTCACGAGACCATGGGCGAAGTCGTAGAAGTCGGCAGCGACAACAAGGCGCTGAAGGTCGGTGACCGCGTCGTCGTTCCCTTCACCATTTCCTGCGGGGAGTGTTTCTTCTGCAAACGGGGGTTTTACTCAGGCTGCGAGCGCAGCAACCCCAATCCGCACAAGGTCAAGGAAATGTGGGGCAACTCCCCCGCAGGCCTGTTCGGCTACACCCACCTGCTCGGCGGTTTCAGCGGTGGGCAGGCCGAATATATGCGGGTTCCATACGCCGATGTCGGACCTCTCAAGGTTCCCGACGGGCTGACGGACGAGCAGGTCCTGTTCCTTTCGGATATTTTCCCGACCGGTTACATGGCGGCGGATTTCTGCAATATCCAGCCCGGGGATACCATCGCTATCTGGGGCTGCGGACCCGTCGGCCAGATGGCCATTCGCTCCGCCTTCCTTCTGGGTGCCGAAAGGGTGATTGCAATCGATTCCGTCCCTGATCGGATCGCCCTTGCTGCCTCTGCCGGCGCGCTCACGCTGAATTACCTGGATGAGGATATTTACGAGCGGATCATGGAACTGACCCATGGCCGAGGTGCGGATGCCTGCATCGACGCCGTGGGCACCGAGCCGGATCCGGCCGCAGGCTGGGATTCGCGGATTGACCGTATCAAGGTCGCGACCTTCATGGGGACGGACCGTCCGCATGTGTTGCGGCAGGCGATCTATTGCTGCCGCAACTTCGGCACCGTTTCGGTCGTCGGCGTTTACGGCGGTTTCCTCGACAAGATTCCCATGGGCTCGGCCATCAATCGCGGCCTGACCTTCCGGATGGCGCAGACGCCCGTGCAGGCCTATCTGCCCACTTTGCTGGAACGGATCGAGAAGGGCGAGATCGACCCGTCCTTCGTCATCACCCACCGCGCCGGCCTCGAGGATGGCCCCGATCTCTACAAAACGTTCAGCCATCGCGACGATGGCTGCATCAAGGTCGTTTTGAAGCCATAGGAGGCGAACATGAACCCGGATATTTCCCGCAAAGGGCTGGCCGTCGTTACCGGCGCCTCCTCCGGCATCGGATACGAGCTGGCACGATGCGCCGTGCAGGATGGTTACGACCTCATCGTGGTGGCTGACGAGGCGGAAATCGAAAGCGCAGCAGCCCGGTTGCGGGCCGCGGGCACAGAGGTGGAGGCGGTGCAGGCCGATCTTTCCACGCAGGCGGGCGTCGAGAAGCTCCTCTCCCGCATCGCAGCGGACGGACGGCCGGTCGACCTGTTGTTTGCGAATGCGGGACAGGGGCTGGGCAATGGCTTCCTCGACCAGCAAATGGAGGCGATTCAAAGGGTGATAGCCACCAATATCAGCGGCACCGTGGCGCTGGTCCATGCGATCGGCAACGGCATGCGACAGCGCGGCAGCGGGCGGATTCTGTTCACCGGCTCAATTGCAGGCTTCATGCCCGGCACCTTTCAGGCCGTCTATAACGCCACGAAGGCCTTCATCAACTCCTTCTCTTTCGCACTTCGCGAAGAGCTCAACGGCTCCGGCGTCACAGTCACCTGCCTGATGCCGGGCGCAACCGAGACGGCGTTTTTCGAACGTGCTGACATGCTCGACACCCCGGTCGGCAAACAGAAGAAGGATGACCCGGGCTTTGTCGCGCAGGTGGGTTACGAGGCCATGATGAATGGAGAGGGCGACGTCGTCTCCGGCTGGAAAAACAAGCTGATGACCGCCGCCGCGAATGTAACGCCAGCCGAAACCCTTGCCAGACAGCATCGGAAAATGGCCGAGCCGGACGGCGATTGATCTGCCTATGGCATTTTGAACTGCGGTGCTGCCCGGGAAGGCAGGGCCGCAAGCAGCATCTCCGTCGTACACACCTGCAACTGCGTCGAAAAGCGGCCGGAGAGAAGCTCCAGCGCTGCATCATGTGTCGCATCCGTGCCACTGCACAGTGCATCTTCTGCAAGAATGACATGAAAACCCTGGTCTATCGCTCCCAGAACGGTGGCAAGAACGCAGACGTCCGTCTCTCCGCCCGAAATCACCACCGTCGAGACCTGCTCCTTCCGCAGAATGTCGGCAAGGCCGCCGTGCTGCCATGGCGAATAGACGCTTTTTCGAAAGACACGGGCGGGTGGACTGTAACGGGACAACGACGGAATGATCTCAATGAGTTCAGGGGCTAGTGCCTCCCGCGTCATCATCGGCCACTTTTCATAGTAGACGCGCCAGGCACCGGGCGCTCCAGCGACGGTTTCAGGTGGCACAAAACAGGTGAAGATGCAGCGCGCCGGATCGGCCTCAACCACCGCCTCCACCGCTTCGCTGATGCGGTCCATCCATTCGACGTGCCACGGCGTATCCTCCGCGAAGACACGCTGCATATCGACACACAGGTGGCGCCAGTCTCCATCGGGCGAAAATTCGACCATCCTTCTCCTCCTTACCTCCTGATTTGACCATGAGAAACAGGCCTTGGCGCCAGGGATAGAGCAGGAAGAGGTGTGGACGGATGCGAACCGCGAAACAGCCCCATGGTTCAGCCTCGCATGAAAGAAGAACAGTTACTACCGGTAGGTGTCGCCGCTCCGGGCGGCACCTACCGTTAACGACCGGCTTACGCCGCCTTGGACTTGCCCTTGACGTTGGCGCTCGCCTGCGCGAGCGACGACAGGGCGGTATCCGTCGCACTTTCTTCGCCAAGCGTCTGCTCGAACAGGTTGGCCGCTTCCTTCATGCCGAGTTCGGTCGCCCAGGTTTTCAAGGTTCCATAGCGGGTGATCTCGTAATGCTCCACCGCCTGCGCCGAAGAAATCAGCCCGGCATCGAGTGCGGGCGAGCCCTTGAATTCCTCCATGATCTCTTCGCCTTCGGCGATAATGCCCTGGATCGCCTCACAGGTCTTGCCACGTGCCGGCTTGCCCAGTAGCTCGAAGACGTTCTGCAAACGCTCGACGTGAACCTCGGTCTCATCCCGATGCTTTTCGAACGCGGCCTTCAACTCGGGCGACTGCGCAGCCCGCGCCATTTTCGGAAGCGCCTTGAGGATTTGGCGCTCGGCAAAATAAATGTCCTTCACCGTGTCGAGGAAAAGGTCTTCCAATGTCTTCTCAGCCATTTTTGGTCTCCTGTTGCTGTGGTTGGTGAGTGCGAAATCAGTTGCTTCTTCATTGATCCCTGACGGGGATGGAGGCCTTGCCGAGCTTCACGGACGGCTCGCGTCCCCAGACCCGGAGCTTGCCGAGCTCGGACACGAAAGCCGCAAGGCCGCCTTCCCCCGGCAAGGCCAGCACCCCTTCGTCCATGGCATCAGCGATTCCCGCTTTTTCGAGCAGCGGCAGCGCCGACTGGTCGTAACCGATGAATTTGCAGTGCTGGAACGCGTCCGCGACGAAATCGCGGGCCGTGGCTTCCTTGACCAGTTCGTCGATCGCCGCCGCCGATGTCAGCAGCGCAACCGCGTCGAAAAGCACGGAAGGTCCGCCATCGATCATATGGTGCGCCTCGATGAAGGTACCGTCCGCCGCGGTTACCCCGCCCACCTTTGGGGCGATCAATTCGAACACGGCTTTTTCTGCCGTTACGGCTTTTGTCAGACCCTTTAGCAGTTTTGTGTCGACACCATCGGTAATGAGGATACCGAGCTTGCGACCCTCGAACCTTTTGGGGCCCCTCTCAACGATGCTGAGCGCTGGCGAAGGCTCCAGGTCCTGACGCGTCGGCATGGCGGCATCAGCCGCCTTCGGCATGGTTTTAAAGCCAAGCTTCTGCGCAACCGTGGCGGCCAGGGTCTCATCGATGTTGAGAAGATGGGCCACCATCCTCTCGCGGATGACGGGAGTTTCCACCTTGCTGAGTTCGAAGGTGAGCGCAGATGCGATGTGGCGCTGCTCCGGCGGGGTCTGACTGATGTAGAACTGCCGCGCCTGACTATAGTGATCGGCGAAACTCTCCGGCCGCAGCCTCGCCTTCGTCCCCTGCTCCTGCGAAGGGAAATGGCGGAAGCCGCGCTCCGGCGATTCCCGCGGGCCCTCGCCGAAGGAATTCGGCTGGTAATTGGCCCGGCCGGTCGGGTTGCGCATCGCCATATGGCCATCCTGCTGGAAATGCGCGAAAGGACACTTGGGCGCGTTGATCGGCAGATGCGTGAAATTCGGCCCGCCCAGACGCTTGAGCTGTGTGTCGAGATAGGAAAAATTCCGCCCCTGCAGCAGGGGATCATTGCTGAAATCGATGCCCGGCGGCACGTTCTGCGTCATGAACGCCACCTGCTCGGTCTCGGCAAAGAAGTTGTCCGGCATGCGGTCAAGAACCAGCCGTCCGATCGGCTTTGGCGCCAGTATCTCTTCAGGGATGATCTTGGTGGGATCGAGGACGTCGAAATCGAAGCTGTCGGCGAAATCCTGGTCGAACAGCTGCACCTGCAGCTCCCATTCCGGGAAATTGCCGGACTGGATCGCATTCCAGAGATCGCGCCGGTGGAAATCGGGGTCGGCGCCGTTGATCTTGACCGCCTCGTTCCACGCCACCGACTGCAAGCCGAGCTTCGGCTTCCAGTGAAACTTCACGAAGGTCGATTCTTCCTTCGCGTTGACGAAACGGAAGGTGTGCACACCGAACCCTTCCATGAACCGGAAGGAACGCGGAATTGTCCGGTCTGACATGATCCACATGACCATGTGCATGCTTTCCGGCGTGAGGCTGATGAAATCCCAGAAGGTGTCATGCGCCGTCTGCGCCTGCGGAAACGCCCGGTCGGGCTCCTGCTTGGCAGCATGGACGACATCTGGAAACTTGATTGCATCCTGTATGAAGAAAACAGGAATGTTGTTGCCGACGAGGTCCCAGTTCCCTTCTTTCGTGTAAATCTTCACGGCGAAACCGCGCACATCCCGCGCAAGGTCGGCCGAGCCCTTGTTGCCGGCAACCGTCGAAAACCGCACGAAGGCCGGGGTCTTTTCACCGGCCCGTTGGAAGAGATCGGCCTTGGTATGGGCGGCAAGGGAATCGTAAGTTTCGAAATAGCCATGCGCGCCATAACCGCGGGCGTGAACCACGCGCTCTGGAATCCTCTCATGGTCGAAATGGAAAAGCTTCTCGCGGAAATGGAAATCATCGATGAGAAGGGGTCCGCGAGGCCCCACCCGCAGCGAATTCTGGTCGTCCGCAACCGGCCCGCCCTGGGCAGTGGTGAGCACCGGCTCGCCACCGCTGGCGGTCTGGTGCAGTTCGCCCCCCGCACCGCGGACGAGCTTTTGGTCATGAATGGTGACGGTGGCGGATGAAATGGATTCTGGTTTCTTGGCCATGGGAGCTCCTGAGGGCGTTGACCGGGGCCCTGGACAAGCCAGCTCCCCGGATGACAGGCTTCGCGTCAAAGTACCGATCGACGGTAGCGACTGCGCTCCTGCTCGATGTCTTCCGCGGCATAGGGCCTCGCTGTCTCGTCGAACCTCGTCCAGCCCTGATCGCGGTAGGCGGCGCGCCGCTCCGACGGATCGACCCAGCCCTGCCGCTTGAGGACCGCTTCAGCTTCCGGAACCAGGTTGTCCTCGACACGGGCCGTGACGAGCGTACCGCCCCGGCGCACCCCTTCGGCATAGACATGGGCATCGTCTTCGGAGACACCCGAGCGGGTCATGGCGCCGATCAGCCCGCCGGCCGCGCCACCGGCGACAGCACCACCTGCGGCGCCCACAGCCGTCGCGGCAAGCCAGCCCGCTGCAACCACGGGGCCGACGCCCGGTATCGCCATCAAACCAAGGCCGGTCAGCAGGCCGCCGGCGCCGCCCACAAGAGCGCCAATGCCGGCACCCGTGCCTGCGCCTTCCGCGGCCTTGGTCTCATCCTCACCATGCCGCCTGTCGGCGTTGCTGCCAACGATACTGATATCGCTCGAGGGCACGCCCGCTCTCTCCAGTTCGGAAACGGCAGCGCTCGCATCATCATAGTCGTCGAAAAGTCCGGTTACGGTTCTCATGTCACTTCTCCCAAATGCTGCGCGCCTTACTTGGCGACGACGTTGCCCTGATAATCGAGCGCGACGGTCACGGCCTTGCCGTCTTTCATCCCCGATGCCATCCACACGCCCTTGTCGTCCTTTTTCAGATCCTTGACCTGCGTGTACCCTGCTTCTTCCATCCGCTCCTTGGCCTGCGCCTCGGTGAAGCTGTTGGCACCTTCGACGGGCGCCGTCGGGTTATTGACACCCGGGGTGGCAACCGCCGGCGTGTCGCCACCTGGATTGGCGGTGGGTGCCTGCTGGGCAAAGGCAGACAGCGCACCGCTCCCGAGAAGCAAAGCCACAAAAACAGTCTTTTTCATTGGGATTGTTCCTCCGCTTGCATCGTTGATCTCATGCTCCCAGGAACTTCCCTCGAGACGAGGAAACCTTCCTGAGCAAGCACGGACGCCTCCCGAACAAAGCGGCATACGGAGAGTTCCGAAAATATTTCGCAGCATCAGGAGAAGCGGTTTTGGATCGCGCGGCGGCGTTGCCATGAGTTGCAACCGCACGGAACAGCGCCGAAAACGAAAGACCTCATTCTTCGCTTGCGGGATATTGGCTGTTCTTCAGGAGACCGGCCAGATGCACCGTGTTGCGCGCCAGCATGCTGATCATGGTTTTTACCGCATCAGGCGTCTCATCCAGATCGACGAAATTCGTCGACCCCATCGCCTCTCCCACCCAATAGGCAACCGCATTCGCGGGGATGGTGAAGCCGACGTCGTTCAGGGCCTGGAAGATCTCAGCAGAGACATGGTGGGCCCCATCCTCGTTGCCGACGACCGCCACGGCAGCCACCTTTCCGTAGGACACCATTCGTCCCTGCGCGTCGGTTTCCTCCAGAAAGGCGTCCATACGCTCCAGTGCTCTTTTGCAGACGCTGGAGGGCTGGCCGAGCCATATCGGCGTGCCGACAAGTAAAATGTCAGCCGCCAGTATCTTCTTTCGAATGGCCGGCCAGGCATCTCCCTCCCCCTCGTCTGAGCTGACGCCCGGTTTGATGTCATGATCGGCAAGCCAGACGGTCTCGGTCTGAACATCCAGAGTGCCGAGCTCCTGAACGATCAGGTCGAGTAGGCTTCCCGTCGAAGACGGCTCTTCCGACGTCGAGGATTTGAGGGTCGCATTCAGGGCAATGGCTTTAAGAGACATCATGTTTCCTTCTGTCAGCGGACTTTGCCGCATGGTGTTTTCGGGTGATCACGTCTTGTCTGTCTGAGGACCGTGCCCGCCACAAAGCCAAGGCGTTAGCGTCGGGACAGCAACCGCGACATGGCGTGATGCGGCGGCGGCTTTCCGCCTTCAGCACAGCCATTTTCGTTTTCGAGGCGGGCGCGAATTTCCTCGATTTCGTTCTCGGTGAGATGCTCGATGCCGATGAAATCCCCCCTTGCCTGCTCTACGGCCCGCAGCAGTTCGTCCAGTTTCGCTTCCATCGCCGCCGAATCCCTGTTTTGCGAGTTCTGCACGAGGAAAATCATGAGGAAGGTGACGATGGTCGTGCCCGTATTGATGACCAGTTGCCAGACCTCTGAAAATCCGAAGAGCGGTCCGCTAATGCCCCAGACGATTACGGTCCCAAGTGCGACTACAAAGGCCGTCGGCGAACCGGAAAACGACGCAATACGGCTCGCAAATTGCGTAAAGAACCTGTTCATGGCGCGCTGCACCTCATGCCTTACGATGCCGACGCACCTGTCAGATCAGCCAGAGGCGGTGTGGTCCGATACGATGCGCTGCATGTCCTCGCTTCGAACAACGAAGGCGCGCAATGGTTCCGGAATGCCGGGCGTGAGCGCGTCGGATTTAAGCCTTTCAGCCCTGTGAGGCGCGCCAAGCCATATTTGCCACGCGAAAAAATGCAGCGCCTGAATGCAAATTTTTTCGGAACAATCTGGAGATGGTGAAGTTACCCTCCTTCAGGAGGAGGACCATCCATGAACAGAAAAGCCGTTTTTGCAGGCACTGCCGCCGTTCTGTCGATGCTTTTTTCCAGCGCGGCGCTCGCCCAGACCGACCTTACGATGTGGTATCACGGTGCTGGCAACGTCGAAGAGCGCAAGATACTGGCTGGCATCATCGAGGACTTCAATTCGTCCCAGTCCGAATGGCGCGTGTCTCTTCAGGAATTTCCGCAAAACGCTTATAACGAATCCGTCACCGCCGCAGCACTTTCCAACAAGCTGCCTGACATCCTCGACGTAGACGGGCCGAACATGCCGAACTGGGCATGGTCCGGTTATCTTCAGCCGTTGCAGATCGACGAAACCAAGCTCGCCAATTTCCTCCCGGGTGCGATCGGAAAATGGGGCGACAAGCTTTACTCCGTCGGGCTTTGGGATGCCGCCGTCGCGGTGTTCGCCCGCAAATCCGTTCTCGATGAAAATGGCATCCGCATCCCGACACTCGACCAGCCATGGACCGGCGAGGAGTTTAATGCGGCGCTCGATAAGCTCGCGGCGAGCGGCAAGTTCGATTATGCGATCGACCTCGGCATGGCCGACAAGACGGAATGGTACAGCTATGCCTTCACCCCGTTTCTGGAAAGCTTCGGCGGCAGCCTGATCAACAAGGAAAATTATCAAACTGCCGAAGATGCACTCAACGGAGACAATGCCATCAAGTTCGGGGAATGGTGGCAGGCGCTGTTCCAGAAGAAACTGGCACCCGGCACATCACAATCGCCCGCCGACCACGAAACCGGGTTTCTGGAGGGAAGGCATGCCCTGCAATGGATGGGCAACTGGGTTGCGGTGAAAGCGCTGGAGAAATACGGGGACGATCTGCTGTTTCTCCCCGCGCCGGATTTTGGCAACGGCCCGAAAATCGGTGCCGGGTCCTGGCAGTTCGGCGTATCGGCCACCAGCAAACATCCGCAGGGAGCCTCCGCCTTCATCGAGTTTGCCATACAGGACAAATATCTTGCGGAGTTTTCCGATGCGATCGGTCTGATCCCTGCCACCTCTTCTGCCGCACAGATGACTGAGAACTACAAGAAGGGCGGACCGCTTGAAGTTTTCTTCGAACTTTCCAAACGCCAGGGGACCCTGCGCCCGGTGACGCCGGCCTACGCCTTCATGTCGCCGGTCTTTGCCAAGGCTGTGTCGGATATAGCCAATGGTGCTGATGTTGCCGACACGCTGGACAACGCGACCGACGAGATAAACAACAACATCGAGCGCAACGCCGGTTACAAGCCCAAATAGGGCCGAGATTGGGAAGCGATCAATGGCGTTCTTCTCGTCCAAGGAGAAACTTTCCCGCGACGGCTTGACGGGCTGGCTGATGGCCGCACCGGCGATGGTGCTGATTGGTCTCTTTCTGATCACGCCCTTCCTGCTCGGGCTGGGTTTCTCCTTCACCAACCAGCGGCTGACCTCCCCCAACCCGACGGAATTTGTGGGCTTTGAAAATTACACCCGGCTGCTCGGAGTTGGGGTCCTCGCGCTCGAGCCGGAGCGTAAGGCGGATGGAAGCCTCAAGCAGGATGCTGACGGCACGCTCTCCTATCCGCGCCTCCGCAGCTTTACCCGCGGAAACCCCGATTATCCGCATCTCGACGGAATGCGGGAATATAAAAGTTTTACCTGGGGTGAGAAACAGATCGTCATTCTGGCGCGCGACGTCGTGTTCTTGACGGCGCTTGTCAATACGCTCTCCTTCGTGGCGGTCGTTGCTCCCGTTCAGGCGGCGCTGGCGTTGTTTCTCGCAGTGCTGGTCAACCAGAAAATTCCGGGCGTCACGGTTTTCCGCGCGGTCTATTTCATGCCCGTCGTTCTGTCCGTCGTCGTCGTGGCGCTGCTCTGGCGGTTTATCTATGCCGCCGATAATGGCCTTCTGAACAGTGTTCTTGGCTATATGAGTTTCGGCCTGTTTCAACCTGTCGATTGGCTCGGCCGAACCGATACGGCCCTTTGGGCCATTCTGGTGATGTCGGTCTGGCAGGGCGTCGGTTTCCACATGGTTATCTGGCTTTCGGGCCTGCAGACCATTTCCCCTGATCTTTATGAAGCCGCTGATATCGAAGGCGCCAGCCGCTGGCAGAAGTTCAGCAAGATAACCTGGCCGCTCCTGCGCAATACCGCCGTCCTCATCGTCATCGTCATCACCATGCAAGCCTTTGCGCTGTTTGCGCAGATCGACGTGATGACCAAGGGCGGCCCGCGCGACGCAACGCAAAGCATCGTCTATCAGGCCGTCGAGCGCGGCTACAGACAGCAGGATATTGCAGCGGGATCAGCAATCTCGGTCGTGCTGTTCCTGCTTGTCCTGTTGATCTCGCTGGTGCAGCGCTATCTCACACGGGAGAAACAGTGATGCAGGCAGGACAACGCAAAAGCCGTGCGTTCCTCATCGGCAACTACCTGCTGATGCTCGCCTTTGCGGCCATCTTCATCCTGCCCCTGCTCTTCATGGTTTTTTCGTCGCTGAAGCCAAACGAGCAGCTGTTGCGGGATGCCACGTCTCTCCGGGCATTTCTGCCGGTGGGTGATCTGTCGCTCGAAAACTACACGGCGGCTTTTGCGCGCGCGCCAATTGCGACCTTCATATTCAACTCGGTACTGGTAACGGGCGTAACCGTCTTCCTCGCCCTGTTGCTCGGCTCTCTGGCAGCCTTTGCCTTCACCTTTCTGAACTGGCGTGGAAAAGACGTCCTCTTCTCCGTCATTCTGGCCACCCTCATCATCCCCTTCGAGACGATCGCCGTGCCTCTGCTCCTGGAGGTCAATAATCTGCCATGGATCGGCAGCGAAGGCTTCACCTGGGGATGGCTGAATTCATGGCATGTGCAGATCGTTCCCTGGATAGCCGACGGGCTGACGATTTTCCTCTTCGTTCAATATTTCAAGGATTTGCCGAAAGAGCTCCTGGAGGCGGCGCGCATTGATGGCGCAAGCTGGCTGCGGATTTACGCGCAGGTGGTGATGCCGCTCAGCGGCCCCGTCATCGCCACGGCCGCGATCCTTAAATTCCTTGTCATGTATAGCCAGCAATATCTTTGGCCCCTGCTCGTCACCCAGTCCGAGGCCTACCGGCCGGTGATGGTGGGCCTGCAATATTTCTTCCAGCTCAATACTCCCTGGGGCGAAGTCATGGCCTACCTCACCATCATCACGCTGCCCGTCCTTATCTTCTACCTCCTCCTGCAAAGGCTGTTCATCTCCAGCATCGCCGCGAGCGGGATAAAGGGGTAACGATGTTTGCATATGCGCCCGACAGGAATGCAGGTGCCATTGAACCAATCTGCAGCGTTTGCGTTGAGCGATTGAACTGACTGACTGGTGTCAGCAACATCGCATTAGTCCCAGCTAAATGTTCGAAGGCAGGGTCCTCTCGACCGCATCGCCTCTATCGATCAGGCATACCGATAAGGCGCAAAAACCGCCCAAAGAATTATCACAATCGCGACACGCGAAATCTTTAGGCACCCCGCTTGCGGAATGCAAAGCTTCGTGCTTGTATAGACAACTTCATAGGTTGCTCGAGGGTGAACAATATCCTTGGCTACAGAGGATTATGTGCGTGATAACGTTCGATCGGGTGAGCAAGCATTATCGTGGAGCAACAACGGCTGTAGACAATCTGTCGCTGACCGCCCCCACCGGAAAACTGACGATTTTTGTTGGCCCGTCAGGCTGCGGCAAAACCACGTCGCTGCGCATGATAAACCAGCTAATCACGCCCTCATCCGGGTCGATCCTTCTTGATGGCGAGCCGACGGACAAGATGGATGTCGCGCTGCTGCGGCGTCGGATCGGTTACGTCATTCAGAACGCCGGTCTTTTTCCCCACCGAACGGTGGTGCAGAACATTGCCACCACGGCGCGCCTGAACGGCACCCCCAAGCAGCAGGCGCTCCGTATCGCCCACGATCTGCTGGAGCGCGTGGGACTGTCTGCTTCCTTTGCCGATCGTTACCCATGGCAGCTATCCGGTGGCCAGCAACAGCGGGTGGGCGTTGCCCGCGCTTTGGCGTCGGATCCGAAGTTCATGTTGATGGACGAGCCTTTTAGTGCCGTCGACCCTGTCGTTCGGGCACAGTTGCAAGATGAGTTCCTGAGACTTCAACGCGAGATCGGCAAGACCATCATCATGGTGACGCATGATATCGACGAGGCCCTGAAGCTTGGCGATCAGGTCGCCGTTTTGCGCACCGGCGGCACGCTGGCACAGATCGCCACGCCACAGGAGCTCCTGGCGCGGCCGGCGGATGACTTCGTCGCAGACTTCATCGGCCGGGACCGCGGTTATCGAATTCTCGGATTTGCCGAGTTTAGAAATGGTGTCGCCCTTGGCAAGGAACCCACGGCGCCGCTCGGCACCGACCCCGCGTCGCTTCGGCAGACCGCCACGGACAGGTGGGTCCTGATTACGGATGCCGCAAACCGCCCACTCGGCTGGGTCGATAGTGAGAGCATCAAGGGCCCTGTTCGCGACGGCGATCTCAATCTCAGCGGAACGCTCGCGGTAGAGGGCGGAAGCCTGCGGCATGTTCTCGACGCAGCGCTGAGTTCGCCATCCGGCCGCGGTGTCATTGTCGGTCCATCGGGTGAACTCGTCGGCACAGTCACCCTGCCTGATGTTGTGTCCGCCATCGAAGCCGCGCGCAACGCACGTCAGGGCCTGCGATCATGAGATTTGACTGGTTATACCGTGAATCCGGCCGCATCGCCGAACTGTTTGCCTGGCACATCTGGCTTTCAGTCATCCCCGTCGTGATCGGCCTCATTCTGGCGTTGCCGCTCGGCTGGCTCGCGCAACGGGCAGGTTTTTTCCGCTCAACCATGCTTGGCGCCGCCGGGCTGCTTTACACCATTCCCTCGCTCGCGCTCTTCGTGCTTCTTCCCCTCGTGTTGGGCACACGCATCCTCGATCCACTCAACGTCGTCGTCGCACTGACGATATATGCGCTGGCACTTTTGGTGCGCACCGTCAGCGACGGACTTCAGTCGGTGTCTCCGGATGTCGTGCAGGCCGCAAACGCGATGGGTTACCGGCCGCTCAAACGTTTGCTCTTCGTCGAGCTGCCGCTGGCCGTTCCCGTCATTGCAGCTGGCTTGCGCGTGGCGGTGGTCTCGAATGTCAGCATCGTGTCGGTCGCAGCGCTCGTGGGCACGCCCCAGCTTGGCCTGCTGTTTACGCAGGGGCTGCAACTGCGGTTCCTGACGCCCATCATCGCAGGCATTATCCTGTGCATCGTTCTGGCGGTACTTCTGGATGCCATTGTGCTATTCATTGCGCGTCGTCTCACGCCATGGCAGGCAGGAGGTGCTGAAAAATGATTGACTGGTTCTCAGACCCCGCACACTGGATGGGCAATGACGGTGTTTTGGCGCTTGTGCTGCAGCATCTGATCTATAGTTCAATTGCGCTATTCTTCGCCTGCCTGATCGGCCTGCCGATCGGCCTTTATGTCGGACATACCGGACGGGGTGTGTTTCTCATTGCTGGCCTCGCCAATGCCCTTCGCGCGCTTCCAAGCCTTGGCCTCATCGTTCTGCTGGTGATCCTGTTCGGTCCCGTCTTTTCGTCGGACATGGCCTTCATCGTGCCCAGCATCGTCGTTCTGGTGCTTCTGGCGGTGCCGCCGATCATGAACGGCACATATGCCGGCGTGGCGGCGGTTGATCCGGCCGCCGTTGATGCAGCGCGCGGCATGGGTAAACGCCCACTCGACATTCTTTTCGACGTGGAACTGCCATGTGCGTTGCCACTGATCTTTTCGGGGCTGCGCAGTGCAACATTGCAGATCATCTCGACTGCAACCATTGCCGCTTACGTGTCGTTGGGCGGACTGGGCCGGTTGATTATCGATGGGCGGGCGCAAAACGATTATTACCAGATGGCGGCCGGCGCCGTGCTCGTTGGCGTTCTGGCGCTTGCCGTCGATCTTACCATAGGAATTATTTCGAAGCTCACGATCTCACGCGGCCTGGCGCGCCGCCACTAGGCTCGGCATGCCTGAAAGACAGACGCATTTTCATCCAAGTCAAAAACAACAGGAGCAGCTGCATGGCATTCAGGATCTTTAAAGCCGCTGGCGCATTGGCCTTGGTGGCGCTTTCGGCGACCACATCATTTGCCCAGACCGACCCGCTTGGAGCTGCCCCGGCGGCTCCGACGGACACCTCGACCATTATCGTCGGCTCTGCTGACTTCCCCGAAAGCCAGCTTCTGGCGACCATTTATGCCAAGGCGCTCGCCGCAAAGGGCATCAAGGTCGAGACGAAACTGAGCATCGGCAGCCGCGAGGTCTACATCCCCGCCCTGCTCGACGGCTCGATCGATCTCCTGCCCGAATATGCGGGCGCGACACTGAGCTATCTCGACAAGAACGCCACCGCACACTCGCCAGCCGACGTGGCGGCTGCGCTCAAGGCCGCTCTGCCAAAGGGCGTGTCGATGCTCACACCCTCTGAGGCGCAGGACTCGGACGGTGTTGCCGTGACACGCGCGACCGCCGAGAAATACAAGCTGAAGACAATCGCCGATCTGGCCCCTGTCGCCTCGGAGCTGGTGCTCGGCGGTCCACCCGAATGGAAAACCCGCAAAGAGGGTATCATCGGGCTCAAGGACATCTATGGCCTGGAGTTCAAGTCCTTCAAGTCGCTCGATGTCGGCGGTCCTCTGACGCTCTCCGCGCTGGTGAACGACCAGGTGCAGGCCGCAAACCTGTTCTCGACCGATCCCGCCATCGCCGCCAATGATCTCATCGTTCTGGAAGATGTGAAAAACCTGTTCCCAGCGCAGAACATCGTCCCTGTCATCGCGACGCCGAAGGTGAACGACGTCGTGACGACGACGCTTGACGCCGTCTCCGCAGCCTTGACCACCAAGGACCTCATCGTCATGAACGGTCGCCTTGCCAATCACGACAGCTTCGATGTGGTGGCCGAAGAGTGGCTCACGGCCCACAAGTTGAACTGACCTGATCTGCGGGTATGGCAGCTCCATACCCGCAGACGCTTCCCCTACAGTCGGGCGCCGACACGGGCGGCCTTGACACCCCAGCGCCTCGGAAAGCCATGCACACGGTAAAGCAACAGGTTGACATCAGGCAGGACGAAGCAGCTGCTACCCCGCCGCTTTACGTCAAACTGAAGGACTACGTTCGCAGCCGTGTTGAAACAGGCGAGTGGGCCATCGGCCAGCGCGTGCCATCTGAAAATGAATTGGTGGACATGCTTGGGGTCAGCCGGATGACGGCTAACCGTGCCCTGCGCGAGCTTGCGGATGAGGGATTCGTGGTCCGTGTCCGTGGCAAAGGTTCGTTTGTCGCCAGCAAAAAGCGGACGTCCCAGTTTCAGAGCGTTCCCAACATCGCCGACGAGATTACCCAGAATGGCGGCATACACTCGGCAAAGATCATTCTGCTTCGCACGGAGACAAGCGATACGGATCTCGCAGAAGCGCTCTCTGTCGATGTGGGGGCAACGGTCGCACATTCAATCATCGTCCACGCCGAAGATTCCGTGCCGATGCAAATCGAAGATCGTTTTGTCAACCACGAGATCGTGCCGGATTACGTCAATCAGGATTTCAATACGAGGACGCCAAACGGCTATCTCACTGCAGTGGCACCCATTATCAGGGCTGAACAACATATCGAGGCTGTTACGGCGCAGCCGTGGGAGTGCAAACTGCTGGCAATTTCCAAGGCTGAGCCCTGCCTCTTGGTGCGACGCCGGACCTGGTCCGAAATGGGGGTCATCTCGTCGGTTCGCCTGCTCTATCCCGGAAGCCGCTACCGTCTTTACAGCACCTGACATTCCCAAATGTCAGGCCCAGCATCCCGACCATCCATGGAACCTGCAATGCCTCTTTCACCTGTCCTGCCTTCCGCCCCGGAGAAAAACCTGTGACCGTCTTGCTGGACAAAGGCCTGACATGGCGCGACGTTGCCCTCGTGAGCCAGGGGGATCATCTCGTTCTCTCAGACGACGCCTATCAGCGGATCGAAAGGGCAAGTCGGATTGTCGAGAGCATCGTTGAGAACGGTGTTCGCGCCTATGGCATCAGTACCGGCGTTGGCGCCCTGTCGGACACGGTCGTCGATCGCGCAGCGCAAGGGAAACTCTCCCGCAGCATCGTTCTCAGCCACGCCTGCGGCGTCGGCCCGTTGCTCGGCCGGACCGAAGTGCGCGCGATCATCGCGGCACAGATCGCCAACTTCGCCCATGGCCATTCCGGTGTTCGCAGGGATGTCGTCACCTATCTCACGAAATTTCTGGAGCACGACTGTGTTCCCGATGTTCCCTCAAAAGGGTCAGCCGGCTATCTCATCCATAATGCTCACATCGCACTCGTGCTGATCGGCGAAGGTTCGGCTAAGCTCGCCGGCAAACCGCTGAGCGGCAGCGACACCCTGGCGGCCATGGGCCTTGAACCGCTCATTCTTGGCGCCAAGGAAGGTCTAAGCCTTGTTAACGGCACGGCCTGTTCCACGGGGCTTTCCAGTGTCGCTCTAGCGCGTGCAGAACGGCTCTTCGATTGGGCCGACGCCGTAGCCGCACTGACGCTTGAGGCCGCTGGCGGACAGATGTCGGCCTTCGCGGAACCTGTGCTCTTGCTACGCACCTCACCCGGCATTGCGACTGTCGGTGAATCCATCCGTTCCCGCCTCGAAGGCAGCGGTCTCATCGAAGCGTCGCGAGGCAGGCGGACACAGGATGCTCTCAGCCTGCGCGCCATTCCCCACGCCCATGGTGCCGCGCGCGATGTGTTCGATAGCTGCGCGACCATTATCAACCGCGAACTGGCCTCGGTGACAGACAACCCGGCGATCGCCGGGACCCCCGACGAGCCGATGGTGTGGTCGCAGGCTCACGCGGTAGCGCCGGCGCTGGGGCAGGCGGCCGATAGTCTCGCCATCGCAGTTGCGCAAATCGCGGCCATGAGCGAACGGCGCATCGACCGGCTCGTCAACCCGCTGGTGAGCGGGCTTTCGCCATTTCTCGCCTCCGATCCTGGCAGCCATTCCGGTTTCATGATCGCGCAATATACCGCAGCAGCCCTTTCCAACGAAAATCGCCGGCTTGCAGCGCCCGCCTCGACCGACGGAGGACTGACCTCCGCTCTGCAGGAAGACTTTCTGGCGCATCCGACCGCCGCCGCCAACAAACTTCTCACGATGATCGATAATGCCGAATATATCCTGTCGATTGAATGGATGGCGGCGACGCAGGCGCATGATCTGGTCGCATCCGTTGCGGCAAGGGCGGCAGGCACCGACGCGCTTCATCGCCTGCTCCGCGCCCATCTTCGGCCCTATGCGGATGATCGACCGCTATCGGCGGATATCGAGGTTGCCCGCTCCCTGATGATACGGAACACGCCGCCACCCTGACACATGGCGGCGTTGCCGGAAGTTCGGGCAGGCAGGGGCATCCCTCTTGGCTTCTTCGCTACAGAGGAAGTTTTACACCCAAGGCCTTGGCGCTTATGAAAGGCAGTCCTTTGCGCCGCGCGGTCCAGCCAATGACGTGCAGGTGGGAAGCCACCGGCTCGAATCGCTGTGCAATCGCCCAGGATTTACAATCAATCGCGGCTAGATCGGCATCCCCGCGCCCGACGGCGATGAGCGACGCGCGATGCGAGCCTGTCTCCAGAAGGTCGCCGAACGTGTCGAGACTGTTGCCAGCAGCCTCCAAATCCCGCTTGAGGCTGAGGTAACCGGACAGGGACCGATGCTCGTTGAACGCCAGTCTTTTTTGATGGAAAAAGCTCAGCGGCAAAACTGCCTCGCCATCGTCAGACGGGCCGATATCGCCGCCGCCCTCACCAATACGGGCGATGATCGCGCTTGAGTAAAATGGACCCTTACCCCCTGCAATCCCGTCATAATTGCTCTCGCCAATGACCTCCACATGATCTTGAAGGCCAAGCTCCATAGGACCCCAGCACGTCTGGGAGACCAGTAGGTTCGGGTGACGCCACAAGACCGCGAGATCCAGCATTTCGGGATCCAGTGTGGCAGGATCCGCCGCGATGATGGAACCGTCATCCCCGCGAATGCCGCCGGGAACGGCTGGCATCTCCCCATTGCGCCGCACGAGACGCTCTGGAGCATCGATGCCATGGGCGCGAAACGTCGCGCGCATTTCCGCCCATAAAGCGTCGGTCTCGCCACGCAATTCCGGCCAGTCATACATCGGCAGAGCCGCGATCAGGGTCACGTTGCGATATCCGTTCTCAGTGTATTCTCCGACATGACGTAGGCGACGACATCGGTTGGCACATAGGCGACGGCCGGCGCCATTGCGACAGTCTCGGTCCGCCTCAAGGCGGGATGTACCACGGGCTCCTTCGCACGCAGGGCGAAGGCGCGGAAAACCTCGAAATAGTTGGCGAAGACATACCCCTCATTCATGGTCTGCCACTCGGCGCGGCGTGCTTTATACAGGGATGGTAGCCTGTACCATGCGGCAGTGGGCAGCTTGTGATGCACGAAATGCAGGTTGTTATAGAGAAACAGGGGGGCCAGAATGGAGTTTTCAACGATGATCGTGCGCCCGTCCGGACGTTCTGCCCATTGGTGCTCGCAGTAGGAGCGAATAGCGATGATGGAAATCCCGAGGTAGGCGGCAACGCCGATATAGAGCCAGAGGGGAATTCCAAATAGCAACGATATGACGAACAACGTCGGAACCAGTCCGGCCAGATGCAGGACCCAGGCATACATGACACGCCGGTCACCTTTGGCGATCTTCCGCCACTCCGATACCGTAAATCCGATCACCATCAATGGCGGTCCGATCAACAAGCGTCCAATCAATGTATTGTTCCACCCGAGCAGCGTCTTTAGAAACCCCGGCAGCTTCTCCCAGTCGCCCATAGCGCGATAGTAGCTTTCCGGATCATCGAACGGATCGGTCAGACGCTCATCGGCGTGGTGCTGAAGATGAGTCCGCTTGTAACTGCGGTAGGGATAAAAAATGCCGAGCGGTGCGAAGACCAGAGCTTCGTTAAGCCTTGCGTTGCGGGTCGGGTGCCCGTGCAAGACCTCATGCTGAAGCGATGAATGCAGGGCGACAGCGACACCCATCAAGACCAACGCCAGCAGCGGATAATGTGGATAGAGAGCGTATCCGGCTCCTCCCCAAAGACCGTAGCAGATCACCAGCAAGCCGACCGTTGGCCACTCTATTCTCAAACCCCTCGACCGGCGTCGGCCGATCAATTGTAGATGCCCATCCCTGGAAATTTCGCTCATTTCATGCCCCGACAAAATCTGATCGAGAGATTTTCATCGGAGGTCGCATGGCACAACGAGATTATGGTGACCAATCGTTGATTCTGATCACGAAAAGTAGAATATGATGACAATTGTAAACAATGAGGTGACTAGTGGACAAACGCGCTCTGTCAAATCTGTTTCGCGTCAGGCTGAGTGATCTCGTTACCCGCGCCGGCGTCAGTCATTCCGCTTTCGCAGCCGGCATAGGCATCGATCGGTCAGCCCTCTCGCAGCTTCTATCCAGTGATTCGGCGAGGCTTCCGCGCGTCGAAACACTCCTGAATATTGCCGAACGCCACTCGGTCTCGCTGGACTGGTTGCTCGGTATCTCGCACGATCCGGGCTTGATGGGAGAGTTACGTCCGAGCTTCGAGATAGAGGAAGGCGGCGAAGATTATACCGATACGCTCCTGATGAAATGGCATGCGGAGGCCGCCGGCTCCAAGATACGATACGTGCCGGCCCGCATTCCCGACCTTCTCCGAACACCGCAGATCATCGCATTCGAGGCAAAATCGGCGCATCAGAGCGTCAAGGCGCAGGCGAGCGAGACGGCCTTCCGGCTCGATTACAATCGCCAACCTGGCACAGACATGGAAGTGTGCATGCCACGCGAAACACTCGAAGCCTTTGCTGAGGGCCGCGGCATGTGGCGAGGGCTGAAGAAGGAAATCCGCGCCGAACAGCTTCAGTACATGTCGACACTCATCAACGAGCTCTATCCATCCTTCCGCTTGTTCCTCTTCAATGAGAAGGAACGGTTCTCCGTGCCCTACACGATCTTCGGATCGCAACGCGCTGCGATTTTCGTCGGCGGGATGTATCTCGTGCTGAACAACGCCGAATCCATCCGAAAGATGCAGCGGCATTTCGATGAGCTGATACGGTTCACCCGCGTCCACGCCCATCAAAGCGCGGATTTTGTACGAACGCTTGCGGTCTTATGATGCGCGGAGAAGGCAGCAGTCGCACGGTGCATGCCGAACGACATGCATCGGCAAAACAATGCGCTCACCAAACCAAAGCCACGTGAATGACACCCGTCAGCGGTGACTTGTCATGTCGATCAGCTGAGGAAGCGTCTGGTTAGCAATCATCTCGCCCGCGATTACCACTCCCCGCAGGCCAAATCCGTCAAACTCCCCCCGTCAAAAATATGCTTTCGCCGGTCATGAAACTGCACGCCTCGGACGACAGGAAGATTGCGGCGCCCACCATTTCCTGCGGATGCGCTGCCCGCCCCATCCAGTTGATGGTTCGCGTATACTCGGCCCAGGCTTCGGGGTCCCCATCACGACGATGGGCGTTGCGGTCCGTGTCAACGAGGCCGGGAGCGAGCGTGTTGAGCAGGACATTGTCGCGGGCGTAATCGCGTGCCTGACTCTGGATCAGATTATGCTGCGCTGCTTTGGTCGCGGCATAGGCCGTGACAATTGATTTGGGCCGCAGCTGGTTGATTGAGCCGAGCGAAACCACCCTGCCCCACTTACGGGCCGCCATGCGCGGAAGCACGGCCTGCAGCATGTCGACGGTGGAGCCCAGATTGACCGCAAGCTGAAACGTCAGATCGTCGTTTGTCAGCTCTGCCAAGGGCGCGTTGATCTGCGCGCTGGCATTGATGACAAAAATATCGACCGGGGCGATCTCTTCGGCGCGTCTTATCAGATCATGCCCGGCACCGGGCTCGGCGAGATCAGCCGCAAGTTCGCTCACGCTGGCGCCGCTTGCAGCGATTTTTTCCTGTACGGCAAGCGTCGAACCCGGCTTCACCCCGTGCAGGATGACATGTGCGCCCGCACCGGCGAGCCCTTCGGCGATCGCCGCGCCTATGCCACGGCTCGATCCCGTGACAAGCGCGGTGCGGCCCTTCAGGCCGAAGATAGTCTCCAGGGACATTGTTTAGCCCTCAAACAAGGAAACGCGCGCGCCGGCAATGCCCGGGCGGCAGGAAAACAGACCGCCCGAGAGCGGCGCGTCAGCGAGCGTCGACGCCGGCAGGCGAGTGCGGGCGCTGGTGATGAACAGCGTCGTCAGATCCGGCCCGCCAAAAGCGATGCTCGTGGGGCGCGGCACCGGCATCTCGATCACCTGATCCAGCTTCCCGTTCGGAAGATAGCGACGCACCGACCAGCCGTCCCATATGGCACACCAGACGCCGCCTTCCACATCCACGGCGAGACCGTCCGGCCGGCCGTCGGCGACGGGGATGCGCGCAAACTCGCGCCGGTTCGACAGCGCTCCTGTCAAAGGGTTGCAATCATAGGCGTGGATCAGACCGGGCACGGTATCAACGAAATAGAACGTTCTCCCATCCGGGCTCCAGCCGAGCCCGTTGGAGACGATGATGCCGCCCTCCTTGCGTTCGAAGGCGCCATCGGCGTTGATACGATAAAGCGCACCGGTGGGTTTAGAGGCATCGATCCGCATCGATCCGACCCATATCGCGCCATCGGGCCCGCATTTGGCGTCGTTCAAGCGGTTGTCCACGATACCCGCCTCAGGGCTGACAAAGGGCGTGAGGCGGCCGGATGGAAAATCAAGCCACTCAATCCCGTCCTGGGACGCCACCAGCAGACGGCCGCCGCCAACCGGAATGACCGCGCTGACCAGCTTGCCGGTCTCGCAAGTCTCGTTGCGACCGGTCGCCGGGTCGAAGCGATGAACGGCGGGGTGGAGAATGTCCACCCAATAGAGAGTGTTCTCCCCCTCATGCCAGACGGGGCTCTCGCCAAGTTGCGCGCCCCATGGCAGGATGCAACTTAAATCGGCGCTCGGACGGCCCGTTGCCGATCGCGGTTTCGGCCTGGAGCTGATGGCAACGGCCCCGGCAGCGCCCGTGATGCGGCGCGCGGCGGCGATCAGCTCGCGACCGGCCGGATGGATGTTGGACGTATCGAGCCGCGACGAGGGACCGAGCGCAACCAGCACCCCCATTGGCGTATTGTCGCGACCCATGACAGGCGCGGCCACTGAATTGACGCCCGGCAGATGCTCCTCATAGGAAATCGAATAACCCCGTGCGCGTGTCAGCGTCAGGTCCGCCTGAAGCGCGTCGAGCGTGGTCAGGGTTTTCGGCGTCTGCACATCGAACGTCAGACGATCGAGCAATGCGCGGCCGACGGCAGGGTCCTGGAAAGCGAGAAGCGCCTTGCCGGGCGCCGTGCAATGCAGGGGAACACGACGCCCCACTTCGACACGGACCGACAGACCATTCGGCGAACGTTCGGCGAGATATTGGGTCATCGTGCCGTCAAGCCGGCACAACGCAACTGTTTCGCCCAGCTCAGCCGCGAGCCGCTCGAGTTCCGGCGTTGCGGCCGAAACGAGGTCGAAACTCTCCCAGACCTTATGCGACATTTCCAGAAAGCGTTGACCAAGCACATAGGTGCCCCGTGCCTCGTCCTGCCGCACCAGCCCATAGGCGATGAGGGTACGCAAAATGCGGGCAAAGGTCGGTTTCGGCAGGCCGGAGGCACGCAAAAGCTCCGCAAAACGTGGCGGCTCCGGCGCATCCGCTACCATATCCAGAAGCGTCAGCCCTTTGGCGAGCGCCGCCGTTCCTCCCGGCGTTTCCGGCTTCATTATGTCCGCTCCGTCGCGAGGCGCTGCCGTCTTGCGGCGGCCGCCTCTTCCAGCATCCGGTCCATCGTCCATTGTGGTTCAAATCCCAGAGTGTTTCTGATCCGCTTGTTGGATGTATGGTAATAAACACCGTCGCCGGGAAAATCGACTGTCACGATGGGAAGTCCGGTCAGCGCCGCCATTTTTGGCAAAACGTCGCTGAAATCAGCAGGGTCGTCCGCGCCGAGATTGAAGATGCCGCCCGCCGCGTCGGGATGGTCGAGGGCAAGCAGGATGCCTGCCACCATGTCGCGCGTATCGGTGATGTGCATACGGAACGGCCGGCCGTTTTCATTCCGCGCCAGTATATGCGACGGCTCTCCGATATCGCGGGACCGGAGCAATTCGGCGACAGCCGTATTTCCGAAATTCTGCTGCTGGAGAATGCGCGGCCGCAGGAAAAACCGGGGGCCGGAAAAGAAACTCTCTTCGTCCAGCAGTTCTGTTGCATCCTGCGTATGCGAGAAACGCAGGATCACCGTTTCCATGCGGCCCGCCCGCTGATGAAACCGCACCAGCTCCTCGCCTAGAAGCTTGGTCAGACCATAGGGCGAATTGGGTCGAAGTGGATGGTCCTCGGTGACTGGCAGGAACTCCGGGCGATTTTCCGGATAGACCTCACCCGATGAGGCGAAAACGAACCGCCGCACACCAGCCGCCGCGGCCGCGTCAAGCAGCAGGCGCGTGCCCTCGACATTGACGGCAAACATGCGGTCGCGATCCGCCGGAACCCAAGACATGAACGCCCCAAGATGCAGGACGGCGCTCACACCCTTGGTGGCGTCGGACAAAGCCTGCGCATCCTCAAGTGACCCGACGACTTCCTCGGCGCCGGTTCCTGATGGTCTGAGATCATAGCCGCGAACGGTTCGGCCCTGCGCGCGCAAGGCGGCGACAACGGCACGGCCGACACGACCTGACGACCCGGTGACAAGGATCATAGCCGTGCTCCGGTCTCTGCATCGAAAAGATAAAGCTGCGCCGGATCGAAACCGAGCCGGAGCGCCGCATTGCCGGGAAGGCTGCCGGTATGCGAGACGCGTGCGATCAGCCCCTTGGACTTGCCTTCTTCGCCATCCGCCACCCTTGCGCCTTCCGCATCGAAATAGACGTATTTTTCCGATCCCAGGCTTTCAACCAGCGTCGGCCGAACATCGAAGGTAACAGGCGCATCGCCCAGAACGAGATGTTCTGGCCTCAGGCCCACGATCACGCTGCCCTGACGGTCGCTGGCTCCCGGCAGGGAAACCTGTTGCCCAAAGAGGGTCACTGTGCCGTCACGCAGTTCCGCGTTGAGGAAATTCATGCCCGGCGAACCGATGAAACCGGCAACAAAAAGATTGGCAGGATTGTTAAAAAGTTCATCCGGAGCGGCGATCTGCTGGATGACGCCGCCCTGCATGATGACAACGCGATCCGCCATCGTCATCGCCTCCACCTGATCATGCGTCACATAAACGGTGGTAACGCCGATGCGCTTGTGCAACGCACCGATCTCGGCCCGCATATGGACACGCAGCTTGGCATCGAGGTTGGACAGCGGCTCATCCATCAGGAAGGCCTGCGGCTGGCGCACGATGGCACGGCCAAGCGCCACGCGCTGCCGCTGCCCGCCCGACAGGTCCTTTGGCTTGCGATCGAGATAGGGCGTCACCTCCAGAATGCGCGCGGCATCATCAACCCGGCGGTCGATCTCGGCCTTGTCCGTGCCGCGCATCTTGAGGCCGAAGCCGATATTCTGGCGAACAGTCAGGTGCGGATAAAGCGCATAGTTCTGAAACACCATGGCGATGTCGCGGTCACCCGGCGCAAGGTCCGTCACTTCGTTTTCGCCGATGAAAATCTGCCCTTCGCTTGCCGGTTCTAGACCGGCGAGGATTTTCAGCATCGTCGACTTGCCGCAGCCGGAAGGCCCGACAAGCACCACGAACTCGCCATTCTCGATCTCAAGCGAAAAGGGCCTGAGAACGTTGAGCGCGCCATAGGACTTGCTGACGTTGCGAATGGAAATATTGGCCATGCTTATTTCTCCGCGCCAGCGGTGAGGCCGCCGACCAAATAACGTTCAAGGAACAGGTAGATTGCGATGATCGGCAGCGCGATGAACACCGATGCGGCGGAAATGTCGTTCCAGTAGGTGACATATTCGCCCTGCATCGTGGTGATGCCGAGATTGGCCGTCCAGTTGTCCGGCGAGTTGACGAGGAAGGTGCGCGCATAGGCGTAGTCTGCCCAGCTGAGCACGAAGGCATAGAGTGCGGTGGCGGCAAGACCGGGCGTGGCGATGGGAAGCACGACACGCACCATCGCGCCGATCGGCGAGCAGCCGTCGACCATGGCGGCCTGTTCCAACTCCTTCGGAATAGTGTCGAAATAACCTTTCAGCATCCATGTGGCGAAAGGAATGATCATGGTCGAATGCGCCAGAACCAGCGTCCACAGGCTGCCGATCAGGCCGAAGCTGGAAAAAATCGAAAACAGCGGAATGACGAGCAGGGTCGCGGGCAACATCTTCGCCGTCAGGACGAACAGACCCATGGTCGCGCCGCCCCGCATGGAGTAGCGCGACAGCGCATAACCGGCACTGACCGAAACCAGCATCGACAGCGCCACCGAGCCGATGGCCGCCAGCATCGAGTTCCACAGCCACAGCAGGATCGGTTTTGCCGCCCAGACGCGGGCGAAAATATCCCATTGCGCATCATCCGGCCAGAAGGTCGGCGGCAGGCGGTACAGCTCATCGGTGGTGGAGAGCGCCGTGACCAGAAGCCAGTAGACCGGGAACAGGATCATCACCAGCGTGAAGATCACAGTCGCGTAGAGGGCAAGGCTCTGTAAAAATGTGCGTTTCATCAAAGCCTCCTCAATAGATCGATTTCGAACGCCGGCCGAGCATCAGAAGGCTCGCGACGATGCAGATCACCAGCGTCAGCACGCCGACGGCGGCGGCACGGCCGAAATTGTGGTACTGGAAGGCCTGGTCGTAGGTCATGATCGACAGCGTCTGGGTCGACCGCAGCGGCCCGCCGCCGGTCAGGACCTTGATGATCGAAAAGTCGCGGAATACCCATAGCAGCGTCAGCACCAGCGTCACGCCCAGCACCGGCATCAAAAGCGGCATGGTGATCCAGCGGAATCGCTGCCACACACTGGCGCCATCCACCTTGGCCGCCGCATAATAATCGGCGGGGATGGACTGCAGGCCAGCCAGACACATGATCGACACGAAGGGAAAGCCCTTCCAGACCATGGTGATGGCAACGGCCCAGAAGGCGGCTGTCGAACTGCTGACCCAGGGGATCATCTGGTCGGTGAAACCGAGCTTTATCGCCAGCCAGCCGAACAGGCCGAAGGAGGTGTCGAACATCCATGCAAAGATGACGACCGCAATGATTTCCGGCACCGCCCAGGGGAGTGCCATTCCCAACCGCGCGACGGTGCGGCCCTTGAAACGGTTATTGGCCAGAAGCGCCGTGCTGAGGCCAACAGCAACACTGCCGGCGGTCACGACGATGACCAGTTTCAGCGTCACCCAGCAGGCCAGCCAGAATTCCGGCGACGAAAACAACCAATTATAATTGGCCAACGAAAACGGCCGGCTGGCACCGCCGAGCCTTGGTATCTTGACCTGCTGGAACGACAGGTCGATGGCCAAAACGAGCGGCCAGACGATGATGGCGGCAACCATCAGGACCGCGGGCGCGATCAGAATATAGCCGAGAAGATGTTGCCGGCTGGGACGTGCCAGATCGAAAAACTTGCGACGCCCAGCCCGAACGGGTTCGGTCATGGATGGTCCTCCTGCCGGATGCGGATGATAGCCATGGCCCTTTCAAGCGGGCCATGGCGAAACGACGGGATCAACCCTTGATGGCTTCGGCCTTTGCCTGCATGGTTTTCGCCACCGCCGCCGGATCGAGATCCTGAATGATCATTCGCTGGCTTTCTTCCATCACCATCTTGCTGAACTCGTTGTAGAAAAGCTCAAGTCCGGTCGGAATGCGGTCGATACCGGCTTCCGACGCGGCCTTCATCGTCTCAATCAGCACCGGAAAATGCGGGATGGTCTTTTCAACGCCCGAGACGTCGGCCCTCGGGCTTGGCGGGGTGTTGCCGCCGAGGGTGGCATAGCTGCGCTGGAATTCCGGTGACATCGTCAGCTTGATGAAATCCCAGACCAATGCCTTCTGGTCGTCGGGAATATCGGCCGGCATCGCCAGCACGTTGGAAGATCCGCCGAGCGGCGGATGAAGCGGTGGCGCGGCGTAGACGATGTCAGCCTTGGCCGAACCCTTTTCGGTCGTACCGTAAAGCCAGGGCCCATCGAGCCGCATCGCCATCTTGCCATCGGCAAAGAGCTTGCGCACGTCGCTGGCGCTCATGTCGACCGGGCTGATGCCGCTCTTCATCACGGTTTTCCAGCGTGAAAGACCCTCCACCATCTGCGGCGTGTCGATGGTGATATTGCCGTCCTTGTCGGTCCAGTAGGCGCCGGCATCGAGGATGTAGTTCAGCATTTCCGTCAGATATTGCCCTGGACCGCCCTTCGTTTCATGGCCCGTACCGAACTGATCGATAATGCCATCGCCGTTCAGATCCTTGGTCGTGGCTTTCGCAGCGGCCAGAAACTCGTCATAGGTCTTCGGAACCGAGACGCCCGCCTCTTCCAAAATCTTCTTGTTGTAGGCCATCACGAAACCGAAGTAGTTGGTCATGATGCAGACGGTTTCGCCATTCCATTCGCACTTCTGCTGGCCGGCCCAGCCCGTCATGTCGATGCCGTCTTTCTTCAGCCACGGGTCGAGGGGCTCGAGCCAGCCACTATCGGCAAACATCTGAAATTCGAAGGACGCCAGATGCACGATCTGCGGCGGCTGGTTGGCCGCAAAAAGCGTCGTCATCGTGTCGGCATAGGAGCTGCGCTCGGCCTTGGTGAATTCGATTTTCACGCCCGGATGCTGTTTCTCGAAGGCAGCAATGGCAGAGCGCCACCATTCGCCCGTGCCGGCATCGTCTGTCTGCCAGGAAATGAATTTCAACACCGTATCGGCCATGGCGGGCGCGAATCCGCCCATGGTCATCAGCATCGCGGTCGCCGTGCCAAGCGCCAGCTTTCTTATTCTTTTAGTCATGGGTTCCTCCTCCAGAAAACCAGTTCAGATACGTTCAATAAGGGCGAGCGCCGCCTCCGACGGCTTGACGCCAAGTCCCGGTCCGGAGGGCAGGTAATATCTGCCTTCGCGGCAATCCATGTCGCCCGAGAGCAGGCGGCGGTTGGGTTCGAAAATCGAGTGCTGGAACTCGTGCCCCTTCAGTGTCGGCAATGTCGATGACGCCTGTAGGCTCGCAGCAAGGAAGATACCTGCACCGACTGTTGCGTGCGGGATCACGTCAATGCCGTGCTCGGCCGCGAGCGCGCCGATGCGGATAAAATTGGTAATGCCCTTGTGGCCCATTTCCGGCTGCACGATCGCGATGCGGCAGCGTTCGATGCGGGCACGCATGTCCCAATGGGTGCGCCATTCCTCGCCGACGGCAATCGGGACGTCTGTTCCCTTCGAAACCTTTTCCAGTCCGGCGATGTCTTCCGTCCAGACCGGCGCTTCGGCGAACCACGGGTCGAACGGCGTCATCTCGGCTATGAGTTCCAGCGCCCGCTCCGGCGTCTGGTTCCAGTGCATGTCAGCGGCGATTTTTGCCTGCGGGCCGAGGACATGCCGGAGATTGGCGATTTCCGCCGCCGGGCCATCGTCAGCCACCGGCGTTGCGAATTTGAAAGCATCAAAACCGCGATCCTGCCAATATTTCGCCAGTTCCCCGCGCGCCTTCAATGTCTTTTCAGGCGGGCCCGAAACATAGGCCGAAAAGCTGTCAACACCGCCGCCAAGAAGGTCGCGGATGGATTTTCCGGCTTCCTGACCGGCAATGTCCCAGAGCGCGATATCGAGCGCGGCAAGCGCATCGACGTAAAAGCCGCCGGTATAACCGCGCACCCGCATCATGTCGTAAAGGTCGTCGTAAACAGCCGAGGGATCGGACGCATCCCGGCCGATCACGAAACCGGCGAGAAGATCGTTGATGAGGGCGGCAACCGCGCCGGGGGCGACAATACCATAGGTCTCACCCCAGCCGACGGTGCCCGCCTCAGTCGTCATGCGCACCAGCACGCTGCGGTCAAAGGTGGGGTAGACCGTTCGATTGCCCTTGCGCACGATGTAGCCGTTGGGATTGACCACCTCGCCTTGCCTCAGCGCGCCGAGATAGGGAACCTTGCGCGGCTGGGTCAGCGTGAAGACCTCGACGGTTGCGATGGGGCTGTTCATGCGGCCTCCGCGGCAACAAGGCCAAGCTCGACCAGATTGGCATCGATATCGGCAATGGCCGCCGCATCAAGCTCAGGTGTCGGCGCGCGCACGCCGATGCCTTCGATCACGCCGCGGCGGGCGAGCACATATTTGGTCAGCCGCATGCGATAGACCGCCTGCAACACCAGAAGCGGCAATGTGCGGACATAAATCCGGCGAGCCTCCTCCTGCCGCCCGGCAACAAGCGCCCGGTCTATGGCCACATGTTCCTCGGCGATCTCCAGCGCTGGCATGGCCGCCGTAGCGCCTCGGGCATATTCGTCGAGAATGTAACGCGCGCCGCCGCCACCGATGACGCCCTTCAGGGTCGAAGGCGCATGGGCGATGATGTGGCTGATGGCCGGGCCGGCGGGAAGCGTTTCTTCCTTGACATAGGTCACCTGCGGCAAGGCGCGCACGATCTCCACGATTGCCTGCGGCGAAAGGTCGGAGCCGCGCGGCGCAGGCGCGTTCTGCAGGATGATTTCAACCTCGGGCAGTGCCTCGACGATCCGGCCGAGGAACTCGATCAGCGCCGGCGCATCCGTGCCGACCGATTTGGGCGGCTGCACCATCAGGTGGCGAATGCCGAGCGCCGATGCCGCCCGCCCATGCTCGACCACCTCACGCCAGTCGGCCGCACTGGCGCCGGCCACAACAGGCACCCGACTGGCCACCGCATCCACGACGATCTTCAGCAGCGTTGCGCGTTCGGCGGCATTCAAAGCCTCCACCTCGCTGGCGAAACCGGGAAACACGACACCATCCACACCCTTGTCGAGCGCAAAGACCACCAGCCGCTTCATGCCCGTTTCGTCAATGCCACCATCCGCCAGAAACGGCGTGGGCAAAACAGGCAGAATCCCCTTGAGGCCAGCCATCATCATTTTCCTCCTGATTTAGTATCATATTTTGATACCTTGAATTCACTAATTGACACTACATAGACTTGCGACTTATGACAAGCCCCAAGATGAAATGAACGAGGAGGTTCAAGACATGGCAGCAGCGGCGAACTCGATTATCGTCGATTGGGGAACGACATCGCTGAGGGCGGCGCTCGTTGGCGAAGACGGCGAAGAGCTCGATCATCTTGAAACCGCCGACGGTATTTCGAGCCTCGCCAAGGGTGAACACGAGGCGGCGTTGATGGCTGCGCTCGCACCCTGGTTTTCACGCCACGGGGCATTGCCCGTCGCCGCGCTCGGCATGATCACCAGCCGCAACGGCTGGGTCGAAGTCGCTTATGTGCCGTGCCCGGCAGGCCCAACGGAACTTGCCGCCGGCACGGTGCGCAGGTCGCTGCCGAACGGCTCCGACCTCGTCTTCCTGCCGGGTCTCAACGATCCTGCCCGCCAGCCCTTTCCGGACGTGATGCGCGGTGAGGAAACCCAGATCGTCGGCCACGGCCTTGGTGAAGACGCTACCCTCATCATCCCCGGAACCCATAGCAAATGGGCGCGGGTGAAGGCACGGCGGATCGACGGTTTTCAGACATTCGTGACCGGCGAAGTCTTCAACCTGCTCATCAATCATTCCTTCATCGCGCGTGGCTCCACGCAGCCGCCGGTCGATGATCCAGAGGCCTATCTCTGGGGTCTGAAAGAGGCAAAACGATCCGCTGCCATGCTGTCGCTCATGTTTTCAGCGCGAACCGGCGGGCTTGCCGGCCGGCTTTCACCGGATCAGTTGCGCTCCTTTGTGCGCGGACTGGTCATCGGGCAGGAGTTTCGGCAGGCCCGCGAGGCCGGATGGTATGCGGAGGGAGACGAAGCCGCTATCGTCGGCAATGACGGCCTGAACGATCTCTATCTGGTTGCCGCAGAGGTGTTCGGTCTCAAGACATCCGTGGGAGCGGATGACGCCCTTACAAAAGGCGCCCTGACTGTGCTGCAGCACGCCCTTTCGTGACCCATGCCAATCGCGGGGTGCCTAAATGACGGCATCCTGCTTCCAACAGAATTTTTCAGGACCAATCATGTACGACTTTCCGGTCAATATCGGCACCAGCCGTCACGAAAACGATGTCCTTGCCGTCCTTGCCCGCCTTCAGCGCATCGGCGTTCCAACCAATCCGATCGCCTTTTATGGGTCATCTTCATTTCGGATCTGGAGCTCGGTGACCGAAGATCTCGGCTCGCTGGATATCGTCAATCTCGGATTTGGCGGCGGCACCTATCTCTCCGCCAGCCATTATCTGCATCAGTTGCTGGTTCCCTTGAGGCCCGCCAAGGTGGTGCTTTATTTCGGCGAGAACGACATTGCCAGCGACGGCCTCAAGGCCGGGACCACGCTTCGGCACCTGCAGGATTTACGGGACGGCATCTCTCGCACCCTCCCGCAGGCGGAGGTGTTTGTCCTAGCCATCAAGCCCAGTCCGGCGCGCTGGATTTATCGACACGAATTCGATCTTTTCAATCAGATGGCGCGCGACTGGTGCGAGAGCCGCGACCGCACGACATGGTGTGATCCAAACGCCGGCCTCCTTGGTGAGAATGGCCTGCCGATGTTCCGTTGTTACCTACCCGATCTGGTCCACCTCAACGCAGCAGGCTACACGGTCTGGTCGGAAGCGTTTAGAAACGCGTTGGGTCTGTTGAACTGAGAAAAGGCACTACAGTTGCCTCTCTAAGGGTACCGAACTTATTGTGCTTTGATCGGCTCGCCTTCGCCGGAAGGTATTTGGTGTAGCGGCCACTAGCCGCGGCGCCTCGACTCCCGACAGCTGCTTGGCTGCACCGCCGCCTGCTCAACATGCTGCCTCCGATTAGCGCATTCCGCCCGAACTCGGCCTCTAAGACGCCATTGACGTCGTCTCGAACCGGCAGAAAGCACCGCCTAAAAGGAGTCAGGTGCTCGGCACAGAATCACAAGTAATTCTCTCGATGAAAGATTTTAGCGAGAGCTTTTCGCTAACGAGTCAGCTACTTAGGGGCAATCGCAAGCTTGGCCGGATGCTTACCCTTGGGGCTTGAGAAAAGCCGTTTCAACCCTTGTCCAACGGGGTCGTCGCGTTCATTCCGACCGGGGTCCTGAACCATTTCTGCGTCAAGAGTTTGATGCGGGATCGGTATTCGTGCGCAGCCAATGCGCCAAACTCATAGGCTGGACGTCAGCGTATTGGTGAGGCCGCCGGTCGCAGTCTTTTTCCCTTGCGTCCTGCAAGTCGATGCCACTGCCATGGTCGGCTGCATTCGCCCAAGATCCTAGAACGGCCGACCTACATACATGACCTTATTCGGATGCCGCCGACTTACGTGCCCGGCAGCTTCACCAGCATTTCGCCTGTTAAGCCGTGCAAAAAATCGCTTCCAGTGTCAGTTCGCCGATCTTGGCGTGAAGCGTTTTGATATCGACGGTCGGTTCTGCCGGTTCGGCTGGTTTCATCTCCAAATACGCCTGTCGCCCCCTTCAAAGAGCTGGTCTTTCCACTGTTTGTCCGAGTGGGCGCGAACGTAGAACTGCTGATACAATTCTACCATCGTCTGTGCACCTTTGATGGCAGCAAACGCCACCTTCGCCTTGAAAGCCGTCCTGTGTTCCGGCGCGGTCCTTACGTCATGGCACCTCCTGTTCCCGGCATCTAAGCCGATCTCAGGTAGAAACTCCACTTATTGTAGCTGTACAGATTTCCTGAGCCACCTCTATAAACTCATTCGCTGAACGGATCGATCAACACCTTGCATTGCGTCGTTCGCTTTCGCAGCGCCTCGAATGCCATAGGCATGTCGCCGAGGCCCACGACATCGGAAATCAGGTTCTGCGGCGTAAGGCGTCCGGAATCGAGGGCATCGATCGCGGTTGCGAATTCGTGCATGTTGAAAAACACCGACATGACGATCGTCACTTCCTTCGAGATCGCCCGGAAGGAGTCCATGTGATCGACAGCCGTGCAGAGCCCCAGGACCACGACCTTGCCGCGCGGCCGCACCAGTGAAATGCAGTGATCGATCATGCCTGGCCGCCCCACGCATTCGAACACGATATCGGGCCGTCCGTCGCAGGCCGCCGCTGCCTGGACGGCGATGTCGTCATGCGAGACGACGAAACCGGTTGCTCCGAGAGCCATGGCCCGCTGCGCCTGCAAATCCGAAAGATCCGCCAGCACGACCTTTCGCGCGCCTTGCCGTCGCGCCCAGAAGGCGACGGCAAGGCCGATGGCGCCCGCCCCGACAATGAGGACGGTGTCGCCGGGTTTCAGGCCGGACTGCGTGATGCCGTGCAGGGCGACGGCAAGCGGCTCGGCGAGCGCGCCGTCGGCGGGAGAAATGCCCCAGGGGAGGCGCCGGCATTGGGAGGCATCGACAGCGGCATATTGCGCATAGCCGCCGCCGATCAGCGTCATTTTTTCGCACCAGGCCGGTTCGCCGCGCAGACACGATGGGCAATGTCCGCATCCGCGCATCGGCGCGACGCTGACATGATCGCCGACCTTCAGGCCGCCCGCCTCGCCGCCGATCTCCACGACTTCGCCGGAGAACTCGTGACCGAGCACGTCGCCCTTTCGAACCCCGAACACCTCCTCGGCGGTCATGTGGAGATCGCTGCCACAGATGCCGCATCGGCAGACCTTGAGCAATAATTGTCCTCGTTGCGGTTTCGGATCATCGACATCGCCGACGACAAGCGGCGCCCCGATCCGGTCGAAAAGCGCGGCTTTCATGGATGCGACCCTTTCGTAACGGTGCTTGAGACGAGCAACTTTCGGCCCACTGGGAAGAGCGGAACGTGGACGCGGCTCGAGATCAGGCCCCAGATGCCTTGGCGCGCATATAGAGCGGTCAGGAGGGTCATGAGACCGAGCACCACCATGTAGACCGCGCCGTATTGCGCAAAGAAGCGATCGGCGACGAAATAGATCAGCGCGCCGACGAGAACGCCTTCAATGGTTCCCACACCGCCGACCATGACGATGAAGATGCCGATATTGGCCCAGCTCGGATTAAAGCCGGCCGCCGGCGTGATGCGCAGCTGCGCCATGTAGTAGATGGCGCCGGCAAGCCCCGTGCCCATGGCGGCGGCCACGAAGATCAGGAAGCGCAGGCGCTTGACGTTCACCCCCTGACTTTCGGCGGCGACCGGATTGTCGCGCATCGCCGTCAGGGCAAGGCCGTGGCGCGAGCGCAGGAGCCAATAGCTGCCGCCGACTGTCACCAGAAGCATCGCGGCGCAGAGCCACATCAGTCCGACTTCCCGCTGATGAAGGGAATATTGGCTCATGACACGAAGCGTCATGCCCGAGCCTGCGTTGATATAGTCGATATTCAACACGATGAGTTTCACCGCTTCCGCCACCACCCAGGTGCCGATGGCGAAATAAGGACCGTCGAGACGGTGCAGCAGCGCATAGGTAGGAAGCGCCAGAAGACCCGAGACGAGAATGCTGATCCAGACCGCCAGAAACGGATTGATGCCGAAATTCGAAGCCAGCACGAACATCGCATAGCCTGCCACGCCGATAAAGGCCTGCTGACCGACGGAGACAAGACCCGCATATCCGGCAAGCAGGTTCCACATCTGGGCAATGGCCAGATAGACGGAAAACTCCACCACCCAGCGCATATGACCGGATTGCCCCCACCAGGGCATCGAGACCATGGCGGCCAGGATAAGGAGAGAGGCCGCGGCGGCAACGCGGCTGGAACCGGTGTGACGTATAACGGTGACTTGGGCCGGTTCGGCCGCAAACGGTCCGGCATTGGCCGGAGGGACGGGATTTGCCAGTGTCATGGGTTCAACCTTTGCTCATCAGGCCCTGCGGACGGGTGGCCAGCACGGTGAGGAAAACGAGATGACCGGCCAGCGTTCCAAAGCCGGGATCGATGCGGAAACCGATGGCCTGCGCGATGCCGAGAACCATGGAGCCGACAAAGCCGCCCCAGATCGAGCCCATGCCGCCGATGATCACCGCCTCGAAGGCATAGATCAGCTGGGCCGGACCGTCGGCCGGCGAGACGGTGGCGCGCAGCGCGAAGAAGACGCCCGAAAGGCCGAGAATGCCGACCGCGATCGCTGTCGCATAAGCGTAGACGACGCGCGGGTTCACGCCGGTCATGGCTGCGGCTTCCGTGTCGGCTGCGGCGGCGCGCAAGGCCCGGCCGAAACGGGTGCGGCGCATGGTCAGGTCGAGCCCCAAGGTCAGCAGCGTCGCCGCGATCAGGATCATCACCGGCAGAAGCCCGATATAGATGCCGCCGATATCGACGGATGCCGCCTCGATGCCGCCGCCGCTCATCGAGCGCGTATCGGCCGACCAGATTTCGAGCATCAGGTTCTGGAGCGCGATCGAGACGCCGAACGTGGCGATCAGGGAGGGCAGGGAATCCGCCGAGACCACCTTGTTGAGCACGAATTTCTGCAGGCTCCAGCCGATGACGGCCGCCAGCGGCACCAGCAGCAGAACCAGCGGAAAAGGCCCGACGCCGAAGGCGACGGAAGCCGATATGCCGATCAGCGCGAGCAGAACGACGAGGTCGCCATGGGCGATATTGACGATCCGCATGACGCCGAACATCAGCGCCATGCCGAGCGCGTATTGCGCATACATTCCGCCAAGCAGAACACCCTGTATCAATGCATCAAGCCACGTCATGACCGGCTCCAAAATAGGCTTGCGCGATATCCGCGCGGGTAACGTTCGACGACAGGCTTTCGAGCGTGATATGGCCTTCAAGCATGCAGTAGAGGCGGTCGGAGGCGCGCTGGGCCAGCATCACGTCCTGTTCCACAAGCACGATCGACGTGCCGGTGCCGGCGATCTCCGGCAGCACCTCGTAGATCTCGCGGATGACCTTCGGCGCGAGCCCGAGCGATATCTCGTCGCAAAGCAGAAGCCGCGGCTGGGCCAGAAGCGCCCGGCCGATGGCCACCATCTGCTGCTGGCCGCCCGACAGCTTCTCGACCTGGGTCCTTCGCCTTTCCTGAAGGACCGGAAACAGCCTGTAGATGCGCTCGAGCGTCCATGTCTTTTCGGCTGTCTTTCGGGCATGGTCGATGGCGACCTTCAGATTGTCTTCGACGGACATGCCGGCAAACAGCCGCCGCCCTTCCGGCACCATGGCGATGCCGAGCTGCACCATGTGGTGCGGCGCGCTGCCGCCGACCGGCTGGTCTTCAAAGAGCACCATGTCGCGACCGACGGGAAGAAGCCCCATGAGGGCGCGCAGGAAGGTCGATTTACCGGCGCCGTTCGCGCCGATCAGGGCGACGACCTCTCCCTCGGCAATGCGGAAATCAACGGAAAAAAGCGCCTGAAAGTCCCCGTAACGGGCATTGAGATTTCGGGTGGAGAGAAGATCGAATGTCGCCATCATGCTTCGATCCCCATGTACACGCGCTGGACATCCGGACTGGCGATCACCTCTCTTGGCGGACCGTCGGCGATTTTTTCACCGAAATTCAACACGAGAAGCCGGTCGGCCACCGCCATGATCGCGTTGAGCACATGTTCGATCCAGATGATCGTGATGTTGCGCTGCCTGATCCGGCGAACGAGCGCGACGAGCTGGCGCGCCTCCTCCTCGGTCAGGCCGCCGGCAATCTCATCGAGCAGCAGCAGCTTCGGGTCGCTCGCCAGCGCGCGCGCCAGTTCGAGCCGCTTTCTGTCGAGAAGCGTCAGCGAACCGGCGGCCAGGTTCGCCTTCGCCGCAAGGCCGCATTCATCGAGAATGGTCGCGCAGAAGGCGTTGGCGCGGCGTTCGCTCAACGAAGCGCCGAACATGGCGGCGACCATGAGGTTTTCGAATGTGGTCATGCCCGCATAGGGTTTCGGGATCTGATAGGTGCGGCCGATGCCGCGGCGACAGCGTCGGTGCGGCGGCTCGGAACGGAGCGTTTCGCCGTTAAAGGTCAATTCCCCGGCATCCAGCGTCGCGTCGCCGCTGATCATGTTGAACAATGTGGTCTTGCCCGCACCGTTGGGGCCCAATATTCCGAGAATTTCGCCCTCATGGACGTCGATGTCCACGCCATGGAGAACCCTCAACGCGCCGTAGGACTTGGATATCCCCGTTCCCGATAGAATCATTTGCGCCATCGCATGCCCTTCGTCTGCATTGGAATTGTCGTCCGCGGACAGATCGCCTTCGACCTGTCGATAGAGCATTTTGGCTTTTCTCCGAAAAGCCGAAACGCTCTATCTCTCTGTTTTGTCGCGTTTTTTAACGGAAAACCGCTTCACGCTTTTCCTCAAAACGCTCTGGCAGTTCACGCGATCAGGACCACTTGATCGGTTGCAGCTTGGCTTCGGGCTCGATGAGCTTGCTGACGGAATTGTCGACGATCTTCAGATCGTACATCCACTTGTCGCTTTTCACCCACTGGCCGCCGAAGATCGGGGTCTTGCAGATATTGGCATGCGGCCCGGCGCCGAATTTGATCGGGCCGACCAGCGTGTTGAGATCGGTCGCCTTCAGTGCGTCGCGCACCGAGGTGCGGTCCATCGGATCCTTGGCGCGTTTGAGCGTATCGATGGCAACCTCCCAGAGCGCGTGGGCATAGCCCAGCGGCTGGATCCATTGCTTCTTCATCTTGCTTTCCCAGGCATTGGCGACATCGCGGCTGACTTCGCCGGTCAGCGACGACTTGAACGGGAAGGCCGGCGTCCACCAGACTTCCGAACTCATGCCGTTGCCGAGCGGCCCCATGGCCTCGACGCCCGAGGGAAAGAGAAGAGCTGCCGCGACCGTAACGACCTTCGGATTGAACTTCTGCTGGCTGCACTGGGTGATGAAGGTTTTCAGGTCCGATACATAAGTGATGCCGCCGACGATGTCGCAGCCGCCGCTCTTATATTGGGAAATCTGCGCGGAGAAGTCGTTCGTGCGCGGCTGGAACATGCTCGGCACGATGGTCTTGAAGCCGGCTTTTTCAACCGCCGGCGGCAGGCCATAGCCGCGATTGCCCCAGGTCTCGCCATCGGCATTGCGCGGAAACAGCATGCCGACATTCCTGTTCGTTTCGAGCGACTGCCAGAGACCGACGAAGGTTGCGAGCGCGTCCTCAAGCCCCCAGAAGAAATGGTAGGTCCAGTCGAACGGCTTCTTGTCGCCGCCGCGCGGCATGACGAAAGCCTGCCAGGGCGCGGCCGACGAAATGCTGGGAACGCCGTTGAGTTCCGCCTGATCGGCGGCCGAGTTGATGACATCCGTCGTCGATGCCGGGATCAGAAGCTGGACATTCTCGTTCAGGATCAGTTCGCCCGCCAGTTCCGCCGATTTGTTCGGATCGGACTGGGCGTCGCGCACCAGAATGTCGACCTCGTAGGTCTTGCCGTTGTTCTGAATACCGTTGGCCAGCAGCGTCTTGATGATCTCGACGGTGTAGCCGTCGGATTCGCCGAAGGGCGAAAGCGGTCCCGTCAGCGGACTGATGAAACCCACCTTGATCTTGCCGCCGGATGCGCGCGTCAATCCGGGCATGGCGAGCGTCGCCGCCGCCGCCCCCATGGTTTTCAACGCGGTGCGACGGGAAAGTCGTGTCTCGCCGATGCCGTCCGATAGTGTTTTCATGCTCTCCTCCCAAGTTTTAAAAATACCTGCATCGGCTCGTCTCCTCCACGACCCGATGCCTGACCGGATCAGTCCGCGGGGCGCAGATGCAGTCCCCCGTCGATCACCATTTGCGCGCCCGTGACGTAGGACGAAGCGGGCGAGGCGAGATAAAGCGCCAGGCCCTTGATTTCCGACGTTTCGGCCACGCGATGCAGCACCGACCATTTTTCGAAGGCGGCCCGGTCTGCGACATTGCGCAGCCGTCCGCCGGCGATATTGGTGACGAAGGGACCGGGCGCGATCGCGTTGACGAGAATGTTGTAGCGGCCGAGTTCCATCGCCGCCTGGCGCACCAGATGCGCGACCCCGGCCTTGGCCGGCATGTAGGGCGTGCCGACAATGCCGTCATTGTAGAGCGCCGCGCAGGACGAGGTGGCGATGATCCGACCGCCGCCGGTCTGCTTCATGTAGCGCGCCGAAAGCTTGATCGTGTTGAACACGCTCGTCAGGTTGGTCGCGATCACCTTGTCCCAGTGCTTGTCTTCGAGATTGTCGATCTCGCCGTCGGGATTGCGCTCGCCGTCGGGCGTCAGAAAGCCCGGCCCCGCATCGATGCCGGCATTGGCGAAAACGATGTCGATGCTGCCGCGTTCGGCAAAGACCCGGGCAAAGGCTTCCTCCATCTTCGTCCGGTCGGTCACGTCAACGATCTGCCCCCAGACATTGCCGCCGGCGCGGGCCAACGCGTCGAGCGTGTCGTCCAGCGCCGTGCGGTTGACGTCGAAGAGGCAGACATTGGCGCCGTTTTCCGCGAGAACTTCCGCATAGGCGCGGCCAAGCCCGCTGGCCGCCCCCGTCACGATGGCCGTTTTTCCGGCGACGTCGAACATTTCCTGCAATGACATGCGAGCAATCCGTCTTAGAGCGTTTTGAATGAAAGCGTGAAGCGGTTATCTGTCAAAAAACGTGACAAGATAAAGAGCTGGAGCATTGGCGAACAGCCGGGATGCTCTCGTGTGAGAGATGTCAGATGAACATTTCGCGGTTGATCGCAATGCCCTTCTTTTCGCAGTAGCTCGTATAGTGGTCGATGAACCAGAATACGTCCGCGGTGAAATCGTACTTGCCCTGCTCGTCGTAGAATTCGATCGGCCCGTTGATCCAGAAAATCGCCTTCACGCCGTTCGGATCGTCCGAATAGAGCGTATGGTCCGTGCCCGGCAGCTCGTAGACGAAATCGCCGGGACGGGCGACCCAGCTATATTCGTAATAGGCGAAGGAGCCTTCAAGCGTCAGCGCCGAGACGACGCCGCGATGGCGATGCGTGCCGATGCGACCGCCGCCCTTGACCCAGAGAATATTGGCCACCGAATTGGTCCGCACGTCGAAACAGAAATGCTTGATGGCGGCGCTGTCGCCGAAGGGAACCCAGGGATTCCTGTCGTCGTCACCCGGAATATGAGCCCCTTCGCGCGCATATTTCAGGATCGTCTGATGGTGGGGTTCTTCCGGAAGCTTGACGATATGGGCCGGCTTGTTCATGGAAATCTCCTCCCGATTTTCCGTGGTTCAGCAAGTCGAAGCCAGTCTGTGTTTCGTGCCTGCCAAGGGTCAACGGGATAATCGGTCGCCGGCCGCCGCTTTCGGAAAAATACTTATAAAATACTGAAATTTATAGTCATAATTCGAAATTGCACTGCGATGAAAAGGCACGTTGCGTCGCATTTTTGAATTATGCGTTCATGAAAAGATCAATTCGTGTTTATCATTTCATCAACAAGGCGGCGCAGAGACATGGGTGCCGGCGTCGTGAACGGGAGGCGGACATGAAGATCAACGGCGGACAGGAAGCCCTTCTCGATCGCGGCGGGCGGCCCACCTTGCGCGAACTTCTCACCCATCTCGTCTTCAGTCCCGTCAATGGCGTGTTGCGCCTCGGCGATACGCGGATGGTGCTTCAAAGAACCAGCTTTCTGAGCCACCTGCGCGAAGAGATCGTGCGCAGCTACGGACGCGAGGATGCCTTCGTGTTGCTGATGCGGCTCGGCTTTCAGGCCGGCGTCGAGGATTCCCGCTTCGTCAAGGTCTCATGGCCCAATCTCGACCCCGGCGACGCCTTCACCGCCGGCACGCGCCTTCACACCGTCAGCGGCGTGACGCGCGTCGAAACGGTCCACAATGATTTCGACTTCAAGAAGGGCAAGTTCTCAGGCGAATTTCTCTGGCACGAAAGCGCCGAAGCCTCCGAACACCGCAAGCATTACGGCGACGCGATCGAGCCGGTTTGCTGGTCGCTGATCGGTTACGCCTCCGGCTATGCGACCCACGCGCTGGGCAAGCTGATCGTCTACAAGGAGATCGAGTGCAAGGCGATGGGTCACAGGCATTGCCGCGTCGTCGGCAAGCCGGCCGATGCCTGGGGCGAAAACGATCCCGATGTTCAACGCTTTCGCCGGCAGATCATGCCGCGTTATCTGAGCGAGGAAATCGCCGCGCGTCCAGTCAAGAGCAAATCCAGCCCCTCGGAAGGCGATGCATCGGCAAGATACGATCTTGCCGTCCTGTCTCCGGTCATGGACCAGATCGAAGCCTGTTCGCGCGCGCGTTTGCCCGTGCTGCTTTCGGGTCCCGTGGGCAGCGGCAAACGAATAGCCGCCAGTCAGATGGCGAGCATCGCCGCGCCCGGCGGCGCGATGCCCGAATGGACGTCGGGCCACGGATTGACCCCCGATGGCTTGCGCGGTCTTTTGTCGCCCTCCTCGACACGCTCGGGCAGACAGCCCGTGGCGCTGTTGCAGGACGTCGAGCATCTCGACGCGGCGTGTCAGGCCCTGCTTGAAAATCACCTTCGATCGCATAGCCAGGTCACCACGCAGACCTTTCTGATCGTGCTGACGGAAGCCTCGCCCGCCGCCTTCCTGTCGGATACGCGCCTGCGCCCCGCTTTGCGCCGCCTGCTTTCCATAAAGCCGGTCGTCATGCCTGCCTTGGGCGCAAGACGCGGCGATATTCCGGCGCTTGCTCTTGCCTTGGCGGATGTCGTGGCGGAAAAATTGCACCTGCCGGCACGCGACATCGACCCCACAGCCCTGGAAAAACTGGCATCGCTGGCTCTGCCGGAAAATCTGCTGACCCTTGAGGCCGTCCTTGCCAATGCGCAAATGGCGGCCTCGCCTCTGAAACGGATCGACGCCGGCGTCATCGAAAAAGCGGCCGCCGTGTCGTCGCAAGCCGATCATCGCGATCCCGTGCTCCGGTCTCTGGCTGAAGCCGCGCTGGACGAAAAGGGCTTCGAGCTCGAAGAATTCAACCGCTTGATTTATGAGCTTGCCCTGGAGCGCGCGAACGCAAACGTGGCGAAAGCCGCGCAATCCCTGGGCTTGAGTCGAGCGCAACTGGCCTACCGCCTCAGGACCGCCGGGGCATAGGCTGCCCGATCTATATTGGCAGGGGTTTCGCGCTGATCTAGCAGTTTGGACCGCCGGGAATTGGAGTTTTCTGGCTCTGATCACCCGATACATTGATGGCTTTTCAAGCTAATCCGGCGGCACTCCGCGCTTGACTACCTGAGCCCTGCACAGTTCGAAAGGCTAGCCGCCTGATCTGAAATTGCCTCTCCACTTTTCCAAAGTAAGCCCAACCTGCCTGACATAAAACCGAAGGCGTACGCCGGGCAATCGAAGCCGCGCGATGCTGACTGCTTTACCTTCCGTCATACAGCCAAGACTTCAGTACGACCGAAAAGCGTTCGCAAAACTGATGGCGGTCTTGCACGCAAAAGCCGAGCGGACCGTCGATGCACTTTGGGCTGCAGTCGGCCAAGCTGTCACCACGTTCCCGCCGCAAGAATGCACCAACTGCTTCATATCTTTGCGGAATGGAACTGAGTAAAGTGGTGCCCCATCAAAAACCGGGCGATTCCGCGCGCTAACTTTGACATCGTATGGCGTTCTGCCGTCTGAAATTCTCAAGTAGAAGCGACACTCTGCTAGCGATTGTTTCTGCACCGGCTTAGCCGAGCGCTTGCGCAACACGTTCAAGAATGTCGAGATAGCCCGCTGGTTGCCAGGCAGATCGGCCGATGAAAAGGCCGTCGATATGCGGCTGGGTGATCAATTCCGCACAGTTTTCCGCACTGACGCTGCCCCCGTATAGCACGGGAACCTTTACGCCTAAGACCGCCCTGGCCACGCTTGCGATCATCGCCTGGCGTTCGTTGGCAAAATCGGCTGATGCTGGGATACCGTTGACACCGATGGCCCAGACCGGCTCATAGGCTATCAGGATCGTCTTGCGCCTTTCTGCTCCTTCTAGAAATGCCAGCGCTGCTTCTACCTGCCGTTTCAATACCGCATCCGTTTGCCCTGCCATGTACTCCGCCCGAGTATCGCCTATGCAGATCAGCGGTATCAGGCCATGTCGAACGGCGGCGGCGGTTTTTCGGCCAACGGTTTCGTCGGTCTCGTTGAAGAATTCCCGCCGCTCCGAGTGGCCAAGTTCCACCAGGTCGAGGTTACAGTCCTTCAGCATCGGAGGTGAGATCTCCCCGGTCCATGCGCCGGCATCTTCCCAGTGCATGTTCTGGGCTCCAACCTTGACGCTGGTCTTCATTAGGCGTTCCTTGACCTGCCGCATCGTCGTGAACGGTGGAATGACGAAACTCTGCACCCGTTCATCGCTGCCTGTATCTGTTGCCGATAACATGTCAGAGAAGGCCATCGCTTCCGCTAGAGACTTGTTCATTTTCCAGCTGGTGCCGATCCAATATGTCGCTTCGCGCATCTCTTCTCCTAAACTTTGCCGACAAGCGTCGCCACGCCACTAGCAGCGCCGCCTTTCCTTTTAGTGTGACATCAGCGGTTGAAGCCGGTATCGATATAGGGCTCCCAAAATTCGACGGATTCACGAATCATATCGACGACTAGATGGTCGGTCGGTTCGCGTTCGCGGAACGACAGTTCAAGGCATATCTCGTTGTCGATGCCTCCACCACGTTCGATTGCGGCAAGCAACTTTGGAGGCGTGATACGGCCGTCAACGTTGTAAGCGGCGGTGAATGGCCAGTGGCCGCCCTTGTTCATCGAAGATTGCTTGATGTGGATGATCGGTGATTCCTTCGGGAAGGCTTCTGCCCAGGCATAAGGATCGATATCTGCCGGATTACTGGAACTGACGTCGCCATGGTCGATATCGATCATCATCTTCAGCGGGATTGCCAGATCTGATTGCACCAGACGCGTGTCCAGCGCCCGGCAATCGGCAAGCGTATGGCCGAACTCGCGTCCGACCGACATTGGCTCCCAAAAAAGATAGTCAAGGCCGGCAGCCTTTCCATGGTCGGCGACCTCGCGCCAGCAGTCGATGGCAACCTTAATCAGCTCCTCACGGCGGAGCGGGTCGTCGTAGTCCTTTTGGGCGAAGATGGCGAATTGTGTGCCGATCCCGGAGGCACCGAGGTCGGCGCAGGCGTCAGCAAGCGTCTTGAACCAATCCACGTAGTACCGGCGCACGTCGGCATCTGGGTGGCCGAAATGATTGAGACGGCCGTAAGGCCCGGTCATGCCGGATGTCACCTTCACACCGGTGCGGGCCATTGCCTTGTTCAGAAGTCGCACATGTTTGGTAATCGTCGCTGCCGGCCATCCGGGATTGATGAATTCATGTGTCAGTTGCAAATGGCCGATCCGCATCTTCTCGGCCACGGTCTCGATCAGGTCGTCTGGCTCGGCAAAGCGATTGACGAGAGGATTAGTATTGAGCGACAGCGTGAAAGCCATAAACGAAGCCTTTTCTACCAGGTAAACGCCGGGAGTATGAAATCGGGAACGGTGTTATGCTCGGTGAACATCGCCTTGCATTGCTGTTCCGGGGTTTGCGGGAGTATGCCCGTCGTGACGAGACAGAATAGAGACCGGCCCTCCTCCCGCCCACGATGTCGTGCTCGATGCTGTCCCCGACGCAACAAATCCTGTCGGTGAGGATTCCGGCTAGATAGTCGCGCGCGGTTGCGTAAATGTCCGGAAAGGGTTTGCCGATCCAGTGCACTCTTCCACCCATGGCTTGGTAAAGCTCACCAATCCGCCCGGCGCCGAACGATGAGCCCTTCTGCGTAAGCATCACCTTTTCGGGGTTGGTGCAAAGGCAGGGTACGCCGCGCCGTGCAGCCGTCTCCAGAAGCGCGCGATAATGGTCCAGTGAATATAAATCATCCTCGCTGGCGGCCAGCAGGATGACATCTGCTTCCGCGCCATTATCGACACGCCGCATCGGAAGGCAATCGATGGGTGATGTGTCACCGTCTCGGCTGATGAGTAGGCATGATTTCGGCAGCGGTTGGGGTCCTTTGCTCTCTGTGGAGAGCAGCCGCCAAGCAACTTCACCGAACGTGAAAAACCAGTTCCAGGTCGTTGCATTGAAACCCAGTTTTGCCAGCCGTTCGCTGTTCACGGCCGAACGCTTTCCGGAATTCGCTAAGACGATCACGATCTTTCCAGCTTGTCTAAGCGCTGAAGGCGTCGCCGCGGCGTCCTGATAAGGGCTGTGCCCGTCTCGCAGCATGCCGAATTGATCGATGAGAAAGGCGTCGAAACGATCGGCAATGGCGGACATGCCTGCCATGGTCTGCGGCAAGGTCATGTGACACCTGCCCTGATGGCGCCTGCCAGCCACATGTCCCCTATTCGGTGGCTGTAGATGCCGTATTCCGGGACAAACAGCGGAACGTCAGACAGCATCATTATCGTCAGCGTCGTGCCAAGCACGCTGACGCCGTCGCCCCGCCGGTGGGGCCCCGTTGCTAGAAACGAGGCGCGGATGTCGATACCGACAACGAGAGACTCGTCATGCCGCCTCATTGAAGCGCCTCTCCGTCACGGCTGAGAGCCTGGCGATGTTTTTCCGCATCCCAGCCGAGAAGTTCGGCGTTTTCATCCTGGGTGAGATAGCGAAGCCGGGCCGCCTCTGGAATACGGAGTGTTACGTCGGATAGGCAGCGTGCCATTGCCAGCGCACCTGAGGTGATGTCCTTGCGGACAAGTACGCCCTTGCCGGGAAACATAAGCATCGGTGAGACGGCTGCGCCCTCATGGCTGGTGCGGTCCTCGATCGACGTGGCAGTTTCGGTCGGGCCGGCTATCTCCGGGGTTTTGCCGAGAAAGATCACATGGTCGGGATAGAGGCTGCCGCGGGCGGCGATGCGGCAGCTTGCTAGATCGGTCGCAACGTCGTGCAGGCGTGTGTCCTCAGGCAATGTGTAGGTGCTATCGAGCGCAAGCCGCGCGAGGGCAACAAAATCGGGCGTGGGTGCCTGTCGCTTTGGCCGGGCCAGCAGTGCGGAGACGCACGCCAACAAGGCTTTTGCTTCCGCCACGGTCTCACCGGCGACGACCAGCCCATGATTGCCGAGCACAAGCACCGACGTATCGTCACGCAGGCGCGTGGCAATCGCCTTTGCCAATGGAAGACCGGGATGGGCATAAGGCACGAAGACGTGCCGGATCCGGCCGAGTTTTTCTGCGACGATTGCCGCGCCATTGGCTTGTACGGCGGTGGCGAGCGTCTCGACACAATGAACGTGGAGGACAACCTTCTGAGGCATCAGCGCGTGCACGGTCGTCTCGATCGAAGGCCGCAGGCCGGATGGATTACGCTCGGCGATCACGAACGCCTGCGCCTTTTCCGCTGCCGGATCATCACGCTCCAGCGCCGCAATCAGCGGCTCCAGCGCCACTGGCACCATCAGATCACGCTGCCGCGCCTGCTTCAGCCATAGACCAGACGCCTTGATCCAAAGAATATCGGCTTCCTTGATTGACGTATTTCCGCCAGCACCCTGTACAAGGTGCGGATCGGCGCCTAAGGCTGCAGAAACATCCAGGAGGGCCTCGAACTCCGCGCTTTTCACCGCCACGTCACGCTTTCTCCGAATAATCGTTAAACCAGGCAAGGAATGCCAGCCGCTGGGACGGCGTCATCTGCAATCCGTGTTTGGTGCGGCGTTCGAGAATGTCGTCTGCAGACCTTGCCCATTCGGTTTGCATGAGGAATTGCGCTTCGCGCTCTCGAAAAAGCGGTGTGAAGGCGAGGCCAAGGTCCTCGACGCCGCCTGCCTTGCCGATCAGCGCGTGCAGACGCGTGCCGTAGAGTCGTGCATAATGCTTGGCGAGATCAGTCGGTAACCAAGCATATCGTACTTTGATGTCACTGAGAAACTTGTCGAAATCCGCATCGAGCATGTCGCCGCCCGGCAAAGGTGCAGAACCGGTCCATGCCGCCCTCATTTTAGGAAAAAAGGGGCTCAGCCGCTCCAGCGCATGCTCCGAAAGCTTGCGGAAAGTGGTGATCTTACCGCCGAAAACGGACAGCAGAGGCGTCCGTCCGTCGTCCTCGTCGATCTCGAAAATGTAATCGCGCGTCACGGCGGACGGGTTTGCCGCATTGTCGTCATAGAGCGGCCGTACGCCGGAAAAGCTGTGAACGATATCGGCCTGCGTCAGCTGCTGCTTGAAGTACCGGTTCACCGACGTGATCAAATAGGCAATTTCGTTGCCATCGGCAGCGACGTCTTCCGGGCGGCCCTCATAGGGAATGTCGGTTGTTCCGATCAGGGCCAGATCGTTCTGGTAAGGGTTGATGAATATCACCCGCCTGTCCGGATTCTGCACCAGGTAGGCCTGTTGCCCTTCCCAGAATTTTGGCACAATAATGTGGCTGCCTTTGATCAGGCGAACGCTGCGGCTTGAATTCAGTCCCGCGACACGGCCGATAATGTCGTTTACCCAGGGACCCGCCGTGTTGACGACGCCCCGCGCCGTGGCTTCGCTTTTCGCCCCTGTTAACGTATCGGTCATCTCGATCGTCCAGAGATCGCCGGTGCGGTGGATTGACGAGCAGGCGGTGCGGGTCATGATCGTCGCGCCGCGCTGATGTGCATCTAATATGTTGAGCAACACCAGGCGGGCATCGTCTACCCAGCAATCGGAATATTCGAAAGCCGTGCGATACTCTGGTTTTAGTGCGGCCCCTTCGGGGGCCTGCGCCAGATTGAACATACGCGTCCCCGGCAGTCGCCTGCGCCCACCCAGATGATCGTAGAGGAACAGGCCAAGACGTACGAGCCAGGCGGGCCGGTTCTGCGGATTGTGCGGCAAGACGAACCGCATCGGCCAGATGATGTGCGGCGCTGACTGCAGCAGCACCTCACGCTCGATCAGAGCTTCACGGACCAGACGAAACTCGTAATATTCCAGGTAACGCAAGCCGCCATGCACGAGCTTTCCGGACCGCGAGCTGGTGCCTTGCGCCAGATCGTCCTTTTCGCACAGCAGGACGGAAAGGCCGCGGCCGGTCGCATCGCGGGCGATCCCGGCGCCGTTGACGCCGCCGCCAATGACAAAAAGGTCATATATAATGGGTTCAGGGTGCACAGCCATCTCTCCTCAGCAGGGGTTGAGCGGCGGTTCACCGGCAATGTAGCGGCGCACCTCTTCGGCTGCCAGCTCCGCAGCATAGGTCACCGTCTGCACCGAGGCGCCTGCGATGTGTGGCGTCAACGTGACATTAGGAAGTTGCAACAGCGGCCAATCCGCCGGTACAGGCTCGACACCAAAGGTCTCCAGCATGGCGCTGGAAAGGTGACCGCTTGTCAGCGCCACGTAGAGGGCATCGTAATCACAGAGTGGCCCGCGGGCGGTGTTGACGAAGATTGCCCCGGGTTTCATCTGCGCGAATGTCGAGGCATTCATCATGCCTTTTGTTTCCTCAGTCACACGCGGATGCAAGGTCACGACGTCGGAGCGCGACAGGAGGTCGCTTAATCCCACCTGCTCGACGCCGCCGTTCAGATCGTCTGCACTCAATTGGACATAGGGATCGTGGACAATCACCTTGCAGCCGAAGGCGCGAAGCAGACGTACCACCCTGGTGCCGATATTGCCGTATCCGATGACGCCTACCGTCATCTCGCTGAGCTCCCGGCCCGTCCGGTCGGCGCGATAGAGGTCGCCGCGCCATTCACCTTTGCGCAAGGCTTCATGGCCCACACGGATCAGCCGTGTCTCAGCCAGGATCGCGCCGATGGTGAATTCGGCCACGGCGCTTGCGTTGCGGCCGGGCGTGTTAACGACGCGCACGCCGGCAGCGCGCGCCGCCGCCATGTCGATGTTGACCGGGCCGCCACGCGAAACGGCAACCAGCCTGAGATCAGGCAATTGGCCAAACATCCACGCCGAAAGTGGCGCAAGTTGCGTAACGACGATTTCCGCATCGCCGATGAATTCCACGATCTCGTCGGCATTGCCCATATATTCCTTGAGGCCGTCCATCCCTTCAATGGCGTAACCATGTTGCATTGGTTCGTCTGGCCAGGGCTGTTCGACGGCGCGTATGTCATGTCCCTCTCCGCAGGCGGCAGCGATCTTGTCACGAAAAATCTCGGGAAGCATGAACCGGTCGCCTATGATGGCTATCTTTTTCATTTCGTCAGTCCTCATGATAGGGCGGGCCTGTGGGCAGTTTCAGCGTGAGAGTGCCAAACCGGGCGCAATGCTACCCACGATTGCCTGTAGACGGGAAAGACAGCATCGAAATAGCGAATCATGTCCGCGTCCGGCTGTTCCGGCGGCCGCTGAAAGGGCGTAACCCAGTCGCGGACGCAATTTTCCATCGTCTCGTAAATACCGAGCGAAACGGCAGCAATCATCGCCGCGCCTGCAGCGCCGGCCTCTTCCCGTTCGCTCGTCTGGATACTGGCGCCGAGGGCGCCACCCAGTATGCCCCGCAGCGAAGCGCTGCGGGAAGCTCCGCCGGTCAGGCGCACCCGTGCCGGCAACGCGCCCATCTGCGTATAGCAATCCCGTGATGCCAAGGCGAGGCCGTTGAAGACCGCGCGCACCATATCGCCGAAACCGTGGCCGATTGAAAGGCCGATAAGCGAGGCAAAGGCCGAGGCATCGACGAAAGGCCCACGCTCTCCGGCCTCGGAAATATAGGGGTGGAAAATCGGCGGGCTGGAGCCTGCTTTTTTAAGCCAGCCTTCAAGATGGGCGAGCAGTTCCGACTTGCTTTGTTCGATGCCGGCTCCCTGAAACACACTGCCGGCGACACCGAGAATCCAGTCGACGTTCAGTGTTGCCGCCATATTCGATTGCATCTGTGCGTAGATACCGCTCACGGGCATGCACATTGTGTAGCCGGTATGGTCAGGATTGAGCTGCACGTCGCCGGGGCCATTGGCAAGTCTCATATGCATGCCGGTCGATCCTATGATCGAGCATCCGGCGTCGGTTCCGGGTTCGTAGAGACCCGCACCAAGGGCCGTGCAGGAAACGTCTACGTAGCCGAGGACAACGGGCGTGCCTTCCGGCAAGCCGCAGAGACGGGCAGCTTCCGTACTCAGCCCATGGTGTTCGACAGCACCATCGATGATGTCGGGCAGCAGATATTTCAGTCTTTCAAGACCCAGAAAACGGATGACCTCGTCGCTATAGTCGCGCCGCCGAAAGTCACCGAAAGTGAAGCAGGCTTCGGAGGGATCAGTCGCACGCCTGCCGGTCAGCTTGAAATAGAGCCAGTCCTTGCAGTGGAACGCGGTGGTCGCCCCGGCCAGCATTTCGGGCGCGTTGTCGGTCATCCAACGCAATTGCGGTCCCTGCTGGCACGCGGCGAGGCCACTGCCGGTGCTGCGAAAGCGGTCTAAATCCCCGCTGTCGCCACGTAGCCTTTCGACCGTTTCGCCAGCGCGGGCATCAAGCCACAGCCATCCCTTGCCCACCGGTTCACCCTGCCTGTCGATCAGCCAGGTGCCGTCACCCTGTCCCGTGACGGCAATGCCAGCGACACGGCTGGCAAGATCGTCAATCTTGTTGGAGAGTTCAGCGAGCGTGTGAGCGGTATCGGCCCATGTCCGTCGAAGGTCCTGCACCGAACCTTGCCGTCCCACCGCGGCATAATGGTTGGGAGTGGCGCAAGCGGCAAGCGGCCGTCCCTTGAGATCGAAGGCAACGGACTTTATCACTGAAGTGCCGGCATCGATGCCGATCAGCACGTCGCGCATCAGGCAAGCTCCTTCCCGTGGGAAATTGCCCTTCCGGTTTCGCTATCGAAGACATGCAGGCTTGAGGGGTCGAGATGGATGCGGATTTCCTCTCCAACGGCAAGACGTGTCCGGTCGTGTTCGACCAGGACGACGGTGGCACCGACAAAATCTGCTGCGATATGTGTCTGGTCGCCAAGCCACTGGTTGACAGCCACTCGCGCCTTGACGCCATCGACACTGCGCCGCACAGAATAGGGTCTAATGCCGAGCACCACCTTACGCCGTCTGATCAGCTCTTGCCTGAGTTCCGGCGAAAACGCGGCAACCTGGTAATCAAGTCTGACACCTTCGCTGAGCTCGAAGGACAGGCGATCGTCACCCCCGCTGATGCTTGCCTCGAAGACGTTCATCGGAGGCTCGCCGACGAAGGTGCCTGTGAACAGGTTGGCAGGACGTTCCTTGATCTTTTGCGGCGTTTCGAATTGTTGCAGCACGCCGCCTTCCATGACGGCAATACGGTCGGCGAGCGCATTGGCCTCCGTCTGGTCGTGTGTGACGAGGATCGCCGTCAGACCGCGTTCCTTGATGTAATGTTTGATGCGGCCGCGCAGTACGGCGCGCAGTTGCGGCTCCAGCTGCCCCATCGGTTCATCCAGCAAATGCAAATTGGCATCGCGGATAAGCGCTCGGCCGAGAGAAGCACGCTGTTGCTGGCCGCCGGAAATCGAGCTCGGGTAACAGCCGAGAATATCTTCGATCTCCAGGAGCTTGGCGATATAGGTGACTTTTTCGTGGACTTGGGCTTGTGACAGACGCTTAGCCTTGAGCGCAAAAGCAATGTTTTCATACACGGTCAGCGGCGGATAAAGTGAATATCCTTCGAATGCCATCGCGACGTTTCTTTTTACGGGCGGCAAGAGATGGACCTGCTGTCCGGCAAGGGTAATCGTACCGTCCGACACCGGTTCGAAGCCCGCGATCATGCGCAGGGTAGACGTCTTTCCGCAGCCGGAAGAACCGAGCAGGGCGATAATCTCGCCCTTTTGGACATTCATCGAAAGATTTTTGACCGCGTGTAGACCATAGCCTTTGGGTCCATAGAATTTGTCGACATTCTTGATCAGCAGTGCCGTGTCGTTCATGCCGCCTCTCCGTCGCGATTGGTTATCGCCACAGGCGATGTGATGCGCACGCCGCTTTCCTTGTCGAAGAGGAAAGCGGCATCGCCGTTGACGACAATCGCTGCCGGGCCGGAAGACCGACCAGGCGTCCCGGCTGGCCGCGAAAGCAAGATTTCCCGGCCTCTCGCCGTCAACAACAGGGTCACTGTCTTTTCGTTGAGAGGCGTCTCGGCCTCCACCGTCACCGGAATGGCGCCCGGAGCGGAAGGCTCAGCGAAGACGATGGTCTCCGGCCGTAGGCCGAGAACGCATTCCCTACCGACCACACTTACCGGCATCGAAGGCAAGGGTATTCTGACATTTGAAAGCTCTACATAGACGCCGGAGGCATCCAATTTAGGGATCACGGCGAGGAGATTGATGGTGGGGTCGCCGAATAGCCTCGCAATCTCGATGTCTGCCGGAGAATTATAAATATCTTCAGGCGTGCCGATCTGCCGGATGTTGCCTTTCGACATGACGGCGATGCGATCGCCAAGCGCCATCGCCTCCTTGTAGTCCTGGGTGACGTAGACGACCGTCGCGCCCTGCTGGGCAAGCAAGCGCGGCAGTTCAAGACGCATCTCGAAACGCAGCTTGGCATCGACGTTGCGCAGCGGGTCGTCCAAAAGCAGCAGCGGCGGAGAGCCGGCGAGCGCGCGAGCTAACGCCGTGCGCTGCTTCTGGCCGTTCGACAAAGCCTTCGGATGATGACCGAGCACATGGTCTATCTTGAGAAGCTTCGCCACCTTCTCCACGTCGTCGCGGATTTCTGACGTCGAGCGTCGATTCGCCGCCAGCGGACTGGCGATGTTGTCAAAGGCTGTCATATGCGGAAAGAGTGCGAAGTTCTGGAAAGCCATGCCGACACCGCGGTGTTCGGCATCGACCTCGGCCATTTCCTCACCACCGATGAGGATCCCGCCAGCATCCGGCTCGATGACGCCAGAAATGAGGCGCAGCAGAACAGTCTTGCCCGCTCCGGACGGCCCGAAAAGCACAAGGGTCTCGCCGGAAGCGACTTCGAGGGTCAGGTCGTTGATTACGGCTTGGTTTTTATAACGCTTGGTAATGTTTTGAAGTTGCAGCGTGGTCATGATTACCCCTTCACCGCGCCCAGCGACAGACCTTCAACAAGGTAACGCTGGGCATAGAGTGCTAGCGCCAGCGTCGGCGCGATCGACAGAACGATGGCGGCGGCAATCTGGCCGTACTGGATCCCGGAAGAGGTGACGAAAGCAAGCGCCCCGACCGTCACCGGTTGTTTGGACGCAGATGCCAGCACCAGCGCGAAGATGAAATTGTTCCAGGCAAAGATGAAAGCAAGCAGACCGGCAGCGGCGATACCTGGCCCGGCGAGCGGCAGCGCGATCTTGCGGAAAGTGGCGAACCAGGAATTGCCGGCAATGCGGTAGGCATATTCGACATCGGCCGAGATATCTTCGAAATATCCCCGTACGATCCAAAGTATAAGCGGCAGGCAGATCAGCTGGTAGACCCAGATAAGGCCAATATAGGTATCGGAAAGCCCGAGCCATTGAAAATACTGAGTGAGAGGCAGGAGTACCAGGAGCGGAGGTGCAAAGCGGAAGGAGAGCAGCGTGAAGGCAATGTCCTCCGAACCGCGAAACTTGTGCCGAGCGAAGGCATATGCCGCCGGAACGCCGAGCATTAACGATACGGCAACGGATGCCGCCGACAGAAACACCGAGTTGCCAAGATTACCCATGAAAGCAATGTCGAGCGTCCCGGCAGCTGACGTCAGCTTTCCGGTAATCAGTGCGTTGTAGTTCGACAGCGTGGGTGTAAAGGCGAGCGATGGGGGGATTTGCAGGATCGTTTCGTTCGTCTGGAACGACATCATGAAGATCCAGAAGATCGGGAACATGAAGAAGAGGATGACGAGCGTCAGCGCAATACCGCGTAAAACTTTTGCGAGCGTGGATGTGTTTTCCATGATTTCCTCCTCAGGCTTCACCACGTGCCCGCTCGCGCAGGCGTAGCCAGTTCTTGATAAAGACATTGGAGAGAACGTAGGTGATCGCCCACAGAATAATCAGAAGCGCTGCAGAGCGGCCGACATTGGTGGACTGGAAAAAGTTGAGATAAGCCTCGACCTGGAACACGGTCAGCGTATCGCCCGGCCCGCCCTGGGTCATCGCATAGATGATGTCGAACTGCTGTATGGAGTCGAGCAGGCGAAACAGCGTCGCCGTCAGGATGTAGGGCGTCAACATTGGCAGGGTGATGCGGAAAAACACGAATGTATGCGGCACGCCGTCCAGGGCAGCAGCCTCGAAGGGCTGGGTCGGCAGCGAGCGCAGGCCTGCCAGCAGCAGGATCATGATGAAAGGCGTGTAGACCCAAATATCGACAAGTACCACCGTGAGTAATGCGGTGTCGGGCGACGAGGCCCAGCGGAAATTGTCGAGTCCGATGAGGCCTGCGAGGTAGCTGAGAATACCGAAGCCCGGATTGGTCATCAGCTTCCACATCAGCGCGGCCAGCGCCGGAGCGATCATCAACGGCATCAAAAGCATGATCGAGACAAAGTTATTGAAGGTCGACCGCTTCTGCAAAAGCAATGCTATGCCGAGACCGAGCAGCAACTCAAACACCACCGTCAGGCCGGCATAGGTGAGCGACACCCGTAGCGTGTCCCAGAAGCTCTGATCGGTGAAGAAATTCAGATAGTTTTCACCCCAGTTGAGTTGCCGCGCCCATGGCTGGCTCAGGCGATAACGCTGAAGGGAGTTGATGAACGCCGTAAAAAATGGGATCAGAATGCCGATGCAGACCAGCAGCGCCGGGAGGCTGAGCACATAGGGAAGAGCCCTCTTGCTGATCCTGAAACCGCTTGACGCCTTGCGCGCCGTTGCCACAGAAGCCATGGTCCAGCTCCTTCCGGATATCTGGGTGAATGAAATGATAAAGGGGATGCGCGCCACCGTTCAGCACGCCTGACGGACGTCCGGACGGACGGGTACGCGGCATTTTGCCCTGCACCCGCCAGCCGGAGACATCAACCGAGACCGGCTTCCTTCAGCTGGCCGTTGATGCTTTCAACCAGCCGGTCGAGCCCTTCATCCACCGGGACTTCCTTGGCCACCATCTTCTGGAGGGTGGCCGCCCATTCGGTGGTAACGTCAAAGAAGAGAGGCTGTGCTGTGAACTTGATCGATGCGCCCGGAGCCGAGACGTTGAACATGTCCACATAACCCGGATAGCTCTTGTTGAGCCTCTCCGTGAAGGCTGGGTCTTTCCAGACCGACTGGCGGACGGGGTTGACGAAGTCCATCTTGGTCGCGCCAAAAATGGCATGCTCAAGTCCCGAGGCCCACTGCAGGAAGTACCATGCGGCATCCTTGTCCTTGGCAAAGTTGGACATGGCCAGCGACCAGATCCATATGTTCGGCGTCGGGCTCTGCGCGTCGGGATTGGCGGCAAAACCGGCATAGGCCAGTTCTCCCTTCATCTTGTTATCGCCGCCATTCATGAAATAGCCGAGGATGTCTGCGTCATAGATCATTGCCGAGGCGCCAGCACCGAGATCGGTGCCCACCTGATACCAGGTATATGTCGACCAGTCCTTCGGACCGCTCTCCTGGATCATCTGCACCCATTTCGCATGAAAGGCCTTGGATTCCTTGGTATTCATCGCCGCGGAAAGTTTGCCGTCGCTGGAGACGTTGAGGTCCTTCTGGCCAAAGTTGACGTAACCCGAGAGAAAGCCAGGGTGGATCGTCGCCCACGAGCGCGAACCGCGGACGCCGATTCCGTAGATGCCGCCAATATCCTTTTTAAGCTTCGCAGACGTCTCTAAGAGCTCATCGAGATGTTTCGGAACGGTTACGCCGGCTTTATCGAACATCTTTTTGTTGTAGGTGAGATTGTTCTGTTCGAAGCCCCACGGAATGCACCATTGCTTGGCGTCGTCCGAGCCGAGTGCGCCACCGGGTTTGCCGTTCCACGCACATGAGTTCTTCACGCCGGGCAGGAAGTCGTCCCATGCGTATTTCGGGTTTGTCTTGGCGGGATCGTTGATCCACTCCTTAAGGTCGGTGATCCAGCCGGCAGGGCCGTAGGTCCATGTCATATAGGCGCCGGTCATGAAGGCATCGTATTCCGAAGAGCCGGACGAAAGCGCTGCCGTCACCTTGTCGAAATAGACATCTTCCGGGAAAACGTCATAGGTCACATTCATGCCTGTCAGGTCTTTGAATGCCTGAAGGTTGGCGATCATTGCATCGGCGCAAGGGTGTTTGTTGAGCAGCAGTTTCAGAGATTTGCCGGAATGCACCTTCCAGTCGAAATCCGCAGCGAGCGCCTCTGTCGACATCATGTTGAAAAGAGTGCCAGCAGAACCGGCGGTCATGCCCAATGCCCCCAGCCCCCTCAACAGGGCGCGGCGATCCACCTGTCCCCGCAGGAACGCGCCGACGAGGTCTTTTTCCTTCTCATACATTTGTGTTCTCCTCCTCTACACGGGTATCAAAAAGCTGTCTTAAGCACCGGATATCCGACCGGTCAGTCCTCCTCAAAATCGTGATATGCCCTGCCCTCCATGCTCAGCAGTCACGAATTATTTCTTTTGATCGACACTCACCAGAGCCCTGGCTGTGCGCTCATCCGTGATCAGGCCGCTGAGAAAACGGCTTTCCAGCACGGAAAAAATGGCTTTGGTTTTGCCTTTGCCGGCAGCGACGGCAACTGTCCGGCGATCGCGCAGCTCATCCCGGCCGAGGGTAAAGGTCCGGTTAGAGAGCGCCGTTTCGATAGGCTGCCCTCGATCGTCGAAGAAATGGCCGAGCAGTTCGCCAACGGCACCGCTGTTGCGGATGTCATCGATCTCGCTGGTTTCGATCATGCCAGTGAACACGAGCGAGGCTTCGCGCTCGGTGGTGCCGATACCGACGAACAGCAGGTCGGCGCTTTTGGCGAGCTGGAATACGTCAGATACGCCACGTTGATTGAACAGCACATCACGATCTTCGACCGTATTGGCGAAGAAAGGCACCGGCATGACATAGGCTTCTCCCGCAACGCGGTCCGCCAGCCTATGGATCACATCATGCGGGTTGGCAGAGAATTTTCGCGTCAGACCACCAAGCAGTGAGACGAAGCGCGTCCGGCCCGCAGTCATGCGCGGTAGATATTCGACACAGGCGCTAAGCGTGCGACCATGGCCAACGCCAATGAGCATATCTTCGCCGCGTTCGATTTCCCGCTTGAGGAATTGTGCGCCGGCGATGCCGAGTGCACGCAACGGTAGATCGGCATCGTCGAATTCCGGCACGACTTCACAATAGTTGAGGCCGAAACGTTCGCAAAGGGCCTGCTCGAGGGCCACGCATTCCGAAACTTCACCGTCGATATAAACCTTCACCAGGCCGTCCTGGTTTGCTTTCATAATAAGGCGGTGGGCTTTCAGTGAGGTGAGACCAAGACGCTTGGCAACCTCAGCCTGGGTAAGGCCGCCCGCATAATGCAGCCATGCCGCCCGCGTTGCCATGCTCGCCTCGTCCTCACGCAAAGTGCCACCAATTCCTGCCATCATAGTTCTGCCTGCATGATAATTTTATCAACGTATGAAAAAATTGTCACAGCCCGGACAGCGTGTCAATAGTGGAGTGAACCACTCGGACTCAAACTCTCGACAAAATGAGCCACCTGCGATTGACGCCCGCAAAGTGAATCCGTTTTTCATTGACTAAGCTGGAGGCGCCGGCTCCAAAACCGGCTCAGTTCTACCTGTACACCAACAGCATATTAAGTCTCACGAAGCGTGGGATTTGAATGTGGGATGCTCGGCCATCACCGACCGAGATCCTCTTTACCCCGCGCCATCGTTTTCCCGTCTGAACCAAAGCTCCTGCCGTGTTGCTTTAGTTCCCGGAGAGGTGTTTCAAGAAATCTGCACAGCGAGGATAACTGGAATCTCTGCCTCACGTCCGCTAGATACCGTGAAAAGGCGATCGCGCCGAAACCAAAGCCAGACTCTCGAAGCAAAGGTCGCTCGCCGCCACCCGTGCTCCGCTACGGCGCTTGCCAGGACGACGTGACCTGCGGTGTCATGCAGAGCGTCAAACTTCCGCGCCGACGAAGCCAATTCGTCACCTTGAACTTCAACTTCCTGATACAACGGCAACGGAAAGCATCGTGTTTGAACGGCGGGTGGGGACCGATTATCGTGATGGCCTCGCATGTACGATAACCAGTTGAACGATCCCTGCACCAATGCCAATAACCAATAGAGTTGGCGACGGGCCCTTCGCCTGCTTGATCGCATCTCAAGCCGATTAAACTTTTAAAAGGACGCGATCATCCGCGTCGAAGTGATGCGCGCGATCGTGGCTTGGCGTCGCGAAAACGACGTCGTCCGGCTCGTAGCGGTGGTCTGCGAACAATCGAACCGTTAAAAGTCCCACGGTTTCACTGTCGACATACACTACGGTGTCGGCACCAAGATGTTCAACATGAACAACTTTTCCGCGCCAATCTCCTTTGTCGTGCGACAATTCGATATGTTCGGGCCGGATTCCAATCGTCGCGACTTTCTCGCTAACGACAATACCGGCCGCCTTTCCGGCCTTGATGAAATTCATCCGCGGCGATCCGATGAAGCCGGCAACGAAGATGTTGGCGGGCCTGTTGTACAGTTCCATGGGTGAACCGACCTGCTCGATCTGTCCGGCATTGAGCACGACAATCTTGTCAGCCAAGGTCATCGCCTCAACCTGATCATGCGTAACGTAGATCATGGTCGCCTTGAGGCGACGGTGCAATGCGGCGATCTCAAGCCGCGTCTGGACGCGTAGTGCCGCATCCAGGTTCGAGAGCGGTTCGTCAAACAGGAAAAGTTTAGGCTCTCGTACGATGGCGCGGCCAATGGCAACGCGCTGACGTTGGCCCCCGGACAATTCTGAGGGACGACGGGCAAGATAGGAACCAAGTGACAACATCGCCGACGCGTCAGCAACGCGTTTTTCAATTTCTGACTTGTCAGTCCCCGCTTGCCGCAGTCCAAGAGCCATGTTGTCCTTGACCGTCAGATGCGGGTATAGGGCGTAGGATTGAAAAACCATGGCAATCCCACGCTTGGCCGGCGGAACGCCTGCGACCTCCTTGCCGTCGATCTTGATCGAGCCGGAGGTTATATCCTCAAGACCGGCAATCGATCGCAACAATGTCGACTTGCCGCAACCAGATGGCCCGACAAAGATAACGAATTCGCCATCCTTGACGTCGAGGTCGATACCCTTCAACACCTCAAGGTTCCCATATGCCTTACGGATGGAGCTTAAATGTAACGAACCCACTCGCTTATTCCTTCAGGAGCTCAATCGACAGCGTTTCCACTTTTCCCAGAACGCTCTCACTCGTTATTTTCACGCTGCTTTTACCGGAAATATTTCAGATCGCTTTGGTTATTCCTTGAATCGCTGAATCTATCTAATTGTTTGTTTTACAATGATTTTAAAGAAAGCCGCGTCACGCTTGCCTCAAAAAGCTCTAGAGCCGAACCGGTTTGCCAAGCCTTATGCTTTCATCGGCGGCAAGGCATATCCTCAGGGACTGAATTGCATCGTCCATGTGGCGGCTGAGATCCATGTCCTGGCGAATGGCCTCCAGTACGTAGGCCTGTTCGCGGTCGCACAGCTCCTGATGACCCGGCTCGCCGGCCATCGTCATGTCCTGATCAGCTTTAATGAACTTCCCGTCGAGGCCGGTCGCCGCGCTGTGCAGGCGGATGACCGAGGTCCTGGTATGCGTATCGATATCGTCGGACTTGGCGTTCGGATCCATGACGATCGACACCGCGCCGTTCGGCGACATCACATCCTTCACGAAGAACGCCGTTTCCGAAATCATCGGTCCCCAGCTGGCTTCGTACCAACCGACCGAGCCGTCTTCGAAGATCACCTGCAGGTGGCCGTAATTATACATGTCCGCGGCGATCTCGTTCGAAAGGCGCAGGCCCATTCCCCGAACCTCGACCGGCTTCGCATCGGTGATCTGGCACATGACGTCGACATAATGGACGCCACAATCGACGATCGGCGGCGTCGTGTTCATCAACGACTTGTGCGTTTCCCAGGTCGCGCCGCTGGACTGCTGGTTGAGATTCATGCGGAAGACATAGGGCCCCCCCAGCTTGCGTGCTTCCCCGATCAGCGTGATCCAGGACGGATGATGGCGCAGGATATAGCCGATCACCAGCTTCTTGCCGGCTTTCGTCGCCGCCGTGACGACGCGCTGCGCATCGGCAACGGTCGTTGCCAGCGGCTTTTCGACAAAAACATGGCAGCCCGCCTCGAAAGCAGCAACAGCGTAATCGGCGTGACTGTCGGAATACGTGTTGATCGAACAAAGATCCGGCTTCAACTCGGCGAGCGCCGTCATGAAATTGGCATGGATCGTGTACTGCTCCAGCTCGGGGGCGATCTTGCTCGGCTTGGAACGGTTGACGAGACCGACGATCTCGTAGCCCGGATTGTTGTGATAGGCGAGCGCATGACTTCGGCCCATGTTGCCGAGACCCGCCACAAGAACGCGGATCGTTTTTTTGACGATGCTCATTTGACTGCTCCTGCCGTGATGCCGCGGATCAACTGTCGCGAGAAAATGACATAAAGAATAAGGATCGGCATGATCGCCAGCGACAGTGCTGCGAGCACCGCGTTCCAGTTCGTCACGAACTGGCCGATAAAGATCTGCGAGCCGAGTGTGATCGTCTTTGTTGCCTCGGACGGCGCGAGGATCAGCGGGAACCAGAGATCATTCCATATTGGGATCATCGTGAACACGGCAACCGTCGCCAGGGCAGGCCGTACCAGCGGCAGCACCAGTCGAAAGAAGATCGCGTATTCCGACAGGCCATCGATGCGCCCGGCATTCTTCAAGTCGTCGGAAAAGTTGTGCATGAATTCCGACAGAATGAAGATCGCGAGCGGAATGCCTTGCGCTGTATAGACGAGAACAAGCGCCGTCAGGGAATTTACCAATCCCGCCGCAGCCATGCCCTGCAGGATCGCCACGGTCCCGAGCCTGCTCGGAATCATGATGCCGATTGCCATATAAAGACCAACGAGCGTGTTGCCGCGGAAGCGGTACTCCGAAAGCGCGAAGGCCGCCATGGCGCCAAACAGCAGGACCAGGAAGATCGACACGATGGCGACGATGAAGCTGTTCTGGAAATAGAGCGCGAAATCGCCCTGTCCCAGGACCGTCTGGTAACCGACCAGGCTGAAGGTTGACGATGTCGGCACCTGCATCGGCGTGCGGAAGATCGCATTGCGGTCCTTGAAAGAATTGATGATTGTCAGAAAAACCGGGAAGATCGCGATCAACGTGTATGCCATGAGCGCCAGATGAACCAGGAGGGCGCGGATAGGGTAAGTGCGGGCCTTGCCGGACATCGTTGGCCCTTCAGAATTTGTAGCGGCGCATGCGGCGCTGGATGGCAAAAAGATAGAAGGACACTCCGGCGAGAATGATCAGGAACATGACCGTCGCGATGGTCGCCCCCATTGAGCGATCGCCAAGCTGCAACTGAAAGCCGAAGAAGGTGCGATAGAGAAGCGTTCCCAGGATATCGGTGGACATGTCAGGTCCTGCAAGCGCGCCCTGGACGGTATAAATGAGGTCGAAGGCGTTAAAGTTGCCCACGAAGGTGAGAATCGACACGATCCCGATCGCCGGCAGGATAAGCGGAAGCTTGATCTTCCAGAATTGACTCCAACCCGTAATGCCGTCCATTTCGGCGGCCTCGATAACTTCATCGGGGATACTCAGAAGTGCTGCATAGATCACCATCATCGGGATGCCTACATATTGCCAGTTCGAGATCAACGACACCGCAAGCAACGCCGGGCCGGATTGTCCGAGCCACGGGGCGAAGAACGATTTCAGCCCGATCAAGCTCATCAGCGAGGGCGCAACGCCCCAGATCGGGGAGAGGATGAGCTTCCAGATAAAACCGACGATGACGAACGAAAGCAGTGTCGGAAGAAAAATCGCTGTGCGATAGAAGGCGGCGAAACGCAAGCGTGGTGTGGACAGGAGCGCCGCCAGCGCGATGCCGACAGGGTTCTGGATCCCCATATGAACAGCAAAGAACACGAGATTGTTGCGCAATGCATTCCAAAAGTCGTGCGCCCAGCGGCTTTCCCCAAAAAGCGTGGCGTAATTCTTCAGACCAACGAAGGCCGGTGCGCCGTCAACCGTATTGTAGAACGAAAGCCGAAGCGTTTCGACCAACGGCAGAATCATGATCGCCGTGTACACCAGGAAGGCCGGCAACAGAAAAATGACGATGTGCCATCTGACGGGGCGCCTGATCGCGGGGGATTTCGATATGACCCGGGTATCGTTCATCATCAACGCCTCAATGTTATATTGTGTACGGGATGCAGACCGCGCCACATCGGCGGTGGCGCTGTCCACATGTTCCCGTAAACGGTGCCAATCGCCCCTCGCACAGAGGGTTACTGTCACACCGGACGTTGGTCACTTCGCAGGCTTATACCAGCTGTCGAGGCCCTTTTGGAGCTTCTCGGCGGAAACCTGGGGGGTATCGGTGCCGTTGATGACATTGGCCGATTCCACCCAGGTCGCGTTTTCGAGATTCGGCGTGCCGCGCGACAGGATCTGATAGGTCGAACGGACGGTCGACTTGTACGGGCCGCGCCAGGAAACAAATTCCTGGGCGAGCGGATCGCTCATCTTGACCGGGCTTGAATTCAGGCTGAAAAAGCCCGGCAGGGAGTTCGCATAGATATCCGCGAACTCAGGCGAGGCGACCCAGGTGAGAAATTTTTTGGCTTCTTCCCGAGATGCACTCTTGGCGTTCAGGCCGATAGCGATATCCGGATGGTCGGAGATGTAGCCCTGGTCGCTAGCCTTGGCAACCGGCGGCGGGAAGGCGCCCATCTTGAACTGGGCCTGGCTGTTGAACAGCGCGATTTCCCAGGAGCCGGCCGGATAGATGGCCGCGCGGCCGAGCGTGAAGAGGTTTTGGCTGTCTGAGTAGGTCTGGGCTTCAAAACCGTCACCGAGATAGGGCTTCCACTTGGCCAGCTTTTCATACGGCTTGACCCAGGCGGCGTCGGTGAGCTTTTGCTTGCCGGAGATCAGAGCGGCACGGCCTTCCTCACCCTTCCAATAGTTCGGTCCGATGTTCTGGTAGCCCATGGTTGCGGCTTCCCAGAGGTCCTTCGTGCCCATGGCGAGCGGTATGTAAGTGCCGTCGGCCTTGATCTTGTCGAGGGCGGCGAAGAATTGGTCTTCGGTCTTAGGAACGGCGATCCCGAGCTTGTCGAAGGCATCCTTGTTGTAAATGAAGCCGTGGATGACCGACGCCATCGGCACGCAGAAGGTGGATTTGCCGTCGTCGGTCGACCAGGCGGCCTTGGCGACCGACGTGAAGTTTTCCATGCCCGACAGGCTGGTAAGGTCCGTCAACTGTTTCTTGTTGAAGAGTTCGAGCGAAGCGTCGAATGGACGGCAGGTGATAAGATCTCCGGCGGAACCGGCGTCAAGCTTGGCGTTCAGCGAAGCGTTGTACTCCGTCGGCGCGGTCGGCGCGAAGACGACCTTGATTCCCGGGTTCTTGGCTTCGAAAGCCGGGATGATCTTTTCCTGCCAGATCTTCAAGTCGTCGTTTCGCCAGCTTTCGATCGTCAAGGTGACCTCGGCCGCGTTCGCGCTCGCGCTCGCGGCTGCGGAAAACATCGTCGTGGCGAGCAGTATATTGGTAATCAACACCTTCATTTCATTCTCCCTCTTCATTTTTTTGTTCTTGAAACTATTTTATTTGCCCTTCTGCCTTTGAACACGCCTCAGATTTTGTTTGGATGTAACGAGAAACGCGCGCCGTTAAGGACTGCCTTCGATTGGCGAGAAGTCGCCGACTTCACTGCAGAACAATTTGATGGCTTGATCTGCACTGACCCCTCAGGCTTGGGGCACCTCAAGAGCATCAATTCTCTCCATGGTCGGAGCTATACTCTTCAAGAAAAAAGTACCTCTACCGGATCGCGAGAGTTACATGCTGCAATAGTATCGGCAGCTTCACGCCCAATTTCGAGAATTTACCCCCTCGTCCCTCAAAACAATGCCATAAAGATACTAAAATACACCATTTGTCCAGTTGGTTTTAATATTGCATATTACAATATTAAATGCAGAAAACACTAATTTATATTGAGAAAAAGTACAATTTTATTATATTGGCATTGACGTAAGGAACTGCAGCATTTTCCGATCAAAGCGACGTCACCTGAAATGCACTTGGTTTAACGCATTGCCCGGACGTGAAAACCGATCCGGATTTCACTGGAATGCTCTAGATGACGCCATGTAAGGCGGGATAGAGGCCGCCTTGACGTGCTGAAAGGGCGCGCCAATCGTCGCGTGTATGCAAATCAGGATCAACCTGTTCGGCAAGACGAGTCATGGCGCTGGCTGCCGCAGCAAAATTCTCGTACCAGCCATGACCGACGGCTGCGCTGATTCCGGCGCCAAGGGCGGACGCTTGGTTGGAGAGGCTGCGGATCACGGGCAGACCGCTCGCGTCCGCTACTATCTGGCGCCAAAGCGAGCTTTCGGCCCCACCACCGATGACGAATATACGATCCGCTTCAATACCCACCGTGCGCATCTGTTCGAGCGAGCGTACAAACTCCAGCGTGATCGCCTCTATCGAGGCGCGATAGAGATGAGACATGCCCGTTTCGGGGCCCATGCCGACGAAAGCAGCGCGGGCGGTCATATCCCAATGAGGGTCCATGCAGCCGAGGAGATAGGTTGACACCGTGACCCCGCCCGAGCCTATCGGCAAACCGCGCGCCTCCGCCTCCAGCTTTCCGAAAATTTCCGCGCTGCTGCGGCTGCCTGCAAAAGTTTCGAGCAACCAATTGATGAAATAAGCGCCTCCGCGCTGGCAGTTCTCCAGAAGATAACCTTCCCCGCTCGGCGAGGTGAGCGTTCGCCAGTATCGACTTAGTTCAGCCGTTGGTGACCAAAGCCCCCCCACGACGGCGGTTCCGAGATTGAGATAGGCGATGCCGGAACTGATGGCACCGACGCCCAGAGCCGCGCAATGGCCATCGCCGCCCGCCGCATAGACGGGTGTGCCGATCCGCAACCCTGTCGCAGATGCGGCATCTGCTGTCACGCTACCGATGAAAGAACCCGGACGATGGGCGTGCGGCAGTTTTGTCGGCGGGATACCGAGATGGTCGAGAATTTCGTGAGACCAGACTTTCTTCTCTATATCGAAAATTCCAAAGGGATCGCCGCTCGTCCAGCTTGCGGCTGCGTTCCCCGTCAATTTCCGTACGAGGAAATCATGGACGCTGAGTATCTGTGCGGCTTTGTCGAGCAGGGCGGGATCAGTCTCCCGCAGATGACGCAGACGATAAACGCAGGGAATGACATCCACCGGCTTTCCCGAAATGGCGTGTATGCGCTCGCCCCCAAGTTCCCTCGCCAGCAAGGGAACCATTTCGGCGGCGCGGCGATCCAGCCAGAGGGTTGCCGGCGCGAGCGCCCTGCCTTCTGCATCAAGCAAGACCATGGTTTCACGCTGGTTGGAAATGGCGATACCATCGATCTTTTCGGCGGCGACCTGCCGCGTCAAGGACTTCAGTGCGTCTGTGGCGGCCGTCCACCAATCGTCAGCGTTTTGCTCCGCTTTCAAGGGGTGAGGGGTTTTGATGACATGCGGCGCGCGACCCTCTGCGCGCGGTGTGCCGTCCATGGTCCAGGCGATCGCCTTGACCGACTGGGTTGATGAATCGATGCCGACGACATAACGTTCCCTGTCCTGCATAAACACTCCTCCCATCCCGTCGCCCGGTGCCGCTTTCTCGCCCCGGTGAATTCGTAGTGTTGTGGCCTTTGCCCCCGACCGGCGTCTCCCACGCTACCCGGGCCCCTGTTGCTGCTTCAGTCGGACAAGAGGACTTCGGCCGTTGCCACGTCCGTCACGAAATGTGTGGCGTAACCGGCGTTCAGCGTCGCCTTGATCGCTGCGATTTTAAGCGATCCTCCCGCCAGACAGATGCGATTGCGCACTCGGCGCAACTCATCAAGCGTGATACCGACCATGCGCTCGTCATGATCGCCGCCGAGCGGGCGCCCACCCGCGTCGATAAAACGGCCGATAATGACAGCAACCGCGCCGCGAGCCACATAATCTTCCATCTCTTCCTTGCTGGCGATGCCAGAAAGACGCACCGTGCTCTTCGGCCCGATATCGCCGACACCGAAAAGCACATGGTTGGTGGAGTGCACCAGTTCCATTTGCTTCTTGAGGATAGGCTCGGCAAGCAGCTGGGCCTTGAGTTCCCGCGTTGTCAGAAAAGCGGGCGCCAGCAGGTTGACGCAGCGCGCGTGAATACGGTTCGACAGGAGCGACGTACAGAATTCCGGCGAGAAATCGCGCTCGCCCGTCGAGCTTCCCGAAACCTGCACCACCGTGAGGTCGGTGACCGGCCGGGTCAGCGAAATGCGATCGGCGGCGGCCAGCACCGTACGTCCCCAGGCCACACCGATCGTATCGCCGTCCACCAACATATCAGCCAGAACCCGCGCGCCGGCATCGCCAAGCCTGTCGGAAAGGCTTTGCTCGTCGGCGCTCGGTATGACGAACGCACCGTCGAGTCCATATTTCTCCATCAGTGCGCGGGCAATCGTGGTGCGGCTGCCGGCGGCCGGGCTGATATGAACCGAAACAACGCCGCGCTCCCGCGCTTCCTGCAGATAATTCACGATTGTCGCGCGTGAAACGCCAAGCTGCTTGGCGATTTCGCTCTGGGTCATTTGATCCGCGTAATACAGCCAGGCGGCCCACATGATGGCATCGCCGAATTCCGTGGGTACCACGGCGCCGGCTTCTCCTGTTGATCTTCCTGAGGTTTTTTCCTGTGTCATGTCGCTATCTGGCGCAAGCGGGTGTCATTTGTCAACTGCTTCTGTCATGTGTATTGACAATTGCCATAATGTGCTGTCACTTGTAATGCGCAGACAGTCAGACGGGAGCTTGGGAAATGGAGAGATCGATGGCAGCGGCGTTGGGCACGGACGCTCCTCAGGGCGGCTGGACAGGGCTGATCGACGATCTTGTCGCCGGAAACTGGACCAATCCCGAAACTGGCAAACGCGCCAGCGTTCCTTATGAGAAGATTGTCATTGAAGAGTCGCTGGACGGCGGGGAGGCGGATCTCATTGCGGATCTCAAACTTGGTGAGCGCTTCACCGTGGTTGCCGATCCCGATACCTGGGATGCCATGGGCGGGCGGGTAGCGGAAGCGCTAAAGTCCTTAGGGCCGGTTGAAACGGTGATCCTCGATCACCCCCATGCCAACATGGCCGCCGTCGCCGACCTCACCGAAAAGCTGAAGCATGCCCAAGCCGTGATCGCTGTCGGTTCCGGCACGATTAACGATCTCTGCAAATTCGTGACCGGCAAAACGAACAGGCGCTACGCCGTTTTCGCGACGGCCGCCTCAATGAACGGTTACACCTCAACGACAGCATCGATTACCTTAAAGAATGGTTTGAAGGTGTCGCTTCCGTCTCACGCGCCGGCCGGTTTTTTTGTCGATTTGGGAGTGACGGCCGCCGCGCCCACCTATCTCTCGGCATCGGGTTTTGCGGATTGCCTGGTTCGGTCCGTCGCGCAGATCGACTGGTGGATGTCGCACCGCCTGCTCGGCAGTCCCTATTCCACAGTTCCTTATATTCTTCAGCAGAAGGATGAGGCTGAACTAAACGCCCGTGCGAAAGGACTTGCCGACGGCGACGTTGCTGCCAATGGTTATCTGCATCGCGTGCTCGCCTTTTGCGGTCTCGGCGTGTCCTTCACCGGCATGTCGAACCATGGGTCGATGGGTGAGCACCAGATTTCCCATTATATTGACTGCTTCGCCGGCGAGCGCCATCGTGGCACGCTGCATGGGCAGCAGGTGGGTGTTGCAACGCTGACCATGGCGCGGCTGCAGGCGCATTATCTTGCCAGCGAGACGCCACCGGTCATCCGGCCCACCATCATCGATTCTGCCGACATGGCGCGGCGGATGGGCGGCGATATCGCTGCGCATTGCCTTGCCGAAATTCAACCAAAACTATTCGACGCGCGTGCTGCCGCCGCGATGAACGAGAAATTCGCCGAATTATGGCCGGTCCTTCGCGAGGAATTGCAGACCTTCGCGCTACCGGTTGTGGAAATGGAACAACTGCTCCGCGGCGCAGGCGGGCCGATAACGGCGGCCGATCTCGGCCTGCCAGTGGAATTTTACCGCGAGTCGGTCCTCCATTGCCGTGAAATGCGCAATCGCTACTCCTTCCTCGATATCGCCGCCGATGAGGGCATCCTCGCCGATTTCGCGTCAGGGGAGGCTTGAGGCGATGAAGGCGATTGCGGATATGCCCATCGACATCGCCCGCCGCATCACGGTGCTGTTCTGCGATATCGACGATACGCTCACCAATGAAGGGCGGCTTCCGGCCTGCGCCTACGCGGCGCTGGAGCGGCTGACGCAGGCAGGCATTGCAGTGGCCCCGATCACGGGCCGGCCGGCCGGCTGGTGCGATATGATCGCGCGCCTGTGGCCTGTCGCCGGTGTCGTCGGTGAGAACGGCGCCTTTTATTTCGCCTATAATGACAATGCCCGTCGTATGCGCCGGGTTTTCGCCATCGAAGATAGCCAGCGTTCTCTGGACCGGGAAAAGCTAAAAAAGGTCCGCGCCCGCGTACTGGCCGAAGTGCCGGGGGCGGCAATCTCGGCGGATCAGCTTTATCGCGAAGCCGATCTCGCCATCGATTTCAGTGAGGACGTGCCGCCTTTATCGGTTTCCCATATCGACCAGATCAAACGGATTTTTGAGGAGGAGGGCGCGGTCGCGAAGATCTCGTCGATCCATGTCAACGGCTGGTACGGCGCTTATGACAAGCTGACCATGGCCCGCCGTTTCGCCGCCGAAGTCCTTGATCTGGACATCGACCGGGATTGCGACCGTGTGGTCTTTGTCGGCGATAGTCCGAATGACGCGCCGATGTTCGGCTTCTTTCCGCATGCCTGCGGGGTCGCGAATGTTCTTCAGTTCCGCGGTCGTATCGATGCGGAGCCGGCCTATGTGACGATCCGCGAAGGCGGCCACGGTTTCGTGGAGGTCGCAGACCGCATTCTCGACGCGCGTGGCGGGAGGGATGCGGCATGACACAGCCGGACTACGATCTCGTCATCATCGGCGGCGGCATCAATGGCGCGGGTATCGCGCGCGATGCGGCGGGCCGCGGACTGAAGGTGCTGCTCGCCGAACAGGCCGATCTCGGTTCAGCGACATCGTCGAATTCGACGAAGCTCATCCATGGCGGCCTGCGTTATCTGGAACACTACGAATTCAGGCTGGTGCGCCACGCACTGGCGGAACGAGAACGACTGTGGGCAATTGCGCCGCATATCATCTGGCCCTTGCGGTTCGTATTACCGCACCGCAGGGGGCTGCGTCCGGCATGGCTGCTACGCTTCGGCCTGTTCATCTACGACCATCTGGGCGGACGCAGGCTTTTGCCGGCGACGAGAACCCTTCGGCTGAAGACCGATCTCGCCGGTGCGCCGCTGCTCGACGTTTCCTCGGTTGGTTTCGAATATTCCGATTGCTGGGTACAGGACAATCGCCTCGTTGTCCTCAACGTCCGCGATGCGGCGTCGCTCGGGGCGGATGTGCGGGTTCGGACGCGGTGCGTTTCCGCGCAACGTGACAATGGGTCGTGGGTCGTGCGGCTTCAGGATGCCGAAACCGGTGTCGCGAGCGACGTGCGCGCCCGCGCCATCGTGAACGCCGCCGGTCCATGGGTGGACAAGGTCGTCAGCGACCTCACGGGCAGCACATCGTCGGTGCGGGTCCGTCTCGTGCAGGGTTCGCACGTCGTTGTGCGCAAGCTCTACGATCACGACCGCTGCTATATTTTCCAGAATCCGGACGGCCGCATCTTCTTCGCTATTCCCTATGAAGACGATTTCACGCTGATTGGCACGACCGATCGAGATTATCGGGGGGCGCCGGAGAAGGTCGAAGCGTCAGCGGAGGAGATCGATTACCTTGTGACGGCTGCGTCCTCTTATTTCAGGACGCAGTTGACGGCGGCGGATGTGGTCTGGACCTATTCCGGCGTGCGCGCCCTCTATGACAACGGCGCGGACAAAGCGCAGGAGACGACGCGCGACTATGTGCTGCTGCTTGACCGGCTGGGCAAGGAAGCACCGCTGCTTTCGGTTTTCGGCGGCAAGATCACCACCTATCGCTGCCTGGCGGAAGACGCGCTCGACAGGCTTGCTGCGATCTTTCCCGATTGGAACAGGGACCGCGGCTGGACCGCCAGACGTGCCCTGCCGGGGGGCGACTTTCCCGTCGGAACGGCCGACGATCTCATCTCGGCTCTCCGCGCGGATTTCCCGTTCCTGTCGGGTCGCCAGGCGCGCCGATTGGTCCGCCACTATGGTCTCGAGGCAAGGGAGATACTCGGCGCGGCGAAGAGAAGGGAAGACCTCGGCCGCGATTTTGGCGGATCGCTGACAGAAGCGGAAGTGAATTTCCTGATGGATCGGGAATATGCGCGCGCCGCTGCCGATATTGTCTGGCGGCGCACGAAGTCGGGCCTGCGAATGACAGCTGGTGAGATCGAGGCACTCGACAGCTGGATGCGCCAGCGCCGCTCATTTCTAAAGAGGTCGAGCGCTGCGCGATAGGAATGACGTCACCCTTGGGAGAGGGGCGAAGTAATACGACCGTTCGTGAGACTTCGTAAATAAGGGGAAAGACGCGGACCGCATCCTGCGTGTCGGCGATCATTCGAGAGGAGGAACAACGTGTCTATTGCGCAGGTAAAACGCATAGCGATTTCGGATTCGCCTTGGCCATGGCTGCTGCCGCTTATCGCATTGTTGATCGTCTTCACCATTTATCCGCTGGTCTATAACATCTGGCTGAGCTTCCATGAGTTTGTGCCGAGGAAACGTGTTCTAGCCTTTGTCGGCTTCGAGAACTGGATGCAGCTCTGGAACGATACCCGCTTCTGGGGTGCGCTCGGCGTAACCTTCGTCTATTTCGTTGTGGCGCTGACCATCGAGATCGTCCTCGGCATGGCGGTTGCGCTGCTTCTCGATGCCGAATTGCCGGGCTTCGGGGCGCTGCGCGCCATTCTGTCGATGACGCTGGTTATCCCGCCGGCCATTGCCGGTATGATGTTCCTGCTGATGCAGGATCCACAATTCGGCATCATTCCCTATATTCTCAATACGCTCGGCTTGCTCGACAAATCGACTCCGATCCTTGCGACATCCTCGTTGGCGCTGGCGGGGGTTCTGGTTGCGGAAATCTGGCAGTGGACGCCGTTCATGGTGCTGATTTTCATGGCGGGTCTGCGTTCGCTGCCAAGCGAACCCTACGAGGCAGCGATGATCGACGGGGCGTCCTCGTTCCAGATGTTCCGCCGTCTGACACTGCCGATGATGTCGCGGGTGATTGCCGTGGCGGTGCTGTTGCGCGGCATCGATCTGTTCCGTGTCTTCGACTACGTCTTCGTGATGACCTCCGGCGGACCCGGCACCTCCACCTATACGCTCAGTCTCTATGCCTGGCAGCAGACCTTCTCTTTCCTGAAATGGGGTTACGGCGCAACGCTCAGCCTCACCAGCCTGGTGATCGTCATGGTCCTCGCCAATCTGTTCACCCGCGTTGCGAAGATACGGTGGTAATCATGCATCAGAGCCGTTTTGCCCGAACTTTTAGAACCATTGCAGGCTGGCTGGTGGTCGGGGCGTTCTTCTTCCCGATCTACTTCTGGACCTCGGTCGCCTTCCGTGACGCCAAGGACATATTCAACTGGCCACCGATCATCGCTGATTTCCAGCCGACGGTGCGCAATTTCGAGCAGGTCTTCGGTATCTCGTTCGGTTTTGCCCGGGATGCCAGCGTGTCACCCGGCGGCGGCAATTTCTATATGGGACCGCGTCTGTGGGATTCCATAGTGGTCGCGTCGCTATCGACCGTGCTTGCCATCGTCGTCGCGACGCTCGCCTCCTATGCGCTGTCACGCATGAGTTTTCGCGGACGCCACGATTTCGTCAACTGGGTGCTGTCCACCCGCATGATGCCGCCGGTTGCCGTGGCGATCCCGATGTTCTTCATTTTCAAGCAGTTCAGCCTGCTCGATACCTATATTGGCATCATCCTCATTCACGGGCTGATGAACCTGCCGCTGGCCGTGTTACTGCTGAAGAGCTTTTTCGACGACATTCCGGCCGAAATCGATGAAAGCGCACTGCTCGACGGCGCCTCGCGCTGGACGATCTTCCGCCGAATCGTTCTGCCGATGGCCAAGGGCGGCATCGCCGCTACTGCGGTCCTCTGCTTCATCTTTTCGTGGACCGAATTCCTGTTCGTGCTGACGCTGACACAGACCGGTATCAAGACAGTGCCGGTTGTTTCGTCCACCTTCGTAACGTCGATCGGCACCGCCTGGGGCAACATGGCGGCGCTTGGTGCGGCGGCAATCGTACCGGCCTTCATCGTGATCCTTCTCGTTCAGCGCCATCTGGTGCGCGGTCTGACCATGGGGTCGCTGAAGCAGTGATAAAGCCTGCGCATGAGGAGTGCGCGGATCAATAGGGGATTCCTGTCGTCAAACACGGCGAGGGAAAAGAGGAGGAGAGAACATGAAAGAGGAAGATAGAAAGCGTTATCTCGCATCCATCACCGACCGGTTCGTACGCGGGGGAATGGATCGCCGTTCGTTTCTGAGTTCGGCCGGCAAGCTCGGTCTTGGAGCGGCGGCGCTCGGCATGGGCATGGGCAGCCGCCCGTTCGTCATGAACAGGGCGCTGGCTGGGGAGCAACTGACCCCCAGCCAGGACATCCTTGCCTGGCTGAAGGACGTCGGCAAGCCTTTCGCCGGGACGACGCTGAAGCTTGCGACGGAATCGACGCCGCCATCCAACGCCATCAACTCGCAGCTCAAGAAATATTTCGAAGAGGCGACCGGCATCAAGGTGGAAATCGAAGTTCTGCCGCTCGAACAGGTTTTGCAGAAGCTGACACTCGACGTCGCCTCCTCGCTCGGCACCTACGACCTTTATTACATCGACCAGAGCTGGGCGGCCTCGTTCAGCCAGGATGTTTTCGACCCGCGTGAGCAAATTCAGGCAAAGCCCGACCTCGCCATGCCGAACTACAATATCGACGACTTCATGCCGGCGCTGGTTGACGGTATCGCCAAATACGAGGATCGCTGGGTCGGCGTGCCCTACGATATCCCGATCTTCATCATGATCTACCGCAAGGATATCTACGAGAAGCTCGGCCTCAAGGCCCCGACCACTTTCGAGGATCTCCTCAACAATTCCGTCACTATTACCAAGGAGATGGGACCGAAGATTTATGGTTATGCCGGCCAGATGAAATCGGGCCATTATGCGCTGGAATGCGAATGGACCTCGATGCTGTGGGGCCACGGCGGCTCGGTCTTTACCGCTGACAAGAAATTCGCCGGCAATGACGAGCGGGGCATCGCCGCGCTCGATTATTATACGGCGCTGCGTAAGGTCATGCCGCCTGGCGTCGATCAGTGGACCTGGGATGGTCAGGGTCAGGCGGTCGCGCAGGGCGTTGCTGCGTCCATGCTTTCCTGGGGCGAGTTCTTCCCCTATTTCGACGATCCGACGCAGACCAAGGTTTCCGGACTTTGCGAAGCGGTCATTCCGCCGCAGCCGATTGCGCTGCGCAAGCCTACGGAATGCGGTTACGGCGAAATCCCAGGCGTCGGCCACCAGGGCGGGTCCTCGCTTGCCGTCTCGCGCTATTCGAAAAGCCCGGATGCGGCGTGGCTGTTCATGCAATGGGCGACCTGCGCCGATACGCAGGCCCTCATCACCACGCTCGGCGGCGGCACCGGGCCGACCCGCACATCGGTCTATAACGATCCCCGCGTCAAGGCCAATGCCCGCATCGGCGCCGGCACGACCCGCCATCTGCCGGTCGTGCGCGAGACCATCGACAAATATATGGGGTCGGAGCCGGACCTGCCGGAATGGGCGCAGCTCTCTAACGACACGATCCCGGTCGGTCTCGGTAAGTATTTCGCCGGCAATTACGGCTCGCCCAAACAGGCGATGGACGACATCGCCTCCCAGGTCGAAGCGGTGCTGAAGGGCTGATCCGAAGAGTGGCAAGGGCGGCGGCGCGGCCGTCGCCCTTCCAGACCGGAGTAAAAGGGAAAACGGGAGGAAAATCATGGCGGATAAACCGTTGATCGCAATCACGGGCGCGAGTTCCGGTATAGGCGAGGCCGTGGCGCGCGCCTTCTCCGCAGCGGGCCACCCGCTGCTGTTGATCGCCCGCCGGCTCGACCGACTGGAGGCACTCCGTCTGCCGAACGCCGTTTTGAGAAAGGCCGATGTGCGCGACCGTGCCGCCCTTGCCGAAGCGGTGAAAGAGGCAGAGGCGACATTCGGACCGGTGGACCTGATGTTCGCCAATGCCGGCATAGCTAGGCTCGGCGATATCGGTCGGCAGCCGCCGGAAGAGTGGGACGAGATGATCGATATCAACACCAAGGGTGTGATGAACAGCGTCCATGCGGTGCTAAACGCCATGATCGCGCGCAAATGCGGCACGCTCGTCATGATGAGTTCGATTGCCGGCCGTAAGGTCTATCCTGATCATACCGTTTATTGCGGTACCAAGTTCTTCGTGCATGCCGTGTCCGAAAGCCTGCGCGAATATCTGGCGCCGCATGATGTGCGCGTCATCGTCGTCTCTCCCGGCATCATCGAAACGGAGGTGCTCGATCACGTGAAGGACGAGGCGACGCTTGCCGGCTACAGGGCCAATAAGGAAGCTATTGGTGGCGGGATATCGGCGGATATCGTCGCCGGTCTCATCCTCGACGCTTACCGGCTGCCGCAAAGGGCCATCGTCCAGGAAATCGTCATCACGCCTACCCGGCAGACATATTGACCAAGCCGCCGGCAGGTTCGGCAGGCTGATAAAATGGAGTGGGAACCCCATGGCGACCGTGGAATATCAAGGCATTGGCAAGTCGTTCGGCGCATTTACGATCATGCGCGACATTTCCTTCAAGATTGAGGATCACGACTTCGTCGTGCTTCTCGGTCCTTCGGGATGTGGCAAAACCACCCTTTTGCGGATGACTGCGGGTCTCGAAACTGTCAGCGGCGGCGATCTACTGATCGGAGGTAGGCGCGTCAATGAGGTTCATCCGCGTGACCGCTCTATTGCGATGGTGTTCCAGAACTACGCGCTTTATCCGACGATGAAAGTTTACGACAACATTGCCTTCAGTCTCGAGGTCGCCAAGGTGCCGCCGGCGGAGATCAAGAAGCGGGTGGAATGGGCGGCCGCAACTCTCAATCTCACTCCCTATCTCGACCGCTATCCCAAGGAACTGTCGGGCGGCCAGCGTCAGCGCGTCGCTATGGGCCGCGCCATGGTGCGCGAGGCGCAGGTTTTCCTCTTCGACGAGCCTTTGTCGAACCTTGACGCGAAGCTGCGCGCCCATATGCGTACGGAAATCCGCCAGCTTCACAAGCGCCTGAAGACCACGACGATCTATGTCACTCATGACCAGATCGAGGCCATGACCATGGCGGACAAGATCGTCGTGATGCGGGCCGGCAAGATTGAGCAGATCGGCTCGCCCGACGATGTCTATGACCGCCCGGCCAGCAAATATGTCGCCGACTTTATCGGAAGCTCGTCGATCAATTTCCTCCCCGGAACGGTCGTCGCATCGAACGGCACAGCCGCCGTCGATACGGCGACCGGACGGGTGCCGATTGAAGCGACGACCACGGCAAGGCCCGGGCAAAAGGTAATTGTCGGGCTGCGCCCCACCGACGTCGTGGTGGACGAGGCAGGGTCGCTTACCGCGAAATCCTTGCTGCTCGAACGGCTCGGCCATGATGCGCAGCTCTTTTGCGACGGGGCGGACGGCAGCTTCCTGGCCGTTGTCGACAAGGCGGCGCGGTTTGCCGAGGGAAGTGACGTGCGTTTCTCCATAGCGCCCGCCAAGGTTCATGTTTTCGATGCCGGAACGGAGGTCCGCCTGTAAGGGTGCGCGCTCCAAATATTACAACATCGCGACTATCGGGCCGGGCAGACGGCCGCAGGAAAGGAATTTGTAATGAAATCACGTTGGTCGGACTCAGAGTTCAAATTCGTGGTCGATGCTTATGTCACCAGAGGAATCAACCGCGACCTCGCCATCCGCACCTATACGACGCGGCTTCTTGGCGTGGACCCGGAACTGGTGCTGCATGGCGGCGGTAACACCTCGGTCAAGACGAGCTTCACGGAAATGGACGGGTCCGAGGTTGATGTCCTGTGCGTCAAGGGTAGCGGCTGGGACATGAGCACCATCGAACCGCAGGGCTTGCCCGCTGTGCGCCTCGATCCACTAAAGGCGATGGTCGGCTTCGAAACGCTCTCCGACGACGATATGGTCATATTACAGCGACGGTTGCTGCTTGATCCAGCAGCCCCCAATCCTTCCGTGGAGGCGATCCTACACGGCCTCCTGCCGTTCAAACACATAGACCACACCCATGCCAACGCCATCGTGTCGCTGACCAATCAGCCGCATGGCGAGGATATCGTGCGCGAGCTGTTTCCTGACAGCATTATCGTTCCCTATGTCATGCCGGGTTTTGATCTTGCCAAGGCCTGCGACGCCGCCTTCCGGGCGAACCCTGATGGCGACGGGATGATCCTTCTCAAACACGGTATCTTCACCTGGTCGGAGGACCCACGCCAGTCCTATGAGGACATGATCGAGAAGATCGACAGAGCCGAACGGCGCATCGCGCAAGGCCGGGCGCGACCATTCAAAAGCGTCGCCATCCCCGAAAGGCTTGCCACCGCTGCCGATATCGCGCCGATCCTTCGCGGCGCCATCGCCATCGATACCAGCATCGACGGAGCACCGAAACGCTTCGTGCTCGAACACCGCAGCGGCGAGAAGATCCTTGATTTCTGCAATGCCGAAAATGTCGAGAGCCTGGTCAGGCGTGGCAATGCGACGCCGGAACATGTGATCCACATTAAACGCTTCGGTGTAGCGTTTCCGGCGCCGGTCGAGGGGGAACTGGAGCAATGGGCAGAGACGGTCCGTGCGGCGGTGAGCGCCTATCAGGCCGATTACCGGGCCTATTTCGAGCGCAACAATGCCCGCGTCGGCGACATCAAACAAATGCTCGACCCCATGCCGCGTGTGTTCTACGTGGCCGGCGTCGGCCTGTTCGCAGCCGGCGCGGCCCGGAAGAACGCCCTCGTCGGCGCAGATGTGGCTGAGGCGACCATTTCGGTCATCACCAATGCCGAGGGCATCGATGCTTTCGAGGCGCTTTCGGAAAGCGACCTCTTCGACATCGAATATTGGTCGCTCGAACAGGTGAAACTGACCAAGGTGCAGGAAAAGCCGCTGACCCGGCAGGTCGCTCTCGTTACCGGCGGGGCGAGCGGTCTCGGTCTCGCCGTGGCGGAGGCGCTGAAGGAGGAAGGGGCGGAAGTCGCCCTGTTCGATATTTCCGACGAGGCTGTGACGCGGGAGGCCAAACGGATCGGGGCATTTCCAGTGGTCTGCGACGTCACCAGCCCCGCTTCCGTCGACGCGGCGGTGGCAGAAGCCGCCCGGCACTTCGGCGGCGTCGACATCCTTATTTCCAATGCCGGGGCGGCTTTCCAGGGCAGCCTGCTTTCCGTCGATGAGGCGACATTCCGGAAAGCGTTCGAACTCAATTTCTGGGGCCATCATTACATGGCGCGGGCCGCCGTGAGGGTGATGGAAAAGCAGAAGACAGGCGGGGCTCTTGTTTTCAACGTCTCGAAACAGGCGGTCAATCCCGGTGCCGATTTCGGCCCTTACGGCACCTCCAAAGCAGCGCTGATGGCGCTGATGCGCCAATATGCGATCGAGCATGGTGCATCGGGCATAACCTCCAATGCCGTGAATGCCGACCGTATCCGCACCGGCCTGATGACCAATGAAATGGTACAGGATCGTTCAAAAGCGCGTGGCCTGACGCCGGAAGCCTATATGCGCGGCAATCTCGTCGGGCGCGAAGTGACAGGCGCGGATGTGGCAGCGGCCTTCGTGCATCTTGCCAAGGCGCGGGCCTCTACGGGGGCGGTCATCACAGTCGACGGTGGCAATGTCGCGGCGATGATGCGCTGAGCCTTGCCTCCAAACGTTTGAAGGACACGACTATGGCAAACATACTCATTCTCGGCGCGGGCGTTATGGGGAGTGCCCTTTGCGTGCCCGCGTCCGATAACGGCCACGCGGTGACGCTGGTGGGCACGCCCCTCGATGGGGAACCGGTCCGCCGCATGAAGGCGGGCGAGGCACATCCGAAACTCGACAAGCCGCTGCCGGACACCGTAACGGTCCTCGCTGATCAGGAACTGACGCCAAGCCATATGGCGTCCGCCGATCTCGTCATTGTCGGCGTCAGTAGTCCGGGGATCTCTTGGGCCAGCGAGCGACTCAACCAGATGCTTTCGATGCCGAAGCCGGTTGCGTTCGTGACCAAGGGTCTCGACCGAAAACATGGACGTATCGTTACCTATGCGCAAACCGTGCCGGGGCTGGTGGGAAATATGGCGGCTTTCATTGGCATTGGCGGGCCCTGCATCGCGCGGGAACTGGCCAATCGCTATCCGACGACCAGCATTTATGCCTGCCGCGACCGGCAGGCTGGCGCGTTCGCGGCCGGTCTTCTACGCACACCCTATTATCGTCTGGCAGTCAACGACGACGTCATCGGGGTCGAAGCCTGTGCCGCCCTCAAGAACTTTTTCGCCATTGGCGTCAGCGCCATGCAGACCCGCTATCCCGATACCTCACGGCCCGACGGTCAATCCAAGAACCCGACGGCTGCTGCCTTCACCCAGGCTGCCAGCGAAATGGCGGGGCTTTGCGAGCGGATCGGCGGACGCTGCGACACTGCCTTTGATCTTGCTGGTATCGGTGATCTGCATGTGACCGTGGGCGGCGGACGCAACAGCCGCCTCGGACACGGCCTTGGACGCAACCAAACGGTCAGCAGCATGATGGCTGGCGACCTCGCAGGTGAGACGGTGGAGGGTATCGACACGGCCCGCATGCTTGTGGAGCTGTTAAACACCGTTCCTTCGGCGAAAACCGATTTTCCACTTGCCTGCGCGATCATCGCCGCCGTGCTCGATGGCGGCGCTCTGAACTTCGATTTCACGACACTTTTTGCCTGAGCCGCCGGCCGAGCCGGTTGCGCAGCCATAGATTCATTCTTGAGACAGCGGAAAGGAAACCGCCATGAAAATTGCCCTCGGCGCCGACAGCGCCGGAAAACCCTTGCTGGATGTCATCGCTGCCCATCTGTCCGGGCGGTCGGATATCGAGGTCACCGACCTTAGCCAATCCGGTTATTACGCCGATCTCGCTGCCCGGATTGGGCAAGATATACTCGAACATAAGCACGATCGAGCAATCCTGTTTTGCGGAACCGGGATTGGCGTCTGCATCTCTGCCAACAAGGTAGCGGGCATAAGAGCCGCCCTTACCCACGACACTTATTCGGCAGAGCGCGCCGCCAAATCGAACGACGCCCAGATAATCACACTGGGTGCGCGCGTCGTTGGCCCCGAGCTGGCAAAAACGATCGTCGATACCTGGCTGGCTTCGAGTTTCGATCCAGACGGTCCATCCGCTGGCAACGTCCAGGCCATTAATCGGCTTGACGTGGCGCGGTGACGCGCCGCCAGCACCGCTGGGTACCATTGTTTTTCCGCTCGTTGTCTTCAGCTAACGCCGACGCCAGCGGTCAGGCCGCCATCTATACTAGCAAAGATGAAACACTTCAGCGACATTTCAGCTTCCTGCGGCAGCTTGTTCAGAAGGTCGTCATCTCTCCCAGCTCCGACGCAAGTCGACGGAGCTGACAATTTACGGTTAACTTGTTGCAATCCGTGCTTCGATGCAGGCGTTCCAGGAATACAGTGCCGGTCTTACAGAGCGTGACCTTCTCCCCTGATTGTCCCTGTTTATAAGTTAGCTCTGTTCATGTTCTGGTCCTGTCTGGACCGGGTTGCAAACTCGTAAGGGGTTAAGCCGTTGAGGCTCGTGTGGGGCGGTTCAGGTTATAGTCGTTTCTCCAGTCTTCGATAATCTGCCCTGCATGGCGGTAGCTGGTGAAGAGGTGCTCGTTAAGGCATTCATCACGCAGACGTCCATTAAAGCTTTCCACGAAGCCATTTTGCATCGGCTTTCCCGGCGCAATGTAATGCCACTCGATGGCGTGATCCTGCTGCCATTTAAGGATGGCATTCGACGTCAGCTCGGTCCCGTTGTCCGAAACAACCATGCAGGGATAGCCCGTCCTGAGCGCGATCTTGTCCAACTCGCGGCCGACACGCTCGCCGGACAGCGAGTTGTCGACCACGGTCGCAAGGCACTCTCGGCTGAAGTCGTCGAAAACTCAGAGAATGTGAAAGCGCCTGCCGTCGACCAGAGCATCCGAGACGAAGTCCAGGCTCCAGCGCTGGTTTGGTCCCTGAGGGACCGCCATCGGCGCTCGGGTCCCCAAAGCTCGTTTGCGACCACCACGCCTGCGCACGGTCAGCCGCTCCTCCCCGTAGAGCCGATAGAGCTTCTTCCAGTTGATCTCAACACCTTCCCGCTTCAACCGGATATGCAAGCGACGATAGCCGAAGCGACGCCTCTGGCTGGCCAGTTCCTTGAGTCGCGTACGGATCGCGACATCATCTCCCCGCGTCGACCGATAGCGGAACACGCGCGGATCGATGTCGACCAGGCCGCAAGCTCGGCGCTGCGAGTAGTCCTTTTCTTTCATTGCCCAGGTCACGGCGTTCCTCCTTGAGCCGGGCTTCAGAGGTTTTTTGCGAGCATCTCCTTCAACGTCGATACATCGAGCATCGCGTCGGCCAGGAGGCGCTTCAGTTTGCCATTCTCATCTTCAAGAGCCTTTAGCCGTTTGGCCTCAGCCACTTCCATGCCGCCGTACCTCGAACGCCACTTGTAGAAGGTCGCGTCGCTGACGCCGTACTTGCGGCACAGTTCAACAGCCGAGAGTCCGGCCTGATGCTCCTTCAAAATACCGATGATCTGCTCGTCGCTGAAACGGGAACGCTTCATTCTCTGTCTCCTTCTCCGGATAACAGACTAACCTCAAACCGAGGACATTCTAGGGGAGCAGGTCACAGGAATATAGCACGGGTTTGAAAGAGCGGCATCGAAACGACTTCGCCCGCCAGGTCAGGGCGGGTGATTTCAATGATCCGTCGGAGAAGCTGGTGTATCTGGAACGGTTCCGTGCCGTTCTCGCCGAGGCAGAGGCTGACTGGAAGCTGTTACAAGTGTCAGTGGTTGCGGGGGCAGGATTTGAACCTGCGGCCTTCAGGTTATGAGCCTGACGAGCTACCGGGCTGCTCCACCCCGCGTTACCGGCGCATTCGGCAGAGCCGAATGTCGCGTCTACGTCGT
>Ga0102589_1000328_pt1 | contig 113012 bp, 104 predicted proteins | sample AraplaMF_Col_mLB_FD_76858 | JGI IMG/M metagenome (GOLD analysis project Ga0102589, IMG submission 76858) | Arabidopsis root microbial communities from the University of North Carolina, USA - plate scrape MF_Col_mLB | ecosystem: Host-associated > Plants > Roots > Endosphere | place: USA...
AGGTCTGCTACATCGGCTGCGGCGTGACCACCGGCGTGGGCGCGGTGCTGTTCACCGCCAAGGTGGAAGCCGGCGCCAACGTGGTGGTGTTCGGCCTCGGCGGCATCGGCCTGAACGTGATCCAGGCCGCGAAGATGGTGGGCGCCGACAAGATCATCGGCGTGGACCTGAACCCGGCGCGCGAAGCGATGGCGCGCAAGTTCGGCATGACGCATTTCATCAACCCGAAGCAGGTCGAGAACGTGGTCGACCACATCATCCAGCTGACCGACGGCGGCGCGGACTACTCGTTCGAATGCATCGGCAACACGCAGGTCATGCGCCAGGCGCTGGAGTGCTGCCACAAGGGCTGGGGCAAGTCGATCATCATCGGCGTGGCCGAAGCCGGCGCCGAGATCTCGACGCGCCCGTTCCAGCTGGTGACCGGCCGCGAATGGAAGGGCTCGGCCTTCGGCGGCGCGCGCGGCCGCACCGACGTGCCGAAGATCGTCGACTGGTACATGGATGGCAAGCTCAACATCGACGACCTGATCACGCACACGCTGCCGCTGGAGCGCATCAACGAGGGCTTCGACCTGATGAAGCGCGGGGAGTCGATCCGATCCGTAGTGTTGTACTGAGGCGCGCGCCATGATGGAACTGATCTCGCAACACGGCTGTTATGGCGGCGTGCAGCGCTTCTACCGGCACGAGTCGGCGGCAATCGGGCTGCCGATGCGCTTCTCGGTGTTCCTGCCGCCGCAGGCGCAAGGCGGCGCGAAGGTGCCGGTGCTGTTCTACCTGGCCGGCCTGACCTGCACTGAAGAGACTTTCATGATCAAGGCAGGGGCGCAGCGCTTTGCCGCCGAGCACGGCCTGATGCTGGTCACTCCCGACACCAGCCCGCGCGGCGCGGGCGTGCCGGGCGAGGCCGATGCCTGGGATTTCGGCGTGGGAGCAGGTTTTTACGTCGACGCCACCGAGGCGCCCTGGAGCAGGCACTGGCGCATGGAAAGCTATGTCGCCGAGGAACTGTTCGACCTGGTCACCACCGCGCTGCCGGGCGAAGCCTCGCGCGTGGGGATCTTCGGGCATTCGATGGGCGGCCACGGCGCGCTGGTGCTGGCGCAGCGCCACCCCGAACGCTTCCGCTCGGTGTCAGCGTTCGCGCCGATCGCCGCGCCGACGCGCTGTCCTTGGGGCGAGAAGGCCTTCACCGGCTATCTCGGCGGCGACCGCGGGGCATGGGCGCAGTATGATGCCACCGAGCTGATGATTCGGCAGCAAGGCGCGCCGTTCCCGGCCGGCATCCTGGTCGACCAGGGCCTGGACGACCAGTTCCTGCAGACCCAGCTGCACCCGGACGCATTCGAGGCTGCCTGCCAGGCGGTGGGCCAGCCGCTGACGCTGCGCCGGCACAGCGGCTACGACCACGGCTACTACTTCATCACGACCTTCATCGCCGACCATATCCGGCACCACGCCGGGCAGCTCTAGCGCCTGGGCGCGCCAGCCCACGCACAGCCACACATCCGGCCGGCACCGACCCCCAATCAGGGGATGCCCGGTGCCGGGCCTGATCCCATAATGGCTGCTCGACCGGCCACAGAGCCGGAACAAGATGGGGTCACATCATGAACCACGTCGTCTCCCTCGGCGCCTATATCCTAGGCTGCCTGGCAGCGCTGCTGATCGCGGTGCGATGGTTGTTGCGCAATGACCCGGTGCTGCGCGCCGACGAGCCGCACGAACCGCCACGACGAACCGACTAGCCAGGCGCCACGGCAACCCGACGCAGGCGGTTGCAACCCCACAACCCTCGGACGGCCGACGGCGCCCCCCTTGCGGCGCCCGCTGGCCCTGCTCGCCCCGTATCATTACGGGTCGCGCCGGCCCGGCGCATTCCCGTCACGCCGCAGCCAGCCCCTGTCCGATGTCCGTCCCGATTGCCCTCCTCACCATCACGACCGCGCTCAGCGCCATGATGCTGGCCATCGTGTGGTCGCTGCGCCGCTGCGGGCTGCCCGGCGTGGGCGAATGGTGCGATGCCAACCTGACCGCGACCGCGGCGCTAGTGCTGTTCTCGTTGCGCGGCATGATTCCGGACCCGTTGTCGGTCGGCGTTGCCAACGCCGCGCTGGCGTGGTCGCTGGCGCTGTTCTACGCGGGCTGCATCCGCTTCTGCGGCGGCGTGCCGCCGTGGCGGCGCCTGATAGCCGCGACGGCAGTGACGGCTGCCGGCGTGATCGCCTGGCGCTATGCCGTCGACGTCTTCACCACGCGCGTCGTCATTGTCTCGGTCTTCCACGCGGTGCTGTGCGCGCTGACCGGGCTGACCTTGCTGCGCCGCCGCCCACGCGGACAATCGGCACGATTCTTCATCACGACCGCCTGCTTTGCGCTGGTCTTCGCCACCGGCCATGCGGTGCGCGGCACGCTGTCCGCGCTGCAGTGGCTGGGCAATCCCTACCTGCAGGAATCCATGTTGCTCAACACGGTGTTCCTGACCCTGGGCGCGCTGGTGATGCCCGCCATGACCATGGGCGCGGTGCTGATGATCCATGACGCCATCGTGCGCCGGCTCGAAGCAGTCGCCAATACCGACACGCTGACCGGCGTGCTGTCGCGCAAGGCATTCGAGGAAGGCGCCCGCCGCGAACTGGCGCGCGCTGCCGGCGGCAAGCCGGCGCCAGCGCTGCTGATCCTCGACATCGACCATTTCAAGTCGGTCAACGATACCTACGGGCACGCGGCTGGCGATGCCGTGCTGCAGGCGTTCGCGCAACTGGCCGCGGCGCAACTGCGGCCCGGCGACCTGCTGGGCCGCCTCGGCGGCGAAGAGTTCATGGTGCTGCTGCCCGCCACCGGCGAGGCCGGCGCCAGCGCGGTGGCGGAGCGTATCCGCGCCAGCGTGCAGCGCCATGCGGTCACGGTAGCGTCGGACAGCGGCAGCCACACCGTGCGCTATACCGTCAGCGGCGGCACCGCCGGCTGGCATCCAGGCCTGACGCTGGCGCAGCTGAGCGCGCGTGCCGATGCGGCGCTGTATCGCGCCAAGGTGGGCGGGCGCAACCGCATCGCGGCGCACAGCGGACCAGCCCCGGCGACGCAGGCGCCAGCGCAGGCCGCGCACGTGCTGGATGCCTGAGTCGCGTCAATCCTCTTCCACCACGCGCCGATAAGCGCCGGGCCGCGAGCCGGTCCAGCGCCGGAACGCCCGGTGGAAAGCGCCCGGCTCCGCAAACCCCAGTTCCGCCGCGATATCCGCCACCGGGCGGCCTGAGTGGCTGAGCGCCTCGATGGCAAGGTCACGCCGCAGCCCGTCCTTCAGGTCCTGGTAGCTCACGCCCTCGTCCATCAGGCGGCGCCGCAGCGATGAGGCCGACAGGTTCAGGCTGACCGCCAGCGCCTCGAAGGTCGGCCACAGCTCGGGCCGCTGGTTGCGCAGCAGCCGGCGCACGCGCGCGCCGACGCTGGTGCGGTCGGAATACTTCACCACCACGTTGTGCGGGGCATCGCGCAGGAAAGCCTTCAGGCTGCGCTCGTCCTGGCGCACCGGCTGGTCAAGCAGCGCGGCGTCGAACACCAGCGCCGTGGCCGGCTGGTCGAAGGCGAGCTGGCGCGAGTACATCACGCGGTATTCGGCGCTGTAAGGCGGCTCCGCGTAGTCGAACGCCGCGAGCCGTACCGGCACGCGCCGGCGCAACAGCCAGCTCATCAAGCCATGCAGCATGATCAGCATGGTTTCCTTGGCGAAGACGCCCGGCTGCCGCCCCAGCGCCGCGTTGGGCGCGGTCAGCACCAGCGCGGCCTCGTCCCCATGCCGGTCCAGGCGCACGCCGATATCGTCCAGCAGCAGGCGGAAATACCGGGTAATGCGCTCCAGCCCCTGCCCCAGCGTGCGGCTGCCGACCACGGCGTGGCACAGCATGGCAAAGCTGCCGCACTTCATGCTGCGCGAATCCTGGCCGAAGAACTCGTCGTCCAGCGCGGCGGCGACCGCCAGCCACAGCTCGCTGTAGCTGGCCGCCGAAACCCGTGCCAGCGGCACCGCCAGCAGTTCCGGCGCGATGCCGGCGCTGCGCAGCACCGGCGCGGGGTCGATCCCGCGCGCCTGCAGCCCGGCGATGGCATGGTGGACAAAACAAAGCGCGACACTGCCTTTTTCCATGGTCCGGCGGGTGGCAAACGAGTTCAGGAAGATTGGCGGATTTTGGCATAGGAGTCCGCCCCCGGCATTCCTACACTGCCCGCAGGCCAAGACGCCGAGCGCGCATTCTGCCTGAGATGCCGCGCCGCGCCAATGCGCTTTACAGAAGCCCCCGCGGAACACCACCACGCCAACCTGCCATGCACAGCGACTACACCGAACAGCAACAGATGATCCGCGACAGCGCGCGCGCCTTTGCCAGCGAGCGCCTGGCCGCCGGCGCCGCCCAGTGGGACCGCGACGGCCGCCTGCCCGAGGAGGTGGTCGCAGAGATGGGCGCGCTGGGCCTGCTCGGCATGATCGTGCCGGAGGACTGGGGCGGCACCTACACCGACTATGTCGCGTACGCGCTCGCCATCGAAGAGATCGCCGCTGGCTGCGCGGCCTGCGCCACGCTGATGAGCGTGCACAACTCGGTCGGCTGCGGGCCGATCCTGCACTACGGTACCGATGCGCAGAAGGAACGCTACCTGGCGCGGCTGGCCACCGGCGAGCTGATCGGCGCCTTCTGCCTGACCGAACCGCAGGCCGGCTCCGAAGCCCACAACCTGCGCACGCGCGCCCGCTTTACCGACAACGGCTGGGTGCTCAACGGCAGCAAGCAGTTCGTCACCAACGGCCAGCGCGCCGGCGTTGCGGTGGTCTTTGCCGCGACCGAGCCCGAGCGCGGCAAGAAAGGCATCTCGGCCTTCCTGGTGCCGACCGACACGCCCGGGTTCGTGGTCCATGCACCGGAGAAAAAGCTCGGCATCCGCGCCTCGGACACCTGCGCCATCACGCTGGAAGACTGCACCGTGCCGCACGACGCGTTGCTGGGCGAGCCTGGCGAGGGGCTGCGCATCGCCCTGTCCAACCTCGAAGGCGGCCGCATCGGCATCGCGGCGCAGGCGATCGGCATTGCGCGTTCGGCGTTTGAAGCCGCATGCCGCTATGCGTCGGAGCGCGTGCAGTTCGGCCGCCCGCTGCGCGAGCATCCGCCCATCGCCAACATGCTGGCCGACATGGCCACCGAGCTGAACGCCGCGCGCCTGCTGGTGCACCGCGCCGCGCGCATGCGCAGCGAGGGCGTGCCGTGCCTGTCCGAAGCCTCGCAGGCCAAGCTGTACGCGTCCGAGCTGGCCGAGCGCGTCTGCTCCAAGGCGCTGCAGATCCACGGCGGCTATGGCTACCTGGAAGACTATCCGGTCGAGCGCCACTATCGCGACGCCCGCATCACCCAGATCTACGAAGGCACCAGCGAGATCCAGCGCATGCTGATCGCGCGCAGCCTGTAAGCCCTCCCTTTGCTTCCCATACAACCACACCGTCCGGAGACAACCATGAGCGCAGTGCCCAAGACCGACAACGCCGTGCCGACCGTACCGCTGCTGATCAATGGCGAATGGGTGGAATCGTCCGCCACCGAGTTCCGCCAGGTGGTCAACCCCGCCACGCAGGATGTGCTGGCGCGCGTGCCGCTGGCCACGGCCAGCGAAGTCGCCGCCGCCGTCGGCGCCGCGCACCGCGCCTTTGCCACGTGGCGCCACACGCCCATCGGTGCGCGGCTGCGCATCATGCTGCGCTACCAGGCGCTGATCCGCGAGCACAGCAAGCGCATCGCCGCCATCCTGACCGCCGAACAGGGCAAGACGCTGGCCGACGCCGAGGGCGATATCTTCCGCGGCCTGGAAGTGGTCGAGCACGCCTGCTCGATCGGCACGCTGCAGCAAGGCGGCTTCGCCGAGAACGTTGCCTCCACCGTCGACACCTACACCCTGCAGCAACCGATCGGCGTCTGCGCCGGCATCACGCCGTTCAACTTCCCCGCGATGATTCCGCTGTGGATGTTCCCGATGGCGATCGTGTGCGGCAACACCTTCGTGCTCAAGCCGTCGGAACAGGATCCGCTGTCGACCATGGAACTGGTCAAGCTGGCGCTGGAAGCCGGCGTGCCGCCGGGCGTGCTGAACGTGGTGCACGGCGCCAAGGACGTGGTCGATGCGTTGTGCACGCACCCGGACATCAAGGCGGTGTCGTTCGTGGGCTCGACCGCGGTCGGCACGCACGTCTACAACCTCGCCGGCGCGCATGGCAAGCGCGTGCAGTCGATGATGGGCGCCAAGAACCACGCCGTGGTGCTGCCCGACGCGCACAAGGAGCAGACGCTGAACGCGCTGGCGGGTGCGGGCTTCGGTGCGGCCGGCCAGCGTTGCATGGCCACCTCCGTGGTGGTGCTGGTCGGCGCGGCGCGCGACTGGGTGCCTGACCTGGTCGAGCGCGCCAGGACCCTGAAGGTCGGCGCCGGCGCGGAACCTGGCACCGATGTCGGCCCGGTGGTCTCGGTGGCGGCCAAGGAACGCGTCCTCGGCCTGATCGCCGCCGGCGAGCGCGAAGGCGCGAAGTTGGTGCTCGACGGCCGCAACGTGCAGGTGCCCGGCTATCCGCAAGGCAACTTCATCGGGCCGACCATCTTCACCGAGGTCGGCACCGACATGTCCATCTACACCGAAGAGATTTTCGGGCCGGTGCTTGTCGTGATCGGCGTCGAGACGCTGGATGACGCCATCGCGCTGGTCAACCGCAACCCGTTCGGCAACGGCACCGGCGTGTTCACGCAGAGCGGCGCCGCCGCTCGCAAGTTCCAGAGCGAGATCGACGTCGGCCAGGTCGGCATCAACATCCCCATCCCCGTGCCGGTGCCTTACTTCAGCTTCACCGGCTCGCGCGGCTCCAAGCTGGGCGATCTGGGCCCGTACGGCAAGCAGGTGGTGCAATTCTATACGCAGACCAAGACGGTGACGGCGCGGTGGTTTGACGACGCGACGGTGAATGACGGGGTGAATACGACGATCAGCCTGAAGTGAGGCGTGGCACGACGGCCGACGGTTTGCTCCCCTCTCCCGCATGCGGGAGAGGGGCCGGGGGTGAGGGCCGGCGCTGGCAGGACCGCAGCCGCTCCACAAAACCACCGGCACCCAACCGCATGCAAATCTGATCTGACACAGTAGCCATTGACACCCTCACCCTCTCCCCCGCCCCTCTCCCGCGAGCGGGAGAGGGGAGAAAACAAGTGGGATTTGGGACTTATTACGAAGGAGACACCCCATGCATATCGCCTTCATCGGCCTGGGCAACATGGGCGCGCCCATGGCGCGCAACCTGCTCAAGGCCGGCCATACCCTGACCGTGTTCGACCTCAACGCCGCCACCGTCGCCGCGCTGTGCACCGAAGGCGCCGCCAGCGCGGATACCGCGCGCAAGGCCGTGGCCGAGGCTGAATTCGTCATCACCATGCTGCCCGCCGCCGCACACGTGCGCAGCGCCTACCTTGGCGAAGACGGCGTGCTCGCCGGCGTGCGCCCCGGCGTGCCGCTGGTCGATTCCAGCACCATCGATCCGGCCACCGTGCGCGAACTCGCCGCCGCCGCGCAGGCCCAGGGCAATGCGCTGGCCGACGCCCCCGTTTCCGGCGGCACCGTCGGCGCGCAGGCCGGCACGCTGACCTTTATGGTCGGCGCCAACGATGCGCTGTTCGAGCAGGTGCGCCCGGTGCTGGCCGGCATGGGCCGCAACCTGGTCCATTGCGGCGGCACCGGCACCGGCCAGGTCGCCAAGATCTGCAACAACCTGATTCTCGGCATCTCGATGATCGGCGTGTCGGAAGCCATGGCGCTGGGCGTGAAGCTGGGCATCGACGCCAATGTGCTGGCCGGCATCGTCAATACCTCGACCGGCCGCTGCTGGGCCTCCGATACCTGCAACCCCTGGCCCGGCGTGATCGGAACCGCCCCGGCCGGCCGCGGCTACAGCGGCGGCTTCGGTGCCGACCTGATGCTCAAGGACCTGGGCCTGGCCGCCGATGCCGCGCGCAGCGTGAAGCAGCCGCTGTTCCTGGGCGCACTGGCGCAGCAGGTCTACCAGGCCATGAGCCACGCCGGCGAAGGCCAGCTCGATTTCTCCGGCGTGATCCGCCAGTACCTGTCCGCCACCGACAAGGAGCGCCAGCCATGATCGAATTTGCATTGGATGGCCACGTCGCCACGCTGACGCTGAGCCGCCCGCCCGCCAACGCCTTTACCGCCGATGGCCTGCAGCAGTTGCGCGACCTGGTGGCGAAGATCGATGCCAACCCCGAGATCCGCGCCGTTGTCGTGACCGGCGCCGGAGAGAAATTCTTCAGCGCGGGCGCCGACCTGAACGGCTTCGCCGACGGCGACCGTGCCCATGCGCGCGCGATGGCCCAGCAATTCGGCAGCGCCTTCGAAGCCCTGCAGAACGCGCGGCCGGTGGTGATCGCTGCCATCAACGGCTACGCCATGGGTGGCGGCCTGGAATGCGCGCTCGCCTGCGATATCCGCATCGCCGAAGAACATGCGCAGATGGCGCTGCCTGAAGCCGCCGTGGGCCTGCTGCCGTGCGGCTGCGGCACGCAGACGCTCCCGTGGCTGGTCGGCGAAGGTTGGGCCAAGCGCATGATCCTGACCAACGAGCGCGTCGACGCGGCCACCGCGCTGCGCATCGGGCTGGTCGAGCAAGTAGTGCCGCGCGGACAGGCGCTGTCCACCGCGCTGGACATGGCGCAACGCGCCGGCAAGGTCAGCCCGCGCGCCGCCGCCTACAGCAAGCAGCTGGTGCACCTGGCACGCCAGGGCGTGCCGCGCCAGGCAGCGCTGGCGCTGGAGCGCGAGCGCTTCGTCGACCTGTTCGACGGCGCCGACCAGCGCGAAGGCGTCAATGCCTTCCTCGAGAAACGCTCGCCGCAATGGCGCAATGCCTAGGAGTCCCGCCATGCGCCTGACCGAATCGGCCATCTCGCCGCGCAATGCCGGCACGCAGGATGCCGCCGAGCCTGAGGCCCTGTTCGACGTCATCAACGGCGTCGGCATTGCCACGCTGAACCGGCCGCGCCAGCTCAATGCGCTGTCGTACCCGATGATCGTCGCGCTGGGCGCGCAGCTCGAGGCGTGGGCGCAGGACGACGCCATCCGCGCCGTTGTGCTGCGCGGTGCCGGTCCCAAGGCGTTCTGCGCCGGCGGCGATATCCGCGCCTTGTACGACAGCTACCGCGACGGCACGCCGCTGCACCGCCGCTTCTTTATCGACGAATACACGCTTGACTACCGCCTGCACCGCTATCCCAAGCCGCTGGTGGCGCTGATGGATGGCGTCGTCATGGGCGGCGGCATGGGACTGGCGCAGGCCGCGCACCTGCGCATCGTCACCGAGCGCTCGCGCGTGGCCATGCCCGAGACCGGCATCGGGCTGGTGCCGGATGTCGGTGCCAGCCATTTCCTGTCGAAGCTGCCGGTGCCGCTGGCGCTGTATCTCGGCCTGACCGGCGTCACCATCGGCGCCGCCGACGCGCTGCTGTGCGGCCTGGCCGATGCCGCCGTCGACAGCGGCACGCTGGCCGGGCTGGAGCAAACACTTGCCGGCATCGCCTGGGGTAGTGACGTGCTCGCCGACCTGCGCCAGGCGCTGGTGCGCGAACCCATGACAAGCGCCGCCGACGCACCGCTGCTAGAGGTGCTGCCCGCGCTGCTGCGCCATTTCCCTGCACACGCCACCCTGCCGGAAATCCTGGCCGGCCTGGCATGCCAGGACGACCCGCGCTACACCGAGTGGGCCACGCGCGCCATCGACGTGCTGCGCACGCGCTCGCCGCTGTCGGCGTGTGCCACGCGCGAACTGCTGCTGCGCGGCCGGCGCATGGACCTCGCCGACTGCTTCCGCATGGAGCTGGCGGTGGTGGTCAACACCTTCTCGCAAGGGGATTTCATCGAAGGCGTGCGCGCGCTGATCGTCGACAAGGACAACGCGCCACGCTGGCGCATCACCAGCTATGAGGCTGTGGCGCCGGAAGATGTTCAGGCACTGTTCCAGCCATGGTGGGCGCCTGGCGAGCAACCGTTGCCGCTGGTCCTTCCGGCCTGAACGCAAGAAGCCAGGACCTGCGCCACAATCGTGGCGCAGGTCACCGCTGCATCAGGCCTTGACCAGCCCATCCGCGCGGAACATCGCCTTGATGCCTCGCACTGCCTGCCGGATGCGCGATTCGTTCTCGATCAGCGCAAAGCGCACGTACTCGTCGCCGTAGTCGCCAAAGCCGATGCCCGGCGACACGGATACCCTGGCCTTTGCCAGCAACTGCTTGGCGAACTCCAGCGAGCCCAGCGCGCGGTATGGCTCCGGAATTCGCGCCCAGATATACATCGACGCCTTCGGGATCTCGACCGGCCAGCCTGCCTCGATCAGCCCCTTCGCCAGCACGTCGCGGCGCGACTGGTATTGCGCGGCAATCTCGCGCACGCATTGCTGGTCGCCTTCCAGCGCGGCGATCGCAGCAATCTGCAGCGGCGTGAACGTGCCATAGTCGTGATAGCTCTTGATGCGCGTCAGCGCCGCCACCAGGTCCGCGTTGCCGACCATGAAGCCGATGCGCCAGCCTGCCATGTTGTAGCTCTTGGACAGCGTAAAAAACTCCACCGCGATGTCCTTGGCGCCCGGTACCTGCATGATCGAAGGCGCCTGATAGCCGTCGAAGACAATGTCCGCATACGCCAGGTCGTGCACGACGAAGATATCGTGCTTGCGCGCCAGCGCGATCACACGCTCGAAGAAATCGAGTTCGACGCATTGCGCGGTCGGATTTGACGGGAAGCCCAGCACGATCATCTTCGGCTTGGGATAGCTGCCCCGGATCGCACGCTCCAGCTCGGCAAAGAAATCGATGCCCGGCACCAGCGGCACCGAACGGATATCGGCCCCGGCAATCACCGCACCGTAGATATGGATCGGATAGCTGGGATCGGGCACCAGCACCGTGTCGCCGCGGTCCAGCGTGGCCAGCATCAGGTGCGCCAGCCCTTCCTTCGAGCCGATGGTGACGATGGCCTCGGTATCCGGGTCGATCTCGACGTCATAGCGCTCGCGGTACCAGTGCGAGATCGCGCGCCGCAGCCGCGGGATGCCCTTGGACGTGGAATAGCCGTGCGTGTCGGGCCGCTGCGCCGCCTCGGTGAGCTTGGCCACGATATGCGCCGGCGTGGCGCCATCCGGGTTGCCCATGCTCATGTCGATGATGTCCTCGCCACGGCGGCGGGCGGCCATCTTGAGCTCGGCGGTGATATTGAAAACGTACGGGGGGAGACGATCGATGCGCGCGAAGCGGCGCTTGCCGGAGGAAGCGGCAGTCATGTGGAGTCCTTTACGTAAGCGCCCGGAACCGTCCGAGCGACGCTGGCAGCTGCTGTCTCAGCTGCCGGGGACTCATGTTAGCGGCGATGCAGCCGTTGCACAACCGGCATGTGCAGATGCCTAGAGCCTGCCTCCCGGCAGACCTGTCGGCCGGTTCGCGGGCAGATGGCGCACGATGCAGTCCAGCGCGGGAGAATCGGAGCGCCCGCCCAGCGCCGCGCTGACCGAATCGCGGTACTGCTGCGCAGAGATGCGCTGGTAGTACAGGCGCGAGGTCTGGTCCAGCCAGTAGACGTAGTCGTCATCGCTGCGGCTGCCGCTGGTGCGCAGCCACTCGCTGATATTGTTCGTCCCGACCATCATGTTCGGGCACGCGGTCCGCAGCGAATCGAGATAGGCATTGAAGTCGGTGGCCTGGCGGCTGCGCACGGCATCCGGCGCACAGGCGGCCAGGATGGCAACGGATGCCGCGGCGGCGGCGATGATGCGCAACGGCTTGGATGCGGGCAGCATGGCAGTCCTCCCGGCGGTGACGTTGCCTGCCATCTTATGGCAACGCCGCGCCCTCGTACACCATGCCGCCGCCGTGGCTCAGTCGTCCAGCGTCTCGTGCACCGCCGCGTCGCCGCGCTTCCAGTAGGCCGATGCGCGGATGCGCTTCTTGTCGATGCCACGCTCGCCGACCAGGTACTGGCGCACCGCCTTCATCGCGGCCGCTTCCCCCGCCGCCCAGACATAGCCTTCGCCCTGCGGCAGCGTGACCTGGCGCAGCGCCGCTTCCAGCAGGCTGCCCTCCGGCGCATCGCCGCGATGCAGCCAGTGCACCTCGACATCGGCCCGGCTCGGCAGCGCGATCTGCGCGGCCGCATCGCCCACTTCCATGACGACAATGGCGCGCGACTCCGCGCCCAGCTCTTCCAGCCGGCGGCCCACCGCGGGCAGCGCCGTATCGTCGCCGACCAGCAGATGCCAGTCGAAGCCGGTCGGCACCACGAACGAGCCGCGCGGCCCACCCACGCCCAGGTACAGGCCCGGCCGCGCCTGCGCCGCCCAGGTCGACGCAGGGCCATCGCCATGCAGCACGAATTCGATATCCAGTTCCTGCGACGCAGCGTCGTAGCGGCGCGGCGTGTAGTCGCGCGCGGCCGGACGCGGCTGGCCTTCGGGGAAGCTGATGCCGTCGGGGCCCACCTGCGGCAACACCGGCTTGTCGGCACCGTCCACGGGGAAAAACACCTTGACGTGGTCGTCGAACGAGGCCGAGACAAAGTCTTCCAGCCCGGCGCCGCCGAGCGTGACGCGCAGCAATTGCGGCGTGACCTGCGTGGTGCGCACCACTTGCAGCAAGCGCATCTTGAGGGGATGGCGCACGCGCTGCACGGATAGATCGCGGGAGGTTTCAGGAGCGTTTGCAGTCATTGATAAATTCCTTGGTTGCGGGCCGGGCGCTGGCCGGGCCCGGATGCCGATGACGGATGCCAGCGTCAGCGCCACCGGCGTATCAGGCCCTGGGCCCGGCTTCGATTTCGCCCGCCGCGCGCATCAGGATTGCGGCAATCCGGCGCTGCTCGTCGGCGCCGGCTTCGCTGCGCATCACCATCGCGCGTTTGATGGCAGCACGCGCCTGCATCAGCTCAGGCACCCAGCCGCCCTGCTCCGGTTCCGGCTGCGGCTCGCCGCTCATGGCCCGGCGCATCCATTCCATCTTGCGGGCGACGTGACGCAGCTTGGCCACCATCACATCGACGCGCTCGCGGTTGGCGGCGAGATGTGCCTTGCCGGTTTCAGACAACTGGTAGCGCTTCTTGTTGCCTTCGGTGTCGACGGTGGCGTAGCCGACTTCTTCCAGATAGGTCAGCGCGGGATAGACCACGCCCGGACTCGGCTTGTAGAAGCCGTTGGTGCGCGTCTCCAGCGCCTTGATCAGCTCGTAGCCGTGGCTGGGTTTTTCGTCGAGCAGGCTCAGCAGCAGCAGTTGCAGATCGTCGGCGCTGAACTTGCGGCCACGGCGCCAGCCTTCATTGTCGAAGCCGCCGGGGCCGTCGCCGCTGAAACTGTCGTCGTCACGGTTGCCCCAGAAGCCGGCGCCGCCTCGGCCCATGGTGTGATGCATCAGATGTGGAGCGAGTCGCATGAATGCATCGCGTACCGAGCTGTGAGTGGCGTGGGGGTGGCTTTGGTGGTGATGATGGTGGTGATGATGGTGGTGCATAAGCCCTCCATGTATCGCTAGATAGATCGTACGATATATATCGTACGATCTAAAGTCAACCCCGAATAGCGCCAGAGTTCGTGCGAGAACTGCGTGCCCTACCGCACCAAGCAAGGTTGTTTATCCCCGACCTTGGAAGCTATGGGAAGACTCCGCCGACATTGATAGTTGGCTTGCCTCAAACCAGCTATGTGGCCTGCCATAAGCTCAGTATTTCTTTCGCGAATTAGATCGGCGCTACGCGGCAAATGGCCGGGCTGCGCATCAACGGCTTCTAGAACTGGCCCGCCGGGCCAGATGCCCGGGAGGCCGAGTTGCTCGACGGCAGCGGCACAACACCGCGCACCGCGCAACATCAGTCGAGCTGCAATACCTGCCCTTGCAGCAACGCCAGCTCACTCAACACATGTGTTTCATGTGCCAGCCGGCCAGCGAGGGAGAGCAGGCTCTCCCAGGCTTCCTGATTCAGGCCGCCCGGATCCTCGCTGGAGGCACCATGATCGCCCGCCATGACCAGCAGCCCATGAAGCTGTGCCGCGCGTTCTGTCGCAAGGCTCAGCGGATTTTCGCCCGGGCTGTGCGCGGTCACGAGCATGTCGACACCATTGTGTTCGGCTGTAATGCCGTGATGGCTATGGCTATACATGGCGCACCTCCGCATGCGCGGCTCGCACGCGCTGATGCATTGTGCAGATACTGGAGATTGCCAATTGCCCAATATGGGCAAGCAAAGACTGAAGCATGGAAATACCCCCTTGGCATACAGGTTCAGTCCCGCTCCCCAAGTGCAAATCGGGGTGGGCGGGCGCAAAGCAGGGTTAGCGGACCGGGGAACAGGAGCCGGCGAGCCCAGGGGGCTCCCCCGCCAGAGCCCGCCCATGGAAGGGCGTGCGCAGGCACGGCGACCGCCAGAAGGCGGTCGTTCGGCCTGTTCACTCGGGCCGCTAAACCCGGTCGCTACGTGGCAGCGACGTGGCCAGTATGGCAAAGGACACTGCCGGCCAGTATGAGCACATTCGCAAAAATAGGGCGCACGCAGCCACAGCATCGAGGTGCCAGTCAGCGGCACATCCCTGAGCCCTGAACTTGCGGCCACGGGCGAGCCTTCGTTGCCGAAGCCATCGGGGCCGCCGCCGCTGAAGCCATCGTCGTCAGGATTTCCCCACCTGATGATGGCGTGACGCATCAGGTGCGAAGCGAAGCGCATGCCTGCGGCTCGTACCGCGCCGTTAGAGGCGAATGGGTGCGATACCGCACCAAGTCAAGTTGATTGTCTCCGTTCCGCTTTCCAACATTCATTTAACGCCAAGCAGCGCGACAGACGTTGCGGCACCCGAACAAAGATGGATTGAAGAACAACAAGTCCTACCGGGGGAAACCACATGGGCGCCAACACGCAGCGCAGGCTCACTGCCATCTGTATCGGCGTCATGATGCTGGCGCCATGGGGAATGGCGCACGGCGCCATGGAGGATGCGCTGCTGAGCGCGGAACCGGTGGTTCCGGCAGCGCGGGGCGGGTTCGCGGAAGCGGGCTATGACGCAGGCGGCCATTACCAGGGCGGGCACTTCCGCACGGGCTACAAGCTATCGCCTGCGTGGTCGCTGGAGGCAGGATACTGGCGCCGGCACGTCACCTATGGCGACGATTCCGCCGGCATCGACAGCTGGCTGGCGTCCACCAGCTATGGCCTGATCACGACGCCCGATGCAGGCCGCAAGCTGACCTTGCGCCTGTCCGCCTGGGGCAACTACACCGGCAGCCTCAGCAAGAGCGGCTCCGCCTCGTCCGGCAAGTTCAGCGATTTCACGATCGCCCACCCGAACGATACGCAAGTACAGGCCGACGTGATCTACACAGGCCAGCCCTGGACCAACCACTTCCTGACAGGTTTCCTCAGCGCCGGCTACAGCTGGGTTCGCGCCGGCGATATGCAGGGCACGCTGAAACAGGGCTCATGCCTGTACAACGTCAGGGTCGGCTCCGACAACATGGCCCTCGGCACCCTGGCGGCGCCGTGCCGGGTCGGCCGTGCCACCATCTCCAGTGGCGGCTTCCGCATGAACGCCGGGCAGATCGGCCTGGACGCGGGCGAGGGCTTCAATGACGACGGCGCATTCATCGGCGCCGGCGGCTCCTGGCGGTGGCGCTACGGGGCGTGGAGCCTGGTGGCCGGCTACCACGCGCAGTACTTCTTCCGTGAGCTGGACGACCGCTATACCGCCTATGGCGCGCCCAAGTCGCAGTTCAACCAGACCATCGTGCTGCAGGCGTCATACGCAATCAACCGCTACGTAGACGTATTCGTGCGCGGCCAGGGCGTGCAGAATAGCCTGATGGGATATGTGCCGATGCTCTACAACCCGGTCACGGCCAGCAAGCTGGACCGGTCATTTGCGTTGTTCTCGATCGGCCTGCGCATCAGCGGATTCTAGCGGTGCGCCGCGTGCCGGTCAGCGGCGATGCAGGCGGACCCGGACGCCGTTGCCGGAGCGGATCGTCACGCGTCCCACCACCTTCGGCACATGGCCAGGGTCCGCTTCGACACGATAGCGGCGCACAATGCTGGCGAGGATCAGCACCGCTTCCTGCGTGGCGTAGGCAGCGCCGATGCATACGCGCGGCCCCTTGCTGAACGGGATATACGCGCACTTCGACGACTCCTTGCCGGCCTGCGTGTCGAAGCGGTCGGGATCAAACTCGTCCGGCCGCTCCCACAGCGTACGATGCCGATGCAGCAGCCACGGCGAAATCAGGATCGGCGAGCCCTCCTTCACCGACTTGTCGCGGATGCATTGCGACTGCGCCGCCTCGCGCACAAAGAACCCGACCGGCGGATACAGCCGCAGCGTCTCGCGGAACACGTTGCCGACCGCCGGCAGGCTCTTGATGTCGCTCAGCTCGAAATCGCGCTCACCGACCGCATCCTGGATCTCCGCCAGCATCTTGTCCTGCAGGTGCGGGCACTGCGAGATCAGGTAAAGCGCCCAGGTCAGCGCACTGGCCGACGTCTCGTGGCCGGCCAGGAACAGCATGCACACCTGGTCGACCAGCTCTTCATAGGTGAAGCGGTCGCCGTTGACCGGATCGACCGCGTCCATCATGCCGGCCAGGATGTCCTGCTTTGCACTGCCTTGCCCGCTGTCGCGCTCGGCCAGTCGCCGCGCAATGATCTCTGACAGGATCACACGGATCTTTTTTGCCGCACGCTTGCTCCTCCACGCAGACATCACCGGCGGCAGCCGATAGATCATCAGGATCATTGCCCGCTGCGCGTGATGCTGGAACTCCAGGAACGCGTCGTAGATCTCCTTCGCCGCGGACTCCTCCAGGTTTTCCGACAGGATCGTCCGGAAAATGATGTCGGCGGTCACGTACGTCATCTCGCCGTCGACCTCATACGACCGCCCGTCCGTCACCGCATCCAGCCGCCGCGTCATGCCCGCCACCGAATCCGCCATCAGCGAAAACACCAGCTTCAGCCGCGCCTGCGCAAATGCCGGCTCCACCAGCCGGCGCTGCCGCTCCCACACCTTGCCGTTGGTCGTGAAAATGCTGGTGCCCAGCAGCGGCTCCAGCATCCGGTGCATCAGCTTGTGCTTGGGATACTCATGCGTATCGCCCAGGATCTTACGCACCCAGTCGGCATCGTTCACCATGAAGATGTCCATGCCGGGCTGCGAGATCTTGCCCATCTTCATCGAATAGCTGCGCTCGAACAGCACATCGATCCACGAGTTCCAACCACGCAGGAAGCGCAACAGGAAGGAACTCTTGCGCGTGTGCGGCTTGGGATAAGGGGGCTGGAAATTCATCAGATGGACTACCGATTCAAAAGGGTTGGATGCGGTACGGGCCGGCCGTCATCCTGAAATAGTCGTACTCATTCGGCAAGGCACTCGCCATCAGGTACTGAAAGTGCAGGCGCTGCTTGCTGCGCTTCATGCGCGCGTATTCCCTCTTGCCGAACATACGGAACGGGCGCACCACCTGCGCGGTCGGGCGGCCGACACGGGTACCCGTGATGCCGGAAATGTCCAGGGGGTTAGCCTGCGAGAAGCACAGCGAGTCAGCACGTGCGTTCATATCCAACCATTGCATGTCCCGCGCTTCCGACAGGCGTTGCAGGTCACCGCGGAAAGCCGTTGCCGAAGGCATCAGGCTGAGCAGCGGAATGCACTGGCCCAGCGTGATCAGTGTGATATGGCGCCGTTGTTCCGGCGCCAGCACCTCCGTCAGCCGCGAAGCAAGTGAAGCCGCGACGATCGAGCCAACGCTATGGCCGATCAGCAATACCTCGTCACAGGCCAAGGCCTGCAGGTCACGGCGAATCCAGTCGGCAAACCCATCGATCCGCTCACTGACTCCCTCTGGCTCGCGCTCGCCCCAACCCTGGACGAACCGGTAAATCCGCAACAGCCAGAATACCGCCAGCCGGTTAGCCAGCGAAATGCCAGCCCAGCCAAGCGCAAAGCCACCGGCAATGCCGCCAGCCCATGCGAGCACGGCATTGCTTCCCATGTCCACCAGCACAGTCTTGACGCCTACGCTGCATGCCACCGCGAGCATCAGCAACAACGCCAGATAGACCAACGGATACAGCGCGCTATAGAAAGGTCCGCGGAACGTCTTGCTCAGACGCCCAAATGCACCACAGCCAATATAGCGTCCGTACCGGGCAAGCGTCGACAGCACCAGCCGCGGCAGACTCGGCTCCCAGTGACGGCGCACCAGGTCGTCCCAGTGCAGGAACTGGTATTCAGTCTGCACCGCGTTCCCGTCCCACCTGCTGTTCACACTCCACGCGCTGATGTGCGGTTCCAGCCGTGCGCGCGTGCCCACCTGGACCGATGTGCCCAGGTGCACCGCCTGCTTCGCGGCTTCTTCACGGTACAGACGGTGATAGAAAGCCGCGCCACGCGGATCGAAGCCGCTGACGTAATACACCTTGCGGCGCTTGACCTGCCTGTCCGCAGCAGGCAAGGGTTTTTGTTGAATGGCTTCCTGCGTCATTGCGTTCTGTGGTGGAGCCCTTTCTTCAGCACCAGATCAACCACCGGCTGCTCGCGCTTGTTCGCGCGGCGGCAATGGTCCTTCTGAAACTTGTCCGTGAACCAGATGATGAACCGCGCCCACCACCGATGCTGTTCGCGCCAGGCATGCGAGGACACCGACTCCCAAGCATAGCCGTTGAGGAGGGTCGCATTGACGAAATGATCCAAAGCCCGAACCCCTGCCCGGCCCCGCTCGGTCTTGCCGAAGAAGCCGATATAGACGATCAGGAGGTACCCCATGACGGCAAGGGGCACGATGAAAACCATTAGCAGGAAGCCAGCGATTCTTTCTCTCATGACTGCGAATTTGGTGATGAAGGGGGGGCTGGGTACGCACCGGTGGGAACACCGCTTGCGCCACCATAATTGCGTCAATTCTGATGTCGTATCGAAACCGTCACGGGATCGCGCTGTTTGGCCGCTCTACCATCCTATATGATCCCGTTTATCCCACCAGCATCGCGGCCAGCACATTGATCGCTGCGATGATGTCCCAGAAGCGCCCGCTATACGTATCGGCGGCGACCAGGCCGAAGGCGCACGCCAGGCGTGCCGGCATTCGGCGATTCCAGTTCCAACCGCGCCGCTCCGGGAACGGCATCAGCATGTCGTCGGCGTAGAAGGACGAGTTGATCTGCGACACACGCACCAGGTAGTTCCGGAAGCGCCTGTAGGTACTCATGTCGACGGCGCCCGGATCGTTCCAGAATGCATCCAGCGAGCCTTGGTAAGTCAGACCCGGCTTGTTATAAAAGCAGCGCCCCAGTGCTATCACTGGCACGCGGTGGAACAATGCCTGCAGCCCGGTGGTCGAGTTTACCGTTACCAGCCCCATGCACCGGTGCAGCAGCGACGGCAGGTGGGCGTCATGGATATAGACAATCCGCCCCATGGCGCCAAAACGCTTCGCACACGCCTTGATGGTGGCCGCATAGTCGGTATGCCCGCGATCCATCGGGTGATGCTTGAACACCAGCACACTGTCCGGCGGCGCATGCTCGGCAAACGAATGGATCGTCCATTCGATAAAGTCCTCGATCCGCCGCCATGGGCTGTACACTCGGATCTGGCTGTCGTTGTAGACCTGCAGCGCGACCAGGAAGAAATGCGGATGGTCACTCGCCAGCAGGCGTTCGCGGAGCTCACGCTCCTGCCAGCGGTAATGCTGCTTGCGGTAGGCAGCCAGCCCCCACTGCGCCAGCTCATGCACCCCAAATGGCTTGTGGTGGCGATAGTGCGGATAACGCCGCGTCCGAGCCATGCCGCCGGCAAAGTACCAGAATGAGCACAACGCCATCTTGCGGAACGAATGCTGGAACCTGCGGGACTTCTCCTGGCTGGCAAGCTTCGGGATCTCTGCCATCGCGAGGGACGCCAAGGGAGAATCTGCGTTGACACCTCCGCGTTCCAGCGTAATGTAGTCGGGCCGCACATAGCCCTCCTCAAAAGCCCAGAATTCGATGCCTAGTGCTTCTGCTACCCGCACTGCAATGCGGTGGTGGCGCCGGCTGGTACCGAATACCACAATGGCGTCGATATGGCGCTCTACCAGCAAGTTGCGCAGGAAGGACTCCCACAGGACCATTGGCTGGATAAAGCGTACAAGATCGCCGCTCCGGTAAAACAGATCGTCACCCCCGTTAAAGTTGACTTTGGTGACTTGGCAGCCTTTGGCGAGGAGCAGATCGCGTAAGCGGGCGAAGAAAGGCCCATTGGGCCCCTGAAGGAGCAGTATGCGGCCATGTCGCGCAATCTGATCCAGGCTTGCTTGTTCCGGCATATTGGGCATCACAGTTTCCTGCGGCCTTTTGAGCCGACTTGCCCCTGTCAGATTCGGTATGTCCGTGTGCCCGGACGGCTTCCTGAACGACAACATGACCTTTTGGCTGCCCTGGATTTTTTTACTGATTCTTTGACTTCTGCTTTGTGGCTCACAGCTCGGATGCGGATACTTCTCTGTTCTGTATTCTGCCGCCGTTGCGCCCCGAATCGACATTGAGCCGGTCTACCCTACGCTGCCCCTCCGTACTGTCGGCAGCATCGCGCCATCGTATCCAGGGCCGCAGAAGTGGCTGCATGATGCGGCGAAGCAAGCGTCGGCCGCGCTGGGGCGACTCCTCGCGCCAAGCCAGCATGTGGTCCACGGCCTGCTCAGGTGCTGCAAATCCGCTTTTGCTATCACGCAACACATAGCGCGGATACAGGATCAGTGCCCCTGCTACAAGCATGTCCAGAGACAGGCGTCGGCCGCGTCGCGGGAACGCACACCTATCCACCGTCAAGCCCCAGCCTGCATAGAAAGGCGCTCCGTGGGTCATAACCGGCTTGCCGCGCAGCAGTGCCTCAAAGCCAGCCAGCGATGTCAGCACATGGATACGATCTACAGCGCTGATCAGTTGGTCCATGGGATAGTCCGGCACAAGTTCATCGCATAGCGTTGCTAGCGCCTCTTCCGCTTCACGGTCGCCGCGCAGCCCCGTCATGACATCTGGATGAGGCTTGTAGACGATGTAGGCGTCGGGCGCCTCCGCGCGTACGGCTTCCAGCAAGGCCTGGTTGGTACGAATACCCGGCGCGCCAAAACGTAGCGACGCATCCGCCTCAACCTGGCCTACCACCAGAATCACTTCGCAAACGCCCTCCGGACGGGTCCAGCTACCCGCACCGACGTTGTACTTGGTCAGCCCGGCCTTGACGATCGATTCACGCAGACGCGCTGCTCGCGAAAGCGTCGCAGGATCGAACTCCATATCGCGCAGTAGCCGCTCCAGATCTGACGCGGTGGTCGCATCGTAGTAGATCCCACTACGATCAAAGACCCAAGACACCGGCCGGACCATCTGCGCCCCAAGGCCAACCGAGCGCAGAAAGCCATCCTCCACCGTTATTACCGACAGGTCGTCGCGACCTGCTGCGTCATGCTGGCGGCCCCAGCGCACTACCGTCGCGCCGCTTGGCACCGAACGCAGACTTCGATGAAATGTCACCTCATGTCCTTGCAGGAAATCACGCAGAAACTGTCGCTTCCAGCTTGAGAAGCCCACCGCATGCACGCGAGCCGGAAACTGATGACGCATCCGGCGTTGCAGCGCCAGGTACTCGATCGCATCCTCCGCCTCGCACCGCTTGCCGGTATGCGGCTGGACATAGCGCGTATATCGGACCAGCGCCGCAAACGCCAGTTGTTCGATCGGCACGGGGTGGCGCCGGGAAGGCGCGGGGAGACTGTCGTTTGTCAGTCCCCACCCGGCATAGAACGGCATGCCGAACGTGTGGACGGGCTTGCCGTGGAGCAAGGCTTCGAAACCGACCTGGGAGGTGACGACGAAGACGGCTGTCGCCTCGCGAATCAGTGGCACCACGTGAACATCTTCGCGCAATCGCTCCACGCGGGGGTAAGGTGCCGCATCAAGAATTTCGCCAAGGTAGCCTCTTTTGCGCCCAAGTGCGACCTCCGGATGTTCCTTGACCACGACGCGGCAATTGGGATAGTGCTCCAGCGCGGCTTCGAGCATTCGCCGAAAACTGACGGCGTTCGCAAAGCCGTATCGGACAGAAGCGTCGTTTGCCGTTTGATCGATTACGAGCACGTACTCGCTTGCCGGAGGCAAAGCCGGGTCCGGCGCGTAGTTGTATTTGGAGACGTAGGCAGCCCGCCATTGCTCAATCAATTGCTGTGCCCGTACCTTCTCCGCCGGCGTGAGCGGCGTCGAAGCCATCGTCTCAAGCCGTGACAGCGTGGATGCGTCGTAGTAGATGCCGAGGTCGTCGGCAACCAGCGAGCACGAGGCCGAGTCAGAGCCTGGAGAAAGCGAGCGCAGAAAGCCGTCTTCGAGCAAAAGGCATCTCGCTCCATGAGCCGATGCGCGCATACGCGCGCGTCTTCCACTGGACTTCTGGCCCCACCCAATATGAATGGCTTCGGTCGTGTCCAACCCTGGGTACAAAAACCGCAGCGGGCCATCCAGGAAAGCCGGCAACATGGTCTGGCGCCAGAGTCCTACATCGCGAATGGACACGATGTGCGGCCTGCAAGGATGGGAAACCTCACTCACAGCACACCCCAATACCACCTGAATCGCAAGGCGATGAGAGCTTGAGCTTTTGACGTCATCGCGCCACCACTTCAGCGATCTGCTTCAAACGATGTGCCCACGTATGGTGCTTCGCAACGTATTCGGCCCCAGCTCTAGCGCGTTCGAGATCCATGGACGAGGGTCCGTTGCGCAGGCGAGCGAACAGTTCCCGAGCTTCGTCCGCGCTCGCAGCAACATGGCAAAACTCTTTAAACATCGTATTCACGGCGAGCGTCGGATTGGTTACAGCTATGCCACCGCAACCGAGAATCTCGACAAGACGGCGGGAAAACATCGTCGGCGAGTCCTCAACGGTGTTCACGTTTATTGAAACGAGATAGTCCCTATAGATACGTCCCGTTTCAGCGTGAGGAATCGCCCCTTGGACCTCAAGTCCACGCAGCGACGGGAAACGATAGTGTCCAGCCTTGCGAGTAGAATTGCGATCGATAGCCGTGACGCCAAGGCCGCTAGAGCAAGCCGCGCCAAAAAAAGTGTCTTGCCACTGCTGTCGCTGCGGATGAACATGACTGCTATAGCTACCCACAAAATTCGCTCGGTAATACTTGAAATCGAACCCCATAAAGCCATGAGTCTTCGGTTGAATAGCAAACATTAATGTTTGTACCGAAGCGCTTTCACCCATAACTTCCCTGTAGCGCGGAATTGTGTTCGCGTCTACCGTGAAAACATGGTCGAACAAACGAGCGCTCTCTATGAATCGGTCGAAATGAACGCCATCCTCCTTGTTCCAGAACACGGTAGGAATGTTGCGATCGCGCGCAGCTGCTACGAGTCTTGCCAACGCCCTGTTGTTGCGCTCCGGATGCTCAGGGTAGGCTGCGATCTTGTACCTCCAGCGATTGCGGTGTCCGAGCCACGCCGACTCGACTAGTAGGAAGTCGGGCTTCGCGAGTGGAAGACGCCAGATGCGGTCAACCGGCCCAAGTGGCACAATTCGTGTCTCTAGGCCTAGACTATCAAACGTCAGGGCGTCAGCAATCAGCGCGATGGTTGGTGAGGCAATCACAATATGAGCAGCAGAAACTAAGAACTACCTAAATTAAAACTGTCGCAGCTAACCAGCCGAAACTACTCTTGAATCCCCCGCCCGCTCTATGAAAACTCGCAAATCGCAGCTCGAATTGTCCTGACAGAAATATTGCGCGGGGCAGCAACATGCCCGTCACCTTTCTCGGTACGTGCCACATAAAACTCCGCATGCATGCGCGCCTCCTTTTCCTTTGCCTTTTGCATATCAAGCAGTTTCTCAATGCCTGCGACGAACGGAAAAAAATGATGCTCCAAGTGCGTCGTATCGGCGAGGTTCTGCAGATACATGATGTTCGGAACTCTCTGAACTTTTTCAAAATACCGAAGAACCGACAGCCGCTCCGGATAGCTGGAAGCCACTTCTTGCAAGGTTGACCCTCCATAGCAATTCTTTAGCAGCGCATTGACCGCACTTTTCACATGATATCTTTCCATGTCCGTTTGCGGAATCTCTGCAATGGCTGAGGCACCCTCTATCCTTGCCGCCATCATCAATGCCGAAAAGCCTCCCGCCGATGATCCATAAAAGAAAATCTTCGATCGATCGATTTCCATTTCATCAGCAATCTTCGCCACAATCAAAGCCCCGTCCTCCATATAAAAATGGTCACGAGTACCTTGAAACCAGCCACCGAGCATCGCCTCATCGAGATACAGCGTCGGATCATTCAGAGCAACACAAATTGAATCTGGAAAGTCAACAAACCAAGTCCATCGATGAAAAATCGGAAGCGGCAATACACTTCTCGAACTGATCGCCGATTGCCCAAAGACAAGAACATTTTTTGGCGCTGCAGGAACGCGCACCAACAGATCGAACGAAACATCTCGAACAACAACTTGAACCTGATACGTACCAGGGCCTGGTAAACGCATATTATCCAGGCCGTGGCACTCAACTCTTTCAACTTCGGTCGGCCCTGCTGCGGGCTTAGAAACTATTGCAGTCATCTTCGAAATTATATACAACCCTGAATTCCAGATATCGAATTCACAAGAACTAAAGGGGCCCGTCACAGCCCCCAACCGATCTACCCCATATATCCGGAACGACAGCTCGCACCCATGCAGGGACAGTACCGAGCCAAATGCGTCGCCTCGCTCCTATTCCAAATTTCCCCCGGAACTATACATCGTGCCATCCGATACGCTGAAGAGCGCGAGTTCCGCCGAAACAACGACCGAACTTCCTGACTGAGATCTCACCCGCTGCGCAGCTCTAGCACTCATGTCAAGAAACAATTGCGGGTGTCGAACCAGTTCGCAGATACCAGCAGCCATCGCATCGGCATTTTCAGCTGGCGCCAGTATTCCACACTTATCGTCAACGAATTCCGGAATAGCAGCCACTGCCGTTGTGACGGGGACCAAACCCGAGGACATCGCCTCATCTCGTGACACCCCATGCGTATCCATTCGGGATGGACAGAGGAAAACGCCATACTGCTTATGAAGCAACGCTATGTCACTATGATTGACAAACTTACGCTCAATAACAACGTTCTGAAACTTGCGCAGCGGATCAATGATCTCATCAAACATCGCCCCATCCCCAATTACTCGGATCTCGAGCTCCTCGAAGAAGGGTTCCTGGGACAACTTCAGGATTGCTTTAACCGTCAGATCATTTGCATAAACGGCCGACGAGAAAGGGCGAATTGAAAGAATTTTCTTTCGTATGTCCGCAGATTTCTCCACATACTCAAATCGCTCCGTGTCGATAGGATTATGAATAATACTGTGCGAAATGTTAGAAAGATCCACTCCAAGATCTTCTGCAGCGGTCGAGGCCAGGAAGTGGGATACAAATACAATATGTACGTTGTGCGCAGATGACTGAAGCAATCCGCGCCAAAAATTCAATCGCTTTTCGCTATTTTGCATCGCGGCTATGCGCTGCTCGTCGTTATGGTAGAGAAAGGCACGGCGATGGAATGCCTGAATGTCGGCACCATGAGCCCACACTATCACCTTAATCCGATCGGTATAGTGCTGAACCACGTCCCACATAGCTTCATCGAGAAAATGCACAAGTACCGACCGGTACTTACCGCTGCCTAGAAGTTTATGCAGAACTTCAGCCCCACCTGTAGTGACGTCAACATCTTCGAACTCATCATAGGTCGCCGCTTGGTCGACGCGAAAGCGAAAGACATCACACCGTACGCCGTGTTTTCGATATGCCCGCACCCGGCTATGCACGAACGCATTGCGATATAGATCATCATATGCCGGATAATGGTTTGTCAAAACCAAATCACAGGCCTGCCCAAACATCTCGGCCGGCTCCAGTGGCTTTTCCCCAAGCAAGAGCGCCTCAATGCGCGCCGATCCCGACGCATAGATCCGGAGACCTAACCGCAGATATGCTGTCCCTACTGGCAATTCGATGTCGTGATTACGATTGGCTACTTTGATTGCGTGCGCAATCCGCTGCTTCTTCTCATCAAGGAAGAACACCACCACCTGCAGGTTCAGGCCCGGCGTTGTCTCAAGGTGCAGTTGTAACTTGCCATCTGTAACACCGAGCGCCTGCGGTTTGTGGTCCTGCGTTGCATTCCAGTATTCGTGCTTGCCATCGATCAAAGCGGAATCCACCTGGAGACAGCCCGCCGTTTCAATTACCGTGACCTGGCTATTTTGCGGCGCTTTGGAGAATAACTCGGCCAAGTCTTTTCCGCGCAGTTGCGGAATTTCAGCGCTATTGCTTTGCGCCGGTGAAATCGCCTCGGCACGCGCCAGCATCTCCGGAAGCGGGAGCCCACCGTCGAGATCCTGCATATCGCAGAGGGTCAACAGCATGGACTCGTCGAGTTGGACGCCGTTGCGGCAATAGTTAAATTCGTCGATCGCTAGTGTGCTCTCGGCCTGCAATTGAGCCGTGTACGGGCTTCGTACCCATTCGCGCAGACTGACCCCGGTGAACTGGTCGAGACGAGCGATTCCCGCACGCGCTGGTACCGCAGCAACATTAGTGTATGTAAGCTCCAAGTTCTGCAACCTGAGCCCGCTATTTTCCGACCAGACGTAATAGGAGGCCTTGCCGATTACTGTCGCTTCCGAATAACGTGTGGCAGCAGCAAGGTCCGTCAGATAGCGCTCGCCGTAATAGTCGTCCGGAACAAACACGGAGAGCCATGTCCAGGACACACCAAGACTGGACAGCGTTAGTGCTTCTGCTCCCGCTGCTGACACGATGCGAACTGTATTCTCACGTAGTCCAACTTCAGGGGTGAAGCCGTTCGGTACAACGAGCAACAGCGTCTTGTGCGCATAACCCTGGCGCGCAAACGCGGCGATCAGACGATCAGCCTGACTTTGATCCTTCGCGTAGGCGGTAACCAGAATTGGCGGCATTAGTGAGGGCTGCTGCTCGCCGCTAACTTTAGCCACTACGTAAGCGATGCGGTCCTGATAGGTGTGCTCGGTCATTACCTTTCGCAGCGCCGCAAGGCGGAGCTTGCGCGCACTCGCATTGTCTTCGTCGAGATATTGCAGTCGCCGGGTCAGTTCCGCCCCGCTATCTGTGGTCAGCACCAAATCGCCGAACATCAGTCGAATACCTCGTGAGAAATTGCTGACGGTAATCGTGTTCGATGCAAGCAGTTCATACACGCGTCGCGCGAACATTGATTGCGACTGCTTGACTGAGTTCAGGTTGATGGCGTAACGATAGCCCTTGTAAGCCTTGTCAATCTCGGCGTAAGGCAGATTGCCGACGATGAAGGGCTGATACTCGTCCGGGAAGCGGTAGTTCGCATCGTCCTTGCCATAGTTGCGATCGTAGATCTCGAGTGGCCTGAACTCTGGGAGGTTGACGATGAAGTTGCCGAGATCGCGCGTGCGTTCAGGATAGCGGGCGTAGTACGCACCTGCGAAGCAGAACGCGTCCTTTCGCTCGAACTTTTCGATGGGATTATTGATGCGTGGCTGCGCGGCGAATGGCAACAGATAAACCCGCTCATGGCCCAGCGCACCCTTGTAGCGATGAATGCAGTCGACGTCTGTGGTGAAGATGAAATCGAACAACTTCGCAGTGGACAGAAAGGTCTCGAAGTGGACCGGATCTTCCTTGTTCCAGAAGATGGTCGGCACGTTCTGCTCCCGGCACCATTGCACGATGCCGATAACCTCCTGACTCATGTGACCGACCTTGCTACCCCATAGCCCGTCCTTGCCTCGCCATGCCGATTCGATGAACAACATTTCGGGCTGGAATGCATCCAGTTCGCTTTGCCAGTGCGCAGGCGTTAGTTGCAGAAGATTGCATTCTGGCTCGTACGAACTCTGGGTGAATTCGTCCATAATGGCTGCGACTTTCAACGTCTTCAGACGCCGCCCAAACCGGTCGCCGTCATTATCATGCAAGCCCTTCAAACGCTCGCTGGCCCTTTCAGCAATCAGGCGTGCGGCTTCCTTGTGTTCCTCGCTCTTGAGGAGGCTCGTCGCATGCGGATTTACACTGATAATTTTCGTCGCCGTCGACGGGGCCGCTATTTCCCGTTCTGCCCGGCGCTGCTTAGCGAGGTTGTGAATTCGCCACAGCGTGCCGGGCAGCGCTCGGAAGTGTGCAAATGACTTCGTGGCAAAGACAAATGCATGGCCCACCTGAAAAGATAGGGTGTTCTTCGTCCGCACCACCTGCTGGTTTGCTACCAGCAGTTGTTGCCGCAAACGCTCGATCTGTGCATTGGCCTCTGTAAGCGCCAGCTTGTTGCGCACCGCGTCGAGCTTGACCTGCTCAAACGCAGCTGCACCCGAACGATTCAGCGCACTTGAGATGGCGAGTTCGGAGCTGAGTTGCACCCGCAGGGCCTCGACTTCGGAAACCTGCGCCTTGAGTGCATCGACCTGATTGCGCAGCGTCGCCAGATCGTTCTCAAACGAGGCCTCTCTCTCGCGGAGCTCGCTACGGAGCGCATTTTGCTCGTCGGTCAGTTCTTCGTAGCGATCCTTGCTTGCCTGGTTGCATGCTTGCAGGGTAGCGATCTCATTCAGCAGCTCGGATTCCATGCGCCGGAAGGCAACTTCGTGCTTACCGATCTCCTCGGTCAACTGCTCAGCGCGATTCCGGCTGTCGTGCTGTGCTGCGCGCAGCTTGGCGAGCTCGACACCGAGTGACGCTTCCTTTCGACAGTAACCCTCTGCCAGCGCGGCTAGTTCCACAGTCAGACGCGCAACATCCTGATCGCGCGCCTGTATTCCCGCCTGCAACGCCGCGATCTCCTCAGCTTTGGCCGCGCCTAGTGTTTCGAGATTTTGCGCGCGCTCAACCATCGCTTGGCGCTCATGCTCGAGCCTCCGGATATCGAAGTCGAGCGACTCCTGCTTGCCCTTGTATGCACTTTCAAACGATTCGATCTCACCGATCCACTGCTGGACCTCTCTTTCGCTTTCGTGCAGCGCCTTGCGGGCTGATGCCAGTTCCTCGTCCAGCGCCACCTCCCTCGCCTTGAACATCGCATCAAGGGAAGTAAGCTCTTCTTGCAGCTGCTCGACCTTGCTCTCGCTTTCCTGATTGGCGGCACGCAAGGTTGCAAACTCGCTCTCAAGAGTTGCTTCCTTACTACGGTAGGCCTCGGAAAGCGCCCCCAATTCACCCGTCACACGGGCGAACTCTTCTTCGCGAGCCAGCCTCTGAGCCAGCAGAAGCGCAATTTCTTCGGCTTTAGCAGCGTTCTCCGTACCCAGAACCGCCGCCTTTTCGATAAGCGCATGCCGATCGTGCTCGAGCGCCAACACCGCATCCCGATATGCTTGCTCCTGCGTAGCCATTTCGGCCGAAAGCTCGTCGAACCGCGCAGTCAGGGCTTCCCTGTCCCCGCGCAGCGCCGAGACCTGAAGGCGGAATTCCGCACATACCCGCTCCGACTCTTGCAGGGACGATTTCAGTGCCGACACTGTCTCTCGATATACCGCCTCCTGCGCTGCAAACTCTGCCGAAACCTCGTCTTTGTGGACTATCAGCGATGACCGCTCCTCACGCAGCGCGGAAATCTGGATACGCAATTCCGCGCATTCCCTTTCCGCCTCTCGTATGCGTGATTCGAGCGCTGATGCTGTCGCCCGATAGGTGGTTTCCTGCGCGGAGAGGACCGCCGAAAGCTCGGCAGCCTGTACAATCAGCCGCGTCCGCTCCTCGCGCAAGTCTTGATTCACCGTCCGAACTTCCGCGCTTGCCTGTTCGGATTGAAGCAGCCTCGATTCAACTTCACTGTCCTTACGAACCAGCTCCGCATCGCAGCGTTCCCGAGTATCGCGCTCGCGCTTCCGCAACTCTTCCAGCTGTCTGTTGGCGTGCGTTTGTGCCTGCTCCGCTAGTGCTGCGCCAATTTTCAGTTCGTGCGTTGTGTGCTCCAAGCGTTCTTGCTGCAGCGCATATTCACTTTGTACCTGAGCCAGCTGCGCGCGGGCTGCAGACAATGCCTCGAGCTTGTCCTCCAGTTCTTGCCTAAGCGCCACCATTTGCTCGTCCGCATCGTGATGACGGAGACTCTCGGCATCGAAACGATCCCTTAGCGCCGAGAGGTTCGCATCCAACAGCGTCTTCTCTGCAGTGAGCTCAGCAATCCGCGTCTTGAACTGTGCAATCTGCTCAGTCGCGAAACGATACTTACGGTTTGCCTCGTCAAGCTCCTGCCGCCTTTGGCGAAGCTGGTAGCCGTTGCGATAGTTGCCCTCTTCCGCTAGTGCCTGCAAGCGCGAGAGGCGCTGATCAACGTTCAGCTGTTCATTGGGAATAAACAGGTGTGTCGGGCTCGAATTGAATGTATCCCAGTAGCCGTAATTCAGTTGCGAAAGGAATCCAGAGACGGCACGGAATTGTGCTTCATTAAGACATTCGACGTAAACCATCGGCCGATCATGGGCAAGGAGCTTTGCGCCACCGCGCAACACTGCTATTTCCATGCCTTCAACGTCGATCTTGACGACTTTGACCTGCTGTTCGAATACGAAGCTATCAAGCGGAACAATATCGATATTTCCGCCCCCAATCTCCACGGCTTGAGCGCCAAGATTATCCGGCCGCAGCTGCTCGAAGCGCCCATTTCCCCGTACTTCGCCCAACGCACATGGCTCGATCCGAATCCGGTCGGTAGCGCCATTGGCGTCGGCGCTGAGACGCATCGCCTGGCAAAGTTCCGTGTTGGGTTCGAAAGCTACGACCGTACAGCCACGGACCATAGCCATGTACAGCGCGTGATTGCCGACATTGGCGCCGATGTCAAGGAAAAGATCACCTGGCTGCACGCGGCCAGACATATCCCTGAGCATAGCCAGCTCATAAGGAGTCTGATCGGTCCTGATCTTGCCTTGGAGGTGGTCCGTATCCGCGTGAGGAAGACAGATCTGATAAGACGTTCCCTCCGCTTTCAACTTAAAGAAGACGTCTGCGGAAATTGCCTCGGCGTTCATATCGGCATCAATGGAAAGCAAAGATTGGTAGCCCTCATGGGGGAAGCTGACTACGATCGGACTTAGGCCCAGATCCCTTTTGCATCCACAAGCCGCTGCTCCGTCCTGAACTCCGGAATCGTTTCCTTGAATTCAGCATGGTCGACGAGCATGAGGAGCACATCGGCCCGCTCAAGCGCTTCCTGCTGGGTCATCAAGCGCACACCCGCCTTGGCCAGCTTCGCTGGCGCCTCCTCAATGTTCGGCTCGACCGCGACCACCTGTCCCGGATACAGACCGGCCAGCCTGAGCGTAATATCGAGCGAGGGACTTTCTCTCAGATCGTCGATATTCGGTTTGAATGCCAGCCCGAAACAAGCAATGCGAAAGTCCTGCTTGCTCTTCCCACCCGCAGTAAGTGCGTCGATCTGGGCCTGCACCTTCCGGATTACCCATTCCGGCTTGCTGTCATTCACCTCACGCGCAGTGCGAATCAGACGTGCCTGCTCTGGAGTCTTGTTGACAATGAACCACGGATCGACTGCAATGCAGTGCCCGCCGACGCCGGGGCCAGGCTGGAGAATATTCACGCGGGGATGATGGTTAGCAAAGCGGATCAGTTCCCAAACGTTGATGTCCAGCTTGTCGCAGATCAGGGAGAGTTCGTTTGCGAACGCAATATTTACGTCGCGATACGCATTCTCGGTGAGCTTTGCCATCTCGGCAGTACGTGCATCGGTCAACATCAGTTCGCCCTGCACGAACACGCGGTAGACTTCCTGAGCACGCTTCGACGAGGCCGGGTTGATGCCGCCAATGATGCGATCGTTCTCTACCAATTCACGTACGACCTGACCAGGCAGCACGCGCTCCGGGCAATAGGCGACATATACGTCACACACATCGCTATCGTTACTAGCGATGACCAAGTCCTTGCGCCACTGCGAAAGCCATTTCACAATGCGCTCTGTCGTTCCGACTGGCGACGTGGACTCAAGAATCACGATGTCGCCCTTCTTCAATACCGGAGCAATGGACTCGGTTGCCGCCTTGACATACGAGATATCCGGCTCGTGATCGCCATGAAATGGCGTTGGAACTGCAATCAGAAAGGCATCGGCAGGCTCGGCCGTCGTTGTGGCGCGCAGCCAGCCGTCGGTGACGGCGGCGCGTACGATCATATCCAATTCAGGTTCAACGATGTGGATACCGCCGCGATTGATCGTATCGACTGCATGCTGGCTGATATCTACGCCGATGACTTTCACCTTGCGGGAAGCGAACATGGCTGCTGTGGGCAGTCCAATATAGCCAAGACCGATTACGGATGCGGTGCCGATATGATGATTCACAATTAATTCCCGTTTTTTATTGATTCTTTATAGGCACAACATGGCAATTAATATTTCAGTGCCAAGGCATATTGTTGTGACCTTTGCCAATTTTCGGAGCGGTCAGCCGGCCAGCTCCGCTCCCGCCCCCCTACTCGCTGCCAGGTCGAAGGTCGGGTGCCATATAACTGTCAGACGGAAGTCAATTCCTCTTCCATTTCCTCGCGCTGTACGCTGCTGCCCACCAGATGGTTCACGATTCGAGAGCAAGCACGGCCGTCCCCATAGGGGTTATGTGCGCGCGCCATTTCGTTGTATCGCTGCACGTCATCAAGCAGCTCACGGCAGGCGGCAACGATTCGTCCGGCGTCTGCACCGACCAGACGCACGGTTCCCGCAGCCACGGCTTCTGGGCGCTCGGTCGTATCGCGCATTACCAGCACAGGCTTGCCAAGCGACGGTGCTTCCTCCTGGATACCACCGGAATCCGTGAGGATGACGCTCGCGCGTGACATCAGGTAGACGAACGGCAGGTAGTCCTGCGGCTCAAGCAGATGCACATTGCCGATGCCCGAAAGGAGAGCCTCGGCAGGCACCTTGACCTGTGGGTTCAAATGAACCGGGTAGACGAAATCGATGTCGGAATAGTGCTCGGCCAGCGTGCGGATAGCCTGGCAGATTTCCTGGATACCTTGTCCGAAGTTTTCGCGACGATGCGCGGTGACAAGGACCATGCGGCGTCCGGCCTGCAGCGCCGGAAAGGCATCCTGCATCTGGCGGACAAGCCGCTCGTCGCCATTGAGGCGCTTCTGCACCATAAGCAGCGCGTCGATGACGGTGTTGCCGGTCACAAGAATCCGTTCCGGCTGAACATTCTCCGCCAACAGATTGGCCCGCGACTCCTCCGTGGGTGCAAAGTGAACATCCGTCAGAATACCGGTGAGTTTGCGGTTACCTTCCTCTGGCCATGGCGAATAGAGATTGCCGGTACGCAAGCCGGCCTCCACATGACCAACGCTGATCTTTTGATAGAACGCCGCCAGCGACGTCGCGAAGGTCGTGGTCGTGTCGCCGTGTACGAGCACGTAGTCTGGGCGGAAAGACTCAAGCACCGGCGTGATCATGCCAACAATGTCGGAAGTAATCGACTGTAGAGTCTGACCGACCTTCATGAGATTCAGGTCGTAATCTGGTTTGATTTCAAAGAGATCAAGCACCTGATCGAGCATTTGTCGGTGCTGGGCCGTCACGCAAACACGGCTTTCGATGCCCGGATGTTCAGCCAGCCGCTTCACGAGCGGCGCCATTTTGATTGCTTCGGGGCGCGTCCCGAACACTGTCAGCACTTTCATAGACCCAACACCACCCTCGCACTAATTGCAATTTGATAGAGAATCTGGAAGACATCCTTGGCAAACTGACGAGTCTTGAAGTCCACCTTCGGCAACACCATGATCTCGTCGCCCGGGCGAACCGCGTCGTCCTTCTTGCCATCGGAGAAGCTGCCGTCCCGGTGCGCGATGATCACGCGCGACGTGTCAGCGTTCTGCGAAAATCCGCCGGCCTGCTGGATGAATTGGTCGAGGTCGATGCTCTTGTCGTAAGCGACGGCATTGGGGAACAGCACTTCGCCGCTGACCAGTACCAAGCCGTCCTTGACTGGCACGCGCAGGACGTCTCCGTTTTCAAGCAGCAGATCGTTGCGCGTCGCGGACTTGGCGATCAGTGTCTGGCCTGTGGGTTCGATCTTCTTGGCGCGTTCCACCCACTGCAGCACCAGCGCGGCTTCTTCCTTGCGCAACTGCGCCTCCTCAGCAGTGCCTGAGCGGGCAGTCAGCACGCTGGACTCCAGGGTTTTGAGGGTGGTGCCAAGCAGTGCCTTCTGGCGCGCCTTGACGCTCTGACGGAAAAGCTGGATGGCTTCGGCATCGGACTCCGGCGTGAAATGCACCTGGCTTAGCAGTTGCCCCATGCGGCTGCCGTATGGCAACACGTATTCCTGCGGGCCGGTATGCTCGCCTTCAACGCGAACGGTAATCGTCCCCGGCCGCTTATCGGCGGTAAATTCGATCTCATCGCCATCGCGCAGGTCAATCTGGTTGCCTTGCGAAATGGGGAAATACTCGACGTTGCGCACGGTGCCGGTATTGCGCACCACGCGTACGTTGGTGGCTTGGGGCAGCGGCTTTGCCAGCCGTTCGATCTGGTCCAGTCGGGCTTGCTCCCCGAGGAACTCAAAACGCTTCGCGTTCTCAGCCAGGCCGCTGACTTTCACAGTCTTCTTGCGCGACTGGACGAAAATGACATCGCCATTACTCAATTGCCGCGATGTCAGGTCGCCCTTCAGTAGAAACTCATAAAGATTCACGACTTCCAGCGTCTGATTGCCGCGCTTGATGGCGACGTCGAGGAACGAGCCACGGTCCGGGTCAATGCCGCCAGCCTGGTCCAAGTAACGAAGGACGCTGTCGCTGGACGTACCGTCGTACATGCCCGGCCGGCGCACGGCGCCCGTCACGTACACCCGCACGGGCTGGGCCGCCAGCAGGCTGGCATAGATCGACACCTTGCTGGCAAATACCCGCCGCAGTGCATTGCCGATCGCCGCTTGCAGATTGCCGTTGGTGATGCCCTGCACACGGAACGGGCCGATCTCCGGCAGCAGGATGGTGCCGCCGGCGTCCACGGTCAGGACCGTGTCGACGTTGTAGCCATTCCAGATCCGCAGCTGGATTCGGTCGCCGACGGAAATCACATGGCTGGGATTGAAGATCGATGCGCTGTCGCGACTGAAAGCGCCGGTGAAGAGCTGCGCGCCAAAGGCGTCGCTCGCCATGTTGGCGGTGTAGTCGTTGTTCTGCGGAGCGCTCTCAGGCAGAGACGTTTCGGCTCGAGCGGGGACCATGGGCGCGGCAGCGGTGCCCGTGCTGAACGTGGTGCCAGCAGGTGACGTGCCGCCCTGCGCTGCAATGACCGCGTAATCCATTTGCCCAATGGCTGGCGACTGCGCCATGCGCGTTCCGGCCTGCGCAAGCGCACTATTGACGGCCGCGAGTCCTGCGGCGGCCACTGCAAGGGTGATGATTCTTCTAAGCATTTCTAGTCCCGGTGGTCGCGGATGATGGCGCTCATCAGTTGCACGACGCCTGCAAGCATCAACGTCATCAGGACAAAGACCACGATGTTGTAAATGCGCCTGGGTTGAAGCGGATATTCCGGGCGCGTCGGGCTTTGCACGACGGCCACGTTCTTGAGCTTGCGCGTTGCCTCGATCCGCGCTTTTTCCAGCGCACCGATGGCTGTCTTGTAGATATCGAATGCGAACTCCGCCGCGGCTTGCAGGCGGTCGTGCTCTTCCACGACGCGGTTCAGGCCGCGGCCTTTCGTGGAGACCATCCGGCCACGCTGCTCTGCCATCTGGCGCTCGACCGCGGCGATCTGGGCGTCAATCTGCTGGATTGCCGGGGACTGGGGCGTAAAGACGTCCTTCAGGGAATTCCGCTTGACATGCAGTTCGGCAAGGGTTGCCTCGGCGTTTGCCACCACGGTCGAGAGGCTCTCGACTTCGCCGCGCGGCGATACCAGGCCATTGGCGTTCTGGTAGGCAACCAGCGCCTGGCGTGCCGCCTTTAGGCGTTCGCCCTGATCGTGTACCTGCTTCTCGATATAGACCACCTGCTCGCTGGCGATGCGGTGGGTCATTTCGTTCATGAAGCGTTCGCCGTCGCGGACCAGTTCGGTGCTGATGGCGTGGGCCATTTCCGAGGTGTACGCCTGGACCTTGATCACTAAAACGCGGGCGAAGTCATCGTATTCGACGCTCACGCGTTTCAGGTAGTAATCATGGAAACGCTCAAGCGATGCATCCTCGAACCAAAGCCGGGACAACGGGTCCCGGCCGCTGTCCGCGTAGTGCTTGCGCAGGCCCAGGCGCTCGTCCAGCTTCTTGAGCATGTCAGCGGAGAGCAGGTATTCCCGCAGCAACAACAGGTCCTGTGGCGCGGTATTGCCGACCAGCAGCGAAGTGAAGTCGGTCGCGCTGGCACCCACGCCGTCGCTGCGCTCGATGACAACGCGCGCTTCCGACACGAAGAGGTCGGAAGCAATCACGCTCCAGTACACAACGGCGACAAGGCAGGCGGCGATAGCCACCTGCCAGATACGGTTCAGGCTGTTCATGCGTGTCAGGCGGCCAATTTTCCCTGCGGCGCCCGACGTGATTGTCTTCATCATGCTGTGATGCTTTCCCTGTACTCGCGCAGGGCTTCCTCGACGGAATCGAACCAATGCGCGCGGCCCTGATGCAGCCAGACCGCCGTCTGGCAAAAGTTTTTCAGTGTGGATTCGCTATGCGAGACCATCACCAGGCCTGCGCGGCCGGCAAGATCTTCGAAGGCTTTCTGGGACTTGCGCTTGAACGCCGCATCACCGACCGCTGTCAGTTCGTCCACCAGGTAGGTATCGAAATCAAAGGCAAGCGACATGGCGAAGGCCAGACGCGATCGCATGCCCGAGGAATAGGTCTTTACCGGATCATCGAAGGCGTCGTTCAGTTCAGAGAACTCGCGCACGAACGCGAGCTTGTCGGCAAGGTCGTCGCTGATGCCATGGATGCGGCAGACGAACTTGGTGTTCTGCCGCCCACTGAGCGAGCCCTGGAATCCACCGGACAGCCCGAGCGGCCAGGAGACCTTGCAGTTGCGCTCGATGCGCCCACTATTGGGTTGGTCGATCCCACCGACCAGCCGCAACAGCGTCGACTTGCCTGCGCCGTTCGCGCCAATAAGCGCCACGCGGCTCTTGGGCGGGATACACAGCGATACGCCCTTCAGCACCCACTTGGAGCCATGGGCGGTGCGATAGCGCTTGTGGACGTCGGTGATTTCGATCATTGCGCCGTCAGCCTGGTTGCGTATCGCATATGCAGGGCCAGGCCGAGGAATACCGTGACCAGTGCCCAGAAGGCCAGGAAGCCGAGGCTGATATGTGCTTCGCCGCGGTACGCTGCGAACCAGCCGCCGCGCATGGCTTCAAGCCCGTGGGTGATCGGGTTCACCAGTACGGCATTGCGCAGGCCGAGCGGCACGCTGGACACCGAATACATGACGGAGGACAGGAAGTAGAGCGGCATGAAAGCGATCCTGATGAGCTTACCCAGTCCCGGTAGGAGAGTGCCGATCACCGAAAACATCAGGCCAAGCCCGAGCCCGAAGGCCCACAGAAGGAACGCCGACCACATGACGAGCAGCGGGTCGGCAGGTCGCACGTCGATGTCGAGCAGAGCAAGCGCTCCCAGCAGCACCGCGCCTACGATGACGTACAGGAATGCTTCCACTGCGGCACGAACCAGTACGGTATCGACAGCCTGTACTTGCCGATAAGAGAACAACGCTTGGTTCGCAGCGATGGCATCCATGCCACGTTGGGCGATGTTCCGCACTAGGAAGAATCCCCACACACCGACGAGCACGAAGACTTCAATATTTGCGTCGTGCCTCACCTGATGCTGGATCACGCCAAAGATCACCATCAGGAAGACGATGTGCGCCGCCGGTTCGAGCAGGATCCACAGCCAGGCCGCACGCCCCCCCGCCAGGCGACCAGTGGCCTCGCGCAAGAACAGCGCCTTCCAGACGGAAACCGCGACGGAGACGTCCGACCGGACCGAGGTCCGGTTCATTGCTGGATGTCGCTCAGGGTGAAGGCATCAAAGCCCCGGCTGCAAAAAGTGCATGTTGCTGCTCGCGCGCCAGCCTCGCACGATGGGGCGATATCGGCCCACTGAGGCCTCGCCAGCCGCGAGTTGCGAGGCCGCTGGCCAGCCACTGACCCACAGGCCACGAGCATGATGCCGGCGACCGCTTCCCGATTTGCTCCACGCATTATTCGTTTGTGTTTTTTTGCTGACCGGATGGTGTTTTACGCCACCGCTACTTTTGCAGCGCGCAATAATACGGGTCAGCCGCAGCGAAGGCAACATCTGGTAACAATTTCCCACACCCGCCCCCCAGAAGGGTGATGACAGCACATTTGCCTGCAACTAGATGCATTTCAATCCACTCAGCAGAGGGCGAGTGGCCCATTCGACACTAGTGAGATCCGCGCCCGGCTTGGATCTTGCGGCTGCTTACCACAATTTTGTTGCACTGCGATATTAGACCAATCCTATTCCACGACGGAGATGCAAGATAATCGTCTTATAAATGAATGACTAAAATTTTGCAGCCCGGAAAATAGACATAGAAAATGCCAAAATAAATCCATAAAAGGAAATCGAGTTAATACGTTTAACCCATTAGCCATAAATTATGTTTTTAATAAGTCACATGGCGAAATTCCGATGACACCCGTTCGCACTGCCAGGTGAATTCCCTATGTGCGCCGCCCTGCCTATCGTCTGTGTGGGATCGCACAGACGCAGACTTCCCAGAATTTGTCACTGAGAAGTAGGCGGAAACCCCGGCCTATTTCCGCGGATGAAAAAAGGCCAGCCTGCTTGGTGGGGGCAGTGGATTGAAGTGGATTAAGACGCCGCGTGAGGGAACGCCCTACTTTCTGGTTGCCGCGTTGTCTGCTCGCGCGGAACCCTTGAAAGTCGCGCAGCGGATTCGGACTTTTCTCACTTCGTTCTTCCGCGCTGAAGTCAGTCCGATCGACTCGATCCGCGAAAAAAAGGCGGCAAACATTTGCCGCCATCCAGTAGACAATCGCGTGATCAGCGAGGGCCGATGGTCGTTGTAAGTCAGCAACACCATCGGGGCACAACAAGCCTCCCGCCCGATCGCCAGCTACCCCAACCGATACCAATAGCACCCGTCCGCCGCCAGCTCCCGCACCGCTTCCCCACGATGCAGCAGGTAGTTCAGATGCGCGATGCTCTCCCCCGTCGCCATCCCCAGCAGGCCGCCGGAGCCGGTGATCGGCCGGGAAAACAGTTCGCCGAACACGTCCACTGCCCGCTTAGGTTGAGCCAGTGCCCCACGCAGCCGGTCCAGCGCCTGCATCTGGCTTGCCCGCAGATAGTCGATGCGGGCGTGCAGCCCGCGGAACGGCTCGTTGTGGGCCGGCAGCACCAGCACATCGTCCGGCACGGCCGCCTTGACCTTGTCCAGCGACGACAGCCAGTCTTCCATGGGATCGGCGTCGGGTTCGGTCGGAAATACCGACACATTGGACGAGATCTTGGGCAAGACCTGATCGCCGGAGACAAGCAGCTTCAGTGAGGGGCAATAGAGGCAGGCATGCTCCGGCGAATGGCCGGTGCCGACGACGACCTTCCAGTCGTGGTCGCCGATGCGGAGAGTGGCGCCGTCTTCCAGCCGTCTGAAGCTTTCCGGCAAGGCGTGGACGAATTTGCCGAAGCCGCCGAAGCGGGTCCGGTAGACCTCGATGGCGTCGTCGTCCCAGCCGGCGCGGCGGTAGAACTCGATGGCGTCGTCGGGCGCGGCGCGTCCGGTATCGGCGGCCAGCACGCGGCACATCAGGTATTCCATCCGGGTCATCCACAGCTGGCAGCCAAACTTGCGCCGGAGCCAGCCGGCCATGCCGATATGGTCGGGATGCATGTGGGTGACGAAGAGCCGTGTCAGGCCGTCGGAAAGCGCGCCGTCGTTGCCGAACAGCGTGCGCCACGCCTGCGCCGTTTCCGGCGTCTGCAAGCCGGAGTCGACCGCGGCCCAGCCTGCACCGTCGCGGATGGCCCACAGGTTGATATGGTTCAGGCCAAGCGGCATCGGCATGCGCAGCCAGAACACGCCGGGGACGATCTCGCTGGCGCGGCCTGGTTCGGGCGCGTCGCCACAGGGGTAGTCGAGTTCGGGCTTCTTGAGCGGAGTGAGGGCGGGGGCGGTATCGTTGGCGGGGGCGCTCATATTGGTCTCGGCGGGGGCCGGGCGTGTGCCGGAGACCGGCATGCGCCTGTTCCGGCGTTCTGGATACCCCTCACCTTAGCCGAGACGGCAGATTCTTGCCACGGCGGTTGTGTGCCCTCCCCCGGCCGTTGCGGCCGGTGATCGCCAGAATCTGCCGATGGTGCCAGTTCAGGGCGCCGGCAGCACCTTCCCCGGATTCAGCAGGTTCATCGGATCCAGCGCCCGCTTCACCTGCCACATCAGTTCGAGCTCGACCTGCGACTTGTACCGCACCAGGTCGTCCCGCTTGGCCACGCCGATGCCATGCTCGGCCGAGACCGAGCCGTTGCCGGCATAAGCCAGGCCATCCACCAGCGTCGACACCGGCTCGTACCACTGCGCCAGGAAATCCTTCGCAGCCTGGTCCCGGGGCCGCAGCGGGTTGAAGTGGACGTTGCCGTCGCCCATGTGCCCGTAGATCACCATGCGCGCATCGGGCACCAGTTCCAGCACCCTGGCCGAAGCCTCCTCGACAAATGCCGCGATGCGCGACAGCGGCACCGAGACATCGCACTTGATGCTGCCCCCGGTGCGCGTCTGCGCGTCGGAGATCTCTTCGCGGATGCGCCAGAAGGTCTGGACGTCGGACAGGCTGGAGGCGACGGCGGCATCCAGCACCAGTCCCTGGCCGAAGCCGGACTCCAGGATTTCCATCAGCGTGGCGTTGAGGCTTTCGGCGTCGGTGCCGGAGGTCAGTTCGACCAGCACCATCCAGTCATGGCGGTCCTGCAGCGGCGCGGTGACGTTGCCGAGGTATTCCAGCACCAGTTCCAGCGCGGGCCGCGAGATCAGCTCGAAGGCGCTGACGGCCTGGCCGGAGAGCCGCTTGGCTTCGCCGAGCAGTGCCACCGCGGCGGCCGGGTCCTTGACCGCGACCAGTGCCACGGCAGTGCTGCGCGGCTGCGGCATCAGCTTGAGCACGGCACCGGTGATGATGCCGAGCGTGCCTTCGGCGCCGATAAACAGCTGCTTGAGGTCGTAGCCGGTGTTGTCCTTGCGCAGGCCGCGCAGCGACGAAAAGATGCGACCGTCGGGCAGCACCGCTTCGATGCCGAGCACGAGGTCGCGCATGTTGCCGTAGCGCAGCACCGCGGTGCCGCCGGCATTGGTCGACAGGTTGCCGCCGATCTGGCACGAGCCTTCGGAACCGATGCGCAGCGGGAACAGGCGCCCTTCCGCTTCGGCGGCGCCGCGTGCGGCGCTGAGCGTGACGCCGGCCTGCACGGTCATGGTGTCGTTGATGGTGTCGACCTCCAGCACGCGGTTCATGCGACTCAGGTTGACGACTACCGCGGTGCCGCTGTCGTCGGGCACGGCGCCGCCCATCAGCGAGGTGTTGCCGCCCTGCGGCACCACCGGCACGCGGTTGGCATGGCACCACTGCAGCACCTGGCTGACCTGTTCGGTCGACGACGGCAGCACCACCACCTGCGCCTGGCCGCGGTAGATGCCGCGGTAGTCGGTGACGTAGGCCTGGGTGTCGGCTTCGCCGGTGCGGCAGGCGTTGGCGCCGACGATGGCTTCCATCGCGCGCAGTGTGGATTCCTGGTTCTGGGGAACGGCTTGCATGGTTTGTCCTGGAGCGGGTCAGTACGCGGCGGAAGGCTTGTCAGCGGAAGCGTCGGCCTCGGCAGCTTTTTGCTCGCGGAACGATGCCGCCAGCTTGCGCGCGGCGTTGGCATAGACCAGCACGTCGACGCCGGTGGCCACGAAGGTGCAGCCGAGTTCGAGGTAGCGACGCGCCAGCGCGGGATCGGAGGTCAGCGTGCCGGCGGCCTTGCCGCTGGCGATGATGGTGCGCATCGCGCCCTCGATCGCTGCCTGCACTTCGGGGTGGCCGGGGCGGCCGCGATGGCCCATCGATGCGGCCAGGTCGGCGGGGCCGATAAAGACCCCGTCGACGCCGTCCACCGCGCAGATGGCTTCCAGGTTCTGCAGCGCGGTGACGGTCTCGGCCTGCACCAGCAGGCAGACCTCGTCATCGGCCACGTCGAGGTAATCGGTGCGCGAACTCCAGCGCGAAGCCCGTGCCACCGCGCTGCCTACGCCGCGGATGCCTTGCGGCGGGTAGCGCGTGGCGCCGACCAGCGCGCGCGCCTGCTCGGCAGTGTCGACCATCGGCACCAGCAGCGTCCTGGCGCCGATATCGAGCAGTTGCTTGATCAGGGCCACGTCGCCGGACACGGCGCGCACCACCGGCTGCGACGGGTAGGCGCCGACCGCTTGCAACGCCTGCAAGGTGGTCTGCAGGTCGTTGGGCGCGTGCTCGCCGTCGATCAGCAGCCAGTCGAAGCCGGCGGTGGCCGAGACTTCGGCCAGGTACGGCGCGGCCATCGACAGCCACAGGCCGATCTGCGGCTGGCGCGCGGCCAGCGCGGTCTTGAAGGGATTGTCTGCGGGCATGTGCATTGTTCCTGTTCGATCTGGCGATTGCCTGGCGATTGAGCGATAGCCCGGCGCTTCAGCCGAGCTGCCCCTGGCAAAGGTACTTGGTGTGCATGTAGTCGTCCAGGCCGTGGCGCGAGCCTTCGCGGCCGTAGCCGGATTCCTTGACGCCGCCGAACGGCGCCGCCTCGGCGGCGATCGCGCCTTCGTTGATGCCGACCATGCCGGTTTCCAGCGCCTGCGCCACGCGCCAGATGCGGCGGACATCGTTGGAGTAGAAGTACGCGGCCAACCCGAACGGCGTGTCGTTGGCGTCGCGGATGACTTCAGCTTCGTCGCGGAAACGGAAGATCGGCGCAACCGGGCCGAAGGTCTCTTCGCACGACAACTCCATCGCCGGCGTGGCATCGACCAGCACGGTCGGCGCGTAGTAGTGCGGACCGTCTTCCGTGCGCACGCGCTTGCCACCTGTGACCACACGCGCGCCGCGGGCGACGGCGTCTTCGACGTGGCGGGCGATCTTGTCGACGGCGCGCGCATTGATCATCGGGCCGATCTGCGCGGCCTCTTCCGTCGCGGGGCCGACATGAAGCGCGCCGACGCGTTGCGCCAGCCGCTCGACAAAGTCGTCGTGGACCGCCTCATGGACATAGACGCGGTTCGGGCAGACGCAGGTCTGGCCGCCGTTGCGGAATTTGGACGCCATCAGGCCGTCGACCGCGGCATCCAGGTCGGCGTCTTCGAACACGATGAACGGTGCATTGCCGCCCAGTTCCAGCGACAGCTTCTTCAGCGTGGCGGCGGATTCGCGCGCCAGGTGCTTGCCCACCGGCGTGGAGCCGGTGAAGGTGATCTTGCGCACGCGGCTGTCGAGCAGCCAGGCATCGACCACGCCGGGCGTATGCTCGCGCGAGGCGGTGACCATGTTGAGCACGCCCGCCGGAATGCCGGCCTGCTGTGCCAGCCTTGCCAGCGCCAGCGCCGTCAGCGGCGTGTCTTCGGCGGGCTTGGCCACCACGGTGCAGCCGGCGGCCAGCGCGGGGGCGATCTTGCGCGCAATCATCGCCAGCGGGAAATTCCACGGCGTGATCGCGGCGACCACGCCTACCGGCTCCTTGAGGACCAGCAGTTTGCGGCCGGGCACTGCTTCCGCGACGATGTCGCCGCAGATGCGGGTCGCTTCCTCGGCGAACCATTCGACGTAGGAAGCGCCGTACTGCACCTCGCCGCGCGCTTCCTTGAGCGGCTTGCCCTGTTCGGTGGAGATGATGCGCGCCAGGTCTTCCTGGTGTTGCAGGATCAGTGCGTGCCAGCGCTTGATCAGCTGCGCACGCTCGCGCGCGGTGCGGCGACTCCATGCCGGGAATGCGGCGGCGGCTGCGTCCACCGCCAGGCGCGCATCGCCGGCATCGCTGTCTGGCACGCAGGCAAAGGCCTCGCCGGTGGCGGGATCGGATACGGACAGGCGAGCGCCGAGGCCGGCATCGCGCCATTGGTCGTCGATCAGGTTCTGGGTGCGCAGCAGCGCGGGCTCGGCAAGGTTCAGGGCCATCGGGAATCGGGAAAAAAAATGGTGAAACAGCCGGCAATCAGCTGACAATGCCGAGGTGCCAGGGTACGAACTCGTTGTCGCCCAGGCCCAGCATCTCGCTCTTGGTCGGCTCGCCGGAAGCGGCGCGCAAGATATGCCGGAAAATGCGTTCGCCCATCTCGGGCACGGTCAGTTCGCCGTCGAGCACGAGTCCGCAGTTGATGTCCATATCCTCTTCGAGCCGCTGGTACATGGCGGAGTTGGATGCGAGCTTGATCGTCGGAGCGGGCTTGGAGCCGAACATCGAGCCGCGGCCGGTGGTGAAGCAGATCAGGTTGGCGCCGCTGGCAATCTGGCCGGTCACGGCGACCGGGTCATAGCCGGGCGAGTCCATGAAGACAAAGCCGGCCCGGTCGATCGGCTCGGCATACTCGTACACCGCCTGCAGTGGCGTGGTGCCGCCTTTCATCGCCGAGCCCAGCGATTTCTCGAAGATATTGGCCAGGCCGCCCTGCTGGTTGCCGTGTCCGACCACGCCGTTGAACTGCGCGTTGTGGCCAGCGGTGTAGCGCTCCCACCAGGCCAGCCGGTCGAGCAGCTTTTGCCCGACTTCCGGCGAGATGGCGCGGCGCGTCAGCATGAATTCGACGCCGTGGATCTCCGGCGTCTCCGACAGGATGGCTGTGCCGCCATGCCGCACCAGCAGGTCCATGGCCGCGCCCAGCGCCGGGTTGGCGCTGATGCCCGAGAAGCCGTCCGAGCCGCCGCACTCCAGGCCGATCTTGAGATGGCTGGCCGGCACTCGCTGGCGCACCGCGGCATTGGCCGCGGGGAGCATCGCCTCGACCGCGCGGATGCCCGCCGCGATGGTGCCGCGCGTACCGCCGGTGTCCTGCATCACCAGCGTATGCACCGCGGGTCCGGGCTCGAGGCCTTGCGATTCGACCAGCGATGCGACCTGGTTGCGCTCGCAGCCCAGCCCGACGATCAGCACGCCAGCCAGGTTGGGATGGCGCGCATAGCCAGCCAGCGTGCGCCGCAGCACGTCGAAATGCTCGCTCGGCGACGACATGCCGCAGCCGCTGGTCTGCGCAAATGCCACCACGCCATCGACATTGGGATAAGCCGCCAGCCGTTCCGCGGTGAAATGCGCGGCAATCTGCCGGATCACCGTCGACGAGCAATTGACCGAAGACAGGATGCCGATGAAATTGCGCGTGCCGACGCGGCCATCCGCACGCACGAAGCCGTTGAACGTGGCGCGCTGCGCCTCGGGCACGTAGTCGACCGGACGCACGTCCTGGCAGAACGCCGAATCGCGATAGAAATCGACCAGCGTCAGGTTGTGCGAATGCACGTGCTCGCCGGGCACGATATCGCGCCCGGCCACGCCGATCACGGTATCGAACTTGCGCACCGGCGTGCCCGCCGCAATGGCGCACGCCGCGATCTTGTGGCCGGCCGGCACCTGTGCGCGCACGCGCACCGCGGGTTCGGCAAGCTGCTGGCCCAGCGACAGTTCATGCCGGGTGACCAGCACGTTGTCGTTGGCGTGCAGGCGGATGACGGGATTGGGCTTCACTTGTGATTCGCTTGAATGGACGGCTGGTGGTGCGACAGGTGTTGCGACAGATGGTGCGACTGCGCCCGATGCGACTGCGTTCAGCTTTGCTGCAGCAGTTCCTTGAGCTTCAGGCGCTTGATCAGGTCGGTTTCCTGCGCATAGACGCTGGCCACGTACTTCTTGTAGTCGGGGCCGTCCAGGTACATCAGCGGCGCATCGAGCCGTGCCGCGACCTGCTTGAATTCATTGCTCGCCACCGCGGCACGGAACGCATCGCGCAGCGTCTTCTCCACCGCGGGCGGCAGGCCCTTGGGCGCGCCGATGCCATTGGGCGCTTCCACCACCACGTTGTAGCCGAGTTCCTTCAGCGTGGGCGTGTCCTTGAAGCGCGATGCGCGCTGCTCGCCCCAGGTCGCCAGCAGGCGCAGCTTGCCGGCTTCCACATGCGGCGCCCACGAGCTGGAATCGGCCAGCAGTTCCACCTGCCCCGCCAGCACGTCCTGCAGCGCGGCGGCACCGCCCTTGTAGGCGATCGCGTTGAACTGCACGCCCGCGGCCAGCGCAAACTGCTCCATGCCGACATGGGTCGCGCCGCCGATGCCGGCGTGCGCATAGGTGATCTTGCCGGGGTCCGCCTTGGCCGCCGCGACCACGTCCTGCAGCGTCTTGTAGCGCGAGCTGGTCGGCACGGCGATGCCGAAGGTCTGGCCCGACGTGCGCGCGAGGTAGGTCAGCTCGGTGCGCGGGTCCAGCGGCAGCATGCCGAGCTGGGCAAAGCGCGTGACCGAGATCGGGATCTGGCCGATGGTGTAGCCATCCGGCGTGGCGCGCGCCAGCGCCTTGGTGCCGATCATGCCGGAAGCGCCGGCGCGGTTCTCCACCACGATCGACTGCTTGAGAATGCCGCCGGCCACCTGGCACAGCGCGCGCATCGATTGGTCAGCGGTGCCGCCGACCGGCCACGGGCAGATAAAGGTGATGGGACGCTCGGGATACGCGGAGGCCAGCGCACGCGAGCCCGGCAGCAGCACGCCGGCAGCACCGGCAGCAACGCCGGCGGCAGCGCCGATGAGCAGGTTGCGGCGCTTCAGGTCGATGGGGAGTCCTTGGGTCATTTGCGGGTGTCTCCGTGTTTTGATTATGGGCGACCGGTGCGGGCCCGGCGTCGTCATGCCAGGCATTCTGTCTCCGCCGAACATAACAATCCAATCAAAAACTGGCATTGCTTCATAACGTTTCCGTTAGGTAGACTGCCGCCATGGTCAAGATCGATCGCGCGCTGCGCTCCAACATCAAGCTGCGCCATCTGCAATTGCTGGTGGCGCTGGATGAATTCCGCCACCTCGGGCGTACCGCGGAATTCCTGTCGGTGAGCCAGCCCGCGGTGTCACGCGTGCTGACCGAAGTCGAGAAGATGCTGGGGCTGACGCTCTTTACGCGCTCGACGCGCGGCACCGAGCCCACGCCCGCGGGTGAATCGCTGGTGCGTTTCGCGCGCTCGGTGCTGGCGCAGTACGAGCAGACCCGCGACGAGATCGCGGCGGTGCAGAGCGGCGCGTCGGGGCGCGTGCAGGTGGGCTCCATGGGCGCTGCCCTGCCTGTGCTGCTGGCGCGCGCCGTGGGGCTGCTCAAGGATCGCCATGCGCGGGCCACCGTGCTGGTGGAGGAAGGCGATTTGACCCACCTGCTGCCCAAGCTGCGCCTGCGCGAACTGGACCTGATCGTCGGCCGGCTCGAGCCAGGCTATGCGGCGCCGGACCTCGAGACCGAGGCCTTGTATGAAGAGCCGATGGTCGTGGTGGTCAGGCGCGGCCACAAGCTCGCGCGCAAGGCGCGGCCGGGGTGGGCCGACCTGGCGGCGATGCCGTGCGTGCTGCCCCCGCCGTGGGCATCGCTGCGGGTGAAGATCGAGCAGGCGTTTTACCACTACGGGCTGCATCCGCCGCAGGACGTCGTCGAGACTTCGTCTTACCTGGCACTGAGCACGTTCGTCGTGCAGCGTGGCGCCGCAGGCTTTATGGCGGCATCGGCGGCACGCAGCATGCAGGACGACGGCAGGTTGCAGGTGCTGAACATGGAGGTTCCAGTGGAACTGCCGCCGGTCGGCATCATCACGCTGCGCGAGCGGGCGCCGTCGATCAGTGCGGACCAGTTACTGGCTTGCCTGCGACAGGCAGCGGCGGAGATCCTCGCGGCTTAGTCACGGCTTAGTCACGACTTAGTCACGGCGGGGCGTCGCGGCCTGCGTCCCCCATTCCCTGCACGCCGCCCCGACGTTGCGCCCTGACAACTGTACGGAGACGCAAACCCTGCCTCCTGCTGCACTGCGAAAAACTGATACGGTATTTTTTCGCCGATGTGATGCTGTTATTCCCGGAGGCGGATGGGTAGGATGATTTCCGGCAGTTGGCCAAGGCTATGTCCGCGCCGCCCCGCTGCGGCGAAATGTCACCCGCCCGGCCTGCTGCCCATCGCGCTGCGCGCGGCGTACACTACGCTTACCGCACGCGCCTACGGCCCGCGCCCCCAGCGCGCCCCGCCGGCTGGCCGGCCTGCCCCCGCAGCGCCGCGCCGTCCCGCAGGCGTGCGCCAGGCCAGCGCCACGGAGAACAACTATGTTTGGTTTGACCGCGCTCGACCTCGCCCGCATCCAGTTTGCCTTTACCATTTCCTTCCACATCGTCTTTCCCGCGATCACCATCGGCCTGGCCGCCTACCTGGCGGTGCTGGAAGGCTGCTGGCTGCGCACGAAGCGCCCGCATTACCGCGACCTCTACCACTTCTGGTCCAAGATCTTCGCCGTCAACTTCGGCATGGGGGTTGTCTCCGGGTTGGTGATGGCCTACCAGTTCGGCACCAACTGGAGCTTCTTCTCCGAGTTCGCCGGCAGCATCACCGGGCCATTGCTGACCTATGAAGTGCTGACTGCCTTCTTCCTGGAGGCGGGCTTCCTCGGCGTGATGCTGTTCGGCTGGAACCGCGTCGGGCCCGGGCTGCATTTCTTCGCCACCGTGATGGTGGCGCTGGGCACGCTGATCTCCGCCACGTGGATCCTGGCATCGAACAGCTGGATGCAGACACCGGCCGGCTTCGAGATCATCGACGGCCGCGTGGTCCCCACCGACTGGTTCGCGGTCATCTTCAACCCGTCCTTCCCCTACCGCCTGCTGCATATGAGCGTGGCGGCGTTCCTGGCCACGGCGCTGTTCGTCGGCGCCTCGGCGGCGTGGCACCTGCTGCGCGGCCGCGACAACCAGGCCATCCGCAAGATGCTGTCGATGGCGATGTGGATGCTGCTGATCGTCGCGCCGATCCAGGCCGTGATCGGCGACCTGCACGGCCTGAACACGCTCAAGCACCAGCCCGCCAAGATCGCCGCGCTGGAAGGCCACTGGGAGAACCACGGCAACGAAGGCCTGCCGCTGCTGCTGTTCGGCTGGCCCGACATGCAGCGCGAGGAAACCCGCTTTGCGGTGACAGTGCCGCGCCTGGGCAGCCTGATCCTGACGCACACCTGGGACGGGCAAATCCAGGGGCTGAAGGAATTCGCCCCGGAGGACCGGCCCAATTCCACCATCCTGTTCTGGTCCTTCCGCGTGATGGTTGGCCTGGGGCTGCTGATGATCGCGCTGGGCGCCTGGAGCCTGCTGCTGCGCCGGGGCGAACGGCTGTACCGCGCCCGCGCCTTCCTGCATATGGCGCTGTGGATGGGCCCGGCCGGTGTGATCGCGATCCTGGCGGGCTGGTACACGACCGAAGTCGGCCGCCAGCCGTGGGTGGTCTACGGCCTGCAGCGCACCGCCGACGCGGTCTCGCCGCACGGCGTGCCCGAGCTGGCGCTGACGCTGGGGATCTTCGTGATCGCGTACTTCTTTGTGTTCGGCGTCGGCATCGCCTACATGATGCGGCTGGTGCGCAAGGGACCAGTGCTGGAAGCGCCAAGGCCGGAAGGCGGCCCGGGACGCGAGCATACGCCGGCCCGCCCGCTCTCCGCCGTGGACGACGACGAAGTCCTTGCCCCCAACCCCGCCGCGCGCACCCGGAGCTGACACCATGGGCATCGATCTCTCCCTTCTCTGGATCGTCATCATCTTCTTTGGCGTGATGATGTACGTGGTGATGGACGGCTTTGACCTGGGCATCGGCATGCTCTTTCCGTTCATCCCCGACCGCCATGACCGCGACGTGATGATGAACACGGTGGCGCCGGTCTGGGACGGCAATGAAACCTGGCTGGTGCTGGGCGGCGCCGGGCTGCTGGCGGCGTTCCCGCTGGCGTACTCGGTCGTGCTGAGCGCGCTGTACCTGCCGCTGATGCTGATGCTGCTCGGACTGATCTTCCGCGGCGTGGCGTTCGAGTTCCGCTTCAAGGCCAACGACCGCGAACGCCCGGTGTGGGACGCGTCCTTTATCCTGGGCTCCGCCACCGCCAGCATCTTCCAGGGCGTGGCGCTGGGCGCCTATATCGACGGCATCAGGATGGAAGGCCACCGTTTTGCCGGCGGCCCGCTCGACTGGCTGGCGCCCTTCCCGCTGTTCTGCGGCGTCGGGCTGATGGTGGCGTACACCGTGCTGGGCAGCACCTGGCTGATCATGAAGACCGAAGGCGACCTGCAGCAGCGCATGATCAGGCTGACCGGGGCGCTGGCGTGGCTGCTGCTGGCGGTGATCGCCGTGATCAGCCTGTGGACGCCGCTGACGCATCCGGAGATCGCCGAGCGCTGGTTCAGCCTGCCGAACCTGTTCTGGTTCGCGCCGGTGCCGATCCTGGTGGTGCTGTGCATGCTGATGCTGATGCGCGCGCTTCGGCGCGAGCCGAACATGGCGCCGTTCCTGTACGCGCTCGGGCTGGTGTTCCTCGGCTACAGCGGGCTGGCGATCAGCGTCTGGCCCAATATCATCCCGCCCGGGATCTCGATCTGGGATGCCGCAGGGCCGCCGCAGAGCCAGGGCTTTGCGCTGGTCGGAGCGCTGTTCATCATCCCCTTCATCCTGATGTACACGGTGTGGGCCTACTACGTGTTCCGCGGCAAGGTCCGCCACGGCGAGGGCTATCACTGATGGCCGCGTCGACATGGCTGCGCCGGCTGGGGTGGCTGGTGCTGATCTGGCTCGCCAGCGTGGCTGCGTTGGGGGTGGCGGCATGGGCGCTGCGGATGGTCATGCAGAGCGTGGGATTCCGCAGCTGAGGTGTGCAGGAAACCGGAATTGGCGGGACTGTGGCGTGCCGCGCAGCGGTCGATGCTGCGTATCGGCGACGTTCCCAGGCGCATCAACGTACATTTCGGCGCGCTGACCGGCCACCCCCGCATATCGGAGATCGGCGAGCCGGCGGTCGGTCCGGTGCCGCCCGCAGTGGCAATGCCATCTTCCAGGCTACCGGAAAGCGGCTTGCGCTCGATGCCCTTCCGCCTGCATGACCTGAAATGGACCTGAGACCAACAGCGCTACGATCCATTGGGGATTGACGGGCCAGGGAGCCCGTTCCCGGGGAACTAACCGCGCGATGCCAGGCGTTCCTGCAGCGCCCGCGCCGTCGCCAGCAGGCCTGGTCCGAGTTCGCGTTCGACATGGGCGCGCGCCATGCGCGCCGACAAATCGCTTGTAGCGGGCGCCATATAAGCGAATGATGCGCGGACCGCGTCGGCCCCATCCCCCGAGTCTCACGTGGCCTGGTGTCCAGTTCCGCATGCTCCGGCGCGGCCTCAACAATCTCTTCAGGCGCCGCTGGCCAAACCAGGTGCGACTTCAGGCATGTTCACGCCTGAAACATACTTCTGCTCGATATTGCGCGAACCCGGCAGGAACTAATCTGACAGCACAACAAAAGGGAGTTCCTCATGCATCGGTCGATTCTGGCGATTGGTCTTGGCCTGTTGGCAATTCAGGGCTGCGCGACAAAGAACTACGGGCGGGTCGGGACGGTGACGGACTTCGAGCGGCAGACGATGTCCTGTCGTGAGATTCAGCTTGAGCAGGCAAAGGTAAATGGCTTTACCCAGGCCGTCGAGAAGGAGAGCGAGTTCAGTGGCCGTTCAATCCTGTCATTCCTGGGAGACTTCGGCATTGGGAACATGATCGAAAAGAGCAGCGCGATGGAAAGCGCCGACAATCGGGCGCGTCAATTGCAGACACTCAGCGACCTGCGTCGATGCCCCGAGGCGACACCGCAGGCAGCGACGGCGTCAGCTCCATTGCCAACCGCGAGCCGATAGTCAGGCGCGGCCGGGCCGTTAATCAGGCGGCGTTATTGGAAGCGAGCATGTGCCATTCCCTTCACACTGCGGCGAACCTGGTCGAGTCTGCTGCTTCGACCGACCCGAGTTCGAACCTTCGAAAGTGTTACGACGAAATTACGACAACGACCGAGAAATCGATTCGCCTTATCCTCAGTCAGTCGGAAAGCGGTCGCGGCAACAATATCCGGGACGCATGGCTTGCCTACGGCCTCTACGTAGCATGGTGGAAACTCACGGCAAGCCATAGGACACCAGAGGACGATGAGCGTTTGCATAAGCTCGCGAGGCGATTCAGAGAGACACCCTAGCGACGATGGTTCGTCCATGGTGACATCTGTCGCTATATTCCGGCGCGCATCTGTTTCGGCCAGCTGGGCGGTGCGGCCATGCTGGCCGGGCTGGGCCTGCAATGCGCGTGGACCGTGCTGCTGGCCGCCTTCGGCCATGCGGCGATGGGCGGCACGATGCGCGGGCTCGACGTACAGGGTGGCGCCTCGGCCGGCAGCTGAAGCCCCTTTGTCCGCAATACCCGCAAGAATCTGAATAGCGGCATCAGCATTCTTTCCCCCTCTGTCACCACGGTGACAACCCCTGTTTTTACTCTGCGAGCGCATTGCGGGGAGCGCAATCCGCCACGCGGCACCGGCCGCCGGCGCAGAACAACGCAGACAGACAGGGGAATGACAAATGGCAGGAAAGCATGCAGCGCCTGGCGACGGCAACGGGCGCGGGCGGGCCGCAGCGGCGCTGACCGCCCTGGCGGCGGCAATGGCCGCGACACTTTCGGCTTGCGGCGGCGATGACTCCGCAGCCAGTGGGCCCGCACCGGCGGACAGCGAGGCCACGGCGCCGGCGCCCGCCGGCCAGGGCGGCCCGCGCGTGCTGCTGGTAGGCATCGACGGCGCCACCTATGCGCAGGTCCAGGGCGCGATCCTGCGGCGCGAGCTGCCCAACCTGGCGCAGCTGAACGTGGTGCCAGCCGCGACCGGCGGCATGCCAGGCACCGTCACCGCGCAGCCGACGCTGGACGCGCCCAGCTGGGCCACGGTGTTGACTGGCACCTGGGCCAACCGCCACGGCGTCGACGACGACACCGGCAGCACGCCGCTGCAGGCGCCCACCGTCTTCCGCCATCTGCGCGACGCCGGCAAGCCCGGCCTGCAGCAAGGCGCCGTGACCAGCTCGATGGTGTTGCCGGCCCTGCTCAAGGCCGAACAGGAATCCGGCGCGCTCGATACGCTGGTTGACTGTGCCGGCGTGGACAGCTGCGTCACGCAGAACGCGCTGCGCCAGCTGCAATCCGGTTTCGGCGTGGTATTTGCCCAGTACAGCGCCCCGGCCGCCGCGGCGGAAACCGGCGGGTTCGGCGGCGGCGCCTATGCGCGCGCCCTCGCCGACACCGACACGGCGCTGGGTGAACTGCTGGCCGCCGTCGCCGCGCGCCGCCAGGCGCAGCCGGGCGAAGACTGGCTGGTGCTGGCCACCACCAGCCACGGGCTCGATGCCACCGGCGCCACCACCACGGCGCCGAGCGTGGGGAACCGCACCGCATTCCTCGCCACCAACAAGACGCTGAATGCCGCGCTGGCCCGGCCTGGCGCCACCGCGCCCGTCACCGCCGCGGAACTGTCGGCGCTGCCGACCGAAGCGGATCTGGTGCCGACGATGCTCTTGCACGCCGGCGTGGCCGCCGACCCCGCCGCCAGCCGCCTCGACGGCGCACCGCTGCAGGCGGCCGCTGCCGGCGTGCGGGGGATCGGCGCCAGTGTCGGCCGCTACGGCGACACCATCGCGCTGACCTGGCAGAACCCCACAGAATCCTTCGGCACCACGCGCGTGCTGCGCGACGGCGTGGTGGTGGCTTCGCTGGCGCCGGGCGCGCGCGAGTATACCGACAGCGCCTTCGACATGCCCACCGGCCTGTACCGCTTCAACTACACGCTGCTACGCAACGACGTGCCGGTGTCGTACCTGGCGCAGATCCACTACGTCAAACCCGTCACGCTGGCGCCCACGCTGCGCGATGGCCTGGCCACGTACTTCAGCATGGACAGCAAGCCGTTTGCCGACAGCAAGGGCGGCGCCACGCTCGGCCCGTGGGTGGCCGGCACCGACGGCGGCTCGCTGGCCGACGACAACTTCACCGGCAAGTCGCTGCGGGTCGATTCCAATGTCGACACCTACAAGCTGGTGCACAACGGCGCAGACATCGCGCTGAGCCCGCAATTCACCATCGGCTTCTGGTTCCGCACCGACTGCACCCAGGGCAACGGCACTGGTGCACCGGTACTGGCTAACAAGAACTACTTCTCGGGCAGCAACCCGGGGATCGCCATCGGCCTGTTCGGCAGCTGCGAACTCCGCTTCAACCTCGGCAGCGGCGGCAAGCGCGACGATATCAACGGCATGAAGGTATCGGCCAACCAGTGGGCCTACCTGGCGCTGTCGGTCGATGCCGCCGCGAAGCGCTTCAGCGCCTACGTCATCGACCCGGTGCTGGGCCTGCAGAAGACCGAGAACAAGGCCATCGCCAACACCGATGTCACCAGGCTGGCCGGGCTCGGCACCGGCTGGGGCGTCAATGACGACGCCACGCACAACTACGTGGGCAACAACCCCGGCGCGCTCAAGGGGGTGATGGGCTTCAACGACCTGGCGATGTGGACGCGGGTGCTGACGCTCGACGAACTGAAGACCATCACCGGCGCGCGCCAGCCGCTGTCCACGCTGAACCCCTGAAACGCTGACCCGGCGCCGACAACTCTCCGGGGCGCGGCGCCGCCCCATCCCTGCAGGAGCACGACACCATGACTCTCCGATCTTCCACGCTGGCCGCCCTGCTGCTGTGCCTGGCGCTTTCCGCCTGTGGCGGCGACTCCGGCGACGGCCCGGCCACCGGCACGCCGGGCGGCACCCCAGGCGGCACCCCGGGCGGTGGCGGCAACGAACCCGGCCAGCCGCCCGCCGTCACGCCGCAACTGCGCTGCGCGCCCTGAGTTGACGCAGGCAGCCGCCCGTCTCACCCCTGAACCCATCCGGCCCAGAACCCAATGACTTCGCATAGCAGACGCAACTTCCTCAAGCTCGCCGGCGGCAGCGCCGCCGCGACCGCCGCGCTGGCCGCATTCCCCCCGGCCATCCGCCGCGCGCTGGCGATCCCCGCCAACAATGCCACCGGCACCATCCGCGACGTCGAGCACGTGGTCGTGCTGATGCAGGAGAACCGCTCGTTCGACAACTACTTTGGCACGCTGCGCGGCGTGCGCGGCTTCGGCGACCGCTTCACGATCCCGCTCGCGGGCGGCCTCAACGTCTGGCAGCAGACCTATACCGACGGCAGCACCACGCGCACGGTCCTGCCCTACCACCTCGACAGCAGCGCCGGCAATGCGCAGCGCGTCAGCGGCACACCGCACTCCTATCCCGATGCGCAAGCCGCCTGGGACCTGGGCCGCATGAACAAATGGCCCACCTACAAGCAGACCCAGTCGATGGGCTACTACACCGAGGCCGAGCTGGATTTCCAGATGGCGCTGGCCAATGCCTTTACGCTGTGCGATGCCTACCACTGCAGCTTCCACGGCGGCACCAACACGAACCGGCTGTTCCACTGGACCGGCACCAACGATCCGGGCGGCACGCATGGCGGCCCGGTGATCGACAACAGCGGCGACTCTTTCACCGGCTCGAACACGCCCTACACCTGGACCACCTACCCTGAGCGGCTGAACGCGGCCGGCGTCAGCTGGAAGGTCTACCAGAACATGCCGGACAACTTCACCGACAATCCGCTCGCGGGTTTCAAGCAATACCGCGACGCCAACGCCGCACGCGGTAACCTGCCTAACGGCAGCCCCTATCCGCCGTACACCACCGCCGACGACGCCATCAGCCCGCTGCTCAAGGGCGTGGCCAACACCATGCCGGACGGCGGCTTCCTGCAGGCACTGCGCGACGACGTTGCCGCCGGCACGCTGCCGCAGGTGTCGTGGATCGTTGCCCCGGCCACCTATTCCGAGCACCCCGGGCCGTCCAGCCCGGTGCAAGGCGCGTGGTACACGCAGGAGGTACTCAACGCGCTCACCGCCAATCCGGCGATCTGGAGCAAGACGGTACTGCTGATCAACTTCGACGAGAACGACGGCTACTTCGACCACGTGCCGCCGCCGTGCGCCCCCGCCTATGACGGCGACACGCTGGCTGGCGCGACCACGCTGCCCACCGGCGAACTGGCGGCTGAATACCACGTCGACAAGCATCCCTACGGCCCCGGCCCGCGCGTGCCGATGTATGTGGTGTCGCCCTGGAGCCGCGGCGGCTGGGTCAACTCGCAGGTGTTCGACCACACGTCGGTGCTGCGCTTCCTGGAGGCCCGCTTTGGCGTCGTGGAGGACAACATCAGCAGCTTCCGCCGCGCGGTGGCAGGGGACCTGACCTCGGCCTTCAACTTCGTCAGCCCCAACGCCAACCCGCTGCCCTCGCTGCCCAGCCGCGACAAGGCGGAAGCCGATGCCATCCGCACCGCGCAGGGCGTGCTGCCGCAGGTGCCGCTGCCCCCGGCAGGCACCCAGCCGATGCCGCCTCAGGAGCGCGGCACGCGCCCGTCGCGCGCATTGCCATACGAGCTGCATGTCAGCGCCCGGGAGGACGCACGCGAACGCGTAGTGCGGCTGCTGTTTGCCAACAGCGGCAAGGCCGCCGCGGTATTCCACGTCTATGACCGGCTGCACCTGGACCGCGTGCCGCGCCGCTATATGGTCGAGCCGGGCAAGGAACTGCACGGCAGCTGGGATGTCTTCGCCAGCGACGCCGGCAAGTACGACCTGTGGGTGCTGGGCCCGAACGGCTTCCATCGCGCCTTCAGCGGCGACGTTGCCGCGGCCGGCGCCGCGGGCGCCAGCGCGCCCGAGATCCGCGTCTGCTATGACATCGCCAACGCCGCGGTCTACCTGGACCTGATCAACACCGGCAGCGCCGCCTGTACCTTCACTGTGCGGCCCAATGCCTACCGCAAGGACGGCCCGTGGAGCTTCGAGGTGCCGGCCGGCAAGCAACTGCAGCAGCACTGGCCGGTGGGACTGCAAGGCAACTGGTACGACTTCAGCGTGACCGCGCCTCAGGGCGGCTTCACGCGGCGCTTTGCCGGGCGTATCGAGACCGGCAGGGACGGCGTATCGGATCCGGCCATGGGGGCGTGACTGACCGAGGCCCGCTTGCGCGATGCGACGCCCGCCCGGCCCGCGCCGTGGCGGGCGTCGCCGTATTGTCATATTGCCCCGCTAGACTGCGCGGTCGTCCGGACCTGTCCGGTCCGCTCCCCCAACTACTGCGGATGACCATGCTTGGCGACCTGCTGATGACCTTTTTCGAAGTGGCGCGCCAGGGCAGCATCACCATGGCGGCCCGGCAGCTGCGCGTGAGCCAGCCCACCGTCACCGGCCGCATCCGCCAGCTCGAAGAGTCGTATGGCGTCGAGCTGTTCCACCGCCGCGCCAGCCGGGTCGACCTGAGCGACGTGGGACTGGCACTGATGCCGGTGGTCGAGCAGCTGATGCAGCACGAAGGCCAGGCCGACTACCTGCTGCGCAACGCCGGCGACCTGCGCTTCGGCAGCCTGCGACTCGGCGCCACGGGTCCCTACTACATCCTGCGCGCGGTGGCCGCGTTCCGGCAGCGCTATCCGGCGATCGAGGTAAGCCTGGACATCGGCAACTCGCAGCAGATGCTCGAAGCACTGTTCGAGTACCGGATCGACGCGGCCGTGTCGTCGCACCCGGTGGAAGACGACAGGCTTGCGCGCATCCGCCTGGCCTCGGCGCCGATGGTGCTGGTCGTGCATCCGGACCATGCCCTGGCGCGCCTGCCGCAGGTGGACCTGGGCCAGCTGCGCGGCTGCCACCTGCTGGTGCGCGAGCACGGCTCGATGACACGCAAGGCGACCGAGGACGCGCTCGCCGCCTGCGCGCAGCAGCTGCCGCGGCATACCGTGATCGGCAGCCGCGAGGCCATCTACGAAGCGATCCGCCAGAATCTCGGCGCGAGCGTGGTGCCGCTGGGCGAAGTGCCGCAAGACCCGCTGCTGCGGGTGGTGCCGTTCTCGCGCGGCGCGCCAGTGCTGAACGAATACCTGTACTGCCTGCAGAGCCGGCGCGGCACGCGCCTGGTGGGTGCCTTCCTGGCCTGCGTAACGGCAGCCGATGCGGCCGATGCCGCCGCCGAGCCGCGGGCGGCATGACCGCGCGCGCCGACGCCTTTCCTGAATACGACCAGCTGCTGGCGCTGCTCGACGCCGCCAGCCACGTGCTCGACTGCCGCGTGGTGTGCGAAGCCGCGGTGCAGGGACACCGCTTCGGCGTGCATGTGGCTACCCTCGGCAGCCGCGACCCGCTGGCGCCGGCCATCGGCATCTTCGGTGGCATCCACGGGCTGGAGCGGATCGGCACGCAACTGGTGCTGGACTACCTGCGCTCTGTGCTCGGCCGGCTGGCGTGGGACGAACTGCTGCATCGCGAACTGCAGGCCGTGCGGCTGGTGTTCATGCCGATCGTCAATCCCGGCGGCATGTGGGCCGGCACCCGGGCCAATCCGAACGGCGTCGACCTGATGCGCAACGGCCCGCAGGACGCCGACGCGCGCGTGCCGTTCCTGGCCGGCGGGCAGCGCCTTGGCGCCTGGCTGCCCTGGTATCGCGGCCCGGAAGGCGCGCCGATGGAGCTGGAGAGCCGCGCGCTGCTGCGCGTGGTGCAGGAAGAACTGCTGCCGCGTCCGCTCAGCTTTGCGGTGGACTGCCACTCCGGCTACGGCTGGCGCGACAGCATCTGGTTCCCGTACGCGCGCACGCGCCGGCCGATGGCGCACCTGCCCGAGATGTACCTGCTCAAGACCCTGTTCGAGCAGGCGCACCCGCACCACGGCTACACCTTCGAGCCGCAAAGCCACCAGTACCTGCTGCATGGCGACCTGTGGGACTATGCATATGACCTCGCGCCGGCGGGCAGCCTGTTCCTGCCGATGACGCTGGAGCTGGGCTCGTGGCTGTGGATCAAGAAGAACCCGCGCCAGCTGTTCTCGCGCGAAGGTATCTTCAACCCGATCAAGGCGCACCGCACCGCGCGCGTGCTGCGCCGCCATGTGAGCCTGTTCGATTTCCTCGGGCGCGTCGCGGTTGCGCCGGAACGCTGGCTGCCGCGCGGGCCGCAGCGCGAGGCGCTGCTGCAGCAGGCGCGCGCGCACTGGCAGACAGAGACGTTGCCGTGAACTGTTGAGGATGGCATGAGCCGATGGGTATTCCTGCGGGGACTGACGCGCGAGACGCGTCATTGGGGCAACCTGCCCGCGCAATGGGAAGCGGCCGGGCTGGGCCGGCCACTGCTGCCCGACCTGCCGGGCAACGGCGCGCTGTCGGTGCAACCCGCCCCCTGGTGCGTGCGCGACATGGTCAGCGCGGTGCGCCGGCAGCTGTCGGCGGCCGGAGCGCGCGGGCCGTACCGCGTGCTGGCCATGTCGCTGGGCGCGATGGTCGCCACCGAGTGGGCCAGCAGCTATCCGGACGAAGTGGCAGCGCTGGTGCTGGTCAATACCAGCATGCGGCCCTTCTGCACGCCGATGCAGCGTCTGCGTCCGCGCAACTGGGGCAAGCTGCTGCGCGTGGCGCAGCGCTGGCACGACCGCGCCTATTGCGAGCGCGCCATCCACGCCATCACCTGCGCGCGCGCGGACACGCTCGCGGCCGACATCGCGGCGTGGCAGGCGATCGCTGCCGATGCGCCGGTCAGCCGCAGCGCGGCGCTGGCGCAACTGGTGGCGGCGGCACGCTATCGCGCGCCCGCAAGGGCGCCAGGCTGCCCGGTGCTGCTGATCGCCTCGGCATCCGACCGGCTGGTCGACCCGGCCTGTTCCGCAAAAATCGGACAGGCCTGGGACGCACCGGTGCTGACGCACCACTGGGCCGGCCACGACCTGCCCCACGACGATCCGCAGTGGTTGTGCGGGGCCGTATCAAGGATCCCGTCAGGCAACGGCTAGCGCCTGCTCCGCCGGCATCAGGCTCGACAGCATGGCCGCCGCGGCATCGAGCCGGTCGGTGGTGCCGAACAACCGCGCACTGGTCAGGCCATTCTGCAACGCGCCGAACACCACCTGCGCCAGCTGCTGCGGCGATGCGGGGTAAGGCGTCTGCCGCTGCACGGCCGCGCGCTCGAACAGCCGCGCGAGCCATTGCTCGTTGAGGCCGACAAAGTCGCGCATCACGCCGCGCACGGATTCCGGCAGCATCAGCACATCAGCCGCCAGCATGCCGACCAGGCAGGCCTGGTCGGTGCCCGCACCGGCGCACAGCGGCGCCAGGTACTGACGTGCCTGCTCGGCCGGCGGCAGGCTGCTGTCGATGGCATCAAGGCGCGCCTGCTTGCGGGCGCGGTATTCGCGCACCGCTTCCAGTACCAGGTCGTCCTTGGAGGGGAAGTAATAGTGAATGCTTGAGGTCTTGACACCGACCAGTTCGGCCAGGTCGCGGTAGCTGAAACCGTTGAACCCCCGACGGCGGATCAGCACCAGTGCATGTTCGACCAGCTCTTCACGTACAGACCGGGTTTTCATCGATTCAGCTCCTTCTTGCGGCACCGCGCGGCTCAGGCCGGCAGCGCTCGGGCAACGAGCGTGATGAGGGATCCGCTTGCAAGGCAAAGCCCTACCCATCCGCCCAGGATCAGCGCAGTGTCACGCCAACGCATGATCGACTCCATAAGGCGGGCCGCACGGTGGCGGCCCGTTGGTTTCAGGAGGCCGGCAAGGCTGCCGGCCGGGATTCAGGCGAGTGCGCCGTCGGTGTACGGGTCGGCCTTGCCGACACGCGCGCCATCGGTGTACGGGTCAAAGCTGCGCGCCGGTGCTGCCGAGACGCCGCTGCGGTCCAGGCCGGCCACGATGCGGGCACCGTCGGTGTAGGGGTCGGCCTTGCCGACGCGCGCACCGTCCGTGTACGGGTCGATGCTGCGCGCCGGCGCTGCCGAGACGCCGCTGCGGTCCAGGCCAGCCACGATGCGGGCACCGTCGGTGTAGGGGTCGGCCTTGCCGACGCGCGCACCGTCCGTGTACGAGTCGAAGCTGCGCGCCGGCGCTGCCGAGACGCCGCTGCGGTCCAGGCCGGCCACGATGCGGGCACCGTCGGTGTACGGGTCAGCCTTGCCGACGCGCGCGCCGTCGGTGTACGGGTCGAACTTGCCAGCACGCGCGCCTTCGGTGAACGGATCGAACTTGCCGCTGCGGGCACCGTCGGTGAAGGCATCGGCCTTGCCGACGCGGAACTGGTAGCCGTACTTGTCACCGGCAAAGCCGCTGTCCTGCACGCCAGCGGCGTGGGCGGCACCACCGGCGAAGGCGGCTGCAAGGGTGGCGGCGGTAATCAGGGTCTTGGCAAACTTGGTCATGATGGGCTCCTGGGGGCGATATTTCGGATCGCGTCAATCGGTGTCAGTGGCTTGCGGTTTCTTCCCGGGAAGGTTATCTACTAGTAGATAGATATCCAGCCCTGAAAAAATGACCGCCTCCGGTCATGCAATGGGATCGTCGCTGGCCCCTGTTTCTTTCTTGCTGCTGGCGCTGCGGCGCTTCCATGAGTCAAATACTATCTACTACTAGGTAGATAGTCAAGGAAGAATATTTCTATCGGGCCAATAGGCAGGCCAGCCCTATCATCAAGTGATTGATTTTCAAGGATTTACGGACAAGAGGCCGAGCATGCGCGACGCCGGGCCCCGTCAATGAAAAGAGCCGCCGTGCAGCTTTCACCACACGACGGCTCCGGACGCGCCACTGACTGCGCGAAAAAACTAAACGAAATCCTTAGTTAGCTGGCCACCGCTGCCATCAGCGTATCGGCCGCTGCCTCGACCCGGTCGGACGTGCCGAACAGGCGCGCTGCGATCAGGCCGCTTTGCAGCGAACCGAACACCACCTGCGCCAGCCGCGGCGGCGGCACCGGGAATGGCGTGCTGCGCAGCGGCTGCGCCCGCTCCAGCAGTCCCGTCAGCCACTTCTCGTGCATCAGGTAGAAGCCCTGCAGCAGCTTGTGCACGGATTCGGGCAGGCACAGGGTTTCTGTCGACAGCATGCCGCACAGGCAGATCTGGTCGGAGCCGCAGCTGTTGCGGAACGGCGCCAGGTAGATAGCCGCCTGCTCGGTCACAGGCAGCGTCGTGTCGATGGCGCGCAGGTGCTCACTCAGGCGTGCACTGTATTCCTTGACCGCTTCGAGGACGAGATCGTCCTTGGTCGGAAAGTAATAGTGGATGCTGGATGTTTTCACCCCCACCAGCTCGGCCAGGTCCCGATAGCTGAAGCCGTTGAAGCCGCGGCGGCGGATCAGGACGAGGGTGTGCTCGAGCAGTTGCTCGCGTACGGATTGCGTTTTCATGAAAGCAGTTTATCTACGCGAAGATAGACGCTCAAGTTGAAATGCCCCGACGCGCGGGTAATCCCCTAGCGCCGAGGCATGGCTTTAGCCTGGCAGGACCTGCGCGGCGAAGGTGATCATCGAGCCACTCGTCACGCAGAGCACCAGCCATCCGCCAAGCAGCAGGATGCTGTCACGCAAACTCATGATGGACTCCATCGGGCAGCGGCCTGGTGGCCGCCGCCGTAAAGGTGGTAAAGCCGCCGGCCGGTGGCCGGCAGCGATCAGGCGAGCGCGCCGTCGGTGTAGGGGTCGGCCTTGCCGACGCGCGCACCGTCCGTGTACGGGTCAAAGCTGCGCGCCGGCGCTGCCGAGACGCCGCTGCGGTCCAGGCCGGCCACGATGCGGGCACCGTCGGTGTACGGGTCAGCCTTGCCGACACGCGCGCCTTCCGTGAACGGGTCGAACTGGCCGCTACGGTAGTTGTAGCCGTAGGCGTCAGCCGGGACGTTCGCGGCAATGGTGCGGGCACCGTCGGTGTAGGGGTCGGTCTTGCCGACGCGGCCGTCGGTGTACGGATCGAACTTGCCAGCACGCGCGCCTTCGGTGAACGGATCGAACTTGCCGGTGCGGGCACCGTCGGTGAAGGCATCGGCCTTGCCGACGCGGAACTGGTAGCCGTACTTGTCACCGGCAAAGCCGCTGTCCTGCACGCCAGCGGCGTGGGCGTCGCCACCGGCGAAGGCGGCTGCAAGGGTGGCGGCGGTGATCAGGGTCTTGGCAAACTTGGTCATGATGGGCTCCTGGGGGCGATGTTTCGGATCGCGTCAATCGGTGTCAGTGGCTCGCGGTTTCTTCTCAGGCCGGTTATCTACTAGTAGATAGATATCCAGTCCTGAAAAAATGACCGCTCCGGTCATGCGATGGGATCGCCACTTATCCGCCCCTTCTTGCTTGTTGCTGGCGGTGCAGCGGTTCCATGAAGCAAATACTATCTACTGCTAGGTAGATAGTCAAGGCAAAAGTTTTCTATCGGCGCGATAGCGGCAGCCCGCGCATGAAAAATCCTGCGGCGGGATGGACGTTTCTTCACATGTTCACAGTCGCCTGCTAGCCTGAATACACAGGCTCGTCACCACGGCGTGCCCTCTTATCAATGTTCGAGACGCCGCATCCCGACCCCCTCGCATCTTCGCCCTCGCCGGCGTCGCCCGGTTCGCTGCGCTGGATTGCCGTGGCGGCGGGGGTCGCACTGGCAGCCGGTGTTGCGCGCCACCTACTGTTTCGTGCGGTGGAGCGCAATGCATTTGTCACGCCGACGGATGAAACAAGCACCGAAATTCCCGTGCCCTGGTCATCCATGCCTGTGCGGCATACCACGTTCGCCAGCGGCGACCGCGAGCTGCATGCCCGCTTCGTTCCCGCCGCGCGCCACGATGCGCCCGCGTTGATGGTCTGCCATGGCGACAATGAAACCCTGGCCGACTGGCTGCCGGTACAGGCCATGCTGGCCGAGTCCGGCATTGCTTCCTACGTGTTCGACTACAGCGGCTATGGCCGCAGCAGCGGACGCCCGTCCGTGCGCCATCTGCGCCAGGACGCCATGATCGCGTACCGGCAGTTTCTTGCGGCCGCGCCCGCGGCGTCGCGCCGCGTGGTGCTGGGCCACTCGCTGGGCTCGGGCATACTGCTTGACGTAGCGCGGCACTTCGCACCGCAGCCCGACGGCTACGTCATCGCCGCCGGCTTCAGCTCGGCGCGGCGCGCCGCGGTGCAGACCGGCCGCGTGCCGGCATGGGCGGCGTGGCTGCTGCCCGATCCCTGGGACAACGCCGCGCGTGCCAGCCGCCTCGAACGCCCACTGCTGGTGGTACACAGCCGCGCCGATGCCGTGTTCGCGCACGTCCATGCGGAGCGCGTGGCAGCTGCCGCGCGGCACTTGCACCAGTTGGTGATGCACGACGCCATGCCGCATGGCGCGGCCATCGAGCCAGACCATATCGCCGCATTCTGGCTGCCGATCGTGCGTTACGTGCAGGAATTGGACACCACTCCGCAGCATGAAATCGGCGCGCGCGTGGAGGTCGTGGAAGCAGGCGGGGAATACAGCCAGGGCCGGAACTCACGCGAAAATCCGCACAAAAACAGCGATTCAATGCGCGTGCCAGGCAAGCAGTAAAGAGGCGATCCGAAGTCGCCGGACAATCTACCGCAGACTCCCGCGAGCGGCAATCATCCTTGTGGGCGAGGCGCCACGGCAAGATAGCCAAGAGGTCTTTTATCGATTTCTTGTCTATATTTGTCCTCGTGGCACAAGCATCGCAATTTCGCTTTGACAGCACTGGAGGTACTGCCATGCGTTGGCTTGCAAACCTGTTCAGTCCGCCGACCCCGGAAAAAATCGCCGAAAGGGAACTGCAAGACATGAGGCTGACGCTGTTCCAGGCCGAGCGGAAATTGCTGGAGGCGCAGATGCAGGTGGCCTACTACCGCGACATGGTCGCGTTCCTGGAAGATGTCTCGGCCAAGGGCGTGGAGGACGTGGTGGACAAGCGCCGCGCCACCGTGCCTGCAATGCCCGAGCTGCCTGCCGCCGCGCTGAACGCGCGCGCGCCGGGCCTGACCACCGTGCCGATCGTTCCGTCCGCCGCCTGAACCGGCAGTCGCGCCGCCCTGCCCGCATAGCGGGCGTGCGGCATCAGCGGGCCTGACCTGTGCGATACTCGCGCTGCCTGGCGCGCCCATCGGCGCGCGGGCACGCCGTCACACAGGAACCTGCCCCATGAGCGAACTGCTGCCCGCCATTGAAATCGAAACCGCGCCCGATCCCCGCTGCGCCGTGATCTGGATGCATGGGCTGGGCGCCGATGGCGGCGACTTTGCACCAGTGGTGCCGGAATTGCGGCTGCCCGCCTCGCCTGGCGTACGCTTTATCTTCCCGCACGCGCCGGCAATTGCCGTGACCTGCAACGGCGGCTATGTCATGCCGGCCTGGTATGACATCTATTCCCTCGACGAGGCCGGCCGACGTGCCGATGAGGCCGGCATCCAGGCTTCGTGCGACGCCATCCGCGCGCTGGTCGCGCGCGAGAATGCGCGCGGCATCCCCTGCAGCCGCATCGTGCTGGCCGGGTTTTCGCAGGGCGGCGCGATCGCCTATACCGCGGGCCTGACGCATCCGGAGCCGCTCGCCGGGATCGTGGCGCTGTCCACCTATATTCCCGCGGCAGCCGCGCTGGCTGCGAAGGCCAATGCCGCGAATGACGCCACGCCGGTATTTGCCGCACACGGCACGCAGGACGATGTGGTGCCGTTGCAGCTGGGCGTTGCCGCACGCGACTTTATCCAGGCGCGCGAGCATCCGCTGACGTGGCAGACCTACCCGATGGGGCATTCGGTCTGCCTGGAAGAGATCGTTGCCATCGGCGCATGGCTGGCGGAACGCTTCGGCCCTGCCGGTGCCTGACCCTATCCAACGCTGACATCCCGACCACATCGCCGCCGGCGCCACGCCCGCGCGGCAAGCCGTACCCATGAGCCTCGCCCCACTGCCCCGCATCGATTTCAACACCCGCAAGGCGCTGCTGTTCGCGCTGGCCGCCGAGCGCCTCTCGGCCTTTTACGAGCACCGCACGTGGATGACGGACGCACAAGGCGCGACGCTTGCGGGCGAGTGGCTGTCGCGCTCGCGGCTGCAGCTGCCGCTGTCCGAGCGGCGCCTGCTGTCCGAGCTCAGCGACCAGTTCGCACGCCAGCTGGCCGGGACGCTGTCGCGCGAAGCGGGCTTGTATGCCGCGCATGAAATGATGGAAGCGCTCGATCCCAACTACCAGTCTGCCTTTGCGCACGACATGCTCGATGAATGCGAACGGCTGCTGCGCGAGAACGGCGTGATGGAATAAGCCGAATAAGCGAACAAGCCTTTCTTGCCAGCATTGCTGGAACTGGCGAAAACGCTAAACCGATTTGGAGGGGACAAGATTGCCAACGAGTCCAGACGTGGCATAACTGCTGCATTTGCAAAGATTCACAATCGCTTCGCGGCCGGGCGCTTACACTGCGCGCTCCGATAATGCCCCCATCCATTCCACCATGGAACGCAAGCACTGCCTCGCCTGGATCGCGCTGAGCATGATCGCAGCGGCCTTGCTGACGCTGCTGTGCCTGATCCTCAATGACCACGCGGAGACCCGCGCCGCCACCCGGATACGGCAGATGGAAGTCCGCGTAGGCACGCAGGTGTCGCCGCAGGCGGGCGCGCCCCGGCCCGCGACTTCAGAACGACGACCAGGTAGTTAAGAAGGACAACGCACGGGCGGAGCGCGGGCTTGAGTTTAGTCGCGCCACCATGCCGCGACTGCAAAGAATTGATAACGCGATTGCGTCGCGATCATCGGATCGGCCAGGACTGGCCGGCGGCTTGTGCCAGCGCCAGGTAGGACGTCGCCAGGTGGTACGGCGAAGTCGACGGCATCTCGGCACGCACCACGTCGCCTGACGGCGCGAGGCATTCATGCCATCCCTGCGCATGCAGGAAGCGGTTGCGGAACTGCCCGGCCCAGGCTTCCAGCGTGGCCAGCGACTCCGGTTGTCCATGCAGCGCCAGTGCGCGTGCATACTCGGTCTGCGCCCAGATGCGTTGGGTACCATCCAGCAGCCGGCCCTGCGCGTCCAGCGCCGCGCTGACGCCCAGCGTGCCTGGCGCAACGCCATGGCGTTGCGCAAAGTCGAAGGCCTGGCGCAGCGCGCCTTCCAGCGGCAGGTCGCCGAACAGCTGCGGCCGGCTTGCGACCAGCGAGAACCATTCAAACTGATGGCCTGGTTCGATCCGGTTGTCCGCAGTGCCCTGCGGCAGCTCGGCAATGCAGCCGGTGGCGGGATCGACGAAGCGCTCGTACACGGCCATCGCGATTTCGCGCAGCCGCTCGGCATACCATTCGTCGCCGGTGGCATCGAGCGCTGCCAGATAGGCTTCGGTCAGATGCATCACGGGGTTCTGCAGCACGCCCATGCCTTTCGGGCGGAAATGCTCGCTGAGAGCGGCGTGGTAGAGCCCGCCGTCTTCGGCGAAGCGGTCTTCGACGATGTCGACGGTTTCGTCGAGCACTTCCAGCGCATCGGGATTGCCGCGCAGCGCGTGGTAGCTGGCGCAGGCGAAGATGACGAAGGCGTGCGTATAGAGGTCGCGCGTAGTGTCCAGCGGCGATCCATCCGGACCGACGCTGTAGATCCAGGCGCCGCCGCCATCTCCGAAATACGCCTGCAGCGAGCCGAACAGCGTATCGGCATGCGCCTGCTGGCCCGCCACCGAAAACACATAAAGCTGCCGCGCGCAGGCCATGGCACGGTAGCGCGCCGCCGGCAGCGGCGCTGCCGTGGCGCCGTCGAGGGCCTCATAGGGCAGGAACAGGCCGGCATTCCAGCCGCTGGCGGTCCACAGCGGCAGCACCGTGGCATCGTAGTGCGCCGTCAGGGCGGCAACCTGTTGGGTGAGCGCGGGCGAAATGAGCATGGTCGGTGGCGAGAAGCGGGCGCCACGTGGCGCCAGGCGCAGAAGGTTACTGGATTCGGCGCAGCTGGGGAAGCCACGCCACGCGTATCTTGCCATGCCGCGGTTGCAATTCTCCGATGGCGCCATGCGCTCGCAATTGCTAGCATCAATGCGTCCCACCTGCCAACGGGAGGCGCCAATGTCGACCCTGCCCCTTACGCTTTCGGACCATCACCGCACGCTGGTACTGCACGTGCTGGAAGAGCCATCCGGCCAGTACACCTGGCGCATCGTCATGGAAGAACTTTGCGGCGCGGCCGACGCCGACTGCACCGTTGAAGCGCCCTCCACGTACAGTTCGCATGCCGAGGCCGAGGCAGCCTGCTGGGCCGCAGGCAACGGCATGCTGGATGGCCCGCGCGCCGCGAGCGAACTGCGCACCACCTGATGCACGCCGCCCGCGCTGCCATGTGCAGGCGCGGGCGTCCGGGCGGCTCCAATCCTTGCGCGCTGCCGCGCATGTCCTAGTCTGGAATCGTGGCAGTGGCAACGCGGGCCGGCTGTTTGCCCGCGATTCTCCGTTCCGGCCACGCCCTGGTGCCATCCCGCTGCCTGGGTGCTTCCCTGCCACCTGCCTGTCATCTTCCTGGCCTTAACTGACCTGGTCGCCTCGCCGCGCTTGCCAGCGGTGTGGTGGGCAGGCCCGCAGGAGCATGAAATGGAAAAGCCGGTCGTCTCTCCGCAGCGCTTCGTCGAGTTGATGAACGAGCGCCTTAGCAAGCATCCCTTGTACCAGGAGGGCATGCGCGTCTACGCCATTCCACAGCATACCGACCATCCGCGCAGCCTTGTGTGCGTGGGGCCACGCGGCACCGAATGCGTGTGCGCCACCATCGAGAACATCGTGCGTGGCGAATGCGAGGTATTCCCCGACATTGCGGAGGACTGGCATCGTCCCCGCGACCACGGAAGTCCACACGAGGCGCGGGCACGCTGAACGCCCGGCAAGCGCATGCCCAGCGGATGGCACGACGAGAACGCCAGCTACCGCGGCTACCGCATCCATGCCGCGGCGCTGCGCTATGGCAGCCAGCACGAAGGCTGGTGGACGCTGCGCGCCGAAGTCTGGCTTCACGGCACGCGGCTGCCGTGGCTGTGCCCCGTGATCCAGATGCGCTTCGGCTGTGCCAGCGATGCCACGCGCGCGGGCATGGCGTGGGGCCGCGAAGCCATCGATTCGCATATCGCCGGCCAGCGCGATGCCGAGGAGGCCGTGCAGCCCTAGCAGCCGCCGCGTTCAGACGTCGATGGCGGCATCCGACTTCACCTTGCGGCGCAATTCGAATTTCTGGATCTTTCCGGTCGACGTCTTGGGCAGCGGCCCGAAGTACACCGCCTTGGGCACCTTGAAGCCGGCCAGCAGCGTGCGGCAGTGCGCGATCAGGTCCTCGGCGGTGGCACTGGCCCCCTCCTTCAGCTCGACGAAGGCGCACGGCGTCTCGCCCCACTTGGCGTCAGGCTGCGCCACCACCGCCGCGGCAAGCACCGCGGGATGGCGATAGAGCGCATCTTCCACTTCCACGCTGGAAATGTTCTCGCCGCCGGAAATGATGATGTCCTTGCTGCGGTCCTTGATCTTGATATAGCCGTCGGGCATGCACACGCCGAGGTCGCCGGTATGGAACCAGCCGCCGGCGAAGGCCTCGCGCGTGGCCTTCTCGTTCTTCAGGTAGCCCTTCATGCAGATGTTGCCGCGGAACATGATCTCGCCGATGGTCTCGCCGTCGGCTGGAACGGGCTGCATCGAATCAGGATCGAGCACGGCGACCTGCGACTGCAGGTGGTAGCGCACGCCCTGGCGCGCCTTGCGCACGGCGCGGTCCTGTTCCGACAGCGTACGCCAGTCATCCTGCTCGGCGCAGACCGCGGCCGGACCATAGACTTCGGTCAGGCCATAGACGTGCGTGAGTTCGAAGCCCATTGCCTCCATCTGCGCCAGCACGGCTGCGGGCGGCGGCGCGCCGGCGACCATGCCGCGCACCGGGCCGCGCACGCCTTCGCGCCACGATGGGGGCGCGTTGACCAGCGCGGTATGCACGATCGGCGCGGCACAGTAGTGCGTCACGCCTTCGGCGCGCATCAGGTCGAACACGAGCCTGGGCTCGAACTTGCGCAGGCAGACGTTGACGCCCGCGCGTGCCGCGATGGTCCACGGGAAGCACCAGCCATTGCAGTGGAACATGGGCAGCGTCCACAGGTAGACCGGATGCTTGGGCAGGTCCCATTCCAGGATGTTGGAGATCGCGTTGATGGCCGCGCCGCGGTGGTGATAGACCACGCCCTTCGGATCGCCGGTCGTGCCGGAGGTGTAGTTCAGCGCGATCGCTTCCCACTCGTCGGCGGGCATGCGCCACGCGTAGTCCGGGTCGCCGGCTGCCAGGAAGGACTCGTAGTCGGTATCGCCGAACGGCTCGGCCTGCGGCCCCAGCGCATCATGGACCGCGATCACCTTGAGCCCGGGGATTTCCAGCGCGACCTGCCGCGCCAGTTCGGCAAACTCGGTGTCGGCGAGCAGCACGCGGGCCTCGCCATGGCGCAGCATGAAGACGAGGTTGGCGGCATCGAGGCGGATATTGAGCGCATTGAGCACGGCGCCCGCCATCGGCACGCCGAAATGCGCCTCGACCATGGCAGGGGTGTTGGGCAACAGCGCGGCCACGGTATCGCCCTTGCCCACGCCGGCACGCGCCAGCGCGCTGGCCATGCGGCGCGCGCGCGCATAGGTGTCGCGCCAGTTCTGGCGCACCGGGCCGTGCACGATGGCCAGGCGGTCACCGTACACCTCGGCGGCGCGCACCAGGAAGTCGATGGGAGTGAGCGGTACGAAATTGGCCGCATTGCGGGCCAGGCCGCTGTCGAAATCAGTTGGCATTGATGTGTCTCCGCTTGTCGCACTTTTTCTGGGGCAAGGCTATCATCGCAGACATCCGGCGCACTGTCGTCCGGATGACAAACTCCCCGCAAACCCGCGCCGGCCAAGGCTTACGCGAATCTTACAAAGTGCCGCGCAGCCGCTCGCGCCGATGTCATGACCGCATCCCAGAACCCTGCCCGCGCCCCTGAAAGCACGCTGGCCAGCCATGCGTGGTACGCCGCGCTGGCGGCGGAACACCAGGCGCTGGCCGCGCGCGAAACGCTGCTGCAGTCCTTTGCCGCGGGCGCCTTCATTGCCCGGCGCGGCGAGCCTTCGCGCTACTGGATCGGGGTCGACAGCGGCCTGATCAAGCTGGCGGTGTACACGCCTGACGGGCGCGGTTGCACTTTTTCCGGCGTGCCGGCCGGCGGCTGGTGCGGCGAAGGCAGCGTGATCAAGCGCGAAGACCGCCGCTATGACGTGATCGCCATCCGCGACTCGCAAGTGCTGCTGGTGCCCGAGCCGGTCTTCAACACGCTGCTGGCGCAGAGCCTGCCGTTTGCCAGCTTTGTCGTACGCCAGCTCAACGAACGGATGGGCCAGTTCATCGCCACGGTGCAGAACGACCGCCTGCTCGGCGCCGACGCGCGCGTGGCGCAGGCAATCGCGCAGCTGTTCCATCCTGACCTGTATCCGCGCACCAGCCCCGTGCTGGAACTGTCGCAGGAGGAGATCGGCCTGCTGACCGGGCTGTCGCGGCAACGCGTCAACCAGGCGCTGCGCCGGCTGGCAGAAGCCGGCATGGTGCACCTGTCCTACCAGAGCATCCGCGTGACCGACTTGCCGCGGTTGCGCAGCTTTGGGCTGTCGGAGCTGTAGCAGCTCCGGAATTGTCCGTTGAAAGCAAAGAAGAGGTTCCACAGGCGTTGCCCGTGGAACCATCAAAACCCGGCTGCCGTGGAAAGTGTCATCAAGACCGGAGGTCGGCACCCGGAGTGGAGACGCAATGAATGGTGAATCTCACAGCTCGCGGAGCAGCTCCGCTGCCTCCTGCCAGTTGCCATATCCGTCGGACGGCGAGAGGTGGCCAATGTCGCCCCCATTGACGAAGCGGCTGCCCCAGGCCTGCGCAAGGGCTTGGACCTGCTCGAATCCTCCGATCGGATCGTTGCGGCTGCCGACCACGATGCTCGGAAACGGCAGGCGCGCCCTCGGCAGCGGTGTCCAGCCGCTGGCAGCCAGGGTCCGGGGATCGGAGTAGCCGGCGGGCAGGGGCGTGTCGAGGTCGGCCGGGGCCGCAAGCAACGCGCCCTGGACTTCGCGCGTCGTCTGTTGCGCCCAGTGGACCGTGATGCAGCATCCCATGCTATGGGCCACCAGGACGATCGGCCCTTGGATGCTGCTGACGACGCGCTCCAGGTTCGCCACCCTGGCACTGCACAGCGCCTTGTCCTGGTCGATCTGCGGCACGATCTGCACCGCCCTTCCCTGCGCTTGCAGTTGCTCGGCGAGCAGCGATTGCCAGTGCTCCGGCATATGGTCGCGAAGACCGGGAACAATCACGACCGTCGGCTGGTTGGTAGAAGTCATGGATTTCGATTTCCTCGGTTACTCGGTTAAGGCCCGGAGCGTGATCGTTCTGCGCCCGCCGGATGAACTTGCCACGCTCCCTTCCGCGCGAAGCGTGGCATGTCGCGAGGCGAGATACCGTGAGCGCAGGCTGCTGCCTGCGCCCGGCATCGCCACCGCGCGGGTGGTCAGAAGATATGGCGGATGCCCACAGCCGCACCGAACATGGACTTCTGCCCACTGGGCAGCGAGTAGCTGTTGCCCAGCGCCAGGCTGGTGGCGAAGCCGCTCGCCGCCGAGTCCATGGTCAGGCCGGCGTTGCGGGTATACGCCGTGGTCAGGTACACGTCGGTCCGCTTCGAGATCGAGTAGTCAGTGATCAGAGCGATCTGCCACGGATTGGCCGCGTGCGTGTTGCCGCCGACGTTCTTCAGGTTCTGGTAGTCATACTCCAGCGTGAAATCCAGCGCCGCCGACACGCGGTACTGGCCACCGATCCAGTAGAAGTCGTCGCGCAGGAACTCCCTGCCTGTATGGTCCTTGTTCTGCCCCCAGCGGTAGCCGCCCATCACCTTGCCCGCGCCGACCGAATAGCTGGCCATGACGGCCGCCTTCTTCAACGTGCCGTTGCTGGTGCCGATCGTCGGGTTCCACTGGTCGTAGGCAACGCCCAGGCCGAGCGGGCCGTTGATGTAGGTCACGCCCGCACCGTAGGCCGAATCCCGGCGGAACTGGCCCGGTATTTCGCCGTTGCCGCCCAACGTGGGAATACCGGGGTTGATCTGCGGCAGCGTCGTACCGACACCGAACGACCAGTGCGCCACGGCGGTCACGGGACCGAACTTGCCGGTGTACTGCGCCACGTTGTCCTCGCGGAAGTTCGCGCCGGCGATGACGCCCGCCGGTTCATACTGCGTGGCGAAGCGGGCCGGCACGAAGTTGGCCAACGACACGAACAACGACGTGTACTGGCGGCCGAAGGTGACCTGCCCGTAATCGGATTTGAGGCCGACAAAAGCCTGGCGGCCGAACATGCGTCCGCCCTGCTGCTGGGTGCCGGTATCGGCGTTGAAGCCGCTTTCCAGCACGAAGATGGACTTCAGCCCGCCACCGAGGTCTTCCGTGCCGCGCAGGCCCCAACGCGAGCCGGAGTAGCCGCCGGAGTTCTCACGGAACACCGAGTGGCCCGTACCGGGATTAAAGCCGTTAGCCGCCGACGGGACGACGCCGACCTTGTTGACGTATTCGAGGTTGACGTCGATCACGCCGTACAACGTTACGCCGGACTGCGCCTGGGCTGCACCACATGCCATCGCGGCGGCCAGGGCAAGAATCGCTCTTCTCATCTACTCCCATCCTCCATGGTTCATCGTTCTCATTTGTTTGTTTTCAGACTCAGTCACAGCGATTTCCGGCGCCAGGTGCGCCGCTACTACAGGGAGGGGAGGCTCTGCAATCCGCCACCTTTTGATCAACGTTCTGCAGCCATGACCTCCCGGTATTGCGAGCCAGCCCGCCCGGATCAGAAAGGGCGGTCTCCGATGATCGTTGCGCGGTCCATCCTCCGGTTGCACGGCGGATAGTCCATGACGGCGTAATGTTGGGTCGACCGGTTGTCCCAGATAGCCACACTGTTCTTCCTCCAGCGCCAGCGGACCTGGTGTTCGGGGATGTGCGCCTGCGTAACCAGGTAGCGCAACAGGTCGGCACCGCCAGGGCTGTAGTCCTGCCCAAAGCGCACGCGGCCCGGCGTGTGGAAGTTGGTGAAGTGCGTGGTAAACCCGTTGACGAACAGCACCTTCTCGCCAGTCTCCGGGTGGGTCCGCACCACCGGATGCTCGGCGTCAGGGAACTGACTCTTCAGCGCCAGGCGCCGCTCGATTGGCATGGCGGCGCCAAAGCTCGCCTCGATGCTGTGACGCGCCCGAAGGCCGGCAATCTGCTCCTTGACGTGGGCGGGCAGGTTTTCGTACGCAAGCACCATGTTGGCCCACATGGTGTCGCCCCCGACGGGCGGGCACTCCCAGCACCGCAGGACAGCGCCAAGCGGCGGTACTTCGCGCCAGGTCGCATCGGTGTGCCAGGCGTTCTCGTAACGATCCGGCGGGTTGGCGGGCGTCTTGTAGATCTGCACCAACCCCGGATTCTCCGGGTCGCTACCCGTCACAGGGTGATCCTCCAGATCCCCGAAGCGGCGCGCGAAGGCCACGTGCTGGGCAGCGGTGATGTCCTGGTCGCGCAGAAACAGGACGCGGTGCCTGAGCAGCGCCTCGCGGATGCCGGCGAACACGCCATCATCATGGATCGCATCGGCAAGGCTGACCCCGATGAGTTCTGCGCCGATTGCGCAGGTAAGTTGTTCAACTCGCATGGTCGATGGATGTCATTGCGGCTGGATGTTGAACGTCTTCACGATGCGGGCATTGCGATCGAAATCGGCGCGCAGATCCTGGCTGAGCTGGCCAAGGCTCTGCGGCTGCAGCGGCTCGAACCCGAGCGCGGCAATCCGATCCTGCACGCCGGCCCTGGAGGCTGCCTTGTAGACCGCGGCCTGGATCTTCTCGGTCAGGTCCGCCGGCAGCCTGGACGACACGAACACGCCGGTCCAGTTGCTGAAGTCAACGTCCGGATAGCCCAGTTCGGCGAAGGTCGGCACCTGCGGGAGCATCGGCAAGCGCTGCTTGGCGGCCACGGCATAGGCCTTGAGCTTGCCCGCCTTGAGGTACGGCAGCGAGGTCACCATGCCGTCATACATCACGGCGATCTGCCCGCCCATCACCTGCGTCAGGGCCGGCGGCGATCCCGGGAACGGGATGTTCTGGAGATCGATCCCCGCCTTCTGGTTCATGATCATGCCGGCGTACTGCGAGGCCGTGCCCGGGCCATAGGTGGCGAAACTCAGGTTGCCCGGATGCGCCTTCACGTAGCTGATCAGCCCCGGCAGGTCCTTGGCCGGCAGGCCGGGGGCGCTGACGAGCAGCAGGGTCGACCTGGCTGCGGCGGCAACCGGCCTCACGTCCTTCATCGGATCGTAGGGCACCTTCATCACGTGGGGGATTTCCGCAAACACGTTGGTTGCCGACACCAGGATGGTCTGGCCATCGGGCGGCGCCGCCAGCAGTGCGCCGACCGCGATGGCGCCGCCGGCACCCGGCTTGTTGTCGACGACCACGGGCTGGCCCAGCTCTGCCGTGAGTTGTTCGGACAGCATGCGTGCCATCACGTCCATCGTGCCGCCGGCAGGCGCTGGCACCAGTACGCGCACCGGCTTGTTGGTCCATGCCATGGCGGCGGGCATGGCAAGTGCAAGAATCGTCGCGGCGACGACGCGGCGCACGCGCAGAACGGCAGGTCGGTCTGACATCTTTGTCTCCATCTCGGTATTTCCGGCAATGTGAACTTGCCTTCGAGGGCGCAGCCGCCCCTCCACCCTCGCCCGTGCGAGGATGGAAATGCGACGCCGGCATGCGTGCGAAGGGAAAGCCCGCGCTATGGCACCGCTTTACGGCACCAGTACGGTGGCGCCGCTCGTCTGCCTGTTTTCCAGTGCGCGATGGGCCTGCGCGGCGTCTTCCAGCGCGAACTGCTGCTTCGGCTCGCTGGTGATCTTTCCGGCCGTCACCATGTCGAACACCTCGTTGGCCATGGCGAGCATGTGCGAGCGCGGCGTGGCGTAGTGCACCATGGCCGGACGCGTGACCCAGAGCGAACCCTTCGCCGCCAGCGTGCGGCTGTCGATCTCGACGGGACCTGAAGTCGTGCCGTTGCTGACCAGCGTGCCGCGCACCTGCAGGCAGGACAGCGAGGCGTCCAGCGTCGACTTGCCGACCGAATCGAACACCACCGGCACCTTCTTGCCGTGGGTGATTTCCATCACGCGCTCGACGATGTTCTCGCGCGAGGTGACAATGACGTGCGAGCAGCCGTTGGCCCTGGCAAGCTCCGCCTTCTCGTCGGTGCTGACCGTTCCGATCATGTTTACGCCCAGCGCGCGTGCCCACTGGCAGGCGATCAGGCCCACGCCTCCGGCCGCGGCGTGATAGAGGATGGTCTCGCCACCCTTGAGCGGATAGACCTGGCGGAACAGATACTGCGCCGTCATGCCCTTCATGATGAGCGTGGAAGCGGTACGGTCCGAGACACCATCCGGCAGCGGAATCAGCACCTCGGCAGGCATGACCCGCACGTCCGCATAAGCGCCTTGCGGGCCGAGCAGGTAGCCCACGCGGTCGCCCACGCGGATGTCCGTCACGCCGGGCCCCACCGCCTCGACGACACCAACGGCGTCGGAGCCCAGGCCGTTGGGCAGTTCGAGGGGATAGTGGCCGGTCCGAAAATAGATGTCGATGAAGTTGACGGCGATATAAGTGTGCCGCACGCGAGCCTGGCCCGGGCCGGGATCACCTACCTCCACGGACTCGAGCTTGAGGACATCAGCGCTGCCTGTCTCGTGAAACCGAATTGCTTTTGCCATGACTTGTCTCCTGAAAAGCCTTGTTCATTGCCTCTGACCGCGCCTGGGGCAAGCCCAGCGTGTCGGCGGCTACATCGCTGTCTTGCCACCATTGACGCCGAGAATCTGGCCCGTTATGTATCTGGACCGCGCGGACGCGAGGAACACGATGGCGTCGGCGACCTCCTCCGGGGTCCCAATCCGGCCCGCCGGGATCGTCGCCGCAACTGCCGCAATGTTGTCGGCGCCTCCTGCAATGCGGTCCAGCATCCCGGTATCGATAGGGCCAGGCGCGACCGCATTCACTCGCACATTCGATCTGCCTGCCTCGAGTGCCGCAGCCTTGGTCAAGCCCTCGATCGCGTGCTTGCTGGCCACATACATTGGATTCTGCGCATTGCCGCGGCTTCCCATGGTCGAGGATAGGTTGATCACAACGCCCTCTTTCTGCTCCAGCATGACGCGCAACTCATACTTCATGCTCAGGAACGTCCCAAGGACATTGGCGTCGAAAGTTGTCGCATAGGATTCAACTGTCTGGTCGACGATCGACCCCGGCGTGCCTTCGGTCCCTGCACTGTTCACTGCGACATCGAGCCGTCCAAAGCGGGTGACGGTATGCTCGACGAGTTGGCGGACCTGCTCCTCATCAGCTACGTCAGCGGGTACAAACTCGGCCTCGGCACCGAGTTCCCGGAGTTGGGATACAAGTGCGGCGCCTGCGGTGGCATTGCGGCCGGAGCAAACCAGCTGTGCCCCATCACGGCCGAATGCAAGCGCCGTGGCGCGGCCGATTCCAGACGTGGCTCCCGTAACGAGAACGACGGTACGAGTCATGACATTCCTTATTTGAATCAAGTCAAAACAGATCGATCCGGTTGCAGCAATTCAGGCTGGAGTGCACACATCAACCGGATCAATTCTTTGTCTGTGCCTTAGCCGGACTCAGGCCGCGCGGCGCAGCGGCACGTTCTTGACACCGGGCTTGCGGTTCGGCGTCATGCCGTTGGCGGCCAGGGTTTCCTCGACATCGTTGTACCAGGTGCCAATACGGTAAATTTCCCGCGCTTCCTTGCCATCGGCAATCTCGCGGCCCAACTCCCTGGCGATACGCACGGTCTGTTGAATCTGCTGCACCGAGGTGAACCGGTTGCCATGCTGATCGATGAGGGTGTCCTCGATGCCGCAGCGCACGTGCATACCCATTGCCAGCGCCATCGTGTTCCACGGAAGTACGTTCTTGAACAACGACTCGGCGGTAATGGTGCAGCCATCCGGTGCACGTTGAATGAAGTCGAACAGGTTGTACGGATGCGGCCCGTGGTGGCCGCCACCGATGCCGATGCAGGTCAGGTTCAGCGGGCCCTTGTAGATCCCTCTGCGCACCATGCGGTCCAGCGTTTCGAGCGCATGCATGCCCACCAGCTGAAAGTGCGGCTGGATGCCGGCTTCCTGCAGGCGGCGCAAGTGCTCTTCTGCCCAGGCAGGGCCAGCCGGAACAATCATTTCACGGTAGGCATCGTAGACGGCCGGGTTGGCCATGTGCGTGCTCTGGTAGAACTCCGGGTAGATCAACTCCATGATGTTCATCTGGATGGTGTTGAGTGCTACCGTCACCTGGTCCGGCTTGGGGTCGAGATCCGCCAGCGCGTGACGCGTGTCATCATCCAGCCATTTCGCGGCCTGGCCTTCATCTTCCGGTGCGAACGAGATCGAGCCGCCGACCTGAATGATCATGTCCGGCACCGCCTTGCGCACGCCGGCGATCAGTTCGTTGAACATGGACAGGCGCTTGGAGCCCTTGCCATCCGGCTCACGCACGTGCAGGTGCAGCACGCTGGCCCCGGCTTCATAGCAATCCACCGCCTTCTGGATTTGCTCTTCCATGGTCACGGGGATGTCTTCCGGGAAATCTTCGGGCATCCACTCCGGGCCGTACGGGGCCACGGTGATTACCACCTTGTCCATGTTCTCCGGGTGCAGCGAATCATCCAGAAATTGCATTTCTTTCTCCTTGATAGGGAATTTAGCTATCGGCGCCGCAACGAACTGTTGAGGTCGGACCGGGCAATCCATTGATTCAGGTGGCTTGTCGAAGGACGCGCTCGTGGGTAAAGGGGCGGCAAGGCAATTGGAAGAGATCAGAATGCAACAGCATCCCTGCCCTTCAGCTGGAGCATGTCGCGCGTCTCATCGGGAGTGGCTACTTCCAGGTTCAGCGATTTCAGGATCCCGACGATGCGACCGACTTGATGGGCGTTGCTGGTCGAAAGCCGGCCCGGCCCATCCCAAAGCGAATCCTCCAGGCCCACGCGGACATTTCCGCCCATCGCAGCCGCCATGGAAGCAATCGGCATCTGACTGCGGCCCGCACCCAGGACGGACCAGTAGTAGTCCTTGCCAAACAGCCGTTCGGCGGTGCGGCGCATATGCATGACATCATCGGGATGCGTCCCGATGCCGCCGAGCAAGCCGAAAACGGACTGTATGAAGAACGGCGGCTTGAGGATGCCACGGTCAATGAAATGCGCCGCCGTGTAGAGATGGCTGGTGTCGTAGCATTCGATCTCGAAGCGAGTCCCATTGCCGGCGCACGATTCCAGGATGTAGCGGATTTCCCTGAACGTGTTGCGGAAGACGCGGTCTTCGGAGCCTTCGAGGTAAGGACGTTCCCAGTCGTACTTGAACTCTTTGTGCCTGCCAAGCATCGGGTACAGCCCAAAGTTCATCGACCCCATGTTCAGCGAAGCGACTTCGGGCTTGAGTTGCAGCGCCGGCTGCAGTCGTTCCTCGACGAGCATGTTGGGGGCGCCGCCGGTGGTGAGGTTGATGATGACGTCGGTACGCGCGGCGATCTCGGGGAGGAATTCCCGGAAGAGCGCGGGATCCTGCGAGGGCTGGCCATTCTCCGGCTTGCGCGCGTGCAGATGGACGATCGAGGCGCCGGCCTGGGCCGCACCGATTGCCTCGCCGGCGATGTCTTCTGCCGTGATGGGCAGGTAGGGGGACATCGTTGGCGTGTGAATGCCGCCGGTTATGGCGCAGGTGACTATGACCTTGTCTTGAGGGGCTGCCATGGGTTCCGTTTGTCGTCGAATTACGGGATCAGTCTAGTAATCCCCGGGCGGCCGTTGTCTCTCATTTCACGACATTCACATCTCATTTCGTGACAGAATCTGGTGGTATCCGGGTTTCCCCGGGCGAGTGGATCCGGGCTACACACCGGGTGAGGGAGAAGCAATGGGCACACTGATTCGCACAGGCGTGCTAAAGAACTACTTCAGGGTGGCGCAGCAACTGGGCCTTGAACCGCAGCCGTTGCTGCGCAAGCTGGGCTTGAGCAGCGAGATGCTTGAGGACCCGGAACATTGGATTTCCGGAAGCGGAGCCGTTACCTTGCTGGAAGAGTCAGCGCGACTTACGCAATGCCCGACATTCGGGCTGCGTATGGCGGACCTGTGGCAGCTGTCTGACCTTGGTGTCGTCAGCGTGTTGCTCACGCACCAGAGAACACTGCGCGACGCTCTTGGAACCCTGATTCAGTATCGGCACCTGATGAATGAGTTCCTCGTCATCCGTATTGAGGAGACCGGCAAGAAGGTCATCGTGCGGGAAGACGTCGTCGCGGATAACGCCGGGCCGTCCACGCAGTCAATTGAGCTGGCACTGGGCTCACTGTCACGCATGTGCAGAATACTGCTGGGCACGTCCTGGCACCCCCTCGGCGTCAGTTTCACCCATGACGCTCCCCCCGATCTGCAACTGCACCGCCACATCTTCGGGGGGAAGGTGGAGTTCGCAAGCCCTTTCAATGGCTTGATTTGCCGCGCCGCCGACCTGGACTTGCCCAACCCGATTGCCGACCCTGTCATGGCCCGCCATGCGCAACGCCTGCTTGAAGGCGTTCCGGGAGCCAATGAGCCGTCAGTTGTGCTCGAGGTGCGCAGGGCAATCTATCTGATGCTTCCGGCAGGGCGCGCGACGATTGAGCAAGTTGCTCAGGGCCTGGGGATGAACGTGCGTACACTGCAGCGCCAACTCGAAGGCGCTGGAATGGTTTTCTCAGACATGGTCAATGGCGTACGGCGCGATCTCGTTATCCACTATATTGACAACAGAAGCTACTCGCTCGGGCGCATTGCCGAATCGCTTGGCTATTCGGCTTATGGCTCATTCGTCCGTTGGTTCACGGCGCAGTTCGGCATGACGCCGACGCGGTGGCGCAGCACCAAGCCGGCAAATATGAGGTAAGCCGCCTATCTTTAGGATTCGGTTCGTCACTCCGACGTCAGGCTCTGACGGCGGGCATATCGGTTGCCCGGACGATTGTTCGTGGAAATACCGGCGGTACCCCGTGCTCGCGGGACTGCATGCGTGTCGAAATTCGAAGACGGCTCAGCGCGATACCCTGCGTTTCGTTGGTGAACCAAAAAAATACCCACAGCCGGGTGGTAGTGGGTAACGAAAAGTGGTTGTGGACACGTCGCGGAACTGTCCACGGAGAGGATCTTCGCACTGCCGCTGCGCAGCGCCAATAATCTTTCCGGACTAGTCGCGTTCACGCATCCGGTGCATGGACAAGTGTCGCAGATTCTTGTCCAATGGCTGTCACCCGTGCCCGCTGAGCCGGCATCCAGACTGTCCTGCACCGGTCGTCCGCGGTGCCTGTTCCCATGCCACAAGCCCGCCTGCTCCTGATCGACGACCACACCTTGTTCCGTACCGGCCTGCGCCTGGTCCTGGCCGACAGCCCGAGCGTCGGGCAGATCATCGAAGCCGGCTCTGTCATGCAGGCGGTACAGGACCACGCCGGCGCCGCGGTCGATATCCTGCTGCTCGATATCCAGATGCCCGGCCTGAACGGCCTTGAAGGCGTCAAGGTACTGCGGCGGCATTTCCCGGCGGCGCGCATCCTGATCGTGTCCGGCACCTCCGGCCTGGAAACCATTCCGGCCGAGGTACGGCGCGAGATCGCCGGTTTCTTGCCCAAGTCGGCCGATGCGCGCGAGATCGAGGAAGCGATCGCCTGCTGCCTCGCCGGCGGCACGCATTTCTCCGATGACGCCAGTTCGGCCGGCCGTGCCGCCGCGCCCGCGCCATATTCAGCCAGCGCGCTCACGCCGCGCCAGCTGGAGGTGCTGCACCAGCTGACGCTGGGCCGCTCCAACAAGGTCATTGCCTACCATATGGGCCTGTCGGAAAACACCGTGCGCGTCCATGTGGCAGCCATCCTCGAGCACCTCGGCGTGGTCAGCCGTGTCGAAGCCATCCTCGAAGCGCAGCGCCGCGGGCTGGTGCAGGCGGCCCGATGATCGCGGACCGGGCGCCGCGCGTAAGGGGAGATTGCCAGCACGGCCTGCGGCTGCTGCCGCGCTTCGACGAGCCGCGGCTGCTGGCAGCGCAGATGGCGCTGATCGATCAGAGCTTCGGCATCGCCATGCTGGGCTGCACGCTGGCGGCCTTTATCCTCGCCGCGGGCCTGACGCTGTCAGGCGACCGCCCCGGCGCCCTGCCCTGGGCCTGCGCCATGGCGATAGCCTGCGCGGTGGCGTACTTCGGACGGCTGACGCTGCCCGGGCGGCTGACCGAAGCCGGTGCGGACCGCTTTGCGCGCGGCATGACCGCGATGCTCGCGCTGATCGGCGCGCTGTGGGGACTGGTGGCATGGTTGTACCTGGACGTGCGCATGCCGGCGGTGGTGATCTGCGTGCTGTCGCTGATCGCCGGCATGAGCGCGGCGGCGCTGGCGGTGTTCTCCGCCTGCCTGCCGGTGGCGATCGGCTTCTTTGTCCCGTCGATCGTGCCGGTCTGGATCGCGTTCCTGGCCACCGGCGATATCGAATACCTGCCGATGTTCCTCGGCACGCCGCTGTACCTGTTCGTGCTCATCATGTTCGCGCGCAACTATTCGCGCGTGGCGCGGCATTCGATCGCGCTGCGCTTCGAGAACGTCGAGCTGATCTCGCAGCTGCGCGAACAGACCGCGCGCGCCGAAGCGGCGCAGCACGAAGCCGAGCAGGCGAGCCGCGCCAAGTCGGTGTTCCTGGCCTCGGCCAGCCATGACCTGCGCCAGCCGCTGCATGCGATGGGGCTGTTCCTGGTGTCGCTGGGCCGCACCGCGCTGGATGAGCGCCAGCGCCAGTTGCTGGCGCATATCGAGGCATCGTCCGGCGCCGCGCGCGAGATGCTGAACTCGCTGCTGGATTTCTCCAAGCTCGAAGCCGGCGTGATCACGCCACGGCCGCGGCCGTTCCGGCTGCAGCCGCTGCTGCACAAGCTTGAGAACGAATTCGCGCCGCAGGCCGATGCGCGCGGACTCGTGTACCGCACGCGCGATACCACCACGACGCTTTACGGCGATCCCACGCTGGTCGAACTGGTGCTGCGCAACCTGATCGCCAATGCGATCCGCTATACCCGGCAGGGTGGCGTGCTGGTGGCCTGCCGCCAGCGCAAGCTGCATGCCGTGATCGAGGTGTGGGACACCGGCATCGGCATCCCTGCCGCGCAGCATCGCGACATCTTCCGCGAGTTCCACCAGCTCGGCAATCCGGAGCGCGACCAGCGCAAGGGGCTGGGGCTGGGGCTGGCCATCGTCGAGGGGCTGGCGCGCACGATCCGCACGCGCGTGACACTGGGCTCGCGGCCGGGGCGCGGGTCGGTGTTCCGCTTCAGCATGCCGCTGGCCTGGAGCACACCGGAAGACGTACCGCGGCCCCTCGCGCCGCGCGGGCTGGACGGGCTGCGCGTGCTGGTGATCGACGACGACGAAGCGATCCGCACCGCCATGTCGGAGCTGCTGGGGGCATGGCAATGCGACTGCCGCACGGCCGATTCCGAGGATGAGGCACTGGCCATGCTTGCGGCGTTCCAACCCGCACTGGTGCTTGCCGACTACCGCCTGCGCGGCCACCGCACCGGCCAGGAAGCGCTGGACGCGATCCGGCAGCAGGTGGGCCGCCATGTGCCGGCGATCGTCATCACGGGAGATACGGCGGCGGACCGCCTGCGCACCGCGCACGCGGCGGGCACCTTGCTGCTGCACAAGCCGGTGGTTCCGCAGGAATTGCACGCAGCGATCGACACGCTGCTGCGCGGCGCGCCAGCACAGGAGACGCAAGGCGAGACACGCCACGGCCAGGCACAGGCCGGGGCTGAGCAGGACGGCCCTTCCGCATCAGGGAAGGCCGCGCACCGCTGCGGGCGTCAGCCGCCCGAATGCAGCGGGGACAGCGAATAGGCGAGCACCAGTCCCGCCACGATTGCCGGCGAACCCAGGCGAATCGCAGTGCTGCGCGACAGCGCGCCCAGGTACACATACAAGCACACCAGCACCATCGCAGTCACATACAGCAGGCTGTCATAGACTTGCATGGATGTCTCCCTTGCCATTGTTCTTATTGCTTTACTTCGGTGGTCTGCCGACGAAGCGTGATGCAAAGGCAACGCGTGGGGGCGCTCCGCCGACATGCTATGGCTGTCTACAAGGATAGTCGGGAGTTCGCGGTGTCGTGGCAATCATGGAAATCCCTTTGCGGCGCCGCACCACGGCTGGTGCGGCGCCGCAAAGGGGCAGCGGCAAATCAGCTGGCAGGCGGCATTTCCGGGTTCCAGGCCACCTCCCACAGGTGTCCGTCGGGATCCTGGAAATAGCCGGCATAACCGCCCCAGAAGGTGTCCTGCGCCGGCTTGACCACGCTGGCGCCTGCCGCGCTCGCCTGCGCCATCACGGCGTCGACCTCCGCCTTGTCGCCGACGTTGTGGGCCAGCGAAAAATCGGTGGACGCCCGCGCTGTCACCGTCAGCCCGGTATCGTGCGCCAGGCTCGCGCGCGGCCACAGCGCCAGCTTCAGCCCGGACTGCAGGTCGAAGAACGCGACCGCGCCGTGTTCGAACTGCTGGCCGACAATGCCCGGCGTCGACAATCCCAGGCCATCGCGATAGAAGCGCACGGCGCGCTCCAGGTCGTCGACGCCCAGCGTGACCAGTGTGATGCGAGGCTTCATGGCACTACCCGCCTGAACATGTCGTGGGCCTAGCGCTGCCCGAATGCGGCGCCGGCAAACAGGTCTTTCAGCTCGCGCGGCTGCGAGCGCCAGTACTGCTTCGGCGCATGGACGCTGGCGCCCAGCCGCGCCGCCGCATGCCATGGCCAGCGCGGGTCGTACAGCATGGCGCGCGCCAGCGAGACGGCATCCGCCTCCTGGTTGGCGATGATCGCTTCGGCCTGCTCGGGCTCGGTGATCAGGCCCACCGCAATCGTCGGCAGCCCGACTTCGGCCTTGACGCGCTGTGCGTACGGCACCTGGTAGCCCGGGCCGAGCTTGATCGCCTGCTGCGGCGAGACGCCGCCGGTGGTGACGTGGATGGCCGAGCAGCCGCGCGCCTTTACTGCCCTGGACAAGGCGACCGTCCCTTCGATATCCCATCCGCCCGGCACCCAGTCGGTGGCCGAGATGCGCATCCACACCGGCCGCTCCGCGGGAAACGCGTCGCGCACCGCGTCGAAGACTTCGATGGGGAAGCGCATGCGGTTTTCCAGGCTGCCGCCGTACTCGTCGTCGCGATGGTTGGCCAGCGGCGACAGGAACTGGTGCAGCAGGTAGCCGTGCGCGGCGTGGATCTCGATGCCGTCCAGCCCGAGCCGCGCCGCGCGCCGTGCCGCCGCGACAAAGTCGTCGCGCACCTTGTCCATGCCGGCGCGGTCAAGCGCGGCCGGTGGCGCTTCGCCGTCGCCATGCGGCACCGCCGACGGTGCCACGGCGTGCCACCCGCCGGGCGCATCCGGTGCGATCTGCTGCCCGCCGTCCCACGGCGCGTGACTCGAGGCCTTGCGTCCGGCATGGCCCAGCTGGATCGCGATGCCGATGGGCGAATGCGCACGCATCGCCTGCACCACGCGCCCCAGCGCCTTCTCGTTGTCGTCCGAGTACAGGCCCAGGTCCTGCGGCGTGATGCGACCTTCCGGCGAGACTGCCGTCGCTTCCACGATCACCATGCCCGCGCCGGACAGCGCCAGCGTGCCGAGATGGATCATGTGCCAGTCGCCGGCGTTGCCGTCCTGCGCCGAGTACTGGCACATCGGCGCGATCATGATGCGGTTGGCGAGCCGGAGGTTGCCGATCTCCAGCGGTTCGAACAGATGGCTCATGCGTTGCTGCTCCTTGCAGGTCATGCCGGCCCGCAGCGGGGTCGGGGGAATCTGGATTCTAGGCCGATGCCGGGATTGCTGCCGGCGGCGTTCACGGTGCCGTGCGGCGCTCGCCGGCCAGGCTCAACGCGAGCGCCAGTGCCAGCGCCACCGCGCCGCAGCCGAAGATCAGCGCGTAGTTCTCATGCGAATGCGCAAACATCCACGCATAGCCGTAGCCGGCCAGCGCCTGGAACAGCGCGAAAGCACTCGTGGCATGGCTCCATGCAGTGCGCTGCGCGGCCGCGTCGTGCGGCAGCGCCTCCTGGATCGCGCCCAGTCCGAGCGGCGCAATGCCGGGCGTGAAGGCGCCGAGGACCACCGCCGCCACACCTAGTGCAAGCGGATCGCCGCACAATGCCAGCATCGCCGTGGCAAGTCCCTGCAGCAGCAGCGAAACGCGATAGGCAACGCCGAAGCCGATGCGTTCGCCGGCAAAGCCGCACACCAGCGGTCCGGCGATCGCGCCCAGGCCATAGAGCACCCAGTACGATGCGCCGACCTCGCTGCCGCGCCCCAGGCCACGTGCGACCAGATCGACCAGCAGCATCATGGCCGGCACCAGGCCGAAGGCATTGATCGCGTATTGCGCATACAGCAGTTGCAGCCGGCGCCGCGCCCCTGCCGGCGGTGCTTTTGCCGCCGCCCCCGTACCGGATTGCGGCAACGGGCCGGGCCAGCCGAACCAGCTGAACGCAGTCAGCGCCAGCGCCACTGCGCCCAACCCAACCCATGTCTCGCGCAGGCCGAACTGCAGCAAGCGCGGCACAAGCGTGCCCGAGGCGGCGATACCAAGCCCGAGCCCGACGAAGATCGTGCCCATCGCCAGCCCGCGGCGCGGCACCGGGATGTGCGGCAGGATCGAGGTCGCCACCAGCACCATGATGCCGCCCCCGGCCAGCCCGGAGACGAAGCGCCAGCCGAAGAACCACGCCACCGACAGCGGCCACGCGCAGGCAAAGAATGCCAGCGTGGCGGCAAGCATCAACGCGCGCAGCACCGTGCGGCTGGGCCAGACCGATACCATCGGCCGACCCAGCAAGGCGCCGGCCAGGTAGCCGGCGAAATTGGCCGCGCCCAGCGCAACGGTTTGCGAGGCCGGGAACCAGTGTGACTGGATCAGCGGCGGGATCAGCGCGGTGTAGGCAAAGCGCGCCAGGCCGATGGCGACAAGGCTGGCGCACAGGCCGCACAGCGCGGCGTAGATCTCGCGCCATGCCAAAGGATCGGGGGCGGTGGCGGCGGCGCAGAGGCCGGCAGGTCTGGACATGGGATTCTCCGGTTTGGTCCCACCCTTGCGCAGGGCAAAAGGGGGCCATCGGCGCCAGGCATGGCGCCGAAAAAAAGCATGCAGGCTCCCGGCACGCTGCCAAGGCGGCGTGTCCGGAATTGCAAAGGGGAAGATCAGGCAGTTATGGCGGGAATCAGCCGGTGCCGGGCACGGCGGCCATGCTCAACGGTGGCAAGCCAAGCAGTGCCAGAGTCGGCCGCACAGCCGCCTCGAGCAACGCGCGCTGTGGGGCGGCGCGAGCCAGCACGCGCATGCCGAGCAGCGTCGCCAGCAACTGTGCCGAAGCGTCGTCGGCCGACACGCTAGTGCTGGCCGTGCCATCCTGCTGCGCGGCGGCAAACCGGTCCCGGAAGAACGCACGGATTTCCGCAAACGCGTCCGCGACCTTCTGCTGCACGTCGGAAGCGTCAGGCGTGACTTCCAACGCGGTATTGACCAGCAGGCAGCCGCGATGCAGCGGATCCGCCAGCGAGCGCTCCAGGCTCTCCGACAGGTACGCCGAAATGGCCGCGCCGGGTGGCAGCATAGTGCCCAGACGGCCGATCCGCTCGCGCATGCTGGCTTCGAGATAACCCTCCAGCGCCAGCAGGAACAGCGAGCGCTTGTCGCCGAAGGCGTTGTACAGGCTGGGCTGGGTCATGCCCATGGCACTGGTCAGGTCGCGCGTGGAGGTAGCTTCGTAGCCACGCGCCCAGAAGGCATCAAGCGCGGCAGTCAGCGCGGCCTGTTCGTCGAATTTGCGGGGTCTGGCCATGGTCGCTCGATTTTGTATCGTTCGCTATGAAACGGATTATAGATCGATCGATACAAAACACAAGACCATGCCCGGGCAAGGGTCAGGCCGGCGCCAGCGGGTCTGGTGCGACCAACCGCAGCCAGCTCGCAACCGCGGCCACGGCAGCAAATCCTGCCCCCAGCGCCAGGGCCAGCCCTGGGCCGTGCGCTCCGCCGATGCCGAAGCACAGCGCCACCAGCGCGGCGCCGGTGGCCTGGCCTAGCAGGCGCGCGGTGGCAATCACCCCGCTGGCGCCGCCGCTGCGCTCACGCGGCGCGCTGGCCATCAAGGCTTTCAGGTTTGGCGACTGGAAGAAGCCGAAACCGGCACCGCAAATGGACATGCGGATACCGATATCGAGCGTACTGGGATTGGCGGGCAGCAGCGCCAGCGATACCATGCCCGCACTCAGCACCGCCAGCCCCACCCCACCCAGCAAGCCCGGCGGATAGCGGTCGGAAAGCCGGCCGGCCAGCGGCGCGACCAGTGCCACCACCACCGACCACGGCGTCAGCAGGAACCCGGTCTCGACCTGGCCGCGCCCCAGCACATGCTGGAAGTAGAACGGCAGCGACACGAACGCCAGCCCCTGTGCCGCGAACGAGCACACCGCCGTCAGCGTCGACAGCGCGAACATCGGACGACGGAACAGGTCCAGCGGCAGCATCGGCGCGGCCCGGCCGCGTTCGCGCCAGACCAGCAGGCCGAACGCCACCACGAACACGCCGGCAGCCGCGAGCGACTCATGCAGCGGCGCGCGCTGCGCGCCTTCGCCCAGCGCGAAGATCAGCGCGGCAAAGGCCACCACGTTGAGCAGCGCCGCGACCCGGTCGAACGTCTGCGTGCCGCGCGGCGTCTGCGGCAGCGCGCCGCGCGCGATCCCCAGCGCCAGCAGCCCGATCGGCAGGTTGACGGCAAACAGCCACGGCCACGTGCCGAACGACAGGATCACCGACGCCACCGTCGGCCCGACCGCGAACGACACACCCACCACCAGCGCATTCAATCCCAGCCCGCGCCCCAGCCTGTGCATGGGAAAGATGGAGCTGATCAGCGCCGTGTTGACGCTCATGATCGCGGCCGCACCGATGCCTTGCAGCGCGCGTGCCGCCGCCAGTGTCGGCAACGACCACGCCAGCGCGCACACGACCGACGCGACGGTGAACACCGCGACACCGCCAAGATAGATGCGGCGGTGCCCCAGGATGCCGCCCAGCGCCGCGAACGGCAGCAGCGTGGCGACCATGGCCAGCTGGTACGCATTGATCACCCATACCGAAGCTGCCGGCGTGGCGCGCAGGTCGGCGGCGATCGAAGGCAGTGCCGTGTTGGCGATCGCGGTATCGAGGGTCGCCAGAGCGACCGCGATGATGATGGCGGCCATGCCGCGCCGTTCGCGCGAGGTCATGGCGTTGTCTGCGGCGGCGGCAGACGCGGAAGGAAGGGGCGCTGAGGTGGACACTGTCGTTGCCGGTTACCGGTTGCCGCCAGCGGCGGCACCAGATCGACACGATACGGGAAAATCCTTCAGCGCGCTGAAGATGGTTTCATATGTATGCACATTTACCGACCGTCGCTCGTTTTGTTTGCGCAAGCCCGGCACTGGGCAAATCAAGGCTTTCGAGCGCAATGCGATCCTTGCCTCGAAACGCGTGCGGCCATCGGACCGCCGCCTTGACATACCATTCTCAATACACAATACTAAATCAAATTTAATTCTTTTTTTGAGAACGTCATCACAAGATGCCGTAGCCAGTGTGGAACTTGCTGAACTTGAAATTTTCCAGGCCGTCGCACGCGAACAAAGCATCACGCGGGCGGCAAAGACGCTGGAGCGGGTGCAATCCAACGTCACCACGCGCATCAAGCAGCTGGAGGAAAGCCTGGGCGTCGCGCTGTTCCAGCGTGACAGCAAGAAGATGATCCTGACGCCCGAAGGCCAGCGCCTGCTGGGCTATGCCGAGCAGTTGCTCACGCTGGCCGAGGAGGCGCGCCAGTCCATGCGCACCACTGCGCCAAGCGGCAGGCTGCGCCTGGGCTCGATGGAAAGCTCGGCGGCAACGCTGTTGCCAAAGCCGCTGGGGCGCTATCACGCGGCCTGGCCGGATGTCGAACTGACCGTCACCACGGGCACCACGCAGTTCCTGGTCGACGCCGTGCTGGGGCACCGTCTGGATTGCGCGGTGGTGGCTCATCCGGGCACGGGCGCACCGCGCAGCCTCGATGTCGCCGCGCTGGGTGATGGTCTTGACGGCGTCTTCCTGCGGACCGAAGAGCTTGTGCTGGTGCTGCCCGCCACGCACCCGAAGGTACGCCAGCCGGGGGACGTCACGCTGCGCCATCTCGCGGCCTTCAGCCGGGGCTGCACCTATCGGCAGTGTGCCGAAGCCTGGCTTGAGTCAGGCGGCGAGGAGATGCGCCGTCGGCTCGCCGTGGTGGAAATGCCTTCCTATCATGCGATCTTTGCCTATGTCTCCGCGGGATCCGCCGTCGGCATCGTGCCGCGCTCCCTGCTGGCCATGCATCCGGATGCGGCGGAGTTCCACACGGTACCGATCAGGCCGGTCCATACCTTCCTGGTCAGGCGATCCGGCTTCAGCACGTCGGCATACGAAGCCTTCCTGCGGGAACTGCGCCGTGACTGACCGGCGCCGGCGCCCGCACCGCTGCCAGTCGCAACCGCTCTCCGACCGGCGCGCTCAGGCGCCTGTCATCAACAAAGGGAACAGCATCATGGAATCATCCAAGCCCCTGGACAACCGCCGCGGCCTGCTTGCGCGGCTCCGGATTTCCACGCCCATCATCCAGGCGCCGATGGCCGGCGTCGGTACGCCCGCGCTGGCGGCTGCCGTGTCCGAAGCCGGCGGCCTCGGTTCGCTCGGCGTCGGCGCCATGGACGCCGAAGGCGCGCGCAAGGCGATCCGCGAAACGCGTGCGCTGACCGGCAAGCCGTTCAACGTCAACCTGTTCTGCCATGCGCCGGCCCAGTCCGATCCCGCACGCGAACAGGCCTGGCTCGACTATCTCGCCCCGCATTTCGCGGAGCATGGCGGCACCGTTCCAGACAGCCTGCGCGAGATCTACAAGAGCTTCGTCGAAGACGACGACATGTTCCGGATGCTGCTGGAAGAAAAGCCCGCCGTCGTGAGCTTCCATTTCGGCCTTCCTCCCCAGCACAAGATCGATGCGCTGCACGACGCAGGCATCGTGCTGCTGGCCAGCGCGACGTCGTTGCAGGAGGCCCGCCAGATCGAAGCCGCGGGCATCGATGCCATCGTCGCGCAAGGCATCGAAGCGGGCGGCCATCGCGGCGTGTTTGATCCGGCCGCCTACGATGAGGGGCTCGGCACGCTGGCACTGGTGCGCGTCCTGGTGCAGAACGCGCGCCTGCCGGTGATTGCAGCGGGTGGCATCATGGACGGCGCGGGGATTGCCGCGGTACTGGCGCTGGGTGCGCAAGCGGCGCAACTAGGCACCGCCTTTATCGCCTGCCCCGAGACCTCGGTCGATGCCACTTATCGCAGCGCACTCGCGGCGGACATCAAGCGCCCCACCACGCTCACTCACGCCATCTCCGGCCGCGCCGCCCGGGGCTTCATGAACCGCCTCTCGGAAATCGGCGAGCATCCGGACGCGCCGGCCATTCCCGACTACCCGATCACGTATGACGCCGGCAAGGCGCTGCACGCCGCTGCCAAGGCCAAGGGAAGCGCGGACTATGCAGCGCAGTGGGCGGGACAGGCAGTACCGCTGGCCCGATCGCTGCCCGCGGCTGAGCTTGTCGAACGACTGCAGTCAGAATTGCAGGACGCGATCGAGCGCCTGGCCGCCATGCAACGCGTGACTGCCTAGCTTTGCCGTGCCGGCTGCTGTCTCAGCGATGCAGCGTGCCGGCCTGCGCAGCGACGCGGCGCTCCCGAATCCACTGCACGCGCTGGGTCAGTCGCCGTTTCCAGTCATCAGCCAGTCCCTCTACCGGTCACTGAGCGCCTGCATGTCATCGACTTCCGGCACGTGTGCCGACACGACCTGCCAGAACTCGCTGATCGAAAACCGGTCGTTCGCGCGTTCGAGGCGCTCCAGGATATCTCCCGGCCGGATCGTTCCCGGCTGGAGCACGCGGTAATACCACCCGGTGATGCGTTCCCTGGCGACCAGCAACGACAGCCCTTCCACCGAGAAACGATGATTGATCTTCCAGCAAGGACTACGCGGCTGCGAAACCTGCAGCACGACGCTGCCGGCCCGATAGATATCGCCGATATGCACGCTGCGCTCATCGAGACCGACCGTCGCAATGTTCTCGCCGAAGCTGCCGGGAACCAGCGCATCGGCGACATCGGGAAAGCCGGTCGCCAGCGTTGCATAGTTTTCGGTGGCGAAATGGTGGACAGCCTTCTCCGGACCGCCATGCACGCGCGTATCCGCATGCTGGTCGCCAACGATGCCTTCCGCGACGACCCGGACCTCGCCTTCGATGCGCCGCTTGAAGATGCCGCTGCGATGGCCCTCTTCGCCGAGTATGCCGATGCCGCCGGCAAAGATCGCGTCAATAGGTATGTTGTGCGTCGATTCAGGCATTGGTGACTCCGTCATGCATCTGGTCGGACTATAGATTCACAGCAGACAGCATGGCCAATGCTTTATAGGCATTCCATGCATCACTACCAATCATGGATGGAGGCCCGGCGACATGGAACTGCGCCAGCTGAAGATGTTCTGCGCGGCCGCGGAGTATGGCAGCTTCACCGCAGCCGCGGAAAAGGTGCACTGCGTGCAGTCGAACATCACCATGCGTGTCAAGGAGCTTGAGGCCGAGCTGCAGCAGACTCTGTTTATCCGGCGCAAGACCGGCATCACGCTGACCTCGGCCGGGGAAGTCTTTCTTGGCTATGCGCGGCGGATCCTTCAGCTCACCGAGGAAAGCCGCAGCGCGCTGCTGGACAGCACCGTGCCCGCCGGTCCGTTGCGGCTGGGCTCCATGGAGACCACAGCCGCGGTGCGGTTGCCAAGGGTGCTGGCGCGGTATCGCGAACGCTATCCCAAGGTGCAGCTCTCGCTGACCACCGGCACCACGGCGGAGCTGATCAAGGCCGTCGCCACGCACCGGCTGGACGGCGCCTTTGTCGGAGGCTTTCACCAGAACCCCTCGCTCCACGAGGAAGCGGTCTTCAACGAGGAACTGGTGCTGGTCAGCAGCAGCCGGTACGCCTCGCTTGCCGAACTGGCCGGCGAGATCACCCAGCAGACCGTACTCGTGTTCCGCTCGGGGTGCTTCTATCGCTCCACGCTGGAGCAATGGCTATACCAGGCGGGGCTGATTCCGGGGCAGATCCTGGAACTTGGGACGCTTGACGGCATCCTGTCTTGCACCGCCGCGGGCATGGGCGTGACGATCCTGCCCAGGGCGGTGGTCGAACACCATGAATCGCGCGACCAGATTTCATGCCACTGCTTGCCCGACGAGTTCGCAAAGGTGGCGACTGTCTTCATCCGGCGCAAGGACACGTTCGAAACGGCGGCGCTGCGGGCCATGGCCAGCATGGTGCATGAGCAGTTCGCAGTGTCCGGCTGATCGGCCGCCCGGGTCAGCCGGCGCGTGCCAGCCGGCTTTCCAGCGCCAGCAGGATAGCCGTCAGCACCGTACAGGCAACGACCGCCGGCAGCGGCAGGCCCAGCAGGACCGCGCCGCCGCTGGCCAACGCGGGAGGATGGCGCAGCATCGTTGCCTGGATGCCCAGCAGCACGATGCATCCTGGCAGCCATAGCAGTGGCTGGTGACCGCTCCCCGCTGCCGACAGCGAAGTCATCAGCGCACCGACGATGAATGCAGCCGCACCGCTGAGCAGGTGGGAAGCGGCAAAGCCCGCGATGCGCCTGGTCCCGCCCCGGGCCGGGACGCCGGCAGTCAAGGCAGTGATCACCAGCGGAAACACCGCCGCCTCCGATGCCCACACCGCGGCCAGCGGCATGCCGAGCGTGCAGACCAGCAACGCCCTGAGGAGTGGCGCCATTCAGGCGACGGCCTGCAAGAGAGGCGCCGCGGTCCGGCAATCGCCCGCACGCCAGCTCGAGAACCCCGCCACCAGTTCCGCGACGCGCTCGGCGGCGGGAACGATTCCATGGATCTTGCCTACCCCCTGCCCCGCGTACAGCGACAGTTTTTCCGCCATCTCCGGCTTGTCGATGACCCGCGCGCCGCCGCCGACGTACTTGATCGGATTCCACTTCTTCCGGTTGGGGATCACCCGATGCGGCGTGCCGAACTTCCATCCGAACGAGTAGCCGGTGCGATACTCGGTGTCATCGATGGTCGCTTCCACGATCTTCTGCTTGTAGAGGTCGTGCGCCAGGGACTCGTCGCTGGCGACAAAGGCGGTGCCCACCCACACCCCGGCGGCGCCCACTTCCAGCACGGCGCGTACATCCGCACAATCCGTGATGCCGCCGGCGGCCAGCACCGGCCGGCCCTCGGCAATCTCGACGAAGGCAGGTACCAGCGACAACACGCCGATGGTGCCGCGGTTGAGGTGGCCGCCGCCCTCGGCACCCTGTGCGACCAGGATGTCGGCGCCCCAGGCTATTGCCTGCCGGGCAAGCGCGACCGAACCCACTTGCACGATCACGGTGATACCGGCCGCTTTCGCGCGCGGGATCATCTCGGCAAAGTCGCCATAGAAAAGCGAGACCACCCGCGGCTTCTCTTCGAGGATCACGCGGAACTGGGCTTCGAAGACTTCCGGGCCGCCGAAGGACGGGACGATGTTCACGCCAAACGGCTTGTCGGTAAGCGCCCTGGTCTCGCGGATCCACTTGCGCAATGCCAGCGGCGGCAGCCGCAGCCCGCCGAGATGCCCCAGGCCACCCGCATTGGACACGGCGGCGGTCAGCGCGGGCCCTGATATGCCGGCCATGCCAGCCTGGAACACGGGATAGCGGATGCCACACAGGGCTGCCGCCGGCCCCATCGGCGCGGCGTGCATATCGTCTTGCTGGATCGGTTGCATCATCAGAGCTCCACTCGCTTGCCGAGCATGCGCTTCAGCGTGTCATTCTTCAGAACAAAATGATTCTTCATGGCGCCGAAAATATGGAGCGCCAGTCCCGCCAGGAAAGCGTACGCGCCGATCTTGTGCAGAAGCCTGGCGAAGTACTCCACCTCCGGATTGGGCGCCACGATGGCAGGCAGCGCAATGCCGCCCGGCAGCCGCACCACGTCGCCGGCCGCCGACATGGCCAGCCAGCCGTCAAGCGGCAGCAGCACGGGCGCCAGCGCCAGCGCGACCGCGACCGAGCGGCTGATCATCACCTCGATCGGATTCGGCGTGCCCACCGGCAGTGGGTGATAGGAAGTGAGCCGCGCCCACAGCCGGTAAGCCGCCACGACGAAGAGCGCCGTGCCCAGCGTGCTGTGCATCGCGACCAGCTCTGCCTTCGCGGCGCCCGCGTCCGTCTGGCCGGCCGACAGGCCGAGCCAGGCCATTACCGCCACCGCGGCCGCGATCAGCCAGTGCAGGCCGATGGTGATGGGCGAAAAGCCCAGTCCTGTGTCTCTCATCTGCATCGTTCAACTCCGGATGACTTCAAGTTCAATGCACGCCCCGGCGGTTCATCCGAGGCCTGTCCCACCGATCCGCCGCCTCAGTGGTTCACCGCCCCGGACGCGCCGATGCCGGTTTGCGCACGGACAAACTGGTCGCCGTAGGCGTCCCGTTCGCGGCGGCTGCGTGCGCTGCGATCGGTGACCGAGACCAGCCAGGTGCACAGCAGCGCCACGTTCATCGAGACGATGGCGGGATAGTCGTAGGGAAAGAGCGCTGCCTTGAATCCAAGGATCTTGACCCAGACCGCCGGCGACAGGACGACCAGCCCGACCGCACACACCAGCCCGGCGATGCCGCCGGCCAGGGCGCCGCGCGTGGTCAGCCCCTTCCAGTAGATGGAAAGCACCAGGATCGGGAAATTGACCGAAGCCGCCACACCAAAGGTCAGTGCTACCAGGAAGGCGATGTTCTGCTCCTTGAACAGGATCCCGAGCGCAACCGCGACCACGCCAATCGACACCGACGCCAGGCGGGACACGCGCATCTCGTCCGCCGGGCTCGCGGTATTCTTCCTGAGCACCCTGGCGTACAGGTCGTGGGAAATCGCCGAGGTGCCGGCCATGGTCAGGCCCGCAACAACCGCGAGGATGGTGGCAAAGGCAACTGCCGACAGGAAGCCCAGGAACAGGTCGCCACCGAGCGCCCTGGCCAGGTGCATCACCGCCATATTGCTGCCGCCGATCATGTTGCCGCCCAGCACGCCGCCCTCGAAGAACGCGGCATCCTGCCCGACTATGACGATGGCCGAAAGCCCCAGCACCGCCACAATCAGGAAAAAGAATCCGATAAACCCGGTGGCGATAAAGACTGACTTGCGGGCTTGCTGCGCATCGGGCACCGTGAAGAAGCGCATCAGGATATGCGGCAGCCCCGCCGTGCCGAACACCAGGCCCACCGACAGCGACAGCATCGACAGCGGGTCGGAGACGAGCGCGCCGGGCGCGAGGATCTTCACGCCGTCCTTGTGGCTGGCCACCGCCTGCGTCAGCAGTGTTTCAAACGAGAAGCCGAATCGCCACAGCGCAAGGATCGCCAGCAGCGTGCCCCCGGCCAGCAGCAAGACCGCCTTGATGATCTGCACCCAGGTGGTCGCGACCATGCCGCCGAAGGTGACATAGATCATCATCAACAGGCCTACGCCGATCACCGCGTAGTTGTACTCGAGCCCGAACAGCAGCTGGATCAGCTGCCCGGCTCCCACCATCTGGACGACCAGGTAGAAGCAGACGATCGTCAGCGAGCCGAAGGACATGAAGGTACGAATCCGGTCCTGGTCAAGCCGGTAGGAGGCAATATCGGCAATAGTGACCTTGCCCAGATTGCGGATCTTCTCCGCGAACAGGAACAGCAGCAGCGGCCACGCGACAAAGAAGCTGATCGCGTAGATAAAGCCGTCGTAACCCTTGGCGAAGATCATGCTGGTGACACCGAGCAGCGCCGCCGCCGACATGTAGTCACCCGCCAGTGCAAGGCCGTTCTGGAAGCCGGTAATGCCGCCGTTGCAGGTGTAGAAGTCATCCAGGGACCTGGTGCGCGCCGCGGCCCAGTAGGTAATGCCCAGTGTCGCCAGCACGAACAGCAGGAACATGACGATGGCGACCATGTTGATCGGCTGGGCCTGCACCGACTGCAGTGCCGCGGGGGCGGCGTGGGTGCTGGCGGCGCCCAGCATGGCGCACGATGCGAGGCATCGGTTGAAAGTGGCCTTCATTTCGCGGCCTCCCCGACCAGCTTGCTGGTGAGGCCGTCGAATTCATTATTGGCACGGCTTACGTAAAGGCCGGTCAGAAGCCACGCGCCCAGGATGATCAGCACGCCGACCAGCCAGCCGACGCTCACGCTGCTTAGCGCGGAAACCCGCGCGGCGAGTATATCGGGGCGCAGCGCCGCGACGAGAATGAAGAGGTAGTACGGGACCAGCGTGACGGCCGATAGCAATACCACCAGCCGCCTTCGCCGCCGGACCAGTTCCTCGAATAGCGGGTGTTCGCCGATGATGGAATAGGCGTTTTTATGGGACATGTCTCCTCCTTTTTTGATCGTGCAGGTAGCGTTGCAGATAAGGTTGGGTACGCCTAAATTAGGCGGCCGGACCTCTCATGTAAAACGATCTTTGGTGATGCCTTCCATCACTGGCGGTGAGGGATCGGATTCGCCAGGAACACGCTCCACGCACGCAAAAGATGGTTCATCGAGGACGGCCGAGGCGGGATTGCGCGGTACGCAGCGAGGCGTCGCTTCGGGAGGAGCGACGCGCCGCGCTTTGTCGCCCCCTATACTTCTCGATAGAGATGGCCGGAAAGCCCGGTTGCCTTCCGCACCGCGAGTGACCATGCGTCCCCTGCTGCAAGCCCGCCTCGTCAATGACGTTTTCGGCGACCCTGCCCTGTTCGTGGATTTCCTGGACGAACGGCGCGCGTTGCTATTCGACCTAGGCGACATCACCGGGCTGATGCCGCGCGACCTGATGCGCGTCTCGCACGTGTTCGTCACGCATACGCATATGGATCACTTTTCCGGCTTCGACCATCTGCTGCGGGTACTGCTCGGGCGCAAGCCGTGCATCGCGCTATACGGCGGGCCGGGATTCGTGGCGCAGGTCGCACACAAGCTGCATGCGTATATCTGGAACGTGGTGCATCGCTACGACATGGAGTTGGTCGTAGAGGCGTTTGAACTCGCATTGGACGGCCGCATGCGTAGCGCGCGGTTTTCCAGCCGGGATCGCTTTGCCGGCGTGAGCGGGGCAACGACTGAACAGATCGACGATATCGTTCACGACGAGACGACGTTCCGGGTGCGCGCCTGCTTTGTCGACCATGGCATTCCATGCCTGTCTTACCTGGTCGAGGAAAAGGTGCGGCTCGGCATCAACAAGGAGCGCCTGGAAGCATCGGGCATGACCAAAGGCGCCTGGCTCCGTGAGCTAAAGCATGCGGTCCTGACCGATGCCCCCCAGGACACGCCGATTCTCGTGCAATGGCGCGACAGAAGCGGCGACCGTGCGGCAACGCAAACGGTCGGCAAATTAAGCCGTTTGATTCTCGACGCCGAGCCCGGCCAGCGCTTCGGCTACGCGACCGATCTTCGTGATACCAGCGACAACGAGCAAGCGCTGTCGAACCTGATGCAAGGCGCCGACCAGCTCTTCATCGAGAGCGTGTTCCTGGATGCCGATCGCGCGCACGCCCTGCGCAAGAACCACCTGACCGCTGCCCAGGCTGGCCGGATCGCGCGCGGCATCGGCGCCCGCGCGGTGACGCCTTTCCATTTCTCGCCGCGCTACCGTGGTCGCGCGGCGGAACTGGCCGGCGAAGTACAGGCGGCCTGGAAGCACTTTTGACCCCGGCCTCAATTGACGGCCTTGGAAGAGCTGGCGCCGGCCATCATAGTCGAGAACGATCTGGTTCATCGCGCCCAGCAGTGCCTGATCGCCACCACCTCACCACGGCGGAAGCCGCCATGGCCTATCGTGAACGTATCCTTGGCGCATTGCCCCGGGCTCCGCATTCACGCCGCTGATGACCTGCTACCTGTGCGACACCACCGATCCGGCGGACATCCGCGCCGGCTATGACGCCGGTGCCTTTGCCGCCGCAAAACTGTATCCCGCCGGCGCAACCACCCATTCCGAATATGGCGTGACGTCGACTTGCCGGACGGCCTGCACATTCGCCAGTTCCTCGCGGGCGAGACGCTGCCACGGACGCTCGCCTAGCGGACGACCATTTATCGGATCGCATCATGACCAATACCTATCGCACCGAAACCGATCTGCTTGGCGAACGCCAGGTGCCGGCCGACGCCTACTACGGCGTCCACACCCTGCGGGCCTGGGAGAACTTCCAGATCAGCGGCACCCCCATCTCCTCATGGCCGGAGCTGATCATTGCGCTGGCCTCCGTCAAGCAGGCCGCCGCCGAGGCCAATGCCGAACTCGGCCTGCTGCCGGCCAACCTGCGCGACGCCATCCTGGCCGCCTGCCATGACGTGCGCGAAGGCATGCTGCACGACCAGTTCATCGTCGACACGATCCAGGGCGGCGCCGGCACGTCGACGAACATGAATGCCAATGAGGTCATCTGCAACCGCGCGCTCGAGCACATGGGCCACCGCAGGGGCGAATACCAGTTCCTGCACCCGAACGAGCACGTGAACATGGCGCAGAGTACCAACGACGTCTACCCCACAGCGCTGCGCATTGCCACGTACTTCGCCATCGAGCGCCTTCTCGAAGCGATGGAAGTCCTTCGCGCCGCGTTCGACCGCAAGTCGAGTGAATTCTCCGGCCTGCTCAAGCTCGGCCGCACTCAGTTGCAGGATGCGGTGCCGATGACGCTCGGCCAGGAGTTCTCCACGTATGCGGTCATGCTCGAAGAGGACATGGCGCGCCTGCGCGAAACCGCCCTGCTGATCCGGGAAATCAACCTCGGCGCGACCGCGATCGGCACCGGCATCACTGCGCATCCCGACTACGCGCCGAGGGCCCTGTCCGCATTGCGGCGGATCACCGGCATCGACCTGTGCCTCGCACCCAACCTGGTGGAAGCCACGCAGGATTGCGGCGCCTTCGTGCAGATCTCCGGCGTGCTCAAGCGCATCGCCGTGAAGCTGTCCAAGACCTGCAACGACTTGCGGCTGCTGTCGAGCGGGCCGCGCGCCGGCTTCGGCGAGATCAACCTGCCGCCGATGCAGGCGGGGTCGTCGATCATGCCGGGCAAGGTCAACCCGGTCATCCCGGAAGTCGTGAACCAGATCGCCTTCGAGGTATTTGGCAACGACACCACCATCACCTTCGCCGCCGAGGCCGGCCAGTTGCAGCTCAATGCCTTCGAGCCGGTGATCGCCGCGAGCCTGTTGCGCAGTTTCCGCCACTTGACCAATGGCTGCCTGACGCTGGCGCGGAAATGCGTCGATGGCATTACCGCGAACCCTGAGCGCCTGCGCGAGACCATCGAGCGCTCGATCGCACTGGTTACGGCGCTCAATCCGGTGATCGGCTACAAGAACGCGACCTCGGTCGCAGCCGAGGCCCATGCCAAGGGCACCACCATCCGCGAAGTGGTGCTGGCACGGGGCCTGATGACCGCCGAGGCGCTCGACGAAGCGTTGCGCCCCGAAACGCTGATCCGGCCGCGGGCCGACAAGCTGGCGGGCAAGCCATGAACGAGGGAATCCACACGCGCCATCGCAACGCAGTCGCGCTCGGGGGATCGGTCGGGCGGGCGCTGCTCGAGGCCGGCGCGGTCGTGCAGGACATCCTGGTCCTGTTCGACTACGGCACGTTCCCAACGCAGGCGGCCCGGTCCCGACGGAGCACCGCGTTCGATCATGGTGCTCTTGTGCAGGACCAGCTGAAAGTCCCCGGTGAGCGAGCATTCGATGGCGGTTCCGCATAGCTCCGAGTCACCCTGGGAGGCATGGGGATCGCCAATCGACAGCAACGCGCCCGGCACGGCAACCCTGAGGTAGACGGTGGCGCCTCGCGTGACACGCCAGTTGTCCAGGTTCCCGGCGAAGCTCGACGGCGGGATGGAATCGATCAGCCCGTCTTGCGCCGGCGCCACGGCAATGACGCCGAAGTGCGGCCGGACCGGTATGGCGACATCGCGCAGCACGTCATAGTTCTTCGTGATGGTGGCATGGTCGACCGGCACGCCGGGATAGTCGATGGTCGGATGCAGCACGCCGAAGGGATCGCGCTGTGGCGTCCAGCGGAAGCTGTAGACGGCGCGCGCGCAACCGTCGGCCCGTTCGCAATCGATCTCGAACACGGTCACCACTTCGCGCTCGCGCGGTTCCGTCAGCATGTCGCGGGAAGCCCGGGTACGTGCCGCAGTTCGTTCAGTGCCGCACGGTGAATCCATACTAGGGATGGCAAGTGCGGGACTACTAGGACGGTACGCCCCAAACACTTGTGCTGATGCGTACTAGGGTAAACCTGCGCGATGGCAACGCCGGGCATGGAACTGATTGACCAGCCGGCGGGTGCCCTGCGTCAGGCGATCCGGGACCAGCGGGCATGTTGGAAGTCTGTGGCCATGGCTTCCGGCTTCACGGCGGCCAAATCGTTGTCTCGCTTCATTGCGCCGACAAGCCTCCATCCACCCCGATGCTCTGGCCATGGATATAGCGCCCGGCCGGCGCCGCCAGCAGCACCGCCAGCCCCGCCACGTCCTCCGCCTCGCCGATGCGCCGCATCGGCACGCCCGCGGCCAGCCGCGCTTCGCGTTCGGGGTCGCCCCACAGGGCGTCGCGCGAGAACTCCGTGCGCACCGGGCCCGGGTTGATCGCATTGACGTTGATGCCGGACGGGCCAAGCTCCAGCGCAAGGCTGCGCATGGCCTGGTCGATCGCCGCCTTGGTCACGCTGTACAGGCCAAGGAACGCCGAGCCGCGCTTGGCCGCGATGCTCGACATGAAGGTAATCGAGCCGTCGCGGCGCTCGGCCATCTGCGGCGCCAGCGCATTCACCAGCATCAGGTTGCCGCGCACGTTGCCGGCCATGGCCGCATCGAATACCTCGGGGCCTTGCGCCAGCATGGAACCCGGCGTCGCGCCGGCGGCCGCATTGAGGACGAGCGCATCGACCCGGCCGTAGGCGGCCAGCGCCTGCTCCGCGAAGGCGCGCACGCTGTCGACGTCGCCAATGTCACAGGCGATGCCGGTGGCACGGATGCCTTCCGCTTCCAGCTGGACGGCGACGGTGCGCGCCGCTTCGCCGTCGCGTCCCGACACCACTACCGCGGCGCCGGCGCTGCCCAGCGCCCGTGCCATGGCGAGGCCCATGCCGCGGGTGGATCCGGTGACGACGGCAACGCGGCCGCTCAAATCGAAAAGGTTCTGCATGACGGGTGACTCCTGAAGGTGATGGCTGGATTGCCTTGCGCTTATAGATGATGACTGACATCTATTGAATAAAGTATGGTCATCATCTAAACTGCGGTCAAGGCGGAAATCCGAGGAGCTCTTCACATGCCACGCGCATCACGCGAACAGGCCGACAAGAACCGCGAAGCAATCGAACAGGCGTCGTCGCGACTGTTCCGCGAGCGCGGACTGAACGGCGTCAGCGTCGCCGAGCTGATGGCCGGTGCCGGCCTGACCCACGGCGGCTTTTATGGTCACTTTGCGTCCAAGGACGCGCTCGCCGCACAGGCCTGCAAGCGCGCCTTTGAGGAATCCACCGGACGCTGGGAGCGCCGCCTGGCGCGCGCCGGCGGAGACCGGCATGCCATGCTGGCCAACCTGGTCGAGCCTTACCTGACGCCTGCGCACTGCGCCAACCCCGGAGCCGGCTGCGCGGCCGCGGCGCTGGCGGGGGACGTGGCGCGCGAGCCCGCCGACAAGCCGGTGCGGCAGGCTTTCCTGGAGGGCTTCAAGGTACTGGTCGATGACATGGCCACGACCGTGGCCAGCGATGAACCGCAGGTGCGGGAGGAAGAGGCGTTGGTCCGCATGGCCATGCTGGTCGGTGCGCTGACGCTGGCGCGCGCAACCGAGGGCGATCCGATCTCCGACGCCATGCTCGACGCCGTCCGCAACCGCTTGCTGGGCAGTTCCGCGTAGTCCGGCCGTTTTTCAACCACTTGCCGGGCCTGCTCCCTGCCACCTCCAGGCCGGCGGGTGGGGCCCCTTTTGCCTGTCGTTACCCAACCGAGGCCAGAGAAATCCAATGTTTGCGCAAGCCTTATCCAGCCGGCTCGACCGGCGCGGCATCCACTACGCGTGGCTGGTCGCCGCCCTGACCTTCCTGGTGATGCTCACCACCTCGGCCGCGCTCGGCCTGCCCGGCGCGTTCCTGTCGCCGCTGGCACGCGAGATGGGCTGGAACACCGATGAGATCTCGTCGATCCTGGCCTTCCGCTTTGCGCTGTTCGGGCTGATGGCGCCGTTCTCGGCCATCCTGATGGAGCGCTTCGGCATGCGCAACGTGGTGTGCGCTGCGCTGGCACTGATCGCCGGCGGCATGGCGCTGGCAACGGTGTCGACCGAGTTGTGGCAGCTCTTCGTTGCGTGGGGGCTGATGCTGGGCGTTGGCTCCGGGCTGACCGCGCTGGTGCTGGCGGCCGTGGTCGCCAACCGCTGGTTCAGCGCGCGGCGCGGGCTGGTCATCGGCATCCTGACCGCCAGTTCGGCCACCGGCCAGCTCGCGTTCCTGCCGGTGGCGGCCTGGCTGATCGAACACATGGGCTGGCGCGTCGCGGTGCTGCCCGTGCTGGCCGCGTGCGCGTTGCTGGCAGTGCTGGTGCTGGGCATGATGCGCAACCGCCCCGCCGACGTGGGCCTGGCGGCGTTTGGCGAAGTCCCGGTCGCGACGCCGGTGCAGCCGCCGGCGCCCCCGGCACCACTGACGCTGCGCGGTCCCTTCGTGGTGTTGCGCGACGCCGCGCGCACGCAGGCCTTCTGGGTCCTGGCCGGCACCTTCTTTATCTGCGGCCTGAGCACCAACGGCCTGATCCAGACGCATTTCATCGCGCTGTGCGGCGACTTCGGCATGGGCCCGGTGCCGGCCGCATCCGCGCTGGCGATGATGGGCGCCTTCGACTTCGTGGGCACGATTTTGTCGGGCTGGCTGTCGGACCGCTATGACAGCCGCAAGCTGCTGTTCTGGTACTACGGGCTGCGCGGCCTGTCGCTGTTCTGGCTGCCGCATTCGACCTTCACGCTCTATGGCCTGTCGATCTTTGCCATGTTCTACGGGCTGGACTGGATCGCCACCGTGCCGCCGACGGTCAAGCTGGCTGCAACCACCTTCGGGCGCGAGCGCGCGCCGATGGTGTTCGGCTGGATCTTCGCGGCCCACCAGATCGGCGCGGCCGTGGCGGCGTTCGGCGCGGGGATGACCCGCACGCTGCTGCTGACGTATACGCCGGCGTTGTATGCAGCCGGCGCGGCCTGCCTGGTGGCGGCGCTGCTCGCGTTGATGGTCAGCCGCAAGCGCGCGGCCGGAGTGGCGGAGCCGGCACGCGCATGAGCCCGGGCGGAAAGCGGCGCAACAAATGATTCAAGGCGGGCCGGGATCGCCGGATTTCGGTCCATCCTGACAAAAGCCCGCCCGCATCCGCGCGCCGGCGGACTCAGAACTTGGGAATGCGCAGCGTCTTGCTGACCATCAGCGTGCCCGACAGCGCGAACAGCAGCGCCAGCGGATGCAGCACGGCAGGCCCCAGCAGCCAGGCGCCGCCGGGCAGGTCGCCGCCCAGCTGTCCTTGCCAGCCACACCATGCCAGCACGGCGGTGAGCAGCACGCTGGTCGGGATCGGCGTGCCTTCGAAATACGCCACCTTGCCACTGTCGCTGCCGGCGGCCAGCGTTTCGGCGGTGACATTGAAGCGCGCCAGCCGGCTCACGCCGCAGCAGACGAAGTAGATCAGGATGGCCAGGTCCCAGCCGCCGCGCATGCCGGCGGCAAACGCCAGCGTGGCCGGGCCGACGCCGAACGAGATCACGTCGGCCAGCGAATCGAGTTCGCGCCCCAGCGCCGAATGGGCATGGCGCCAGCGCGCGATGCGGCCGTCGAGCACGTCGAAGATGAAGGCCAGCGGCGCCAGCGCCGCGGCCGTATAGAAGTGCGACAGCCGCTGGTCCGCAACGAAGAACATGGCGAAGAACACCGACGCCATGCCGCAGGCGGCATTGCCGAGCGTGAACACATCGGCAAGCTGCAGCTCGCGCAGCATCGAGAAATGGCGGGGACGCTCGGGCCGGGTGTTCATCGGTCGCGCTTACAGGGCCTTGGATACGTGGTGCACATTCGGCGGCGCGGCGAAGGTATCGCCGACCAATGCACGCCACTGCTGGAATTCGGGCGATTCGCGGAAGTGGACCATGTGGTCTTCCACGGTCTCCCAGTCGACCACCAGCGTGTACTGCTCGGGCTGCTCGATGGAGCGGAACAGCTGCACGCCGTGGCAGCCGCGCGAGCGCAGGAACAGCGGCTTGGCCTGGCTGACGCCCTGTTCGAACTGCTGCTCCATGCCGGGCTTGATGGTGAGTTGGGCGATTTCCTTGATCATGGCGGTTCCGGGTACTTTGGGTTGGAGGCCGGCGCGCGCCGGCGGGTTCCTGCTACCTTAGCACGATCGCGGCGCCGCATGCCCCGGAAAGCATTCCGTTACACAGCTCGGCTAGCATCGTGGACCTTGCCACTTCGTTGCCAGAACTGCCATGCCGACACGCTTGCGACCGCTGACCGGAAACCTTAGCGTCCCTGCCTTAGCCGTTCTTCTTTGCCTGCCCGGTGCCGCGCCGGCATTTGGCGCCATGCAGCCATGCGGCGCGCCGGCGACAGCCATTGCCCAGGTCCAGGATGGCAGCGCCTTGTCCGGACGCACGGTGGAACTCGAAGCCGTGGTGACCGCGGATTTCAGCGGCGAGCGCGGCCTGCGCGGCTTCTTCGTGCAGCAGGCTGACGCCCGGCGCCAGCGGCGGCCGGGCATTTCCGAAGGGTTGTTCGTCTATGCGCCGCGGGCAACGGCGCGCGCGGGCGACCTGGTGCGCCTGTCCGGAAGGGTCGAGGAAAAATTCGGACAAACGCAGCTCACCTTGTCCGATGCGCCGACCGTCTGCGCCAGCGGCATCCCGGTCACGCCGGCAACGCTGACGCTGCCAGCCAGCGATGCCGACCTGCGTGCCCGTGCGGGCATGCTGGTCACGCTGCCGCAGACGCTGACGGTCAGCGATACCCATGAACTGGCGCGCTACGGCACGCTGGCGCTGAGCCTCGGGCGCCCGTTCGCGCCGACGCAGGCCGCCTTGCCGGGCGCGGCGGCAGCGCAAGGCGCGGCAGCCAATTCGCGCAACCGGCTGCTGCTCGACGATGGCTCTACGCGCCAGTATCCGGAAGTGGTGCCCTACCCGCCGCCGCAGCTTGCGGCCACCCATCCGCTGCGTGCCGGCGATACCGTCAGCGGCGTGGCCGGCGTGCTTGAGATGCGCCACGGGCAGTGGCGCCTGCAGCCGGTGCGCGGCGCGCGGGCTCCGGCGTTCCAGGCCACCAACCCGCGCCCGGGCGTGCCGGCGCGCCATCCCGCCGCAACGTTGCGGGTGGCGGCATTCAATCTGCAAAACTACTTCAATGGCGGCAGTGGCGGTCTCGCTTCGGCCGACAACCGCGGCGCGCGGAGCGCCGCGGCGCTGGCCCGGCAGGAAGCCAAGCTGGCCGCCGCGCTGCACGCGCTGGATGCCGACGTGATCGGCCTGATGGAGCTGCAGAACAACGGCTTTGGCCCGGACGGCGCCGCGGGGCAACTGGCGGTGCGGCTCGGGCCCGACTGGCGCGTCGTCGATCCCGGCACGCCCGCGCTCGGCGGCGACGTGATCGCGGTGGGCCTGCTCTACAACGCCCGCGCCGCGGAGATCGTCGGCCGTGCCGCCACCACGTGGCTGGGCGCGCGCAGCCGGCAGCCACTCGCCGCCAGCTTCCGGGCAAAGGCCGGCGGCGCGCCCGTGACGGTCGTGGTCAACCACCTCAAGTCAAAGAACTGCATGGAAGCCGGTGGCGCGCAAGCCGACCAGGGGGATGGCCAGGGATGCTGGAATCCCTCGCGCATGCAAGCGGCCGGCGCCCTCGCCGACTGGCTTGCCACGGTGCCGGCCGGCGCGCCCGGCGCGGGCGTGCTGGTGATCGGCGACCTGAACAGCTAAGCGATGGAAGATCCGGTGCGCCTGCTGGCACGGCGCGGCTATGCGGACATGGTGGCGAAGCTGGCGGGACCGCACGCCTACAGCTACGTCTATAACGGGCAGGCCGGCTACCTCGACCATGTGCTGGCCGATGCCGCGGCCGCAAGGCATGTCGTCGCCGTGCAGGCATGGCATATCAATGCCGACGAGCCGGCGGCGTTCTCGTATGCGCCGGCCCCGGGCGCGCCTTCGGTGCCCGCCTACTACGCCCCCGATGCATACCGGTCGTCCGACCACGACCCCTTGCTGATCGACCTCGCCCTCACCACCGCATCGCCCTAGCCGGCCGACACGCGCCGCATCAGCAATCCCCGCGCAAGGTATAGCACCACCAGCAGGTTGGCGGCCGCCAGCCCGCCATGCAGCCAGCTCGGATGGACAAAGGCCTCGTACAGCTCCAGCGGGATATAGCTGCCGCCGGACCAGACGCCGATCCAGCTGCCCCACGCGAGCCCACGCCAAAGCCCGTAAGCCTCGGCGAAGCGCATCAGCGCATAGACCGCCGCCGAGCCGCCGATCGCCCACAGCCGCGCGTTGTCGGGATGCGCGAGCAGCGACAGGAAGATGGTGGGATAGCGGCTGGCGGGGTTGACGTGCAGGCGCTGGATGATGGCTTCGGCCAGCGCCTGCGCATCGCGGTGCAGCAGCGCCGCCAGCCCCAGGCCGGCGACGATCACCAGCAGGCCCTTGGCCGCCTCGAACATTGCGATGCCCTTCAGGCCCAGTGCGCCCTCGCCCTGCTTTGCCATGCGTGTTCCCCGTCCGGATTGCAGTGACTGCAAAGCCGGTATTGTGCAACAGGGGAAACGGCGCGCGGCAGGGCTGCGCCTTCAGCGGCCGTAGTCGCGCTCGCGCATCGGCCCGTCGGCATCGATGCCGCCGCTGGCGGCAAGCGGGCCATCGACGGTCAGCGGTCCGGCAACGGTCAGGTCGCCATTGACCACCATGTCTCCGTGCACGGTCAACGGTCCCTTGAACACCTTCAGGTAGCCGCCGCGATACGGCACCGCGCGGGCGCTGACCGGGCCGGTGAAATACGCCGCGGTAAGCGGGCCGCTGGCGAAGACGTGGCCGGCGACGGTAAGCGTGCCATGGACCCGCACCGGTCCCTGCACTTGCGCCGATCCGCCGATCGTGATCGAGCCCGACTCATGCGGCTGCGCACGCAACGGCCCCGCGCCGAGCTGCAACGCCAGCGCCAGCGTGGCGCCCAATGCCAGCCGCCACGCCCATGTCGCGGTATCGAGGCCAAGGGTATGGGGCATCATGATGATGAAAAACCTCCTGCAGCGGCGTTGGCCGCTGTTTCCAACTTAGTGCCGATCGCAATGCCGTGCAAGGCTATGGCACCTGCTGTGCTTCCAGCCTCGCCTTCAGGCGCCTGACCGCCTCGGCGGACTCTGACTGCAGTCTCGAGCGCAGCATCAGGCGATTGATCAGCGCAAAGAGCAGCGTGGGCGACTGGTAGCTGAATTCCCGTTCGAAACGCGTGCTTTCCGCCGACGGCGTCAGCGACGGCGTCATGGCCGGCGTGAGCTTGTAGGTGATGGTGCCGGCCCGCCGTCCGCCCGGCACCTCGCCAGCGATCGCCCAGAGGCGTGGCCGCTGGCTGATGGTGACGGTCCAGATGACCACGGCGCTGCGCTCGCCTGCGACAAAGCTTTCGGCCACGCGCTCGCCGAGGCCCAGCGGATGGTCAGTCGCGCCGGCTACCGCGCCAGAGGCGGGATACCAGGCCGGCCAGTGCCGCGGCGTGGAAATATAGTCGAACACCTCGGTCGGGGTGCGCGCGATCACCACTTCGTCATGGATGCTGGTGCGGTCGGCCCACGGCAATGGCACCAGCAGCAGCGCCACCGTGAGCGCGGCAAAGATCAATCCCCAGACCGGTTTCCTGAAGCGAAGCATGGCGGCGGAACCAGGCGCACGCGGGTCTGTCCCCGGGCGCCCCGGACGCGTGGCGCGATGCTTCCAGTGTAGTGATTCCGGGGCGTCGCGCCAGCACCGCCGCGGTCACGGCACGGCGTTGCAGTGCGTCATTGCGCCGGCGCCGGCTGCGCGGCCGCCACCGTCTCCGGCACCGGCCCCCAGCCGCCGCCCAGCCGGCGGACCAGCGACACCGTTGCGGCAGCGCGCAAACCGGCCACCGCATTGGCTTCGCGCTGCGACTGCAGCACGGTGCGGTCGGCATCGATCACGGCCAGGTAGTCGACCGCGCCGGCATCGTAGCGGCTGCGCGAGATCCGCGCCGCGCGGCGCGCACCGCCTTGCGCGCTGTCCAGCGCGCCCGCCTGCTGGCTGAGCCAGCGCACGTCGGCCAGGCTGTCCTCGACTTCGCGGAAGGCCACCAGCACGGTCTGCCGGTACGCGGCCACGCTTTCCTCGTGCGCGGCGCGCGCGCCGGCCAGGTTGGAACTGTTGCGGCCGCCGTCGAACACCGTCTGCGCGATGGTCGAGCCGATCAGCGGGCCCAGCATCCACGTGCGCGACGACCACTTGAACAGGTTGGACAGGTCCGCCGATTCAAAGCCAAACAGTCCGGTCAGCGTGATGCGCGGGAAGAAGGCCGCCTTGGCCACGCCGATGCGGGCATTGGCAGCGGCCATCTGCCGCTCCGCTGCGGCGATGTCGGGACGCCGCTCCAGCAACTCGGACGGCAGCCCGGCCGGGATCGCGATCGGCGCGGCATCGAACGGCCGCGCCGGCAGCGAGAACGCCGCGGGCGGCACGCCGGTCAGCACCGCCAGCGCATGCTCCTGGTTGGCGCGGCGGCGCTCGATGCCGGCCAGGTCGGCGCGCGCGGTACCAAGCTCGGCCTCGGCGCGGGCCGGGTCGAGATCGGTGGTCTCGCCTGCTTCGTAGCGCTTTTTCAGCAGCTTCAGCGCGTCTTCGCGCAGCCGGATGGTCGCGTTCAGCAGGTCGCGTTCGCTGTCGAGGGTGCGCAGCGCGAAATACGCCTGCGCCACGTCGGCCTGCAGCGCGAGCTGCACCGAGCGGTACAGGTCCTCCGCTGCCTCGCCGTCGGCGCGGGCGGCATTGACGCTGGACGCGACCCGGCCGAACAGATCGAGCTCATAGCTGGCGAAGGCGCGTGCCTTCAGCACGGTCTGCGGCGAGACCCGCGTGCCGTCGGGCAGGCCTTGCGACGCGGCCGACGGCTGCGAGCGGGTCGGATCCAGCCCCACGCTGAGCTGCGGGTAAAGATCCGCCTCGGTCGCGCCGGTGAAGGCGCGCGCCTGCTTCAGCCGCGCCGCGGCGATGGCGAGATCCTGGTTGGATTCGCCCGCGGCGGCGATCAGGCGGTCCAGCTCGGCGTCGCCGAAGATCTTCCACCATTCGCCGCGATGCTGGCCTTCGGCCGGCGTCGCGGTCTTCCATTGCGCGCCTTCGGCCTGCGCGGCCTCGGCTTCCTTGTAGGCCGGCACCGTGGCGGTCTCCGGCACCTTGTAGGTCGGCGCCAGCGAGCAGCCGGCCAGGATCAGCGCGGCGGCCAGCGTGGCGATTCGGGGCAACTGCCTTGTGATGTGGGCAATCATTTTGGGATTTCCTTGACTGTTCTGTGCTCTGGCGGGTTCAACGCCACCGAGGTAGCTCCCCTCTCCCGCTCGCGGGAGAGGGGAGCAAACACGCGCTATTCAGCGGACGCCATCGCCTGGTGTTCCACCGACGCCGACGCCTTGCGCCGCTGCCCCCGCGTCGCCAGCAAGCGCAACGCCACATAGAACACCGGCGTCAGGAACAGCCCGAAGAAAGTCACGCCGAGCATACCCGCGAACACCGCCACACCCATGGCCTGTCGCATCTCCGCGCCGGCACCGCTGGACACCACCAGCGGCACCACGCCCATGATGAAAGCGAACGACGTCATCAGGATCGGACGCAGCCGCAGTCGGCTGGCCTCGATCGCAGCCTCGACCACGGTGCGGCCGTGATGCTCCAGCTCGCGCGCGAACTCCACGATCAGGATCGCGTTCTTCGCGGACAACCCGACCAGCACGATGAAGCCGATCTGCGTGAAGATGTTGTTGTCGCCCTGCGTCAGCCATACTCCCGTCATGGCGGCCAGCAGGCTCGTCGGCACGATCAGGATCACGGCCAGCGGCAGCGTCAGGCTTTCATACTGGGCGGCCAGCACCAGGAACACCAGCAGCACGCACAACGGGAAGATCCACACCCCCGCATTGCCGGCCAGGATGTCCTGGTAAGTCAGCTCGGTCCATTCGAAGCCGATCCCCTTCGGCAGGGTTTCAGCGGCGATGCGCTCGGCGGCAGCCTGCGCCTGGCCCGACGAGAAGCCCGGCGCCGGGCCGCCATTCAGGTCGGCTGCCGTGAAGCCGTTGTAGCGGATCACGCTATCCGGGCCAAAGCCCTGCCTGACCTGCACCAGCGACGACAGGGGCACCATCTCGCCGCTGGCGCTGCGCGCCTTCAGCTGCAGGATGTCCTCGGCATGCTGGCGGTACTGCGCATCCGCCTGCACCTTGACCTGGTAGGTCCGGCCGAACTTGTTGAAGTCGTTGACGTAGGCCGAACCCAGGTAGGTCTGCAGCGTATCGAACACATCGGTCACCGGCACGCCGAGCTGCTTGGCCTTGACGCGGTCCAGCTTGACGTCAAGCTGCGGCACGTTCACCTGGTAGTTGCTGAAGATGCCGGCGAGCTCGGGCGTGGCGCGCGCCTTCGCCATGAAGGCGTTGGTCGCATTGAACAATTCGTCGTAGCCGAGCGCGGCGCGGTCCTCGATCATCAGCTTGAAACCGCCGATCGTGCCCAGCCCCTGCACCGGCGGCGGCGGGAACACGGCAATGAACGCGTCCTGGATCGCGGCATACTCCTTGTTCAGGTCCGCGGCAATGGCCTTGCCCGACAGTTCCTTGCCCTTGCGCTTCTCGAACGGGTCCAGCGTGACAAAGACGATGCCGGCGCTCGGGCTGTTGGTGAAGCCGTTGATCGACAGGCCCGGGTAGGCCACCGCCGATTCCACGCCCGGATGCCTGAGCGCGATCTCCGACATGCGGCGCGTCACGTCCTCGGTGCGGTCCAGCGTGGCGCCGTCCGGCAACTTGGCGAAGCTGACCAGGTACTGCTTGTCCTGCGCCGGCACGAAGCCCTTGGGCACCAGCTGGAACACGCCCCAGGCGGCCACCAGCATCACGGCGTAAATGCCGAATACCGAACCCTTGCGGCGGATCGCACCCTTCACGCCACGGCCGTAGCTTTCCGAGCTGCGGCCGAAAAAGCGGTTGAAGCGGGTGAAGAACTTGCCGAAGACCTTGTCCATGCCACGCGTCAGCCAGTCCTTGGGCGCATCATGGCTCTTGAGCAACAGGGCCGATAGCGCGGGGGAAAGCGTCAGCGAGTTGAAGGCCGAAATGATGGTCGAGATCGAGATCGTCAGCGCGAACTGCTTGTAGAACTGCCCGGTCAGGCCGGTCATGAAGGCCAGCGGCACGAACACGGCGATCAGTGTCAGCGCGATGGCGATGATGGGGCCGCTGACCTCGCGCATGGCCTTGTAGGTGGCCTCCT
>Ga0102589_1000332_pt1 | contig 111933 bp, 85 predicted proteins | sample AraplaMF_Col_mLB_FD_76858 | JGI IMG/M metagenome (GOLD analysis project Ga0102589, IMG submission 76858) | Arabidopsis root microbial communities from the University of North Carolina, USA - plate scrape MF_Col_mLB | ecosystem: Host-associated > Plants > Roots > Endosphere | place: USA...
AGCCGATCAAGCTGGTCGATGGCGGCGCGCAGAAGCGCGCCTTCGCCGATATCTCGGACGGCATCAGCGCGCTGATGCGCATCATCGAGAACCCCGGCGGCATCGCCAGCGGCAAGATCTTCAATATCGGCAATCCGGCCAATATCCACTCGGTGCGCGAGCTGGCCGAGATGATGCTGAAGATGGCCGCGGACTACCCCGAGTACGCCGAGGAGGCGCGCAAGACGCAGATCGTCGAGACCTCGTCGGACGACTTCTACGGCAAGGGCTACCAGGACGTGCAGCATCGCGTGCCGAAGATCGGCAATACCATCGAAGAGCTGGGCTGGAAGCCCGAGGTCACGATGGAGCAGTCGCTGCGCCGCATTTTCGAGGCGTATCGCGGCAAGGTGGTCGAAGCCCGCACGCTGGTCGACTCGGCCAACTGAGCGCGCATCGCAAATGGCACGCATTGCCCTGAAGGTCGACGTCGACACGCTGCGCGGCACGCGCGAAGGCGTGCCGAAGCTACTGTCGATGCTGGACGCCGCACAGGCGCAGGCCACGTTCCTGTTCAGCCTCGGGCCAGACCATACCGGCTGGGCGCTGCGGCGCGTATTCCGGCCTGGCTTCATGAAGAAGGTGTCGCGCACCTCGGTGGTATCCAACTACGGCTTGCGCACGCTGATGTACGGCGTACTGCTGCCGGGGCCGGACATCGGGCGCAAGGCCGCGGCGGAAATGCGCGCGGCCCGCGCCGCAGGCCACGAGTGCGGCATCCACACCTGGGACCACGTCTACTGGCAGGACAACGTGCGCGAGCGCGATGCGGCCTGGACCCGCCGCCAGATGCAGCAGGCGTTTGCGCGCTACACCGAGATCTTCGGCGAAGCGCCGCCGACGCATGGTGCGGCAGGCTGGCAGATGAACGAAGATGCGTTCCGCCAGATCGACGACTGGGGCATGGCCTATGCATCGGACGGGCGCGGCACGGCGCCTTATATCCCCACCATCGACGGCGTGCCATGCCGGCACGTGCAGATGCCGACCACGCTGCCGACGCTGGACGAACTGATCGGCACCGACGGGCTGACCGAAGACAACGTCCATACCGCGCTGCTGCAGCTGACCGCAGGCCCGGGCGACCATGTCTTTACGCTGCATACCGAGCTGGAAGGCGGCAAGCTGGCGCCGGTGTTCGAGCGGCTGCTGGCGGGATGGCGAGCGCAGGGGCACGAACTGGTGTCGATGGCGGCGTGGTATCGCGGGCTGGATCGAAGCGGGTTGCCGGAGCTGCCGGTGACCTGGGGGGAGATTCCGGGGCGGAGTGGGGAATTGATCGTGCAGCCCGGAGTGGTATCGCGCTGAATCCCAGCCAACACCGTTTGAACCAGGCACCCCTCTCCCGCAAGCGGGAGAGGGGTGCAAACCCGTGGCGACATCTAGTCCCGGCGGCTGGCTGCCCCCACCCGCAGCCCATTGAACACCACCAGCAGGCTCGCCCCCATATCGGCGAACACCGCCATCCACATCGTTCCCATCCCCATCACCGTCAGCGCCAGGAATACCGCCTTGATGCCTAGCGCCAGCGTGATGTTCTGCGCCAGGATGCGCGAGGTGCGGCGCGACAGGCGGACGAACTCCGGGATCTTGCGCAGGTCGTCGTCCATCAGCGCCACGTCGGCTGTCTCGATGGCGGTGTCGGTGCCGGCCGCGCCCATGGCGAAGCCGATATCGGCGCGCGCCAGCGCCGGCGCATCGTTGATGCCATCACCAACCATGCCGATGCGGCCGCCGCGCGCGTGCGCGGCGTCGGTGAGTGCGGCGATGCCGTCGGCCTTGTCTTGCGGCAACTGGTTGCCGCGCGCCTCGTCGATGCCGACCTCGGCCGCGATGGCCTGCGCAGTATGCGGGTTGTCGCCCGACAGCATCAGCGTCTTCACGCCCAGCGCATGCAATTCGGCAAGCGCCTGCCGGCTGGTCTGGCGCACCGTGTCGGCCACCGCAAAGAGCGCCAGCGCGGTGGCGGCGCCGTTGTCTTCGACGCGCGCCAGCAGCACCACGGTCTTGCCTTCGCGCTCGATCGCTTCCAGGCGCGCCTCCAGCGCCGGCGAGCATGCGCCCAGGTCATGCACCAGCCGGTGGTTGCCCAGTTGGTATTCAACGCCCTGCACCTTGCCGCGCGTGCCGCGTCCGGCGAGCGCCTCGAAATCATCCACCGGCAGCGTGGCGATGCCCTCGTCCGCCGCCGCGGCGGCCACCGCGCGCGACACGGGGTGGTCCGAGCGCGCCGCCAGGCTGGCGGCAATGGCGCGCGCCTGCGGCGGCGCGTCGGCCAGCAGCGCATGGCCGGTCTGCACCGGCTTGCCGTGCGTGATCGTGCCGGTCTTGTCCAGCGCCACCCAGGCCAGGTGCCGGCCCTGCTCCAGGTAGACCCCGCCCTTGACCAGGATGCCCCGGCGCGCGGCCGCGGCCAGGCCGCTGACGATGGTCACCGGCGTGGAGATCACCAGCGCGCACGGGCACGCGATCACCAGCAGCACCAGCGCCTTGTAGATCCAGTCGGCCCAGCCGCCGCCGGCCAGCAGCGGCGGCACCACCGCCACCGCCACGGCAATCGCGAACACGGTCGGCGTATAGATGCGCGAGAACTGGTCGACGAAGCGCTGCGTCGGCGCGCGGCTGCCCTGCGCGGCTTCCACCGCGTGGATGATGCGCGCCAGCGTGGAGTCGCTTGCCGGCGCGGTCACGGTGTATTCCAGCTCGCCCGACTGGTTGATCGAGCCGGCGAAGAGCGGATCGCCCTCGGCCTTGTCGACCGGCACGCTTTCGCCGGTGATGGGCGCCTGGTTCAGCGCCGACTGGCCGCGCACGACCGTGCCGTCCAGCGCCACGCGCTCGCCGGGGCGCAGACGCACCAGCGCGCCGACGGCGACGCTGGCCGCGGACACGGTCTGCCAGCTGCCGTCGTCGCGGCGCACCGTCGCCTGCTCCGGCGCCATCGCCATCAGCCCGCGGATCGCATTGCGCGCGCGGTCCAGCGAGGCGGCCTCAATGCGCTCGGCCAGCGCGAACAGCACCATCACCATCGCCGCTTCAGGCCACTGGCGCAGCAGCAGCGCGCCGGTAACCGCGATGCTCATCAATGCATTGATATTGAGATTGCCGTTGCGCAGCGCGATCCAGCCCTTGCGGTAAGTGGTCAGGCCGCCCAGCGCCACCGCCGCCAGCGCCAGCGCGGCCGGCAGCCACGGCAGGCCGAGCGCCAGCCATTCGGCCGCTTCCGCGCCGACCGCGGCCACGCCGGCCAGCCCCAGCGGCCACCAGGGCTTGTGCGCGGTGGATGATTCGGGCAGCACCTGCTGCGCGGCTTCGGCATCCAGCGGCACCGCCTGCATGCCGAGGCTGCGGATAGCAGCGACCACCGGCTCCGGCGACGGCAGCGTATGGTGGACCGTCAGCACCCGCTGGATCAGGTTGAACTCCAGCGCCGCCACGCCGGCCATACTGCCCAGCTTGTTGCGGATCAGCGTTTCCTCGGTGGGGCAGTCCATCGCGTCGATGCGATAGGCGGCCATGCGGGCGCCGGCCGGCACCTCGACAGGCGCGGCTGCCACGGCCGGCGTCAGGACAATCGTCGACGAGCAGCCACCTCCGCAGCAGGCGGGCGCCGCGGCGGCCGGGGCGGCCTGCGAAGGTCCGTGATCGTGATCGTGAGTGTCGCCATGATCGTGATCATGGGGGTGATCGCGCCCGTGATCATGGGCGTGATCGTGGCCATGTTCATGGCAGTGTTTGGAGTGATCGTGCCCCGGGCCTGCATGATCCCGGGGCAGTGCGTCTTCAGGTGACGTGCGAGCCATCTCTTGTTGTTCGCGTGGTTTGACCTGATGACATTGAAGACCCTGTAGCGGCTACAGAGTCAAGCGGGCCAGAGGCCGCAAGAGGCCCCTCAGTGCTCGCAATTGACCATCCACGACATGCCGAAGCGGTCAACCAGCATGCCGAAGCCTTCGGCCCAGAACGTCTTCTGGTACGGCACCACCACCTGCCCGCCGTCGGCGAGCCCGTTGAAGATGCGCTCGCCCTCTTCCTTGCTGACCGCGCCGACCGACAGGCTGAAGCCGCTGAAGGCCGGGCGCTCGCCCGGGCGGCCATCGGACGCCATCAGCTGGGTCTCGCCGAACTGGATATTGGCGTGCATCACCTTGTCCTTCCAGTCTTCCGGGATCTGCATGCCCTGGTCCGGCGGCGCCTCCTTGTAGCGCATCGCAAATGTCACCTGCGCCCCCAGCACCTTGCCGTAGAACGCCACGGCTTCGTCGAAGTGGCCGCCAAAATCCAGATAGGGTTGCACCTGCATGTCACTCTCCTTGGGAGTTGTGATCCTGGTTGCGTAGGGATGCGCCGGCCGGAGTTGCCGTTGCCGGCACGCGCGCCATTATGCGCGCGCGCCGGGCACATGCAAGTGCAGCGGGCGTTTCACGCCACCGGGGCAGGCGCCTGCGCCGTCGCGGCCGCGCCCTCGGCGGGGAATTGCAGCGAGAACACCGTTTCCCCATCCAGGCTGCGCACGGTCACGCTGCCGCCATGCAGCCGCATGATGGTGTCGACAATCGCCAGGCCGAGGCCGGTCGACGTGGCGGAATTGCGGCGCGACGGATCCGCGCGGTAGAAGCGTCCGAAGATATGCGGCAGCGTTTCCGGCGGGATCGCCGGTCCCGCGTTGCTGACGCGGATGCTGGTAGTGGCGCCGCCCGGCGCAGGCACGCGCGTGGCATCCAGCCGCACCGTGGTGCCCGCGGGCGCGTGGCGCAGCGCGTTGTCGAGCAGGTTGGTGACCGCACGCCGCAGCAGCGTCTGGTCGGCCTGCACCAGCGCGTGTCCGCCAACCGCCAGCGTGACATCGCGGTCGGCCGCGACCGCCTCGAAATACTCGGCCATCTTGTCGAGCTCTTCACGCGCGTCCAGCGTGCGCACGCCCAGCGCCACCTGCGCATGGTCGGCGCGCGCGAGGAACAGCATGTTCTCGATCATGCGCGCCAGCCGCTCGTACTCTTCCAGGTTCGATTCGAGCAGCGCCTCGTATTCCGCCGCGCCGCGGCTCTGCGCCAGCGTCACCTGGGTCTGGCCGATCAGGTTGCTGATCGGCGTGCGGAAATCGTGCGCCAGGTCGGCCGAGAACTCTGACAGCCGCGAGAAGCTGTCCTGCAGCCGCGCCAGCATGTCGTTGAGCGCGGCCGCCAGCTCGCGCAGCTCGGCGGGCGCACTGCCCACATCGAGCCGCGTGGCGAGCCGGCTAGTGGTCACCGCGGCCGCATCGGTTGCCATGCGCCGCAGCGGCCGCAGCCCGCGCCGCGCCAGCACGAAACCGAGCCCGGCCGCCACTGCCGCGCCGCACAGCGTCGCCCACAGCAGGCGGTAGCGGTATTCGCGGATCAGCGCCACGCGGTAGCCGGCATCGCGCAGCACCACGATCTCGACCGCCTTGTCGGAATCGCCGAGCTGGCCGAGCGCGGCAATGCCGCGCGAGGGCACGCCGTTGCGCGGACGCCAGGTCTGCAGCATGTCCTTTTCAGGCTGTGTGCCGGCCGGCAGCACGCGCAGCGGCGGCACGGTCTCGTTGCGCGGATTGAGGGTGACCAGCGGCTCGCCCTGGCGCGTGCGCACCACCAGGATCAGCCCTTCATGACCCATGGCGATATCGGCGAACCGGTGCGTATCGGCGCGGATTTCCGCCTCGCTGCGCACTTCGCGCAGCAGGTGGCGCACCAGCAGCACTTCGCCGACCAGTTCGCTCTCATCGCGGCCCTCCAGCTGCGCCGACAGCGCGCTGGACAGGTAGGCGGCCACGCTGACCAGGATCGCGGCCGTGGCCAGCCCGTACGCCAGCGCCAGCCGCGTGGTAAGGGACGACGGCAGCCGCATCATGCCGCGGCGGGGCCGCAGCCATCGCTGTCTTCGCCATCGTCCAGGACGTAGCCCATGCCGCGCCGGGTATGGATCAGCTTGCGCGGGAACGGGTCGTCGACCTTGGCGCGCAGGCGCCGGATCGACACGTCGACCACATTGGTGTTGCTGTCGAAGTTGACGTCCCACACCTGGGACGCGATCAGCGAGCGCGACAGCACCTCGCCGCGGCGGCGCGCCAGCAGGTACAGCAGCGCAAACTCCTTGGAGGTCAGGTCGATCTTCTGGCCGGCGCGCACCACGCGACGCCGGATGGCGTCGATCTGCAGGTCGGCCACTTCGATGAATTCGCTTTCGCGCATCGGTCCACGGCGCAGGATGGTGCGGATGCGCAGCACCAGCTCCGCGAACGCGAACGGCTTGACCATGTAGTCGTCGGCGCCCAGCTCCAGGCCCTTGAGGCGGTCGGACAGCTCGTCGCGCGCGGTCAGGAACAGCACCGGCGTGTCGCGCTCGCGGCGCAGTTCGCGCAGCACCTGCCAGCCGTCCAGGTTCGGCAGCATCACGTCCAGCACGATCAGGTCGTAGGGGTGCTCGCGCGCGTGGGCCAGGCCGTCGACGCCGTCGCGCGCCAGGTCCACCACGAAGCCGGATTCGGTGAGGCCCTTGAGCAGGTAGTCGCCCGCCTTGGGTTCGTCCTCGACAATCAGGATACGCATGTGTCAGTCACTTTCCGGCGGCGCCAGTGCCGCCAATGCGTAACGCTAGCCGAGGACAGCCGGAAATGGGCAAAGATTTCAGAAATGTCATCGCAAAGACGGCTTTTTGCGGGTAAATGCCAGTAAAATGCGCGCTGACCGCCGGCTTCGCCGATGGTTCCCCGCGCGCCGCGCGCTTTCCTGTCCGCTTAGCCTTCGCCCGCCTGATGAAACGCCTGCCGCGCCTGTCGAATTCCCTGCTGCTGTCGCTTGCCCTGATCGCGCTGCCCGTGTCCGCCGCCGACGCGGCCGTGACGACCGTGTGCAGCGCGGTGCAGGCCGCGGGACTATCGCTGCCGGAACGGCATGCCGCGGCCAAGATGGTAGCCGAAGCCGCACTGGGCGGCGGTAGCGAAGGCAGCTGCCGCGGCGCCGCCGTGCAGGTCATGGCGGAACCCGGCGGACAAGGCGTGCCGCTGCAACTGCAGGACGATGGATCGCCGCAGCCCTCGGACGACGACACCGCTACGCTGCCGGCGCAGCCCGCCGCCGCGGCGGGCGAACTGCCGGAACTGCCGCCCGAGGTGATGGCCCACTGGGCGCATGTGGCGCCGATGGCGACACCGGCGGTATTCAACGGCCTGCTGCCTTTCGCCACGCGCTGCTGAAGCGCCACGCCGCGCCTGACGGCTTTTCAGACTGTTTTCAGACGGTTTCCGGCTGCTACCCGCCGACCGCTACACAGCCGCTGGCGCTGCGCATGCGGCTTATCCGACGCGGAAGAACTCGATCGATTGCCCCGCATTGACTGCGCGCTGCAGCCAGTCGGGGTATTCGCCCTCGCCGTCCCAGCTTTGCCCCAGGGCATTGCGGTAGAGCGGACGCGGTGCGCCGTTGGCTTTGGCGGCTTTGGCGCTGACAACATCGGCGCCAGCCTCGGGCGCGGCTGCCTTGCGTGAAGATTCCACAGCGGGCGCCGGGACCTTGTCAAAGCATCCCGCGGCGACCAGGTCGTCAAGCGTCAGCGCATGACGATCCATTTGCTCGTGGATCCAGGCCACCGCAGCGAGTTTGGCTGAATCAGACTCGGACATGACTATCGTGAGAGGCCCGCTGCATTCCCGCGGGCAATGAAGACCGGCGATGGAACCGCAGGCCGGTCGGATAGCCATGATTCTACAGCCTTTGCCTGCGCTGCCGGCGTTTGCGCGTGACCGCGCAGCGCATTTCCCTGCATTTGCCATGTGCTGGCCCTGCGTTTGCCCTGCGTTTGCCCTGCGTTTGCCCTGGGCTTTCCCTGCGTTGCCATGCACTGGCCGCGTTGGCCAATGCTGCATGACGGCAATGTCATGCGGGCGTCATGCTGGCGTGGAGGGCGAGTGCCTAGACTTCTCTCTACCGCCGCCCGTCCCGGGCTGCACTCTTACGGAGAAGCATCCATGCAAGCACTCAGGCAAATCCTTGTCGCCACCGCGCTGACTGCGGCCGTGGCCGGCACCGCGCAAGCCGCACCGCGCAGCGTCGATCCGTTCAGCGATGGCGCGCGCAGCGTCACTGGTACGCGCAGCTCGTTCACCGACGGCGCACATACGGCCACCGGCACCCGCAGCAGCTTTACCGATGGCGCACACACCGCCACCGGCACGCGCAGCACGTTCACCGACGGCGCGCACAACCCGAACGGCCCGCGCGACAGCTTTAGCGACGGCGCCTGACCTCCCCAGCCCATGCGCCCGCCACGCAGCCGCCACGCCGCGCACGCGGGACCGCATCAGCGCACCGCGCCGTAGATCCGGCGCGCATCCGCGGCGCCGGCGATGGGCCGGCCCAGCGTGAGCCCGCCTTGCACGGCCTGCGCCACCAGCGCGGCGTTGCCGGGCGCGCGGCTGCCGTCGCGCAGCAGCAGGTTGTTCTCGAACCCTACCCGCACATGGCCGCCGAACGCGGCGGCCGCGGTCACGCAGGCATTCTCTTCGCGGCCAAAGGCGCAGATCGCCCACGGCAGCGTATCGTCGCTTTCCGCGGCCACCTGCAGGAACGGCAGCAGGTCGTGTGGCGACGAGACCTGCCCCGCCGAATAGCGTCCCAGCACATAAAGCAGCGACCACGCGCCAGCCGGCACCAGCCCGCGCGCGCGCAGCCCATGCCAGCGGCGCACGTCGGCCGCGTCGTACAGGATCACCTGCGTCATCACGCGTTCGCGCGCCAGCCAGGCGAAGAACGCGGCCAGCTCGTCTTCCGGGATCTCCGGCACCGCCACTTCGCGCAGCCCCACAGACACGGCTTCTGGCCGCAGCTCGCGCACCATCGCCATTTGCGCGGGGGCCTTGTACACGCCGGCGGCTTCGCTGGTCACCTGCACCAGCAACGAGTCGCCGACCGCCTGCCTTACCGCGGCCAGCGCGTCGCGGTAAGCCTGCACGTCGAGCGAATGGCGGCCCTGCGCGTCGCGCACGTGCATATGCATCATGGCGGCGCCGGCATCGACGCAGGCACGCGCTTCCTGGGCCAGCGCCGCGGCGGTCAGCGGCACCGCGGGATGGTCGGCAGACTGCTTGTACGCGCCGTTGGGCGCCACCGTGACGATCAGCGGCGAATCGGCCAGCGCTGCGCGGGGGGCGGCGGATTGTGCCGAGGCGGACGGATTGGCTTGGGTCATGGCTGGATCCCGGGCAATTCAGGGGCGATCAGGTCGAGGCCGGCACGCAGCAGGCGGTCGTAGCGCGCGCGCTCGGCGTCAATGGCTTCGGGGCTCCAGGCATAGAAGCCCTCGCCGCGCTTCATGCCGTGGCGGCCGTCGGCGGCGCGCTCGGCCAGGCAACGGGCGGGATGGTCGTCATTGCAGAAGCTCGGGTACATGGTGGCGCCGGCGGCGGCATGCACGTCGATGCCGGCATGGTCGCGCTGCAGCACCGGGCCCGCGGCCAGGAAACGGAAGCCGAAGCCGAAGCGCACCGCCGCATCCACGTCCTCGGGCGAGGCAATGCCGCGGTCGATCAGGCTGAAGGCCTCGCGCGACAGCGCGTGCTGCAGCCGGTTGGCGAGGAAGCCCGGCAAGTCCTTGCGCACCTTCACCGGCACCATCGCGCAGCGGCGCATGAACGCGATCAGGGCGTCGGCGCCGCGCTCGTCGCTGTCCTCGCCCATCACCACTTCGACCAGCGGCACCAGGTGCGCCGGCATGAAGAAATGCAGGCCCAGCATGCGCGCGCGCGTCTCCAGCCCGGCTCCGATCGCGCTGATCGGGAAGCTCGAGCTGTTGCTGGCGAGCACCGTGTCGGGCCGCACGCGCCGGACCAGGTCGGCGAACAGCTGCTGCTTGAGTTCGAGCCGCTCGGGGATGCACTCGATCACCAGGTCGACCGTGGCCCAGTCGACTTCATCAAGCGAGGCTGCCACGGACAGGCACGCGTCGCCCTCGGCGCGGCCGATGGCAGCCAGGTTGTCGCGCACCCGCCCGGGCAGCGCGGCGCCGCGCGTGGCGTCGGGCTCGATCACGGTGGTGCGGCACAGGGCGCGGGTCAGCACCACGGCGACGTCGGCGCCCATGGTGCCGCCGCCCACCACCACCGCATGGGCGGCGCGAGGGGGGCCCAGCGGGCTGGTGGTGACCGGTTCGGTCAGGTTCGGCATAGGTTCTCCGGGGAAATCCTGCGGGATTGGTGGGCTGCCCCGGCGGCCACCAGGGCGCGCCGGACAACGGATTCCCGGCAGTGTAGAGAACTCGCTTTGATTGATGAAGTCGATTCTGTGGATAAAATGATCCACAAATCAGATCAATCGCACGATCAGGCCTGTCGTGCCTCTCATGTTTTCCGCGGCGCACACCGCGCCCGCCACTGCCCGACCATGAAACTCAACCTGTCGATGCGGGACATCGAAACCACACTGGTACTCGGCCGCACACTCAACTACCGCCAGGCCGCCAGCCAGTTGCACCTGTCGCAGTCCGCCCTGTCCACGCAGATCCTGCGCATCGAGGAATCGCTCGGCGTGCGGCTGTTCGACCGCACCACCCGCAGCGTGCGCCTGACCGCCGCGGGCCAGGTCTTCATGCAGCAGGCCGCGCTGCTACAGGCCGCCTTCCGCGGCGCCATCGACGCCGTCACCGGGATTGCCAGCGCCGAGCGTGGCCAGGTGGCCGTGGCGGCGCTGCCGTCGCTGGCGGCCCGCATGCTGCCGCGCGTGCTGATGGCCTACCACCGGGCGCGCCCGGAAGTGGCGCTGAAGGTGATCGACACGCTGTCCGGCCCGGCCTTCGACCTGGTGCGTGCGGGCGAGGTGGACTTTGCGCTGACCGCGGCCGATCCGCAGCAGGCCGACCTGCACTACGAGCCGCTGCTGTCAGACCGCTTCGTGCTGCTGATCCCGTCGGCGCACCCGCTGGCGCGCAGCGGCGGCCCGTTGCGCTGGGCCGATACCGCCGCCGCGCCCCATGTATCGATGACGCACCCCAGCAGCGTGCGCCAGTATGCCGAATGGGCCTTCCTGCAGAACAAGATCCGTTTCCAGCCGGTGTTCGAGGCCGAGCACCTTGCCACCATCGCCGCCATGGTCGAGTGCGGCTTCGGCGTGGCGGCGCTGCCCGAGATCGCGGCCGGCACCGTGCGCCAGCCGGGCATCGTCGAGCGGCTGCTGACCGCGCCCGTGACCGAGCGCTCGATCGGGCTGGTGACCTCGCGCAACCGCACGCTGTCCCCCGCTGCCGCCGAACTTGCCGCGGCGGTGCGCGCGCAGCTGGCGCATCCCGACGCCGCCGGCGCCGGAACGGCGCTGACCTGACGCGATAATGCGCGATACCTCGCCGATGATCGCCTGTTTGGGCTGCGCAAGGACAAGCTGACGCTGGAAACGACGCGCGAGGGAAGTGGTGATTTTCAAGCAGCGTTCAACCAGATCGCCCCGGTGATACAGCGGCGTGGCTCGCCAGCCTGTTGCGTCCGTCGCTGAGCGGCGTGCAGCAGCGCCAGGACAGGCCCGGCGCGCAGCCAGGCCTGCCAGCTTCAGGAAGGGTCTTTGGTACGCGTGCGCGAGACGGCCATCATGATGCCGATGCCGAGCACGATCAGGCAGGCAATGCCGATATAGACGGTCGCGAGGCCGGCCGTTGACATCGCCCAGGCGATGCCGCCGACCAGGACCAGCAAGCCAATGATGTATAGCGCGAATGACATGAACCGGCTCCTTGCGGTGGTGACGCTGCTTCCAATGTAGGTAGCACCACGCGCGCAAGGGATAGGACGATGGCGGACGGCGGCGTAGGCGGGTTCTGACTTCGCTGTGATGCCGCTGTCACGCGGCAGTCGCGGCGACGCTCGACCGGATCCGTTCAGGCAGCGCCCCGGGCCTGCTCCGCGGCGAGATAGGCATCGCGCGACGGCAGCAGGTGGCGCCGGCACAGGTCGACCAGTGCCTCGCGCTCGCCCTGCTGCAATGCCTCGATCATGGCCCAGTGCTCCTGCCGCGCGCGCTCGCGGTAGGCCGCGGCCGCCAGCGTGCCGAAGCGGATCGGGTGGGTACGGCGCGCATAGTCGCCGATGGCCTGCTGCAGCACGGCGTTGCCGGTCAGCGCGAACAGCTCGCGGTGGAAGGCCTGGTTGATGCGGAACACCGCGCGCGCATCGCCGGTGGCCACGGCCGCGTCGTGCTGCTTCTGCACGGCGACCAGCGGCGCCAGCCGCGCTGGCGGCACCGGCAGGTCGATCTGCGCGGCCGCATGGCATTCCAGCACTTCGCGCAGCGCGTACAGTTCCAGCACCTCGCGCGCGGAGAACGCTCGCACCACCGCGCCGACATTGCGCTTGCGCTCGACCACGCCGATCGCCTCCAGTCCCGCCAACACCTGCCGCACCACATGCCGCTTGAGGCCGAAGCGCGCCATCAGGTCGTCCTCGGTCAGCCGCTCACGCGGGTGCAGCCGGCCGAAGACGATGTCCTCCTCCAGCGTATCGACCGCCTGCTGCATGGTTTCGGCCTGCAGGGTGATGTCGTGCATGGCTCAGCGCTGATGCGGCACGGTATCCACCGTCTGCGTCGCACGCAGGAAGTCGAAGTCGACACCCTGGTCGGCCTGCGTCACGGTTTCCAGAAACAGCTTGCGGTAGCCGCGCCCGGCGCGCGGCCGCTCCACCGGCTGCGCCGCGGCGCGGCGGGCCAGTTCTGCGTCATCGACCAGCAGCGTCACTTCGCGCTCGCGCACCGACAGGCGGATGCGGTCGCCGCTCTGCACCAGCGCCAGCGGCCCGCCGATCGCCGCTTCGGGCGTCACGTGCAGCACGATGGTGCCAGCCGCGGTGCCGCTCATGCGGCCGTCCGAGATGCGCACCATGTCCTTGACCCCGGCACGCGCCAGCTTGCGCGGGATCGGCATGTAGCCGGCTTCCGGCATGCCGGGCGCGCCGGTGGGCCCGATGCGCTTGAGCACGAGAATATCGTCGGCCCTGACGTCGAGCGCTTCGTCGTCGATGCGCAGCGCCATGTCTTCGGCGTTCTCGAATACCACGGCGCGGCCCTCGTGCTCCATCAGCACCGGATCGGCGGCGGACTGCTTGATGATGGCGCCGCCCGGCGCGAGGTTGCCGCGCAGCACGGCCAGGCCGCCGGCCGGATAGATCGGGGCGGCGGCGCTGCGGATCACGTCCTGCGCGAACGGCGGCGGCGCGGCGTCAAGCTCTTCGCCGAGCGTGCGCCCGGACACGGTCAGCGTGTCCAGGTGCAGCAGCGGACGCAACTCGCGCAGCAGCGTCGCCATGCCGCCAGCCTTGTGGAAGTCCTCCATGTAATGCTGCCCCGAGGGCTTGAGGTCGACCAGCACCGGTGTCTCGCGGCTCATGCGGTCCAGGCCCGCCAGGTCGATATCGATGCCGAGGCGGCCGGCGATCGCGGTCAGGTGCACGATGCCGTTGGTCGAGCCGCCGATCGCCAGCAGCACGCGCAGCGCGTTCTCGAAAGCCTTGCCGGTCAGGATGCGGTCCGGCGTCAGGCGCGCCTTGGCCATTGCCACGGCCGTGGTGCCGGTGCGCTCGGCCAGGCGGATGCGGTCGGCCGTCACCGCCGGCGCCGACGCACCGCCGGCCACCATCATCCCGAGCGCCTCGGTTACGCACGCCATGGTGCTGGCGGTGCCCATCACCGAGCAGGTGCCGACGCTGGCCACCAGCTGATTGTTGACGTCGGCGATCTCGGCGGCATCGATCTCTTCCGCACGATAGCGGCCCCAGTAACGGCGGCAGTCCGTGCAGGCGCCCACGCGCTCGCCGCGATGGGCGCCGGTGAGCATCGAACCGGTCACCAGCTGGATCGCCGGCACCCCGGCCGAGGCCGCGCCCATCAGCTGCGCCGGCACGGTCTTGTCGCAGCCGCCGATCAGGACCACGGCATCCATGGGCTGCGCGCGGATCATCTCCTCGGTGTCCATCGACATCAGGTTGCGCAGGTACATGCTGGTCGGCGCGGAAAAGCTCTCATGCACCGAGATGGTAGGGAAATCCACAGGCAGGCCACCGGCGAGCATCACGCCGCGCCGCACCGCCTCGATAAGCTGCGGCGCGTTTCCATGGCAAGGGTTGTAGCTGCTGCCGGTGTTGACGATGCCGATCACCGGCCGCGAAAGCGCGTCGTCGGTATAGCCCGCGCCCTTGATGAAGGCCTTGCGCAGGAACAGCGAGAAGCCCGTGTCGCCGTAGTTGGTCAGGCCCTTGGCCAGGCCTTGCGGTTGGGCGTCGTCGGGCTTGCCGGGGTCGTTGGCGGACATGAGGGCTATCTCCAATGAAATTATTGATAATCAATGGCCAGAAGCTTAGCGGCCAAGGCAGGCGTGGCGCAAGTCCGGCATCGCAAGGCATTTATTAATCTCATTTTGAGATCAGTCGATAGAAAAATACGGATTCATCAATCAAGCGGTGCCACCTACACTTGGCCCCGATAACGAGCCGGGCGTCATCCGCCGGCGGCCAGCCGCCGCCCGCCGATCCATTCCCATTCCAACGATTTCCCGGCACAGGAGACCCACATGCCTGGCATTTCGCCCACGGCCGTCCGCGCCGCCACTGCGTCGCGCCGCACCCCTCGCCGTTCCATCCTGGTCGCTTCTCTCGCATTTGCCGGCATGCTTCTCGCCCCGGTATCGGGCATGGCCGCGGACGCCTACCCCGCCAAGCCCGTCCGGCTCGTCGTGCCCTACCCGCCCGGTGGCGCCACCGACGTGATCGGCCGCACGCTGGCCCAGCGCCTGTCCACCACGCTCGGCCAGCAGGTCGTGGTCGACAACCGCGCCGGCGCCGCGGGCAACATCGGCGCCGAGCTGGTCGCCAAGTCGCCCGCCGATGGCTATACCCTGCTGATGGGCGCGCTCACCAGCCACGCCATCAATGCCGCGCTGTACAAGAGCCGCGTGCCTTACGACCTGGAAAAGAGCTTTGCGCCGGTTTCGATCGTCGGCACCGTGCCGCTGGTGTTCGTGGTCAATCCTTCGGTCGGCGCCAGCAGCCTGCCGCAACTGGTCTCGCTGGCGAAATCCAAGCCCGGCGCCATCACTTTCGCCTCGGCAGGCAACGGCTCTCCGCAGCATCTGGCCGGCGAGATGTTCAAGCGCATGGCCGGTGTGGAGATGCTGCACGTACCGTACAAAGGCAGCGGCCCGGCCATGACCGACCTGATCGGCGGGCAGGTGCTGAGCATGGTCGAGACCGTTCCCGCAGCCCAGGCCTACGTCAAGACCGGCAAGATCCGCGCCCTGGCGGTTGCCTCGCCCGAGCGCGTCAACGCGCTGCCCGACGTTCCCACCGCCACCGAGGCCGGGCTCAATGACTTCGAAGTCAGCTCGATGTTCGGCATCGTTGCACCGGCCGGCACGCCGGGGCCGGTGATCGACCGGCTCAACAGCGACCTGAAGAAGATCCTGGCTGAGCCGGAGGTCCAGGCCACGCTGCTCAAGCAAGGGGCGATTGCCACGTGGACGACACCGGCGCAGGCGAGCGCCCGGATCAAGGCGGAGGTCGGCAAGTGGAATACCGTGATCCGGGATGCGGGGGTGAAGCCGGAGTAGGCGTTTCGGCCGTTTGGGCCATTGAGCGGCAAACGCATCGAATTGCCATGCTTGATGCTTGATGCTTGATGATGACGGCTGCGTCACCTGTTGCGCAGCCGTTTCCCCGTCGCTGTATCTGTCGCTGCCTCGAACCCGCCCGTATACTTTGTGGGGGCCTCCAGCCTGCGCCCTCACCGATTCCACAACAAATCAAGCAACGGAGCAGCAGCATGCGTGTCGCATTTCTCGGCCTGGGCGTCATGGGTTTCCACATGGCCGGCCACCTCGCCGCCAAGGGGCACGAGGTCACCGTCTACAACCGCACCGCCGCCAAGGCGCAGGCCTGGGTCGAGCAGTTCGGCGGCAAGTCTGCAGCAACCCCGGCACTGGCGGTGCGCGACGCACAGGTGGTGTGTTCCTGCGTCGGCAACGACGACGACCTGCGCGCGGTGCTGACCGGCCCTGACGGCGCCTTCTTCGGCGCGCCGAGCGGCTGCATTTTCGTCGACCACACCACGGCCAGCGCCAATGTCGCGCGCGAGCTCTACGCCGCGGCCGGCGAGCGCGGCCTGCATTTTGTCGACGGCCCGGTCTCGGGCGGCGAGGTCGGCGCGGAAAAAGGCATCCTGACCATCATGTGCGGCGGCGATGCCGACGTCTACGCGCGCGCCGAGCCGGTCATCGCCGCCTATGCCCGCGCCGTCACCCGCATCGGCGAGGCCGGCGCCGGGCAACTGGCCAAGATGGTCAATCAGATCAGCATTGCCGGCCTGATCCAGGGCCTGTCCGAGGCCATTGCCTTCGGCGAGCGCGCCGGGCTGGACATGCCGCTGGTGCTGGATGTCATCAGCAAGGGCGCCGCCGGCTCCTGGCAGCTGGAAAACCGCGGCCCCACCATGATCGACAACAAGTTCGATTTCGGCTTCGCGGTGGACTGGATGCGCAAGGACCTGGGCCTGTGCCTGGACGAATCGCGCCGCAACGGCGCCGCGCTGCCGGTGACGGCACTGGTCGACCAGTTCTATGCCGACCTGCAGCAGATGGGATGCGGCCGCGCCGACACCTCGTCGCTGATCAAGCGCCTGCGCGTGCATGGGAAGAAGGCCTGATGTGGCGGCTGCGGCGCATGCCGTCGTCCGATTCCTACAACGATTTCGGCGCATGCCGGAAAGGCCGCCGGCCGGCACGGGCCTAAGCTGGACGCATGGGCCATCCCCCGGGACCGGCCCGGCAACGATGCAGGAGACCATCATGTGGAAACTCGCAGGCGCGCTCCTGATAGGCGCGAGCATGGCGCTGGCTGGCTGTACCGCGGCCGGCGCAGTCGCCGGCGGTGTGGCCGGCCATGAACTGACCGACGGCAGCACGGCCGGTACCATCGGCGGTGCCGTGGTCGGCGGCGTGATCGGGCACGAGCTGGGCAAGTAGCTGGGCAAGTAACAGCTGACAGCTTCGCGCTTCGGCAGGGGCAGCTTCGGAAAGGCAGGAAGGCCGCATTGCGCGGCCTTCTTTGCTTTGCCGGACGGCCCGTGCTCAGCTCGGGTGCCGGGGCGCAGCCTTGCCGGCAAGCCGCAAGCGCCGCCACAGCAGCGCCGGCAGCCGCACCACGCATCCGGCCAGCAGCCGCAGGTGCATCCCGGTCAGCAGCAGGTTGTCACGCAGGTAGCGGAAGTGCGAGACGCCGCCTTCGCCCCGTGCAAAGTAGCGGACCGGTGCGGCCACATTGATGGGGCGGACACCACGCCAGCACAGGCGGACCGCTGCCTCGGGATCGAAATCGAAGCGCCGCATCCAGCGCGTTTCGCGCATCACCGCGCGCAGGGGCGCGATCGGGTAGACGCGGAAGCCGTAGAGAGAATCGCCGATCCCGGCCCATAGCGTCTCGACATCGGCCCAGAAATTGGACATGCGCCGCCAGTAGACCCGTTCGCGGGGCGCGCTGGCGTCAAATACCGGCCGGCCCAGCACCATCGCGTCCGGCTCGCGCTGCGAGATCGCCATGAACTCGCCGATCAGGTGGGCAGGGTGCTGGCCGTCCGCATCCATGACCAGCACATGGGTGAAACCCTCCGCCGCGGCGGCTTCGATGCCATGCAGCACGGCCGCGCCCTTGCCCTGGTTGCTGGGCAGCGTCAGCACGCGCAGCGCCGGGGCGGCACCCTCGGCCTCGGCTTGCAACCAGCGATCGCTGCCGTCGGTGCTGCCGTCGACCACTACCCATACCGGCGTCCAGGCTGCGCGCGCGGCCTGCAGCGTGCCATGCAGGCGCATGCCGGGGTTGTAGCTGGGGATCAGCACCAGGTGGGACCGCTGCGCCGCGTCGGCGCCCGCCGCCGGCACCAGGCGTGGCGTGGCATGCTGGGGCATGTCGCGCTCCGGATCCCGGGTGGCAGGCTCAGCTGGCGCGCTGCGCCGCGACGTAGGCAGCGAGGCTGCCGAGCGACGCGAAGATGGTCTTGTTGTCGGGATTGTCCGAACGCAGTTCGACCCCGTACTTGCGCGACACCAGCAGGGCGATCTCCAGGATGTCGATGGAGTCCAGCCCGAAGCCTTCGCCGTAAAGCGGCGTGTCGGCGGTGACGTCTTCCAGTCGCAGCTCTGCGATGTCGAGTTCGTCGATGATCAGGCGGGCGAGTTCGGTTTCAAGTTCGGTCATGTTGCAACAGAGGGGCCGCCGCGGCACGCAGCCGGTCCGGATCGTCCCGGCGCGCCGTGGGGGCCAGCCGATGCTACCAAAGGCCCCGATGGCGGGCTAGCCGAGAGAAGTTTGGTAACAACATCAACAGGGCTTTGGGGAATCCTGGCACCGCGTAGGAGGTCTTTTAAGGTATAAAGCGTTCGCTTCGGTAGCCTGGCACACTCGTGCGGCTTTTGAGTTTTGCCAATCTTGGGCCACCGATTGAAGTGCCGTTTGCCCTACATGATAACGACTAACGATGTCCTCGAGCCAATCTTCCTTCCCCCACGGCCGGTCCGCGCCGGACCAGCCGATCGCCAGGGCCGCTACGCCGCAGGCAACCCCTTTGGTGGCCGGCCGGGGATGGATGTTCGGGGTCGCCGGGTTCGTCGCCTATGAATGCGCGCTGCATTATGCCGCCCATCGGGCAGGAGCCGAAGTCGCCGCATTGTTTCTTGGCGCCCTGCCGTTCGTTGCGATCGGTTTCCTGACGGCGGTGCGCACGGCTGGCCGAAAACCGGCGCTGTTCGCACTGCTTGCGGCATGCACAGCGCTCTGGCTCTGGCGTACGCCGCTGTCGCACCATTTCGGCTGGACTTACCTGATGCAGCATGCCGGCGTCAACGTTGCCCTCGGCCTGATGTTCGGCCTGACGCTGCGTGCCGGCCGCACGCCGCTGTGCGCGCAGATCGCCGCCGCGCTGCACGGCGAACTGACGCCGTCGCACGCCCGCTATGCCAGGCGCGTAACGCAGGCCTGGACCCTGTTCTTCGCGGCCATGGCGGGCGTCTCGACGCTGCTGTTCGTGCTGGCGCCGGTGGCGACATGGTCGAACTTCGCCAACCTTGGCACGCCCGTGCTGATCGCCGCGATGTTCGCTGCCGAAGCGGCATGCCGCCGCATCGCCTTCCCCGGCATGCGCCACGGCGGCCTGCTCGATGCGGTGCACGGCTATCGCGCCGTGATGGCGGCGAGGGCGGCCCGGGCGGCCAAGGCGACCGGGGCCGTGGCACCGGCGCGCGCCGGGATGCCGCGCTGAGGCGCGCCGCGGTTCTGCCATGACTGAGATTCCGCTCATCGCGCGCACCTCACCTGGCGCCATCCTGGCCTGGGTACAGGGCCGGCCCGTCACCGTGCGCGAGTTCCTGGCCGACGTGGCGCTGCTGGCCGCCGCGATGCCGGCGGGGGGGCACGTCTTCAACGCCTGCGCCGACCGGTACCACTTCACCGTAGGCCTGTGTGCCGCGCTGCTGCGCGGCAAGGCCACGCTGCTGCCGTCGTCGCAAACCCCCGAGACGGTGCGCCAGCTCAGTGCATTCGCCCCGGACGTGTTTTGCCTGCGGGACCAGCCGGCCCCGGCAATGGCAATGCCGGTGTTCGACTATCACCAGGGCGTCGTCGCCGCCGCGGATGAGAACGCATGCTCCGATGTGCCTTCGATTCCCGCCGACCGCGTCCTGGCCTACGTCTTCACCTCCGGCTCGACCGGCACCCCGGTGCCGCACCGCAAGACCTGGGGGGCGATGGCGCGCGGCGCGCGTGCCGCTGCGCAACGGCTGGGCCTGTGCGACGGGCGCGCATGGACCCTGGTCGGCACGGTGCCGCCGCAGCATATGTTCGGTCTGGAGGCCACCGTCATGCTGGCGCTGCAGGGCGGCGCCGCGCTGGCGTCGGCGCCGGCGTTCTACCCGGCCGACGTCCGCGACGCACTGGCCACGGTGCCAGCACCGCGCGCGCTGGTCAGCTCGCCGGTACACCTGCGCACGCTGGTGCAGGCGGACATGGCCATGCCGGCCGCCGACCTGCTGTTGTGCGCCACGGCACCGCTCGGCCGCGAGCTCGCCGCCGCGGCGGAAGCCCTGTTCCACGGCCCGCTGCGTGAAATCTACGGCAGCACCGAGACCGGCCAGCTTGCCACCCGCCGCACCGCGCAAGAAGACCTCTGGACGCTGGTGCCCGGCGTCCGGCTGCAGCCGCGTACGGCGGACGGCGAAGCTGACTCCATGACCTGGGCCGAGGGCGGGCATATCGAGCAGCCGGTGGCGCTCGGCGATGCCATCGAACCGCTGGATGCCGGACACTTCCTGCTGCACGGCCGCAAGGGCGACCTGCTCAATATCGCCGGCAAGCGCACCTCGCTGGCCTACCTTGACCACCAGCTCAATGCCATCGACGGCGTGCAGGACGGCGCCTTCTTCATGCCCGGCGACAGCCACGAAGGCGATGCACAGGGTCACGTGGTACGGCTGGTGGCAGTCGTCGTCGCGCCGGGCGTGACCTCGGCGGCGATCCTGCAGGCGCTGCGCGAACGCATCGACCCCGCCTTCCTGCCGCGCCCGCTGCTGTTCGCCGAACGCCTGCCGCGCAATGCCGCCGGCAAGCTGCCGCGCGACGCGCTGGCGGCGCTGGTGGCGCAGTTGTCTGGCTCCCGCGACGGCGCCCCCGCGCTGCCCGCCTTTGTCATCGACGCCGGCCACCCCGCCATGGCCGGCCATTTCCCCGGCAATCCGATCGTGCCCGGCGTGGTGCTGCTCGACCACGCCCTGCTGGCGCTCGGATCCGCGCTGGGGCGGCCGCTGGTGCCCGCGCAGGCCGGGACGATCAAGTTCCTGAGCCCGGTGCGCCCAGGCGAGCGGGTGGAGATCGAACACGCCGCCGAGCCGGCGACGGATGGCAGCGAACGCTTGCGCATCACGCTGCGCAGCGGGGGACGCGAAGTGGCCAGCGGCACGCTGCACCTGCGCGCCTCTGCAGCGGAGGGCGCGCCATGCTGACCTGGCTGTGGAAACGGCAGGCGCCGGTGCAGGCCACGGACTGGTCCCGGCGCAAGGAGCGCAGCAACATCCCGCTGCTGCGCGTCATGACGTGGATCTCGCTGGCGCTGGGACGTCCGGCCGGGCGCGTGGTGCTGCGCCTGATCGCGGCCTATTTCACGCTGTTCTCGCCAGCGGCGCGCCATGCCTCGCGCGCCTACCTGGACCGCGCGCTGGGCCGCGAGGCGAACTGGATCGACGGCTACCGGCATGTATTCACCTTTGCCTCGACCATCCACGACCGCATCTACCTGCTCAACGGCCGCTTCGACCTGTTCGACATCCGCCTCCATGGCGAAGGCCTGCTCGAAGCCGCCATGGCGCGCGGCCGCGGTGCGATCCTGCTGGGCGCGCACCTTGGCAGCTTCGAGGTCGTGCGCGCGCTCGGCCGGCAGCATCCGGACATGGAGGTCGCCATCACCATGTACGAGGAAAACGCGCACAAGCTCAACGACGTGCTGCAGTCGATCAACCCCACCATGCGCCAGGACGTGATCGCGCTGGGCCGCTTCGACACCATGCTGCGCGTGCGCGACTACCTCGACCGTGGCTACATGATCGGCATGCTGGCCGACCGCACCTTGTCGCAGCGCGCCACCGATCCGGTGCAGCAATGCGACTTCCTCGGCGCGCCCACCGGCTTCCCGACCGGGCCCCTGCGCATGGCCGCCATGCTGCGCCGGCCGGTGTTCTTCATCACCGGACTGTATCGCGGCGGCAACCGCTACGATGTCCATTTCGTGCCGCTGGCGGACTTCTCGCAGACTGCGCGCGGCCAGCGCGAAGCCGCGGTGCAGTCGGCACTGGACGGTTATGTGCGCCTGCTGGAGAAATTCAGCCGCAAGGCGCCATACAACTGGTTCAATTTCTATGACTTCTGGCACGCCGGCCCGCCGCTGTCGGAGCAGCCGCCGCCCGGCAACGAGCCATGAGCCCATTGAGCGTCTTGAGCGTTTTGAAAGCCTTCGATCCTGACCCGATCTTTTCCGCCAGGCGCGCCGGGCCCGCCCAGCCCATTATCCGCGCGCTGCTGCCGTGGCTGCTGGCAGGCGCCGCGTTCGGCATCGCGATAGCGGGCAACGCCGCTGCCCAGGCCGTGCCTGCCGCGCGCCAGGCCGCGCCCGCCTTCGGCGTCGACCAACTGATGTCCACGCTGGCGCAGCGCAAATCCGGCCGGGTCCGCTTCACCGAGACCAAGTACCTTGCGATGCTGGCCAAGCCGGTGCAGTCTTCCGGCGAACTGGTCTTTACCGCGCCCGACCACCTGGAGAAGCGCACCGTATCGCCCAAGGCCGAGAGCATGGTGCTCGACGGCGACATGATGACGGTGGAGCGCGACGGCAAGCGCTTCACCATGCCGCTGCAGAACTACCCCGAGCTGGCAGCCTTTATCGAGAGCATCCGCGGCACGCTTGCCGGCAACCGCCATACGCTCGAGCGCTACTACAAGCTCGGCCTCGAAGGCCGCGCCAGCCGCTGGACGCTGACGCTGACGCCGGCGGACTCGCGCATGGCGGCGGTCGTCAGCCAGGTGCGCATCGATGGCCGCCAGGATGCGCTGGACCGCGTCGAGATCCGCCAGGCCGACGGCGACCGCTCCGTCATGACGATCCGCCCCGCCGGCCACCCATGAGCGCAGCCCCCCGTACGCCGCCCCCCTCGCCCCCCTCGCCCCCCTTGCCCCCCTCGGCGCCGCGGCGCTTTACCCTGCCCGGCGCGCGCCTGGCGCTTGCGCTGTGGCTGGTCGCGCTGCTGGCGTGTGCGGCGGTGATCAGCCGCACCAGCTTCACCGCCGACCTGTCCGCCTTCCTGCCGCGGCTGCCCAGTGCCGAACAGCAGTTGCTGGTCAGCCAGCTGCGCGACGGGCTGGTATCGCGGCTGATCCTGGTCGGCATCGAAGGCGGCGACGCCGATGGCCGCGCCGCGGTCTCGCGCGCGATGGCGGCGCAGTTGCGGCGCGATCCGCGCTTCACCGCGATCCAGAACGGCGAGCCGCTGAACCAGGACGCCGACCGTAAGTACGTCTACGGACACCGCTACCTGCTCAGCCCCACCGTCACGCCGGAGCGCTTCAGCGAGCACGGACTGGCGCGCGCCGTGAACGACTCGTTCGAGCTGCTGGCCTCGTCGGCCGGCCTCTTCACCAAGGCACTGCTGCCACGCGACCCCACCGGCGAAGTCGCGGCGATGCTGACGCAGCTCGACGCCGGCCAGCGCCCCCCGCTGCATGCCGGCGCCTGGGCCTCGCGCGACGGCAAGCGCGCGGTGCTGCTGGCGCAGAGCGCGGCCGCGGGTTCGGATACCGACGCGCAGGCGCAGGCCATCGGCGCAATCCGCGATGCCTTTGCCAGTGCCGCGGCGAACGGCCCCTACCAGCTCGCCATGACCGGGCCCGGCGTCTTCTCCGTCAAGTCGCGCGACACCATCCGGCACGACGTCGAGCGCTTGTCGACCATCGGCGTGGCCATCATCGTCACGCTGCTGCTGGTGGTCTACCGCTCGGTGCCGCTGCTGGTGCTGGGACTGGTGCCGGTAATTAGCGGCGCGCTGGCCGGCATCGCGGCGGTGAGCCTGGGTTTTGGCGGCACCGTGCACGGGCTGACGCTGGGCTTCGGCACCACGCTGATTGGCGAGGCGGTCGACTATTCGATCTACCTGTTCGTGCAGTCGGCGCAATACACGCGCAACGGACAGCGCGACAACCGCGCCTGGCTGGGTGGGTTCTGGCCCACGGTGCGGCTGGGCGTGCTGACCTCAGTCTGCGGTTTTGCCTCGCTGCTGCTGTCGGGCTTTCCCGGGCTCGCGCAGCTCGGCTTGTACTCGATCGCCGGGCTGGCAACGGCGGCGCTGGTGACGCGCTTCGTGCTGCCGCAACTGGTGCCTGCCACGCTGCACCTGCGCGACGTAACGCCGCTGGGACGCCGACTGGCGTGGCTGGCCGACCGCGCGCGCCGGCTGCGCTGGCTGGTGCTGTTGCTGGTGGTCGCCGCAAGCGCCGTGCTGGCGACGCATCGCGGCACGCTGTGGGGCCGCGAGCTGGCCGCGCTGAGCCCGGTGCCCGCGAGCGAGCAGGACCTCGACGCCTCGCTGCGCGCGGACCTTGGCGCGCCCGACGTGCGCTTCCTGGTAGTGCTGTCCGGCCCCGATCAGGAGAGCGTGCTGCAGGGCGCCGAGCGCGTGGCCCACGAACTCGACCCGCTGGTGGCGCAGAACTTCATCGGTGGCTATGAAAGCCCCGCGCGCTACCTGCCCAGCGACGCCACCCAGCGCGCGCGCCAGGCCAGCCTGCCGCCGCCCGCCGAGCTGGCGCAGCGGCTGCGCGCGGCCGTCGCCAGCCAGCCGGTGCGGGCCGACCTGTTCGCACCGTTCCTGGCCGAAGCCGAGCAGGCTCGCACCGGCCCGCTGCTGCGGCGCGAAGACCTGCGCGGGACGTCGATGGCACTGGCGGTCGATGCGCTGCTGACGCAGCGCGACGGGCGCTGGAGCGCGACGCTGCCGCTGCGGGCTCCTGCCACAGCGAACGCCGCGCATGCCGGCGACGGCGTCGACAGCGCCGCGGTGCGCGCCGCGGTCGCCCGCGCCGATGTGCCCGATACGCTCTTCGTCGACCTCAAGGGCGAGTCCGACCGCCTCTATGCCGGCTACCTGCGCGAAGCGCTGCTGCTGTCGCTGGCTGGCCTGCTGGCCATCGTGGCGCTCCTGGCGATCACGCTGCGCTCGCCGCGCCGCGTGGCGGCCACGGTACTGCCGCTGGCCGCCGCCGCGGTGGTCGTGCTGGGCGGACTGGCCGCCCTGGGACAGCCGCTGACGCTGCTGCACCTGGTGGGCCTGTTGTTGCTGGTGGCAGTAGGCTCGAACTACGCGTTATTCTTCAATGGCGCGGCAGCGGGCCAGCCCGGCGCGGCCAATTCCCCGCACACGCTGGTCTCCCTGCTGCTCGCCAACCTGACGACGGTGGCCGCCTTCGGGCTGCTTGCGCTGTCGAGCCTGCCATTGCTGCGGGCGTTCGGCCTGACGGTCGGCCCCGGCGCCATCCTGGCGCTGTGGTTCTCTGCGATCCTGGCGCGGCCCGCGGCCGCCCCGAATGCCGGGAATGCCGCGACCGGACCGGACCGGAGTACGACATGAACCGCTTTTCCGCATCCGGCGGCGCCTGGCACGACACACCGCCAAGCCGCCGGTGGCGCCCCAGCCCGCTGCTGTACGGCGCGGCCGCGGTCCACGTGGCCGGCATCGGCGCCATGTTCACGCATCCCGGCAGCATGGTCCCGGCACTGGCAGGCATTGCCGCCACCCATGCGGCCATGTGCGCCGGCGGCTTGTGGCCGCGCAGCGCGTGGCTGGGGCCCAACCTGCTGCGGCTGCCGCCGTCCGCGCTGGATTGCGTAGCGCTGACCTTCGACGATGGCCCCAATCCGGCGCTGACGCCGCGCGTGCTCGACCTGCTCGACCAGCACGGCGCGCGCGCCACCTTCTTCTGCGTCGGCGAGCGCGCCGCGGCGCATCCGGCGCTGGTGCGCGAGATCGTGCGCCGCGGCCATGCGGTGGAAAACCACAGCATGCATCACCGGCTGCATTTCTCCCTTTTCGGACCGGGCCGGATGCTGCGCGACATCAGCGCGGCGCAGCAGGTGCTGAGCGACATCACCGGGCAGGCGCCGCGCTTCTTCCGCGCGCCGGCCGGGCTGCGCAACCCGTTCCTGGAACCGGTGCTGTGCCGCCTAGGGCTCCACCTGGCGGCGTGGACGCGGCGCGGCTTCGATACCCGCTCCGGCGACATTGCGGCGCGCGTGGCGCAGCGCCTGACCGGCAAGCTCGCGGGCCGCGACATCCTGCTGCTGCATGACGGCAATCCCGGCGTCGATCCGGCCGGCAATCCGCACTGCACGACGGTGCTGCCCGACCTGCTTGCCGCCATCAACCGGGCCGGGCTGCGTTGCGTGACGTTGCGCGCGGCGGTGGAATCAGGGCATGCCGACAGCCGTACAGGACAGTCGCCGACAAACTGACCGGCCCCGGCTTGTTACAATTGGCCCATCCCCAGGAATCGCGCAAAGCCTTGTCTCCGCTACTGTTTTCCCACTTCACGGCCACCAGCTGCATCGGTACCGGCGCAGACGCCACCTTGTCGGCACTGCGCGAGCGGCATGGCGGCCTGGCGCCCTGCCGGTTTGGCGACGTGCGCCTGGACACCTATGTCGGTGAAGTGCCGGGACTGGATGCGGTGACGTTGCCAGCGCACCTGTCGCACTTCGACTGCCGCAACAACCGGCTGGCATGGCTTGGACTGGAAGCGGACAACTTCGCCGAACGCGTACGCGAAGCCGCGGCGCGCCATGGGGCGGACCGCATCGGTGTCTTTCTCGGCACCAGTACCGCCGGCGTGCTGCAGACGGAACTTGGCTATCGGCATCGCGATCCCGATACCGGCGCGCTGCCGGCGGGCTTCCACTATGGCGGCACGCACAACCCCTATTCCCTGCCCGGCTTCGTGCGCGAGTACCTCGGCCTTGGCGGCCCGGCGGTGGCGATATCGTCGGCGTGCTCGTCCGGCGCCAAGGTCTTCAGCTCGGCCCGGCGCATGATCGAAGCAGGATGGATCGACGCAGCCATCGTGGGCGGCGTTGATTCGCTGTGCCACACCACGCTGTATGGCTTCAATTCGCTGGAGCTGCTGTCGACGCAGCCATGCCGCCCGTACGATGTGGCGCGCGACGGCATCTCGATCGGCGAAGGCGCGGCGTTCGGGCTGCTCGAACGCGTGCCGGACGCGCCGGATGCCGATGCCATCCTGCTGGCCGGCATCGGCGAGTCGAGCGACGCGCACCACATGTCGACCCCGCACCCGGAAGGACTCGGGGCCCGCCTGGCCATGGAACAGGCGCTGGCCAGCGCCGGCATCCCAGCGGCGCAGGTCGGCTACGTCAACCTGCACGGCACCGCCACGCGCAGCAACGACGCCGCGGAGGCGCTGGCCATGGCCGCGGTGCTGCCGGGTACGCCGTGCAGTTCGACCAAGGGCGCGACCGGCCATGCGCTCGGCGCTGCCGGCGCACTGGAGGCCGTCATCTGCGCCCTGGCATTGCGCCATGGCCTGCTGCCGGCCGGCATCAACACCACGCAGCCGGACCCGGCGCTGGGCGTGAACTACCTGCTCGTTAACCGTGACGTTAAGCGCGACGCGCCACTGCGCTATGCCATGAGCAATGCGTTCGGCTTCGGCGGCTCCAACTGCAGCCTGCTGTTCGCGCGCGCGGACGCGGCGTCCCACTGAGCCAGCGCCATGCCGCAACCCGCTTTGCAACCCGTCTATATCGAAAGCATCGGCCTGCTCGGCCCCGGCATGAACGGCTGGGACGCGGCCCGCGAGATGCTCGCGGGCCGCGCGCCCTACACGCACGCGCCGACCGAACTGCCGCCACCCGCTGGCCTGCCGCCCGCTGAGCGCCGGCGCAGCGGCCCGACCGTGCGCCTGGCGCTGGGCGTGGGCCAGCAGGCCGTCGCCGCAAGCAGCCGCGATGCCGCGCAGCTGCCGACGATCTTCACCTCGTCGAGCGCCGACGGCCAGAACTTCCACGCGATCTGCGAAGCGCTGGCCGAGCCGGACCCGCTGATGTCGCCGACGCGCTTCCACAACTCCGTCCACAACGCCACCGCCGGCTACTGGGCGATCGCGGCTGGCGCGATGCGCACCTCCAACGTGCTGTGCGCGATGGACGGCAGCTTCGGCGCCGGCCTGCTCGAATGCGCGCTGCAGGTGGCGGGCGATGCCGAGCCCTGCCTGCTGATTGCCTACGACACCGGCTACCCCGAGCCGCTGCACAGCCATCGGCCCATCCCCGACCCGTTCGGCGTGGCGCTGCTGATGACGCCGCAGCCGACACCGCTGGCGCTGGCGCAGCTCGAGGTCTCGCTGACGCAGGCCGGCGCCGACACGATGCCGGATGCCGCGCTGGAGGCGCTGCGCAAGTCGGCACCCGCCGCGCGCGCTCTGCCGCTGCTGGCCGCCATCGCGCGCGGAGACACCGGTGCGGTGGTGCTCGATTACCTTGACCGGCTGCAGATCCGGGCCAATGTGGCCAGCCTCGGCACCGCCACCAAGGCCTGACACCGTGAAGCTGCCCGCACCCGTGCGCGACCACGACTGGATCGCGGCGCGCATTCCGCACCAGGGCACGATGTGCCTGCTCGACGGCGTGCTGGACTGGGACGAGGACGTGGTGCGCTGCGTGTCCGGCACGCATGCGCGGGCGGACAACCCGCTGCGCGCGCAGGGGCGGCTGGCGGCGGTCTGCGGCATCGAATACGCGGCACAGGCGATGGCCGTGCACGGCGCGCTGCTGGCCGCGCAGGAAGACAGCCCTTCGCCCCCGCGCTCCGGCTACCTGGCGTCGGTACGCAAGCTCGAACTGCTGGTGGAAAGGCTGGACGATATCGACGCGCCGCTGCTGATTGAAGCGCGGCGCGTCAGCGGCGAAGGCGCCAGCGTCCTGTACGCCTTCACCGTCAGCGCGGAGGGCCGGACGCTGCTGTCAGGCCGGGCAGCGGTGATCCTCGATGCCGCCCGGCATGGCACGCACGCTGGCTGAAAAGCCGGCTGAAGCGCCGGCCGACGCACCTTAGCGCGCGGGCAGGATCTTGCCCGCGACCGTGCCGAAGCCGACGCGGTAGCCCTCGCCCTGGCAGTAGCCGGTCATGATCACGCTGTCGCCATCCTGCAGGAAGCCGCGCTGGCTGCCGTCGGCAAGCGTCACCGGCTCGGCGCCGTTGCGGGTCAGCTCCAGCATGCTGCCGTAGGAGTCCGGCGTGGTGCCCGAGATCGTGCCCGAGCCCATCAGGTCGCCCACGCGCACATTGCAGCCCGACACCGTGTGGTGCGCCAGCTGCTGTGCCATGGTCCAGTACATCGCCTTGAAGTTGGTGCGGCAGATCGTGCTCGGCGCGGGCGCGCCTTCCGGCTGCAGCGACACTTCCAGCGCGATGTCATAGGCGTTCTTGTCCTGCTGCTGCAGGTACGGCAGTGGCTGCGGCGACTGCTCGGGATTGTCGCGGCGGAACGGTTCCAGCGCGTCCATCGTCACCACCCACGGCGAGATCGAAGTGCCGAAGCCCTTGCTGTTGAACGGCCCCAGCGGCACGTATTCCCACTGCTGGATATCGCGCGCGCTCCAGTCGTTGAGCAGCACCATGCCGAACATATGGGCCGGCGCGTCGGCGGTGCTGACGGGCTCGCCCAGCGCGGATTCCTTGCCGACGATAAAGCCCATCTCCAGTTCGAAATCCAGCTTGCGGCAAGCGCTGAACACCGGGCGCGCTTCATTCGGCAGCTTGATCTGGCCGTTCGGGCGATGCAGCGGCGTGCCGCTCACCACCACCGAGCTGGCGCGGCCGTTATAGCCGATGGGGATTTCCAGCCAGTTCGGCAGCAGCGCGTTGTCCGGATCGCGGAACATGCGGCCGACATTGGTGGCGTGTTCCTTCGACGAATAGAAGTCGGTGTAGCCGGGGATGTCGACCGGCAGGTGCAGCGCCGCGGCGGACATCGGCACCAGCGCCTTGTCGCGCAACGCTGCGTTGTCGCGCAGCGCTGCATCCTCGCCGGACAGCAGCGCGGTCAGGCGCTTGCGGGTCTCGCCCCAGGTAGACTTGCCAAGGGCGATGAAGCGGTTCAACGTCGCCGCGGCGAACGTGCCCTTGGCAGCGGCGGGCAGCAGGCCGGCGTCATCGAGCGCGGCCAGGTCGAGGATCTGGTCGCCGATGGCAACGCCGACGCGCGGCGACTGGCCTTTGACGGAGAACACGCCGTAAGGCAGGTTCTGCAGCGGGAAATGGGTCTGGCCGTCGTTGGCGCTGTCGATCCAGCTGGTTTGGGGGGCGGTCATTGGTTCACTCCAGAATTTGTCGGGTTCAGCGGACGTTCGGGTTGAAATGCTTCTTCAGGCCTTGCCAGCAGGTGTAGTACTCCTGCTGCAGCGAGGCCGACTGCGCCGCGTAAGGCGTCGGGCGGATCACGCCCGGGGTCTCGAACATGAAAGCCATGGTGTTCTCGATGTGGTGCGGCGTCGAGGTATCGGCGGCGCTGGCCTTCTCGAAGGTCTCGGCGTCGGGACCGTGCCCGCTCATGCAGTTATGCAGGCTGGCCCCGCCCGGTGCGAAGCCCTCGGCCTTGGCGTCGTAGACGCCGGTGATCAGGCCCATGAATTCGCTGGCGATATTGCGGTGGAACCAGGGCGGGCGGAACGAATCCTGCATCGCCAGCCAGCGCGGCCCGAAGATGACAAAGTCGATGGTGTCCACGCCCGGGGTATCCGACGGCGACTGCAGCACCAGGAAGATCGACGGGTCCGGGTGGTCGAAGCTGATCGAGCCGATGGTGTTGAAGCGGCGCAGGTCGTACTTGTACGGCGCGTAGTTGCCGTGCCAGGCCACCACGTCCAGCGGCGAATGGCCGATCCCGGCGCGCCACAGGTTGCCCTGGAACTTGGCCACCAGCTCGAAATCGCCTTCGCGGTCTTCATAGCTGGCCACCGGCGACAGGAAGTCGCGCGGGTTGGCCAGGCCGTTGGAGCCGATCACCCCCAGGTCGGGCAGCTTGAACAGCGCGCCGTAGTTCTCGCAGATATAGCCACGCGCCTCGCCATCCGGCAGCTCGACGCGGAAACGCACGCCGCGCGGGATCACAACGATTTCCTGCGGTTCCACTTCCAGGCGGCCCAGCTCGGTCACCATCAGCAGGCGCCCTTGCTGCGGCACGATCAGCATCTCACCGTCGGCGTTGTAGAAGAAGCGGTCGTGCATCGACTGGTTGGCCAGGTACAGGTGGATGCCGCAGCCGCTCATCGCTTCCGGGCCGCCATTGCCGGCCATGGTGACGATGCCGTCGATGAAATCGGTCGGCACCGACGGCATTGCCGGCGGGCTCCAGCGCATCTGGTTGGGCGACGGCGGCACCTGGTCGAAGCGGCTCAGGAAGCGCGACTGCTCGACCTGCGTGAACGGCTGGTGCATCGACGCCGGGCGGATGCGGTACAGCCACGAGCGGCGGTTATGCGCGCGCGGCGCGGTGAAGGCGCTGCCGGACAGCTGCTCGGCATAGAGGCCGTAAGGCGCGCGCTGCGGCGAATTCTGGCCCACGGGCAACGCACCGGGCAGCGCCTCGGTGGCGAATTCGTTGGCGAAGCCGGACATGTAGCCGTGCTCGGCGAGCTGGGTGTGCGTGAGGTTCATGGTGTCGTCAGCGTTGCGGTGTCGGTCGGGGGGTTCAGGGTTCTCTAGTGAATCTGGCCGTTGGCTGGCAGGCACAGCGCGCGCAACAGCGCGGCCAGCACGGCTTCGGCATCAAAGTCTCGCCAGCGGGCACAGACGTGCTGGTCCGGACGGATCAGGTAGCAGGTGCCCGGACGGCCGTCGTAGCGGCCTGCGGCAAGGCCTTCGGCATCGCTCACATGGCGCGGGCCTTCAGGCGGTGCAGCTGGCGGTGCGGCGGGCTGGCCCGGCGGCACCACGAACAGCAGGCGCACCGGCACCGCGGCGGTTGCCAGCCGGCGGCGCGCTTCGGCCGGAATAGCGCTGCCGTCGCCAAAGACAAGCAGCGTGAAGTCGTTGCCCAGTTCGCCGAGCAGCCAGCCCGGCCGCGCGTCGCCGTGGCGCTGCAGCGGCGCATCCACGCACGGCGCACCCGGCACCATCGCGCCCGCGAACACATCGCGGTCCGGCGTATTGAGCGGCGAATCACGCAGCACCGTGGGCAGCGACAGCCGGCCGCTGTTGACCAGCTGGCGCGCGAACGCATGGCGGCGCGCCAGGCGCAGCACGGCATCGCGGAAGGTTCGGCTCACGGCGCTCTTGGGCGTGATGAAATCGGTGGAACGCGTCGAGTGGCGGATGTTCTCGTCGGCGGCGGCCTCGCGCTCGCTGGCATAACTGTCGAGCAAGGCATCGCCAGCGCGTCCGGCCAGCACCAGTGCCAGCTTCCACGCCAGGTTCTCCGCATCCTGCACGCCGCTGTTGGCGCCGCGCGCGCCGAACGGCGAGACGCGGTGCGCGGCATCACCGGCGAACAGCACGCGGCCGTGGCGGAAGGCATCCATGCGCTGGCAGCAGAAGGTATAGACGCTGACCCACTCCAGCGTGAAGGCCACGTCATCGCCCAGCATGGCGCGGATGCGCGGGATCACGCGCCCGGGTTGCTTCTCGGTTTCGGGATCGGCATCCCAGCCCAGCTGGAAATCAAGGCGCCAGACATCGTCGGGCTGCCGGTGCAGCAGTGCGGAGCGGCCCGGGTTGAACGGCGGGTCGAACCAGAACCAGCGCTCGGCCGGAAATGGCGCGGCCATCTTCACATCGGAGATCAGGAAACGGTCGTGGAACACGCGGCCCTTGCTTTCCAGGCCAAGGCCCTCGCGCACCCCGCTGTGGGCGCCATCGGCGGCCACCACGTAGCGCGCGTGCAGCACGTAGTCCCCTTCAGGCGTCGAGACCGTCAGCGCGACTTTGTCCTGGCCTGGCGCAACGCCGTTGACGCGATGCCGCCAGCGCAGTTCGATGCCGGGCAACCCGGCGGCGTGTTCGATGAGGAAGCTTTCCAGGTAGTACTGCTGCAGGTTGATGAAGGCCGGCCGGCGATGGCCCGCCTCTGGCAGCAGGTCAAAGCGGTACACCTGCTCGTCGCCGAAGAACACCTTGCCGACATGCCAGCTGACGCCCTTGGCCGCGATCCGTTCGCCGCAGCCGAGACGGTCCAGGATATCCAGCGTGCGCTTGGCGAAGCAGATGGCGCGCGAGCCGGCGGCGAGGGTGTCGTCCTCATCCAGCACGACCACGGGTACGCCGCGTTGCGCCAGGTCGATCGCTGCGGTGAGACCAACCGGCCCCGCGCCCACCACCGCCACCGGGTGGACCGCATGCGCAGCCGCCGGCAGCGAGCGTTGCTCGGCGCCGGGCTGGTACGCGAAGGGGCGTTGCGGGTTGATGGTGTCCAAGGCGTCTCCATGCGGCGCTACGCTGGCGCCCCGGGGAACCCTTTGGTGGGCCGTGCCGGTTTGGGTGAGTTCGCTACGGAATTACGTATTCCGTAATTGATTTACCATATCGTAATCCTGGTAAACGGGCGTGTCAAACCGAGCCGGCGTATGCGCAAGGCAGCGCACCCACTGGAGTTGTAGGCCGGAACCGGAAAAAGGGGAAAAGTGTGAACTTCAACGCGCGTCAGGCATGGGACGCGGCGGTTTCAAGAAGTCGGGCAGAAGACGCAGGCAGTCACCGGCGCAGGGACCGCGGCGGCGTGATGGAGGCACCGGGCGGCGCAGACAGCGCCCGGGTCGATGACAACCGGCGCGGTGCGAAGGCCGCGCCGCGCCGGTTATTGGTGGTCTGGAACGCCGTCCGCCTGCACCGGCCCGTGGAGACGTGGCCGGCCAGGCAGCGGCCGGATCAGACCGGCTTGTGGCCCTCGCCGGTACCGGAGCCGAAGCCGCCGCCCTGCGCCGGTGCCGTGGCCGGTGCCTGCGCACCAGCCGCGGCCGGCTGGCCGGCCATCGAGGCTGCCGTCACGCCGCCGTTGCGGCTGGCGATAAAGGCGTTGACGTCTGCTGCGAGATGCTGCGGGGCCAGCACCACTTCCAGGCCCAGCGCCTCGCAGGCAGCGAGGAATGTCGACATGCGGGGATCGGCTTGCCCCGATTCTGCCCGCAGGTAGGCTTCCCGCGAGATGCCCGCTTTGCGGGCGACGTCCTCTTGCTTGAGCTTGCGCGCGCGGCGCAGCGCCCGCAGTTGCCGGAACGGTTCGCTAGCGCCTCTTGGCACGGCTGTACTGTTCATGTCGGTCTCCAGTCACCAGTGAAAAAAAGTGCGCGGACGTGCATTCGAGTATAGAGCACGCAAAGCGTTCCGTATGTAACCGCCGAAACACTTTGTGCAGATTTCTTCCAAGTCCGCAATTCGCCTCTTGCCCCGGCCGGCAAACGGAAGGCAAAAGGCCGCATCCTGCACAACATCGCCGCATCGCAAAGAGACTAACGACCCTTGGCGGTTCGCGTTGACGTCACACGCCCTGCATATGACGTTATGGCCTTCGCTGCACAACTTCGCAAGTCGGGGCAACTACCATGCATCCGGTTTCGTTGACAAACCGACCGGTCGTGCTATTCTTCATCGCATGCAAAAGGGACAACTCACCCGCCACGCCATCATCCAGCAGGCGTTCGATACCGCGACCAAGGTCGGCTTCGAGCAGCTGTCGCTGGCCACGCTCGCCGCGGACACCAATATGTCCAAGAGCGGCCTGTATGCGCACTTCAAGTCCAAGGAGGCGTTGCAGCAGGCGGTGCTGGATCTCGCCATCGAACGCTTCGGCGAAATCGTGGTGCGGCCGGCAATGCGTCAGCCACGCGGCATGCCGCGGCTGGAGGCTCTGTTCGAGGGCTACCTGGAGTGGCTGGGCGGGACGGTGACGCAGGGCCGGTGCCTCTTCATGGCGCTGGGGCAGGAATACCGCGACCGGCCGGGCACGATCCGGGACCTGGTGGTGCAGTCGCTGAAGGACTGGCACAGCACCGTGGCGCGCGTGGTTGGCGATGCGATCGACGAAGGCCAGTTCGGCACGGGCGTGGAGCCGCGGCAGTTTGCCTTCGAACTGTCCGGCATCGGCATGGCGTTCCAGCAGTCGTTCAAGCTGCTGGGCCGGGCCGATGCCGAGGCCATGGCGCGGCGCGCGTTTGGCGCGCTGGTGGCACGCGCCGCCGAGGGCGCGACGCAGGGCTGACAGAAGAAACAGCAAACGAGATTGGCGCCGGCGCTATCCCGCCGGCGGGCAGCAACCTTCCGGCGGCTTTTTTTGCTCTAAAAAAGCACGACTGGTCGGTCTTAAAAATGCGCGCGGAAAGCCGCCGGCTGGCGCCGGTTCCGATGATGCCGCGCCAATCCAACAATCGATTGGAGGTGCAGGTCGTGACGCAAGCAGTCTCTTCCACTTCCCCGGCGACCTCCGCCGGCCCGGCGCCGGTCGCCAAGGCACCGGGTAACCGACCCGCCGCCCTGCCGTCCTGGCAACGGCTGCGCTGGCAGGCGGGCAGCCTGGTATCGCCATCCGCCACCGCGCGTGCGCTCGAGCGCCTGTGGTTCACGCCGCCGCGCGCCGCCCCGACGTCGGCGGCCCGCCGCTTCCTGGACACCGCCCGCAGCGACTGGGCGCTGGTAACCGGTCACGGGCCCAGCCGCCGGGTGCGTGTCTACCGCTGGGGCGATTCCGGCCCGGTGGTATTGCTCGCCCACGGTTGGGGCGGCCATGCCGGCCAATGGCATGCGGTGGCCGGCAGCCTGGTGGCGGCCGGCATGCGCGTGGTGGCCTTCGATGCGCTATCGCATGGCGCTTCCGATGCAGGCACGCGCGGCGCGGCACAGACCTCGGTGCTGGAAATGTCGCGCTCGCTGCTGGCCGCCGCCTGGCATGCCGGCCCGGTCCACGCCGTGGTGGCGCACTCGCTCGGCGGCGCGGCCACCGCGCTGGCGCTGCGCGAGGGCCTGCCGGCGCGCGCCGCGGTGCTGGTCGGCTCGCCGGCCGATATGCACGCCGCGTGCGCGGCACTGGCCTGGCAACTCGGCATCGCGCCGGCGGTGCTGGCACGCATGCAGCGGCAGAGCGAGCGCTGGCTCGGCATGCCGTGGTCGGCGTTCAACGTACCGGAGATAGGGCGCACGCGTCCGGTGCCGCCCACGCTGGTGATCCACGACCGCGGCGACAAGGAGGTGCGATGGGAGGACGGCGCCGCGATCGCCGGCGCCTGGCCCGGCGCGGAGCTGGTCACCACCGACGGGCTGGGCCATCGCCGCATCCTGCAGGACTCCGCCGTGATCGGCCGGATCGCCGACTTTGTCCGGCCGAAGGCCGCGGACACGGTGACGGCCACGGCGGCCACCCTGGCCGTGAACTGAACCCCGGAGGCCATCATGTTCCTGGTAAGCAACGATATGACCGCCACCCTGCCCGCACGCAGTTCGCTGCGGCTGGTGGCCGATACGGGCGAGCACGTCGCGGTGCGCTGTACCGAGGGCGAGTTGTGGCTGATCCGTGATGGGGATCCGAAAGACACGTCCCTCGCCGCCAGCGAATCGTTCACGGTGCCAGAGGCTGGCACCGTGGAGCTCTATGCCGTCACCCGGGCCAGCGTGCGTGTCACGCGCTGCAGGACGGGCGCGGCGGGCAAGCCGGGCAAGCCGGGCTGGCGGCACTGGCTTGCCCGCTTCCTGCTGGCGCAACGTGCCGGTTACGCGGGTACACACCGCTGAACCCATAACGCTCTTCATCCCACTCTTTATCAACGACGCCGCACGTCTGCAGGCATGTGCGCGCTTGTGCGCTCGTGGGCGGAATTGATTTCAGGCGGTTAATTGCATTATTCCCAATCCGCGACGTACCGCCCGTATCCGGCCCAGGCTCAGATCCGCAGCGCCGCCAGCATCCCGCGAGCGATCGGCTGCAGCCAGCCGCGCCGCCATGTCAGCGTGAAGGCGACCGCCATCGCGCCGGCCATCATCGTCAGCGCCCACAACAGCACGCCAAAGCCGGCGCCGTTGCCCGGCAGTGCGGCCGCGGCGCCGAGGCCCACCAGCGCCCAGGCCGCGCCGCGCAGGCGCCGGCGCGATCGATCCGGCAAATCCGCGCCCCGCCCCGACAGTTCATTCCAGTGACGCCCGGTGGCGCAGGCAAACAACACAAAAGCGCCATACGCACAAAGCGCCAGGGCGATCAGCAACAAGTGGTCAAGCGCGTTCGGCATGGTCTGCCTCCTCCAGGTTCGGTGCAGTTGCCGCGCGGGTCGCCGCACGCGCCACCGCCACCCGCCGCACCCGGCGCGCCGTCGTCAGGGCCAGCGCGCCGGTCAGCAGCAGCGCGATATCGACACCCGCCACGGCAAACTGCCCGCGCGCCAGCGCCAGCGGCAACCAGTCGCCGGTGGTGAGGCCGTTGCACACCGGCGCTGCCACCGCCAGCACTGCGATCGCCAGGCATTGCTGCCGCCACGGCACCAGCGTGCGGCTGCCTGCCCGCATCGCCACGCGCGCGTGGATGGCCGTGGCCAGCCAGACGAGAAAGAACAGCCCGGCCTCGATGAACTCGCGCGACGGCAGCGTCATCGGCAGCAGGCGATTGGCCACCATCATCGCCAGCGTCGCGATCACCAGCCCGGTCGTCATGGCCGCGGTAACGGCGGCGGCCAGGCGCACGCCGCGCTCGCCATGGCGCGCATGGCGCTTGTCGAGCCAGTACAGCTGCCCCGTGCCGATCAGCACGCAACCGGCCAGGCCGCCAAGGAAATACAGCCAGCGCAGCGGCCAGTGGTCGAAGGCGATGAAGTGCATGCCGGTCAGGAAACGCTGCGTGGTCGCCGCGGGCTGCAACGGCGCGTGGTGCAGCAGCGCCCCGGTGGCGCCGTCGAAGTAGGCGGCGTCGTCCGCCAGGCTGACGCGGTCGCCCACCGAGCGGCTGACCTTGACCACCGCGTTGGCGTCGCCCGGGTTCCAGACGCGGATCGCGGCAGGCGCCGCCCCGCCCCAGCGCGCGCGCGCCGCCTCGACCATCGGCCCAAGCGGCGCCATCGGCGCGGCCACGCCCGCAGCCTGCCGCGAATAGCCCGACAAGGCCTGGTCGTAGAAGGCATTGGGCTGCTGGTACAGCGCGTTGATGCCGGCCGGGATCAGGATCATGTAGACGATGCAGATGCCGGAGAAGGAAATCACCGCATGGAACGGCAGCGCCAGCACGCCGGTCAGGTTATGCAGGTCGAGCAGGCTGCGCTGCAACTGCTTGCGCGGCCGGAAGGTGAAGAAATCGCGGAAGATGCGCACGTGCACGATCACGCCGGAGACGATCGCCGCCAGCATCGCCATCGCAGCCAGCCCCACCAGCCAGTAGCCGATGTTCCACACGCGCAGGTGCAGGTTGTAGTGCAGCGGGTAGAAGAAGGACGATGCCCCGAGCGTGCCGACTTCCGGCAGCAGAGCGCCGGTGCGCGGATCGGCCAGCCGGATCTGTCCGCCGGCCGCGGCATAGCGCACGCGGGCGATCATCACCGGCGTGCGCGCCTCGGGCAGCGTCACGGCCCATTCGCGCAGCGGCTTGCCGGCGGCCAGCGCCTCCACCGCACGCGGCACCACGGTGTCGATATCGATGCCGGGCGGCGCGGCCTCGATGCGCGTCGCCGGCATCATCCAGCGGTCGATCTCGCGGTCGAACACCGCGACCGACCCCATGAAAAAGGCCACCATCAGCACGCCGCCGAGCAGCACGCCGATCCAGGTATGCGCCCAGGTCATGGCCTGGCGCAGCCCGCCTTCGTGTGCCGCAGTCTTGTTCGCCGCGGCACGGTTATTGTTCTTGCGCACGGTCTTGCTCACGCCAGCCGCTCCCCGAGCCATTGCGCCACGCCGGCGCCGATGGCGGCGCCGGCCAACAGCACCAGCCATACGCGCCACAGCCGCCGCGTCACCAGCGCCCACAGTGACATCAGGGGAAACAGCAGGAAGGCCAGCATCGAAAACCAGAGCACCGCTTCGCTGCGCGGCAAACCGAGGCGCCAGCCGAGCACGGCACCGCCGGCAGTGATGCCCCAGGTGAAAGCGTAGCTGCCGGCCAGCGCGGCCAACGCGCGCACCGTCATCGCCAGCGCCGGACCGATGGCGCCGCGAGACGGCAAGGATGAGGGACTATCGTTCATTGGAATATCCTGCAGAACGCGGCCGGCGTGGCGGTGCGATTCGCGGCACCGCCATGCCGGCATCGCGCTTACATCTTCATGCGTACGGTGAACATCGCCGCGCGCGGCTGGCCATAGATATTGCCTTCGCGCGGGTTGTTGATCCGCGCGTAATAGCTGCGGTCGAACAGGTTGGTCAGGTTCAGGTCGGCCGAGACATGCTTGTTGAAGTCATAACCGATCGCCGCATCGAAGGTCGCATAGCCGCCGCGGCGCAGCGTGACCGCGCCGATCGGTGCCGGGAACAGCGCGGTGTTCTGCACATGGCTGACCGCGGTCATGCCGCCGCCGATGCGCCAGCGCTTGAAGTCGCCGGGCAGGCGGTACTGCGTCCACAGCTTGAACAAATGCTTGGGCGCGATCGCCGAGAATGCCGTGTTGAGCTGGCCGGTGCGGTCCTGCAGGTCGGTGGTGACGTTGAAGGTATAGCCGGCGTAGACGGTCCAGTTCGGCGTGATGCGGCCGCTGGCCTCCAGCTCGAAGCCCTCGCTCTTGGTCTCGCCCTGCGACACGTAGAACGGGTTGCTCGGGTTGGTGGTGTTGACGTAATCGACCGTGGCGCGGCCGGTCTCGCGCACCTGGAACAGCGCCACCGAGGTGTTCAGCGCGCCTTCGAAGAACTCGCCCTTCACGCCCACTTCATACTGCTTGCCCTTGATCGGATCGACCAGGTTGCCGCTGGCAGTGAAATACTCGTCCTGCGGCTGGAAGATCTCGGCGTAGCTCGCGTAGGCCGACCAGTGCTCGGTGAAGTCGTAGATCAGCCCGGCGAACGGGGTGAACTTGGCGTTGATGTTGTCTTGCCTGGTCACGCTGGCGGTCGGCGTGTACTGGCGCGCATTGATGTCCCACCAGCTCAGGCGGCCGCCCAGCACCAGCGTCACCGGGTCCAGCAGCGAAAAGCGTGCGTCGCCGTAGACGCCATACTGCCGGGTCGCGGTGGTGGTGCCCGAGCCGTTGGGGGTAAAGACCGGCTTGGCGAAGTCGCTACGCGGGTTGAAGATGTTCACGACCTGCGTGAACGGCGTCGACGAGTACCGCGGGTCGCGCCGCTCAGAATCAGAGAAATTGAAGCCGACCAGCGCCTTGTGCCGGCGCCCGAACAGCGAGAACGGGCCATTGGCATAGACATCGAAGCTGGTCTGCTCCTGCGTGTAGGTCTGCTTGGCAGCGAACAGCGTGGTGGTATTCACGCCCGGGATGACCGGCGAGTAGGCGTACGCCTGCTCGCGGTGCATCTGGTTGTTCAGGTAGCGCAGCGCGCCCTTGACCTGCCAGCCGCTGTCGAACTTGTGCTCCAGCTCGGCAAAGGCCGAGGTGGTATAGAAGTGATCGCTGTTCCAGTCGGCACCGAGGTAGGTCGAGCGCGGCATGTCGAGCAGGCTCGCCTGGCGCGTGACCGGGTTGTAGTAGGCCGGCAGCGTCCACGGCTGGCGGCCCTCTGAATCCTGGTAGCTCGCGCCCACCGTCACCATGGTGCTGGGCGTGATGTCGTACTCGACCACGCCATAGAGAGCGCCGGTGCGCATATTGGCCTTGTCGATGAACGAGTCCTTGTCCTGGAAGGCGCCGGTCAGGCGCGCGCGCAGCGTGCCGTCGGCGTTCAGCGCGCCGCCCGCGTCGATCTCGGCGCGGTAGTTGTTCCACGACCCGACCGACAGCGCGCCCTGCACCTGCGTCTCGCGCGTGGGCTTCTTGCGCACCAGGTTGATCGCGCCGCCGGTCTTGCCGGCGCCGGACAGCAGCCCGGACGGGCCCTTCAGCACCTCGACGCGGTCGATCATCGACAGATCGGGCTGCACGGTGTTGCGCCAGTCATACTTGGTCGGCACGCCGTCCAGCAGGAAGGTGTCGATCTCCAGGCCGCGCGAATAGTAGATGGTGCGTTCCTGGTCGCGCTTTTCCACGAACACGCCAGTGGCCTGCGCCAGCGCGTCTTCCAGCGTCACCAGGTTCTGTTCCCTGATGCGCTCGCTGTTGACCACGGTCACCGATTGCGGGACTTCGCGCGCGGTCAGCGGCACTTTGCTGCCGGCCGTCGTCGGCGGGTTGACCGGATTCTCGCGCACGCCGTTGACCGTCACCGCCGGCAGCGCATGCTCCGACGGCTTGGCAGCACTGCCGGTAGCGGCAGCGGCCGTTGCCGGCGTCGTTCCCGTGGTGGCTTCTTGTCCAAAAGCCGATGCGCTGAAGACCAGGCCGACCGCGGCCGGGATCCAGCGCATGGAGGTGCGGCACGACGTTGTGGCCCCGTTCCGTGCTGCCCGCGCGCGTGCGTTCGCGCGTCTGTTGCTGTGTTTCATGCCCTTCTTGCTCCCCTGCTCTGTTGTTGAAAATGTTGGCCACAGGAACCGGCTCGCGGCCATGCGGTCGCCAGCCGGTCCTCGCATTGGTTCTCTTGTGTTCAGTGCGTGCCGGCGTGCGCCATCCGAGACGGACGGCTGCGCGCAGGCTCTGGCGCAGCGGCGCGCACGTTAGCCAGGCCCTGGCTTTCGCCGTTGCCCAGCACCGCCGCCGCGATCTCCTGCGCACGCACCGCCAGCACTGACAGCAAGGTGTCCGACAAGCCGTGCGTCGCTTCGCAGCAGCCCTGCAGAAACACGCCGGCCTGGCAGCCCGGCGCCATCTGCAGCCGGTAGTCGCGGTCGGCCTGGAAGCCCTTGGCGTCGTCCAGGTATGACGCCAGCGGCGCCAGCAGCGACTGGTGCAGCTCGCGCCGGTAGCCGGTGGCGAGGATCACCGCGTCATAGCGCTGCAGTTGGTGCGCGCCGTCGTCGCGGCGCGCGATGTCGAGCCGCACGCCGTCGGCGTCGGCCTCGGCATGGCGCGCTTCGTAGCCCGCCAGCAGGCGATGGCGCACCTTGCCGGTGACCTTCTGCTGGTACAGCACTTCATAGATGGCTTCGATCAGGTCGGTATCGACCACCGCGTAGTTGGTGTTGCCGAATTCGCTCAGCAGCTGCTCGCGCTCGTTGGGCGCGCGCGAGAACAGGTAGTCGATATAGCGCGGGTTGAAGATCTCGTTGACGAACGGGCTGTCGTCGGCCGGCTTCAGCGCCGGCGCCCGGCTGACCAGGTCGACCTCGATATTGCCTTCGCGGCCGTGCAGGTCGAGGAAGATCTCGGCGGCGCTCTGCCCCGAGCCGATCACCGCGACCCGGCGCACCGGCCCCGACTGCTCCAGCCGCTCCAGCGACTCGAGGTAAGACGACGAATGGAATACGCGCGCATGCCCGCGCAGCGGCACGAAGATGTCGGGAATACTGGGCGCGCCGCCCACGCTGACCACCACGTTGCGCGCCCGGCGCACCATCAGCGCGCCGTCGGCCGCGCGCGAGGTCACGCGCAGGCATGCCAGCGCGCCGTTGCGGGTCTTGCCGCTATTGCCGCTATTGCCGCCGGCGGTCTCGGGCTCGACCGAAACCACTTCCTCGCCGTAGTGGCACGTATCGGCAAAGTCCGCCGCCACCCACGACAGGTAGTCGTTGAATTCGTAGCGGCTCGGGTAGAAGGTGCGGGTATTGATGAAATCCAGCAGCCGCTCGCGCTCGTGCAGGTAATTGATGAAGGTATAGCGGCTGGCCGGGTTGCGCATCGTGACCAGGTCCTTCAGGAACGAGATCTGCATGCGGCTGTTGTCGAGTAGCATGTTGCCGTGCCAGACAAAGCCGGGCTTTTTCTCGATAAAGCCAAAGCGGAACGGCGCCTGCCGCGGCAGCATCTCGCGCAGCGCCACGGCCAGCGCGAGGTTGGACGGGCCGAAGCCGATGCCGAGCAGGTCGAGCACGGGCGGTACGCCGGTATCCACGGCACCCGGGCGGGCACCGTTCGCGGCGACGGTCGAAGCTGAGTAAAGCATTGGGGTCTCCTTTCGCGGCGGGTTCAGGCGGCAAGCGCGGCAAGTTCTGCGGGGGCTTGCGCCGGCGCGTCTTCCTTCGGCACCCACAGGCGCTCGCCGAAGAAGCGTTCGCGCAGCAGCATCACCAGCATGGCGCGCTTGTGCGGGAAGTCGAAGGCCTTGACCTTGGCGAACCCGGAACGGTCGAGGTTGCGGATCTGCTGCACGTGGTCGATGCGGGGTTCGCCGACGATGCGCTGCGTGCGCGGATCGTCGAGGAAGATGTAGTGCATCAGCGACGGCAGCCAGGCGCTGATATACGCCTTGCCGCGGATCTCGCCATCGCCGATCAGCACGTGCCAGCCGCGGTCGAAGTCGTCGGCGTCGTAGTACGGGCCGATGCGGTTTTCCCTGGCCCAGTACACCTCGAAATAGGCGAAGGGCTTGCCGTCCAGGCAGCCGATCAGCGGAATGGTGTGCGGGTCATCCAGCTGCGCCCGCAGGTAGCCGCGATGCTTGGCGAGATCGCCTTCTTCCTGCCAGAACACCGCCACGCGCGGGTCGTTCATCCAACCGTGGAAGCACTGCAGGTCGGCATCGGGATCCGCCACGCGCATCGAGAACACCTGGTCCAGCCAGGGGATATGGCGCGCGTAGACCTGGCCCGTCGGCTTGGGCGCGCGCAGCGGATGGCGCTTGCCTGCGCTCATGGCGTACTGCAGCGGGAAATCGCGGCCCGAGGTGCCGGTGTGCCACAGCGCCGGCAGCTGCCACATCTGCTCGACGCGCGAGACCAGCTGGCCGCTGGCATCGCGTACGGCGCTGCCTTCGCAGAGCATGGCGGCGGCGAGGGCCTCGGGTACGTCCAGTGCAATCGCTTCGGCGGCGGGCGTGCGCGCCAGCGCCGCTTCGCAGGCGGCGAACGTGGCGGCGCGTGCCAGCGGGAGGTCTTGCGTGGAGCCGGCAAGCGCGAGGCGGGGCTGCACGTCCGGCGTGAACTGCCACGCCTGCAGCGGCGCGTCGTCCAGGCTGAGCTGCAGCGTGGCGCCTTCCCAGCGGCTTTGCAAGGTGGCGGAGGATGCGTATGACCAGGGCTGGCCGGCGACGGCATGGGTCATCGAAGACGCGGTGCTTTGCATTTGAGCTGACTCCCTCTGAATGTTGGCGCGCGTCATGCGGCGGCCTGTTGTTCGTTGTGTTCGTTGTGTTCGTTGTGTTCGTTGTGTTCGTTGTTGCCGGGGCCGGTGCCGGCGTTGGCGCTGTCGGCGCTGTCGGTGCGGATGACGCCGCTGTCGCAGCGGATCACGCGGTCGGCCACGTGGAAATAGCGGTCGTCGTGGCTGACCGCGACGATGGTCTTGCCGCTGCGCTTGAGTTCCGGCAGCAGCGATTCATAGAAGTAGGCGCGGAATACCGGGTCCTGGTCGGCGGCCCATTCGTCCAGCAGCAGCACCGGCCGTGCCTCGACATAGGCCGCCAGCAGCGCCAGCCGCTTGCGCTGGCCCTGCGACAGCTGCGTGGTCGACAGCAGGTCTTCGCGGATCGCGACCTTGTGGTCCATGTGCAGCCGCTTGAGGAAGGCATTGGCCACCGCGGCGTCGAATTTGCCGTCCGGCCCCACCAGCCGCGCGAACAGGTGCGCGTTGGAGAACACCGTGGCGAAATGGCTGCGATACCAGGGCAGTTGCGCCGCCCCCACCGTGGTGCCGGCCAGCGAGACGCTGCCGTCCGTGGGCTGGTACAGGCCCGCCAGCAGCTTCATCAGCGTCGATTTGCCGCTGCCGTTGCCGCCGACGATGAACACGGTCTCGCCGGCGGCCAGCATCAGCGACACCGGGCCCAGCCGGAAGCCACGCTCGTCGCCCTGCCCCGGGTAGTCGTAGCGCACGTCATGCAGCGCCAGCAGCGGCGTGCCCGGGGCCGGCGCCGTGGCGGCGGCATTGTGGCTGGCATGCAGCGCAAAGTCCTCGGTGTACGGCGCCAGCCGCAGCGTGTCGATCTTGCGCAGCGCGACGTTGCCGGTCATCAGGATCGGCAGCGTGCCGACCAGGTCATTCAGCGGCATGCGCAGGAACATCAGCACCAGCACGAAGGCGGTGATGCGCTCGCGGGCTATGCCCAGCGCATCGCCGGCGACAAAGATCGCGCAGGCCAGCCCCAGGATCAGCGCCGCGGTGAACGACAGGCTCAGCACCCAGTAGCGGTCGGCACGCACTTCATGCGCGCGCGCAAACTCGGCAGCGGGCTCGAAGTCGCGCTGGTAGAAGCTCTGCTTGCGCCAGGCGTTCAGCGCGAGTTCATAGCGGCCGTCGATGGCGCCCTGGTAGCCGGCGTAGAGACGGTCGTCGGTGTCGCGCACGGCCTTCATCAGGCCGCGCATGCGCAGCACCCAGCGCTGCGCCAGCAGCACGCCGCCGCCCAGCACCACGGCGCCGAGCACGAACAGCTGCCACGACAGCCAGCCCAGGTACAACAGGCCGCCCACCACCAGCACGCCGTTGTAGAACACGAACGGCACCCGGTTGAAGGCCATGCCGATCGAGGCGATGTCCTTGGTCAGCGTGGCATAGACGGTCGGGCCGCCGATCGCTTCCAGGCGCTCGACGTCGGTATCGAGCACGCGCTTGAGCATGCGCATGCGCATGTCGTAGACCACGCGGTGGCCCAGCGCGGTCAGCAGCGCCTGCGAGCCGAAGCCGCAGCCGAACAAGACGGCCAGCAGGCCCAGCAGGATGCCGATGCGGCCAGCTTCAAGCGCAGCCGGCGCGGCAATCATGCGGTTGATCTCGGCGATCAGCGCAATGCCCGCGAGCGCGCTGCAGGTACCCGCGGCCAGCGCCAGCAACAGCAGGCCGCCAAAGCGGCGGCGCAATGACAGGAACAGGTTCACAGGGTCTCCAGCAGGTCGTTCATGAAGGCCAGGTCGGCGTCGGCATCGCGCCGCCCGGTCCGGTCGATCGCCGCGGCCATGTCGCGCAGCAGCGGCGCCGCGAACAGCGCCGGCAGCGCCAGTTCGCATGCCATCTGCTCACGGATGCGGGTCTGCAGCCGCACCAGCAGCAGCGAATGGCCGCCCAGCAGGAAGAAGTCGTCGTCGGCGCCGGCCTCGGCCACGCCCAGCACCGCGCACCACAGCGCGGCGAGCGCGTGCTCGGTCGGCGTCGACGGCGCTGCCGCGGCGCGCGGCGCGGCCGGTTCCGGCAGCGCCTGGCGGTCGACCTTGCCGTTGGCGTTAAGCGGCAGCGCGTCGAGGCGCGTCAGGCTGCACGGCACCATGTAGCCGGGCAGCTGCTCGCGCAGGCGTGCCAGGATGGCGTCGTCGGACGCTTCGGCATCGGCCGCGTAGTAGGCACAAAGCCGCGCCATGCCGTCCGGGCCGGGGCGTGCCACGCACACGGCGTGCCGCACGCCTCGGCAGGCGGCCAGCACCGCCTCGACCTCGCCCGGCTCGACGCGGAAGCCGCGCACCTTGACCTGGTGGTCGCGCCGGCCGAGGAACTCGACGATGCCGTCTGCACGCTTGCGTGCCAGGTCGCCGGTCCGGTAGAGCCGGTCACCCGCCATGGCGCCGGGCGTGCCTTGGGGGAACGGGTTGGGCACGAAGGCCGCGGCGGTGCGCGACGGGTCGGCGGCATAGCCGCGCGCCAGGCCGGCACCACCGATATAGAGCTCGCCGGCCACGCCCGCGGGCACCGGCTCCATGCGCGCGTCCAGCACGTAAAGCTGGTTGTTGGCGATGGGATGTCCGACCGGCGCCAGCGCCCACGCGGGCATGCCTTCGCCCTCACCCGCCAGCGCATGCGCTGCGGACCAGACCGTGGTCTCGGTCGGGCCATAGACGTTGCAGACTTCGGCGCCACGCGCCAGCAGCGCCGTCGCCAGCTCGCGCCCCAGCGCCTCGCCGCCGCACAGCACGCGTAGGCCCTGCCATGCCGGCATGGCCTGTGTGACCAGCATCTGCCAGGTGGCCGGGGTGGCCTGCATCACGGTGATGCCGTGGGTAGACATCAGCGCCGCCAGCCGCGCCGGATCGCGCGCATCGTCGCGCGTGGCGATCACCACGCGCGCGCCGCCGGCCAGCGGCAGGAACAGTTCCAGCCCCGCGATATCGAAGCCCAGTGTGGTCACCGCCAGCAGGCGGTCGTTGCCGTCCATCGGCACCACCGGCGTCATCGCGCGCAGGAAGTTGGCGAAGGCCGCGCGCGAGATCTGCACGCCCTTGGGCGTGCCGGTCGAGCCGGAGGTGTAGAGCGTGTAGGCGAGCTGCGCCGGATGGCAGTCCACCGCGGGGGCGGTCGCGGGCGCGGCATGCCACGGCGGCAACGGCGACGCCTGGCCGTCGACCAGCACCACCCCGGCGCTGTCGCCCAGCGCGTCACGCGTGATTGACGCCGCGAGGATCAGGCGCGGACTGGCGTCGCGCAGGATGTGGGCGTTGCGCGCGGGCGGGTGGTGCGCGTCGATCGGCAGGTAGGCGGCGCCTGCCTTGAGGATGCCCAGCAGCACCGCCACCAATTCCGGCGTGCGTGGCAGGCAGACGCCTACCAGCGTGTCGGTAGCCACCTGCTGCCCGGCCAGCCAGTGCGCGATACGGTTGGCACTGGCTTCCAATTCCGCGTACGTCAGGGTGGCACTGCCGTCGGTGATGGCAATGGCGTCCGGCGTGGCCGCGGCGGCGCATGCGATGCGGGCCACCACGTCGTCTTCGGCGTCGAGGGCCAGGCCGGTGTCGTTGGCACTGGCCAGCGTGGTGGCGCGCTCGCTTGCGCCCATCAGCGGCAGCGCGTCGAGCGGCACGTCGGGCGATGCCAGCATCGCGCCGAGCAGTTGCTCATAGTGCCGGGCCATGCGTTGCGCAGTCGCTTCGGCAAACAGCGCGGCATCGTATTCGAGCGTGGCCGCCACGCGCTCCGCGCTGGCCTGCAGGTCGAGCGTGACGTCGAACTTGGCGCTGTCGTCGGGCACCGGCAGTGCGCTCGCCTGCAGGCCGGGCAGCGCAAACGACGCGGCTTCGCCCATCTGCAGGTTGAACATCGCCTGGGATACCGGCGTGCGGCTGGGGTCGCGCGCCGGCGCGAGCTTGTCGACCAGCAGTTCGAACGGCAGGTCGGCATGGTCGAGCGCGGCGCGGGCGTCGTCGCGCACCTGCTGGCACAGCGCGCGGCCGGTCAGGCCCGGCGCCAGCCGTGCGCGATAGACCTGGGTGTTGATGAAGCAGCCAACCAGGTCGTCGAGTTCTTCATGGGTGCGCGCGGCGTTGGGCACGCCGACCGCGAAATCGGACTGGCCGCTGTAGCGCGCCAGCAGCGCCTGCCAGGCCGCCAGCAGCACGGCGAACGGCGTGGTGCGGCCGCGGCCGGCATCGCTGCAGCAGTCGCGCAGCGCGGCCACGACGCCGTCGGACAACGTCCAGCGGATGCGCCCGCCCTGGCCCGCCGGGCGCGCCGGACGCGGCGCGTCGAGCGGCAGTTCCAGCGCGGGAATTCCGGTGCCAAGGCGCTGCGCGAAACGCGCCAGCGCGCTGTCGAGGGCAGGTCCCGCCAGCCGTTCGCGCTGCCATGCGGCGTAGTCGGCGTACTGCACCGGCAGCGGTGTCCAGTCCGGGTTGGTGCCATCCAGCGCGGCGCCATAAGCGCGTGCCAGGTCGCGCGCCAGGATCGGGTTGGACCAGCCATCGGAAACTATGTGGTGCATGGCCAGCACCAGCACGTGGGCACCGTCGTCCAGCCGGGCCACGGTGACCTGGAATGGCGCGGCGGCGTGCAGGTCGAACACGCGCGCGGCTTCGCGGCGAAGCAGCGCATCGACCTCGCCGGCCGGCAGGTCGACCCATAGCACGGGAGGCGCCGCCTCGCCGACCAGCTGGCAGGGCTCGCCGTCGCCGGCCGAGAAACGGGTACGCAGCACTGCGTGGCGAGACGTCACCAGCGCCAGCGCCCGCTCCAGCGCCGGTGCCGACAGCGGCCCCTGCAGGCGCCACGCGCGCACCAGGTTGTAGACGGTGCTGTCCGGCGCGTAGCGCTGCAGGAACCACAGCCGCTGCTGGGCGAAAGAGAGCGGCGCCGGGCCATGCGCGGCGCGCGCGCGGATCGTCAAATCGGGCTGCGTCATCGGGTCTTCTCCGGAGCGGCGATGCGGGCGTGTCTGGCCTGCCTGCCTCGGCCCACGCGGGCCCGCCTTGGACCAGGCACGGCCGCAAGCGCTTCGCCGCCGCGCAGATGCCTCCGCCAGCTTTGAGGAAAGCGCCCGGGTTCGGGATTGTCTTTACAAATGCAATTGCGAATATACCTGATAATCATTCTCATCTTCAACTATAAAGATGGCGTTGAATACACAAAAACAACGCCGTTCAGGGTTGTCTCTCTTGTCTGCTCTGCTACCGCTACCGTTGTTGCTTGAACTGTTTCCAGGCCCTCTGCGCCAATACGCCGAAGCCGTGGTGGCCGGTCCTTCCGCGCCCGCGGACATCGCCGTCGCCATGCTGGGCCCGACGCCGGCAAACCTCTTGTCCTGGGCGCTGCAGGCCAGCGCCGCGCACCACGGCAGCGACGATGCGCGCGTGACCGGTTCGGTCTGGGCGCGGCATGGTTTCTCGTCGCTGCTGCCCGGCGTGGTGGCCGCCGCCGCGCTGGCGCACCACGTGCTGCCGCTGCGCGACGCCGCGATCCGGCCCGATGGGCACGGCCGCGCAGTGACGCTGTTGTTGCCACATGGCGGCGAGGCACTGCACGGCGCCCCGCCGCAGCAGCGCTACGGCGCGCTGCTGGATGACCTGCTGGTGCCGTTGGTGCAGGCGCTGGCTTCGGCCAGCGGCGCGTCGCCGCGGCTGCTGTGGGCCAATGCCGGTGCCGTCGTCGCCGAGGTGTTCCGCCATGCGCCCGCCCTGCTCAGGCAGGGGCTGCCTGCCACCGGGGCCACGCTGGCGCAGGATGCCGCGTGGCTGATGGACACCCGCACCCGCCCCGACGGCCGCGACAACCCGCTGCATGCGCCGATGCGCGCGCACCGCGTGACCCGCGACGGCACCACCACCACGCTGTGGCTGCGCCGGCTGTGCTGCCTGCGCTACCGGGTGCACGGCTTCCCGTTGTGCGGCGACTGCCCGCGCCAGTTGCTGCGCTGAGGCCATCGCCCCCTGCCACGCCACCTGCGCCACCTACGCCGCCAGCGCACTGGCGCGGCCCTCGCTGCCGCAGGCGAAGCGTGCCGGCAGCTCGGCCAGCGTGGCATCGGCCAGTGCCGGCAGGGCCAGCAACAGCGCCATGCATTGCCCTGCGAGGTCCTGCGCGGCGGGGTGGTCGAGCGCAGCCGTGTCGTACTCCACGCGCAGCGTCAGCGTTTCGCGCGGGATCACGATGGCGGTCACGGGGTAGCTCATCTGGCCCCGGTTGTCGACGTCGCTGAAGCGCAGCGCGCCGCGCTCGGTTTCGCGCAGCGTGCTGTCGACCGGGTAGTTCTCGTAGATCAGCATGGTGTCGAACGGCGCCTGCGCCGTGTCGTCGCTGCCTGCGGCCCAGGATTGCAGCCACGCCGGCGGCGCGTGCTCGGTCTCGCGCAAGGCCAGGTTGTCGGCCTGCAGCGCCGGCAGCCAGTCGGCGACGCGCAGCGTGTCGGGCAAGTCCTGCACCAGCGGCAGCGTGCTGGCCAGCAGGCCCATGATGTCTTCGATGCCGGACAGTTCCGCCGAGCGTCCCGAACCCACCACTGCCATGCCGACAGTGCGGGCGCCGGTTGCCTGGCGCAGCGCCAGCAGCCAGGCGGCCTGCACCAGCGTGTTGACGGTGACGAGCTGGCGGCTGGCGAAGGCGGCCAGCGTGCGCAGCGCGTCGGCCGGCACCACGTGCTCGACGGCACCCATGCACTGGCCCCGCTGGCCGCGCTGCGCGGGCGCGATATCGCGGGTGATCCGGACCGGCTGCCGTTGCAGCGGCGCCAGCCGCGTTTCCCAGTGCTCCTCCGCGCCGGGCTGCGCCTGCTGCCACGCCACGTAGCGGCGCAGCGACGAAGCCGCCTGCGCAGGCTGTTCACCGTCGTAGCCGCGCAGCACTTCACCCAGCAGCCGCGACATGCTCCAGCCATCCAGCAGCAGGTGGTGCCAGGTCCAGAGGAAGCGCCACGCGTCGTCGGCGATGCGCACCAGCGTCAGCCGCATCAGCGGTGCGCGCCCAGGGTCGAAGGGTCGCCGGAATTCCGCCTCGCACAGCCCCTGCCATTCCGTATCCTCGGCGGCGGACCGGGGCCGGCTGCCGCGCGCGCGCCAGTCGTGGCGGGTGACCGGAAGTTGCGCCTGGACGGGCACCACCAGCAGAGGCTCGGCTCCGTCGGGCGCTTGCAGCCAGGCCACGCGCGCGCGCAGAACCGGATGGCGCTGCATCGCCGCCTGCCATGCCGCGACCATGCGCTCGACATCGAGCCCATCCATGGTCGCCTGCACCTGCACCATGTATGCCGGGGAGGCCGGATGGCGGGCGCCATGGCATACCATACCGCGCTGCATCGGCGTCGGCCGCCAGATGTCCTCGATCTCCTCCGCGGGCAGCGCCAGCGCGTCCAGCTGCGCTTGCGACAAGCCGCTGGCCGGCACATCCGACGGCGTCAGCCGCGTGGCGGTTTGCGCCACGCAATGCGACACCACCTCGCGCAAGGCCTGGGCGATGCGCGCCAGCAGCGCGTCGATGGTGGCCTCGCGGAACTGGCCTCCGCGATATGTGCAGCGGAATTGCAGGCAGCCATGCTGGACCCGGCCATCGAAGGCCAGCGGTGCCGGCAACGGGACTTCGGCGGACACGCCGCGGCCGGTGTCCTCCGCCGCCGCCTGCCAGTCGCCCGCCCCGGCACGCAAGCTGCCGTCGAACTGGCCCAGGTAGTTGAACAGCACCTGTGGCGCGGCTACGGCGGACCCGAGCACGCCGTAGCCCAGTCCTTGCCGCGGCACCGCGCGCAGGGCTTCCTTGACGCCCGCGATAGTGTCGCCAAGGTCATCGACGCTGGCCAGGCGCACCGGCCAGATGCTGGTGAACCACCCGACCGTGCGGCTGAGATCGAGCGCGGTGCCCGCCGCTTCGGCTTCGCGCCCGTGGCCCTCGACATGGATGCGGATCTCGTCGCGGCCGGTGAAGGCGCACAGCGCGCGCGCGAAACCCGCCAGCAACAGGTCGTTGACGCCAGTGCGGTAGGCAGCGTGGGCGCGCCGCAGCAAGGCGCCGGTGGTGGCCGCGTCGAGCGCGAAGCTGGCCGTGCGGGCGCCATCGGTGCGAGGCTGCGACGCCTCGGGTGCATCGGCCGGCAGGGCAAGATCGCCCTCTGCCACCGTGTGCCAGTAAGCGCCTTCGCCGGCAAACACCGCGCGCGCCGGGCCGGCCAGCGTGCGGCTCCATGCGGCATAGCTGGCGGCGACCGCAGCCAGCGCCGGCGCCTGCCCGGCCAGCCGCGCCGCGTATGCCGCCTGCAGGTCTTCCAGCACGATGCGCCACGACACGCCGTCCACCACAAGGTGATGGCAGACCAGCAACAATCGCTCGCTGCCGTCGGCAATGCGCAGTTGCAATGCGCGCAGCAGCGGGCCGTGCTCGATATCCAGCTTTCCCTGCTCGGCGTCGCAGGCAGCGGTGATCGCCGCCGCGTCGGGGGCGTCGGCCGTCGTCAGCACGAACGCATCGGCAGCCTCCGCAACGGCCTGCTGGCGCCAGCCATCTTCGCCATGGCTGAAGCGCAAGCGCAGCGCCGCGTGATGGCCGGCCACGTCTGCCAGCGCGGCGCGCAACGCCGCCGTATCGATGGCCGACTGCGACTGCAGCAGTACCGACTGGTTGAAGCGGTTGCGCGCGGCCGCGGCCAGCGGCTGGGCGAGGAACGCGCGCTGCACCGGCGTCAGCGGCGCCGCGCCGTGTTCCGCGGCGTCATTGGCGGCCTTCCCCTCCGCCACATCCACGCGCTGCGCCACCCGCGCCAGCGCCGCCACGGTCTGGTGCTCGAACACCTGGCGCGGGGTCAGCCGCCAGCCCTGCAGCCGGGCGCGCGCGACGATCTGCAGGCTCAGGATCGAGTCGCCGCCGAGCGCGAAGAAGTTGTCGTGCAAGCCAACCTGCGCGATGCCGAGCACGTCCGCCCAGACCGCCGCCAGCATCCGCTCGGGCGCCGACACCGGCGCTGCGTAGGCGGCCTCGGCCTGCCACTGCGGCTCGGGCAGCGCGCGCCGGTCGAGCTTGCCGTTGGGCGTGACCGGCAGGCTGTCGAGGCGCAGCACCGCGGCCGGCACCATGTAGTCGGGCAAGGCCGCGGCAAGCGCGCTGCGCAGCGCTTCGGCCTGCACCGTGGCGGGCGCGGCCACGTAGCCGACCAGCCGGGTGCCGGCCGGCGTCTCGTGCGGCAGCACCACCGCCTGGCGCACGTCGGGCTGGGCCAGCAGGTGCGCCTCGATCTCGCCCAGCTCGATGCGGAAGCCGCGGATCTTGACCTGGTGGTCCTGCCGGCCGAGATACTCGATGCAGCCATCGGGGCGCCAGCGCACCAGGTCGCCGGTGCGGTACAGGCGCGCCCCGGGCGTGCCGAAGGGATCCGGAATGAAGCGGTCGGCGGTCATGCCGGCGCGGCCGAGGTAGCCGCGCGCCAGCCCTTCGCCGCCGAGGTAGAGCTCGCCGGGCACGCCAACGGGCACCGGCTCGAGCCGGCTGTCCAGCACGTGCGCGCTGCGCGTGCCGACCGGCCGACCGATCGGCGCATAGGCCCCGGTCACCTGCGCGGCGGCTTCGTCCGCCGCGGCCTTCCACACCAGCGGCGTCACCACGGTCTCGGTCGGACCATAGCCGTTGATGATGTGCTGCGGCCGCAGCGCCTGCGTCAGCCGCTCCACGCCGGCGCGAGGCATGGCCTCGCCGCCGAAGGAATAGAGCCACAGCGGCGGCGGGTTGCCCTGCGACTCGGCCCACGCGGCCAGCTGGTGCAGGTAGCGCGGCGGAAACCCCGCATGCGTGACCGCGTGGCGACGCAGCGCGGCGTAGGTCTGCTCGACGCTCCACAGTGTGTCGTCGCGCAGCACGATGCTGGCCCCGCTGGCGAGGGGCACCATCCAGCGCTCATGCGCGCCATCGAAGCTGAACGACAGGAAATGGAGCTCGCGGCTGGCCGCCGTGATGTCGTAGCACGCCGCGGTGGCCACCACATGCATTGCCAGCGGACCGTGAGCCACGGCCACGCCCTTGGGCCGGCCGGTCGAGCCGGAGGTGTAGATCACGTAGGCCAGTTGCCCGGGATGGATGGGAACGCCGGGGTCATGAGCAGGCCAGTTGGCGTCGTTGCCATCATCCGCCACCAGCACCGGCAGGCCGGGCATCACCGGGAAGGCGTCGCGCAGCGCGCGCTCGGTCAGCAGCAGTTGCGGCGCAGCATCTTCCTGCATGTCGAGCAGGCGCCGTGCCGGATAGGCGGGATCGAACGGCACGAAGCAGGCGCCGGCCTTGAGCACCGCCATCAGCGCCACCAGCATGCGCGGCGAACGGTTCAGCGCCACGCCGACGCGGCACTCGGCGCCGATGCCTTGTGCGATCAGCCGGTGCGCCAGCCGGTTGGCCTGGCGTTCAAGCTCGCCATAAGTCAGGATGTCGTCGCCATACAGCACCGCCGGCGCGGCGGGCGCGCGGCGTGCGTGCGCGGCCACCTGCGCAGGCACGGCTACGAACGGTGTTGCCGGGCAGTCGGGCCGGCTCCAGCGTGCCAGCTCGGCGCGCTCGTCGTCGGCAAGCAGCACCGCGGTGCCGGGCGTGGTCGCCGGATCGGCCGCGAAGGTCTGCAGCAGGCGCACATAATGCCCCGCCATGCGCGCCACGGTGGCGGCATCGAACAGGTCGGCGGCGTAGGCAATGCGGCCGCACAGGCTGCCATCGGCCAGCTCGGCAGTGGCCAGGCTCAGCTCGAAGCGCGCGGTGGTGACCGGCAGCTCCAGCGGCGTGGCGCGCAACCCCGCCAGTTGGGGCAGTGCCGCCGCGCTGGCGGTGCGATGGTCGAAGGTGACGTTGAACAGTGCCGCCTGGCCGAGGCTGCGGTCGGGCTGCAGCGCCTCGACCAGCAGGTCGAACGGCAGCGACTGGTGCTCCTGGTCCGCGGCGGCCTGTGTGGCGAGCCGCGCCAGCAGGTCGGCGAACGGCTGGTCCGGGTCGACCTCTGCCTGCATCACCTGCATATTGACGAAGCAGCCGATCAGCGACTCGGTCTCGCTGCGCTGGCGGTTGGCGACCGGCACGCCGATGCGCAGGTCGGACTGGCCGGTATGGCGGCCCAGCAGCACCGCCCAGGCGGCCAGCAGCGCCATGTTCAGCGTTCCATGGCGCGTGGCGGCAAGCGCGCGCAACGCTTCCGCCAAACCGGCGGGGATGGCGAACACATGCTCCGCGCCCTCGCCGCTGCGCGCGGCGCGGCGCGGGCGGTCGGCTGGCAGGTCGAGCGCGGCGCCCGTGTCGTCTCCCAGCCGCGCGCGCCAGTAGCCGAGCTGGCGCTGGGCCTCGCCGGCTTCCATCCAGTGGCGCTGCCAGACGGCATAGTCGGCGTACTGGACCGGCAACGGCGCAAGCTGCGCCCGCGTGCTGCTGGATTCAGCCGCGTAGCAGGCGGCCAGTTCGGCAACAAGGCGGACTATCGATGCACCGTCTGCGACGATGTGGTGCAGCACTACCACGAGCACGTGCGACTGCGCGCTCTCGCGGATCAGCGCGACGCGCCACAGCGGCCCGGCGGCGAGATCGAACGGTTCATGGACCGCGCGCGCGATGGCCGCGTCGACGCCGTCCGAGTCGGCGTCCATGACGGCAAAGGCCGGCGGCAGGTCGTCATGCACGTGCTGGCAGGCGACGCCGGCAGCATCGGTCGGATAGGTGGTGCGCAGCACTTCATGGCGCGCGCCGATCTGCGCGAACGCGCGGCGCAGCGCCGCGGTGTCGAGCGAACCCTCGAGCCGGTACACGCCCGGCATGTGATAGGCGGTGCTGGCAGGCTCCAGCTGCTGCAGGAACCACAGGCGCTGCTGCGCATACGACAGCGGCAGCGCCCCAGCGCGCGGCGCTGGCACGATGGGCAACGTGGCAAACGCCACGCCTTTGCCGTGCAGCGCGGCCAGGAAGGCGGCGCGTTGCGCCGGCTCCAGCCGGGCAAAACGCGCAGCGACTTGTGCGTGCGCGGTACTCAAAGCGTCTGACATGGGGGCGGGATCGGTCAATGGATTTCAGGGAGCGCTTATGCCACCATCGCGGCCTGCGAATGCGGTACGGCAGCGGCCAGTGCCGTGTGCGCCAGCGTGTCGAGGTCATTGTCCGCAGCTTCCTGCCTGACGGCAGCAGCCAGCGCATGCGCGGTCGGATGGTCGAACACCACGCCGGGCGCGATCTCCACCCGCAGCCGGCGGCGCAGCCGCGCCACCAGCTTGATCACCAGCAGCGAATGGCCGCCGAGGGCGAAGAAGTCGGCATGCGGGTCGACATCGCTCTGTTCCAGCAGCTCGGCCATCAACGCGCACACCAGGGCTTCCACTGCGTCGGCCGCGGGCACCGCGGCCACGGCTGGCGCCTTGTCGGCGGGAGCCAGTTCGCGCAGCGCGACGCGGTCCGTCTTGCCGTTGGGCAGGCGCGGCAGCACCGCCAGTGGAACGAAGCGCGCCGGCACCATCGCGTCGGGCAGCATCGCGGCCAGCGTGTGGCGCAGCGCGGCGGCGTCGATGGCACTGCCGGCTGCAGGCACGAGGAAGGCACACAGCACAGCCTCGCCGCCGGGTCCCGCCACCGCGCACACCGCTGCCTGCGCGACCGCTGGCTGGGCCAGCAGCGCGGCTTCGACTTCCGCGGGCTCGACGCGGATGCCGCGGACCTTGACCTGCTGGTCGGCGCGGCCCAGCAGCTGCAAACCAGCGGGCGTGGCGCGCGCGAGATCGCCGGTGCGGTACAAGCGCTCGCCGGCGGCGAAGGGATCGTCGACGAACGCCGCCGCATCGAGGTCCGCCCGGCCGAGGTAGCCGTGCGCGAGTTGCGGGCCGCCGACGTAAAGCTGCCCGGCCACGCCGGCCGGCACCGGGCGCAGCGCGTCGTCCAGCAGGCGTACGCGGGTCGCACCCAGCGCGCGGCTCAGCGGCGCCGTGCCGGCGGGCCACGCCGGCATGTCCGCGCCTAGCGCGTGCACCATCACGCCGATGGTGGTTTCGGTGGGGCCATAGTGGTTGAAGATGCGGCACGCGGGCGCATGGCGGCGCAACGTATCGACCAGGCTGGCCGGCAACGGCTCGCCGCCCAGGATGACGGTGGGCGGTACCGCGGGCGCTTCCGTTTCCAGCAGCGCCGCCAGGTGCGACGGCACGATCTTGATGGCATCGACCGCGCGGCCGCGCAGGTAGCGCGCGAAGGCCGCGGGGTGGGCCATGTCGTCATCGCCAGCCACGACCAGGCAGCCGCCCTGCCACAGGGCGGCAAACAGCGTGGTGTTGCCGAGGTCGGCGGCCACCGATGAGGTCAGCCCGAAGCGTTGGCACGACGACAGCGACAGTGCGTCGCAAACCGCCGCGGTGTAGTGGCTGACCTGCGCGTGGCCGATCACCACGCCCTTGGGTTCGCCGGTGGAGCCGGAGGTGAACAGGACGTAGGCGGCGGCGTCGGGCGCGACGGTTGCCGCATCCTCCGCCGCTGACGCGACGGAAGCGAGCAAGGCATCGGCAGCGACCACGGTGCCGTCGCCAGGCGATGCCTGCTGCGCGATCGTCAGCACCGGCGCGGCCTGCGCCAGCACGCTGCGGCGCCGCGCCTGCGGCCAGGCCGGGTCGAGCGGCACGTAGGCACCCCCCGCGGCCCATACCGCCAGCAGGCAGGCCACCAGCGCGCCGCTGCGCGGCAATGCCAGGGCCACGCGCGTGCCGGGGCCGACTCCGAGCCCGCGCAGCCGTTGCGCCGCCGCATGCACCGTGCGCTGCAGGCCGGCATAGTCGAGTACGAGATCGGCGGCATCCAGCGCGGGCGCCGCCGGCGTATTGCGTGCATGCGTTGCGATGCGGTTCAGCAGCGAGTCGTCCGCCGCGACCGGTTTGTCGCCGGTCCAGCATTGCGGCACGCGCAAGGTATCGTCCGCCGGCCACCATAGCGACGACAGCGGCGCATCCAGTGCGGCCGGCAGCGCGCCGATCAGCGCAGCGAGATGAGACAGCAGCCACGGCCCCACGCGCGGATGCAGCGTGCCGGCCGACGCGTGCAGCGCCAGCGCGGCCATGCCCTGCCCGTCGTCCAGTGCCTCGCACACCAGGTCGAAACCGGGCCACGCGGGGCTCGCCAGCGCAATCCCGCCGGCGGGCAACGGCGATACCGCAAACCCGATGCGCGGGCCGGCATCGCCACGCAGCCACGCTTCCTGCCACGCGGCGTGGCCGTCCAGCGCCGGCAGCCACGCCTGCCAGTGGTGGCGCAGGCTGGCTTCGTCATCCCATTGCACGCCAAGCGGCAGCGCCTTGACGAATACGCCGGCGGCGCCGGCCATCACGTCGTAGTCGCGGCGGCAGTCGTGCAGCCACGTGGCGCTGAATGCCGGCTGCGCGCACAGGCGCGCCAGCAGGGTCCACCACGCGGCCTGCAGCACGCGCTCGGGCGTGGTGCCGAACTGGCGCGCGGTGGCGTCCAGCGCCTGGCGGTGCGCGGCGTGCAGCGTGTGGCGCCAGCTGTCGGCGGGCGTGGCGGCAGCGCCAGCGAGCGCGTCGGGCAGGCGCAGCGGCGCGGGCAGGCTGGCCGCATGGGCTTGCCAGTAGCCGCGGCCGGCGTTGCCTGTACCGTCCTCGCCCAGCCGCGCGCCTTCCTGCCAGTCGGCATATTGGGCGTATTGCAGCGGCGGCCCGGCGTCGTCCGCGGAGGACCTCTCCAATGCTGCGCGTACGGCTTCGGCGAGGCGCGGCACGCTGTTGCAGTCCGCCGCCAGCGGACTGACCAGCAGCCACAGCGTGGCACCGCCGGTGGCCAGCGGGCACAGGCAGGCGCGCAGCACGTCGCCCTGCGCCGGTTCGAGCGCAGGCAGCGCCGGCGCAGCGCCGTCCGCGACGACGATTGTCGCCACGCCGCTGCCGCTCTGCGGCACGCATGCCACCAGCTGGCTGCCATCGTCGATGTAAGCCATGCACAGCACGTCGTGGCGTTCGCGCAGCGCCGAGAGCGTGGCGTCAACCGCGGCCGGCTCAGGCTGGCAAGCCAACGCGATACGCACCACATGCGCATGCGGCGCCGGCGCATTGCGCCATTGCTGCCAGGCGGCCTGTTGTTCGGGAGTAGGACTCCAGGCGTCGTGCATCTCAGGCATCGGCGTTCTCCTGCGGGCGCACGGCGGCAGGCTGGGCGTCCAGCTGCTTGCGGTCGAACATGTCGCCCATCGCCACCACGATCTTGCGCGGGCCCTCATAGGGATCGCGCGCATGCGCGGCCAGCATGTTGTCGAGCATCACCACATCGCCGCGCTGCCAGTCGAAGCGCACGGCGCAGGCCTCATACAGCTCGCCGATCAGCGCCATGGCCTCGTCGGGAATCGGCGTGCCGTCGCCGAACATCACGTGGCGCGGCATGCGTTCCAGGCCGGCCATCTCGAGCAGGTCTTCGCGCACGTCGGCCTCCAGGCACGAGACGTGGTGCAGCTGTACCTGGTTGAAGAAGCTGCGCTCGCCGGTCACCGGGTGGCTGACGATGGCCGGGCAAACGGTGCGGGTCTGCAGCACGTCGCCATCCAGCCAGCGGCAGTCGATGCCGGCGGCGCGGCAGCGCGCCTCGACTTCGGCGCGGTCGTCGGTCTTGTAGAAATCGCGCCAGTCCACATCCAGCCGCGGCGTGAAGGTGCGCACGTACATCAGCTGCTTGCGGGCGAATTCCTCGGCCAGCGCGGGCGGCAGGCGGCGCAGCAGCTCGCGGCAGTCGACGATCGGCGTGGTGCCGCCCACGGCCGAGGGCAGCTCGCAGAAGAACCACTGCTTGCGCGGCCAGCGCTCCAGGTGCGCGCTTTCGTTGTGGTACAGGATCATCTGGCGCTCGGGGTAGGGCGTTGAGCGGTAGGTGTTGCGCCCGCCCTCCTTCTTGGGCAGGTCGCCGTAGCTGCCGTACAGGCCGGGATGCATGGCCTCGGCAAAGGCTTCAAAGGCCTGCGGGTTGGGCAGGTCGAAGCCGCGGAAGACGATGCCGGCGTGCCGGTGCAGCGTCGCGGCGACCAGCTCGCGCGAGCGCGCGGCCCAAGCCACCGGGTCCAGGCCTGGCACCGCCGGCTCGATCACGATGGGGAAGACTTCGCCGGCGCGCAGCGGGCGCAGCCGCACCTGCCTGGCCGGGTCGGATGCGGCAGCCTGCGGCGCCACGGCGGCCGCGGGAGCAGCGGCGGCCGTGCGTGGCCTCGCCAGCGACTTGAGCTGGTCGAGCTTGGCCGCCATGCGTTGGCTGGTTTCCATGGTTCGGGACTCCTCGGGTTTCGGTTGGGGCGGGCGCGTGGCGCCCGTGACGGGTGCGGCGGCGCGGTCGGCGGGCTGGTCCGGCGCACGCAGCAGCGCTGCCAGCGTGGCCTGCCATTCGGCGGCGAAGCGCGCCACGGTGGCGGATTCGAACAGCGCGCTGGCAAAGACCCAGTCGCCGCGCAGCGGCGCCGCTTCCTGTCCACTCTCGGGTTCCAGGAACAGCGCCATGTCGAACTTGGACGTACGTTCGACCGGCGGCAGCATCTCGGCCTCCACGCCGGGCATGCCGAACTGCCCTGCCGGGGTGTTCTGCAGCACGAACAGCGCCTGCACCAGGGGGTTTCGGCTACGGTCGCGCGGCACGCCGGCCGCCTCGACGATGCGGTCGAACGGCAGGCCGTCATGCTCGAAGGCGGCCAGCACGTCGCGCCGGCACGCCGCCAGCACCTCGCGGAAGCTGGCGCCGGCGATGCGGCGCGAGCGCAGCGGCAGCACGTTGACAAAGAAGCCGATCAGCGGCTCCAGCGCGGCTTCGTGCCGTCCGGCGACGTCGGTGCCGAGCACCAGGTCGTCCATGCCGGTCGCGCGGTGCAGCCAGCACTGGAAGCTGGCCAACAGCACGATAAAGGGCGTGACCTGTTCTGCGCGCGCCAGCGCATGCACCTGCGCCATGTGCTCGCCGTCGATCCGCAGCGCCACGGCATCGCCCTCCATGCGCGCGACCGGCGGGCGGGCGCGGTCGGCCGGCAACGCCAGCGCCGCCGGCGCGCCGGCAAGCGCGCCGCGCCAGTAGGCGGCGAGCCGCTCCAGCGTGGCGCCGCGCAGCCAGTCGCGCTGCCACGCGGCATAGTCGGTGTATTGCAGCGCCAGCGGCGGCAGCGGCGCGACCTGTTCCGGCGCCAGCGCGTGCCGGTAGCCGTGGGTGATCTCGTTGACCAGCAGGCCGACCGACCAGCCATCCGACACCAGGTGGTGCATGGCGACCAGCAGCACGTGCTCATGCGGCGCGCAGCGCAGCAGCGTGGTGCGCCACAGCGGCGCGTGGCCGAGGTCGAACGGGCGCGATGCGTGTTCCTGCATGGCTTCGCGCAGCGCCGCCTTTCGCGCTTCGGGCGCTTCGGGCGCCAGCGCCTGCAAATCGATCACGGGCAGGCCGATGCCGGCGGCGGCATCGATGCGTGCGTAGGGCTCGCCATCGTCGTCGGGATAGGCGGTGCGCAGGATCTCGTGGCGCGCCGCCACGGCTGCCAGCGCCTGGCGCAGCGCGGCGAGTTCCAGCGGCCCGCGCAGGCGCAGCGCGCCGGCCATGTTGTAGGCCGCTCCGGCGTTGCCCTGCAGGCGTTCGACCAGCCACAGCCGCTGCTGCGCCAGCGATACCGGCATGCGCGCGGCGCGCGGTACCGGAACCAGCGCCGGCATCGCCGCCGCAGGCGTGGCGCAATCCAGCCGTGCTGCGAAGTCCCGCAGCACTGGCGCCTCAAAGACATCGCGCAGCGTGGCCTGCGCATGGCCCGCGGCGCGCAGCCGCGCCACCACCCGCGTGGCGATCAGCGAATGGCCGCCCAGGCGGAAGAAATGGCTGTCGCGGCCGATGCGCATGTCCTGCAGCAGCGCTTCCCAGATGCCCGCGACGGTTTGCTCGGTGGGCGTGGCGGGCGGTGCGCCCTCCGGCGCCACGACCTGCGGCGCGGGCAGCGCCTTGCGGTCGATCTTGCCGTTGGCATTGAGCGGCCACGACGGCATGCACACCCATGCAGACGGCACCATGTACGCAGGCAGCCGCGCCGCGACGCTGGCAGACAGCTCGGCTTCCAGTGCGTCATCCGCGGGCTGCGCGTGGCCGGCTTGCGGCTGCCAGTACGCGGTCAGCCATTCGGTGCCGGCGGCGCGGTGCACCGTCACCAGCGCCTGGCGCACCGCCGGATGCGCGGCGAGCACGGCTTCGATCTCGCCCAGCTCGATGCGGTAGCCGCGCAGCTTGACCTGGAAGTCCTTGCGGCCGATGTATTCGAGTACGCCATCTTCGCGCCAGCGGCCGAGGTCGCCGGTCAGGTAGCGGCGGCGGCCGGGCGCGCCGGTCGGGTCGGGCACGAAGGCCGCCGCGGTGCGGCGCGGGTCGGCGAGGTAGCCGCGGCCGACGCCGGCACCGGCCACCGCGATTTCGCCCACCACGCCGGGCGCGGCGAGATTGCCGTCGGCATCGAGCACCTGCAGCACGGCATTGGCGGTCGGGCGGCCGATCGGCACGGTGTCTGCGGCTTGCGCCGCCTGCGCCAGCATGTCGGCGCGCAAGGGGTGGAACGCCACGTCGTCCGAGCATTCCGCCGGCCCGTAGGCGTTCATCAGCGGCACGCGCGGATAGCGCGCCAGCCAGGCATGCGCGGTGGCGGGCGGCAGCGCCTCGCCGGTCGGCAGCACCCAGCGCAGGGCCGCCAGCGGCGCGGCGCGCCCTTCCGTCTCCTGACAATCGAGCATGGCCTGCAGCAGCGACGGCACCGGCTCGAACAGCGTCACGCCGCGCTGCGCCAGCAGCGCGGCGAGTACGGCGGGATCGCGCACCACGTCGTCGCCGATGATCTCCACACGCGCGCCGAACACCGGCGCGGCCAGCGCCTGCCAGACGGAGATATCGAAGCACGGCGGCGCGGTCTGTGCGATCACGTCGCCCTCGCCCAGTCCCAGCGGCGCGACCTTGGCCAGCATGTTGTTGAGCATGCCGGTGCGCGTGACCATCGCGCCCTTCGGCACGCCGGTCGAGCCGGAGGTGAACAGTACGTAGGCGAGCTGGGCGGGATGCGTAGGCTCGTCCGCTGCGCGCGCCACCCCGGCTTCCAATGCAGCCAGCGTCGTGACACCGGCAACGCCGGCAGCATCCAGCGCGGCCACGCCGGAGGCATCCGTCAGTAGCTGCGCTGGCCTGGCCTGCGCCAGCACCTGCTGCCAGCGTGCCGCGGGATGACTGACGTCGAGCGGCACCCACGCCGCGCCGGAGCGCAGGATGCCGGCCAGCGCGACCAGCCAGTCCAGCCCGCGCGGCAGCAGCACGGCGACGAGATCGTCCGGCCGCACGCCCGCAGCGCGCAAGCCGCCGGCGACGCGGCCGGCGCGTTGCCACCAGTCGCCATAGGTCAGCGCTGCGGCGCCGCAGCGCGCCAGCTCCCGCTGCGGATGCGCGGCCACCTGGCGCGCGACGCGCTGCACGTAGTCGTCCCGCAGCGCTGCGGGCACCACGCTGGTGTCGTCGCTCGCGCTCCATGCCTGCAGCCGGGCACGCGTGGCGCCATCGAGCATGTCGACGGTGCCCACGTGCGCGGTGCCGGCCGCCAGCGACGCCAGCACGGCGGCGTAGGCGTCCATCCATTGCGCCAGCCGCTGCGCGTCCACGCGCGCGGCATCGCAGGTGAAGCGGATGGTGAAGCGGCTGTCGGGCATGACCTCCAGCGTCAGGCCGTAGTGGGTCTGCTCGATGTTGTCATGCTGGCGCAGGCGCAGCCCGGCCACCTCGCGCGCACGGTCGCCCAGGTCGGGCAGGTTCTGGAACACCATCAGCGTATCGAACAGTGCGCCGCCGATGCCTGACTGGGCCTGGATCTCGGCGAGCGGTGCGTGCTCGAACTCGCGCATCGCCACGGCGGCGTGCTGGGTCGCCTGCAGGTAGTCCGCCACCGCCAGCGCGCCTTGCGGTCGCAGCCGCAACGGCAGCGTATTGATGAACACCCCCAGCATGCGCTCGGCGCCTTCGAGCCCCGCGGGGCGGCCGGCCGAGGTCACGCCGAAGACGATATCGTCGCTGCCGGCGTGGCGCGACAGCACGATGCCCCACGCGGCCTGCATCACGGTGTTGAGCGTAACGCGGTGGGCGGCGGCCAGCGCGCGCAGGCTGGCGTCGAGGCCGGCTGGCAGGACCAAGTCGCGGCACAGCGGCTCGGCTTGCCCATGCGCGCTGGCGGATGCAATGCCCGGCAGCACGGTCGGGCCGGCCAAACCGGCGAATGCCTCGCGCCAGAAGGCCTGCCGCGCGGATGCGGGCTGCGCCGCGAGCCAGGCGATGTAGTCGCGGTACGGCCGGCGCGGCGCCGGGGCGTGCGCCGGATCGGCATAGCGGGCCAGCGCCTCGTCAAGCAGTTGCACCGAGCCCCAGCCGTCGACGATCAGGTGGTGCCGGCTCCAGACCAGCCACCAGCCCGCGTCGCCGTTGCGCAGCAGTGCCAGCCGCATCAGCGGCAGTTCGGCGGGGTCGAAGCCGCGCGAGCGGTCGGCGCGGCACCACTCAGCCAGCCGCGCGGCCTGTGCGCTGGCGTCTGCGCCGCACCAGTCTTCCAACGTCACCGGCAACGTGGCGCGCGCATGCACGCATTGCAGCGCGCGGTCACCGCCCGCTTCGCCTGCCGCGGCAAAGGTAGTGCGAAGGATCGGGTGGTCGTCCAGCAGCGCCTGCCAGGCGGCGGCCATGCGTGCGGTGTCGAGCGGCCCGTCGACCTGCAGCACCAGCTGGTTGACGTAGGCACCGTTGCCGCCGTCGCGCAGGTGGTGGAACAGCAGGCCTTCCTGCAGCGGCGACAGCGGATAGGCATCTTCAATATTGGCCGATTCGCCACGCAGCCGCTCCAGCGCCTGCGCATCGCAGCCGCTCAGCGCAAAGGGCTGCGGCGCCGCGGGCGTGGCAACCGCGCTGGCTGGCCTTGCGCGCTCGGCAAGATGGGCCGCCAGGCGTGCCAGCGTCGGGTGCGCGAACAGGTCCTTCGGCGCGAGCATCAGTTGCTGCGCGCGCGCCCTGGCGACGATCTGCAGCGCCAGGATGGAATCGCCGCCGAGCGCGAAGAAGTCGGCATCGCGGTCGATCTGCCCGCGTTGCAGGATTTCGCGCCACAGTCCTGCCAGCACCTGTTCTATGGCAGCCGCCTGCGTGTCGGCCGGTGCCGCGTCCGCACGCAGCACGGCAGCCAGCGCCGCCGGCGTGGGATGCGCGAACAGCAGTTTGGGCGTCAGCGGCAGGCCCGCCTTGCGCGCCTGCGCGACCAGTTGCAGTCCAAGGATGGAGTCGCCGCCGAGCGCGAAGAAATTGTCGTCGGCGCCCACCGTTTCGCGTCCGAGCACGCCGGCCCACAGGCGCGCCAGCATGGCCCCGGTCTCGTCGCGTGGTGCCGACCGCGACGGTGCCGCGGTTTCACCCGGCACGGCAGGCAACGCCTTGCGGTCGACCTTGCCGTTGCGCAGCCGCGCGAAGGCGTCGCACGGCACGAACGCGGCAGGCAGCATCGGCGCCGGCATCGCGGCGGCAATGGTGGTGCGCAGCGTATCGACATCCAGGCCTGCGTCGGGCACCAGGTAGGCGACCAGCCGCAGCCCTTCGCCTGCCGGCGATGGCTGCGCCAGCACCACGGCATCGCGCACGCCCGGCGCCTGGCGCAGCCAGGCTTCGACTTCGCCGGGCTCGACGCGGAAACCGCGGATCTTGACCTGGGCGTCGGCGCGGCCGAGGAAAGCGATGGCGCCGTCTGCGTCCATGCGCACGCGATCGCCGGTGCGGTACAGGCGGCCGCCCGGGCGGAACGGGTCTGGCACGAAGCGCTCGGCGGTCAGCGCGGGCCGGCGCAGGTAGCCGCTGGCGACACCGGCGCCGCCGATATAGAGCTCGCCCACCGCGCCGCGCGGCACGCGGTTCAGGTGGCGGTCGAGCACATAGGCGCTGACGCCGGCAAGCGGCTGGCCGACGGGAATTGCCGCCGTCGCTGCGGTGGCGGGCACTGCATGCGTCAGGCTTCCCACCGTGGTTTCTGTCGGGCCATAGTGGTTGACCACGCGGCATGCCGGGCGCAGCGCCTGCACGCGCGCCACCAGCGCCGCATCGAGCGCCTCGCCGCCGAACACAAGGCACTGGCGCGGCACCAGCCGCGCCGGATCGGCGACGGCCAGCAGCGCGCGCAAGTGCGACGGGACGATCTTCAGGCAATCGACGGGCCGCGCTGCCAGGGCTACGGCGAGCGCTTCGGGATCCTCCCCCAGCGCGTCGTCCAGCACGCGCAGCGTGTGGCCGCCGAGCAGCGCGCCAAACCACGCGGTGTGGCCGAGGTCGGCGGTGACCGAGGACAGCGACGCCAGCGACGACCCTGCCGGCAGCGCCAGCACGTGCAGCACACCAGCGGCGTAATGCGCGAGGTTGCCTTGCGTGACCACCACGGCCTTGGGCGTGCCGGTCGAGCCGGAGGTGTAGATCAGGTAGGCGGGCTGTGCCGGAGCCGCAGCAGGCCACGCAGCAGCGCTGGCTGCGTCATCGTTCGCGAGCGAGGCGACATGCCAGGCGGCGCCCGGCATGGCTTGCGCCAGCCACTGCGGCCGCGCGCCCTCGCCCACCACGGCGGTGAGGCCCGCATCGGCGGCCAGTTGCGCCAGCCGCGCCGCGGGCATGCCGGCATCGAGGCACAGGAAGGCGGCGCCGGCCTTCCATGCGCCGAGCATGGCCGCAGCCATGCGTGCGCCGCGCGGCAGCAGCAGACCGACCACCTCGCCGGGTTGGACACCACCGCCGCGCAGGCTTGCGGCGAGCGCGCCCGCGGCGCGATCGAGCGCGGCGTAGTTGCATTGCGCATCGGCGGCATCGACGGCGAGCCGCTCCGGATGCGCGCGCGCGCCTGCCTCGAAGGCCGCCAGTGCGGTGGCGTGCCGCTCGATGCGGCCTGCGCGCATGTCGGAGAGCTGCGCCGACTCATACAGCGGGAGGTCTCCGACACGCGCGTCGGCGTTGTCGAGCACCGCATCCACCGCTGCGCGCAGCGTAGCGATCAGGCGCTGGACGGTGTGCGCGTCGAACCGGTCGGCGTCATAGCGCCATTGCCCGCGCAGGCGATCCCCTTCATCCTGCCAGCGCAGGTTCATGTCGTTGGCCGCGCCGCGCTGCGTGGCGAGGTGCTCGCGCACCAGGTAGCGGCCCAGCACATTGCGCGGCCCCACCGGCACGAAGGTGGTCATATGCCGGAACAGCGGCCCCTCCCCGCCCATGCGCGCCAGCGGATACTGCTGGTGGCGCAGCGCGCCGCGCATCTGCCGGGCGCAGTCGCGCACCACCGCGGCAAAGGGCGGATTGGCGGAGAAGTTGGCGCGCAGCGGTACCGTGTTCAGCGTAAAGCCGATCAGGCCGGCGGACTGCGCGCCGGAGCGGCCTGCGGTCGGCGTGCCGACCAGGAAATCGTCCTCGCCACTGGCACGGTGTACGACGGTCTTGAACAGCGCCAGCATGACCACGAAGACGCTCGCCTCCAGCCGCGTTGCCAGGTCGCGCAGGCCCGCCGTCTGCTGCGGCGTGAGGTGGAATTCAAGTTCGGCGCCGCGGTGGCGCGGTTCCGCGTTCAGCGTGCCGGGCAACGCCGGCGCCGCGGGCGCGTCTTCCAGCACGCCCTCCCAGTGCGCGCGCAGCGAGGCACCGCGCTGTCCCGCCAGCAGCTGGCGCTGGCGCACCAGCCAGTCGCGGTAGCGCCCTACCTGCGAGGCCATCGGCGACTGGTTGGCGCACAGCGCTTCGTAGGTGGCGAAGATCTGGTCGCAGACCAGTTCGAAACCGAGGTAGTCACCGGCGATATGGTGCATGCCCGCACACATCCACAAGCGGTCGTTGCCATCGGCCTGGCGCGATAAGAGGAAGCGGAAGCGGCAAACCTGCCCGGCGTCAGGATCGAACGGCTCGTCAGCCTCGCGCTCGAACCAGGCGTGCAGGCGGGATTCATCGAGGCCATCGGCGCGCGTCAGCGACACCTCCGCGGCAAAGCCCGCGGGGCGCGCCATCACGATCTCGCCGTCTTCCTCGATAAAGCCGCTGTGCAGCGCCTCATGGCAGTCCACCACGTGGCGCACCGCCTGTTCGAGCAGTTCGAAGCGCAGGGCAGCCGGGATCTCGATGGCGAACACCATGTTGTAGGCGGCACTGTCCGGATTGCGTCGATGGAACGCCAGCAGCGCGAGCTGCCCGGGGCCCGCGGGATAGCGCTCGAAGTAGCCGGGATGCGCGGCCAGCCAGGCATCGGCCTCGGCGGCGCGGGTGGCCAGCAGATCGGCCGCGGCCTGCCGCGCATCGGTGCCGGCCGCGCCGTCGCCGGCCACGCGCCAGCGCCCGTCCTGCAGGCTTAGGCGCACGCCTTCGGCGCGCAAGGTTCGCATCAGGGCGCCAGTTTCGGCCGGCAAGGGAGCTTCGGAAGACGACATGGCGAAAACGTTGGAAATGGCAGGATCCGCCGGGCAGGCGCAACCTGCCAGGCAAGGAGTGATCAGACGGGAAAGCGCGCCTCAGCCCAGTCCGGGCGGCGCGGGTTCGGCCATGGCGACGATCACGCGGCGCGTGCCGGTGAAGGTGCCGCGCCCGTGGGCGGCAAGCATGTTGTCGAGCATCAGCACGTCGCCCTGCTGCCAGGGGAAGCGCACCGTGCATTGGTCCAGCGTGGCCCGGATCGACGCGAGGGCATCGTCTTCCAGCGGCGCGCCGTCGCCGTAGACGACGTTGCGCGGCAGTTCGTCGACGCTGCCGACCACGGCCAGCAAGGCCTCGCGCACGTGCGGCGCGAGGTTCGACACGTGGAACAGGTGGGCCTGGTTGAACCACACCATCTCGCCGGTCACCGGATGGCGCGCAACCGCCTGGCACAGCTGGCGTGTGCGCAGCTCGCCGTCAGGCTTCCATTCGAATTCGATCTGCTGCGCGCGGCAGAAGCGCTCCACCTGCGCGCGGTCTTCGGTGTTGAAGGCGCGCTGCCAGCTCAGGTCGAGGCCATTGCCGTAGTTGCGCACGTACATCAGCCGGCGTCGCGCGAAGCGCTCGCGGATGGCGGGATCGAGGCGCTGGTAAACCAGGCGGCTGTCGGCGATCGGCGTCTCGCCGCCGGTTTCGCTCGGCTGCACGCAGTGGAACCAGATCTTCATCGGCCACTGCAGGGTGTACGACTGCTCGTTATGCAGCGGGATCACCTGGTGCGCCGGGTATTCGGTCGAGGTATAGACGCCCTCCCTGACCTGCGAGCGCGGCGTGGAGCCGAACTCGTAGCTCAGCAGCGGATGGCCGAAGGCGCTGGCGAAGGCGCGGAACGCGGCGTCGTCATCGAAACGGAAGTTGCGGAACAGCACGCCGCCGACGCGAGGCAGCTGCTCGGCGGCAATCGCCGCCATGGCGCTGAACTGGCTGCGCCAGTCGGAGTCACCATCCGGGGTCACCACCAGCGGCAGCGCACCGTGCGCAAACAGCGGAGCGGTGCGCAGCGCGCCTGCCTTGGCGAGGCTCGTTGAAGTGGCTGAGGTTGCGGCGGTAGCCACGCCGGCCGCGGCGCGATGGTCCGCCTGGAGGTCGGCGATGGTACTGGTCGTGTCCATATCCCTGTTGCCTCTACGGGTGCGTTCGCGAAGCCAGTGGCGGCCTGAGAGTCAATGAGGCCAACGGAGGCAGCCACGCGAACAATGTCTGCACATGGAAAGTGTGAAGCGAGTGTAGCGGAATTATTTACGAATGGAAATACAACTCATTATCATTTACGATGCTGTTCTACGAGTTGGCTCGACCATTCGCGACGCCATCGCGGCGGACTGATGCCTGCACCGCGATAGCGTTTCCACACCACCTGAAGGAGCTATGCCATGAGCTGGGACCATCCCGACACGCGTTTCCATGTCGTCCGCAATGAAGAGGGCCAGTACTCCATCTGGCCCGACTACAAACCCGTACCGGCAGGATGGGAAAGCACCGGCTTCCAGGGCAGCCGCGATGCGTGCCTGGCCCATATCGACACGGTCTGGACCGACATGCGCCCGCTCAGCCTGCAGCGCGCGCTGGCCGGCGCATGAGCGCGCCGCAGCCGGTGCGCGAGCGCTGGTTTGCCGTGATGCCAGGGCGCGCAGGCACTGCGGCTAATGCCGAGGCCGCGCGCGTGCGCCTGTACTGCCTGCCCTATGCCGGCGCCGGCCATACCGCGTATCACGGCTGGCGCGACGCGTTGCCGGCGCAGGTAGAGCTGGCGCCGGTATGCCTGCCCGGACGCGGCATGCGCACGGCCGAGGCGCATGCGGCTTCGATCGAAGAACTGGCCACGGCCCTGGCAGCGGCGATCGCGCGCGCGGCGCGCACCGAGGCGCCGCGCTTTGCGCTGTTCGGGCACAGCATGGGCGCCCTGCTCGCCTTCGAAACCGCACGCGTGCTCGAGGCCGTGCACGGCCTTTGCCCCACGGCGCTGGTGGTGTCCGGGCGCGGCGCGCCGGCGCTGCCGTCGGCGCGGCCGCCGTTCAGCACGCTGCCTGACGGGGCCTTCGCCGACGTCATCGCGGCGATGGGCGGCATGCCGGCGGAGATTCGCGAAACCCCGGAAGCGCTGGCGTTTTTCCTGCCGGTATTGCGTGCCGACATCGCACTGTGCGAGCGCTGGCGCTATGCCCGCGGCCCGCGGCTTGGCTGCCCGATCACCGTGCTGGGCGGCCAGGACGACGTTCACGCGCCGCCGGCGCTGCTGGCGGCCTGGCGCGACGAGACCCTGCACGATTGCCGCCAGCAAGTCTTCGCGGGCGGGCACTTCTTCCTGCACGACGCGGCGCCCGCGGTGCTGGACGCCATTGCGCAGGCCGTGCTTGGCACCGCGGCGCTCAGCGGAGAAGCCGGCCATGCGCTTGCCTGACCTCGCCGCCCCGGCGCACGGCGACATCCACGTGTGGCACGTACCGGCCGACGCGCCGGTGGAGCCCGCCGTGCTGTCGGCCGTGCTGTCGACCGACGAGCACGCCCGCGCCGCAGCCTTTCGCCAGGCCGCCGACCGCAACCGCTTTAGCGCGGCGCGCGCGGCATTGCGCACGCTGCTGGGCGGCTGCCTGGGCCTGCCTCCCGCTGCCGTCCCGCTGGCCGCCAACGCCTTCGGCAAGCCCGTGCTGGCCACGGCCCCGATGGGCACGCCCCTGCACTTCAACGTCAGCCACAGCGGCGCGCGCGCGGTGATCGCGCTGTCGCGCGTGCCGGTCGGCATCGACATCGAAGCCTGGCCTGCCGGCATGGCCTGGGCGGACTGGCGCGACAGCGCCGCCGTCGCCTGCGCGCCCGATGAAATGCACTGGCTCGCCGGGCTGGCGCAGCGGCAGCCCGAGCACGCCATGCTGGGCTTCCTGCGGCTATGGACCGCCAAGGAAGCGTGCAGCAAGGCGGTCGGCACCGGCCTGTCGGCGTCGCCGCAAGCGGTGCGCGTGGCGCTGCCCGGCAGCGCCGAATGCGTGCCCCCGCTGGCGCGCGCCGGCACCGGTGTCTGGTATCTGCACGATGCCGGCGGCGGTCCGCGCTATGTGGCATGCGTGGCCACGCCGCTGGCGGCCGCGCGCGTCGTGCACCGGCAATACCCGCTGCGCTCCGCCGGCGCCAACCCTTGATCCAGTCCTTGCAGTCAACGCCCCCGTACAACGCCCTCCGCTAGGAACGACACCATGACGCCTCCCTCGCTCGCCACGCTCGCCCACGGCCAACCCGCGCCGTTCTCGGCCGGCGCCTTTGCCCGGCAAGCACCAATCCGGCTCGACGACAATGCCTACCTGCAGCGCCAGTGCGCGCGCGAATCCAACGCCCGCTCCTATCCGCGCCGCATCCCGCTGGCGCTGGAACAGGGCTACGGCGTGTACCTGCGCGATACCAGCGGCCAGCTCTTCATCGACTGCCTGGCCGGCGCCGGCACGCTCGCGCTGGGCCACAACCACCCGGCGGTAGTGCGCGCGCTGCGCGACACGCTCGACAGCGGCCTGCCGCTGCATACGCTGGACCTTGCCACGCCGGTCAAGGACCGCTTTATCGACGACCTGTTCGGCCTGCTGCCGGCCGAGTTCGCCGCGCGCGCGCGCATCCAGTTCTGCGGCCCGACCGGTGCCGACGGCATCGAAGCCGCGCTCAAGCTGGCCAAGACCGCGACCGGCCGGCACACCGTGCTGAGCTTCGCCGGCGGCTACCATGGCATGACCCACGGCACGCTGGCGCTGATGGGCAACCTGGGGCCCAAGGCGCCGCTGGGCGCGCTCGGCGCGAGCGTGCAGTTCCTGCCGTACCCGTATGACTATCGCTGCCCGTTCGGCCTGCGCGGCGACGCCGGCATCGATGCCGGGCTGCGCTATATCGGGCAGATGCTGTCCGATCCCGAGTCCGGCGTGCTGCCGCCGGCGGCGGTTGTGGTGGAAGCGGTGCAAGGCGAAGGCGGCGTGATTCCCGCGCCGGCACGCTGGCTGCGTGAGCTGCGCCGCATCACGCGCGAGCATGGCATCGCGCTGGTGCTGGACGAAGTGCAGACCGGGCTGGGCCGCACCGGCCGCACCTTCGCGTTCGAGCATGCCGGCATCGTGCCCGACGTGCTGGTGCTGTCCAAGGCGATCGGCGGCGGGCTGCCGATGTCGGTGGTGATCTACGACAGCGCGCTCGACGCGTGGCAGCCGGGCGCGCATGCCGGGACTTTCCGCGGCAACCAGCTGGCAATGGCGGCGGGCTCGGCCACGATCCGCACCATTGCCGCACAGGGGCTGGTGGCGCATGCCGAGGGCATGGGCCAGCGGCTGGCGACCCGGTTGCGCCAGCTGCAGTCGGACTTCGCCGCAATCGGCGAGGTGCGTGGGCGTGGGCTGATGCTTGGGGTGGAACTGGTGGATGAACGTGCCGAGCCTGACGTGGTCGGCGCCTACCCTGCCGATGGCGACTTCGCGCGTGCCGTGCAGCGCGAATGCCTGCAGCGCGGCCTGATCGTCGAGCTTGGCGGGCGCCATGGGGCGACGGTGCGGTTCCTGCCGCCGCTGGTGATTGACGAGGACGAGGTGGATCTGGTGGGTGAGTTGTTTGGCGAGGCGCTTGGGGCGGCAACGCGGGTGCTACGGTAAGCGCGCTTGACATGGGCCGGCCCTCTCCCCCTGCCCCTCTCCCGCGTAGCGGGAGAGGGGAGCAAACCGGCGGCCATAGCACAGTTTTACAGCGCTTCCCGCAACAGATCGCGCAGCCTGAACTTCTGGATCTTTCCCGCCGGCGTCGCCGGCAAGGCGTCGCGCACGACGAGCTTTTCCGGGATGTACTGCAGCGCCATCTTCTGCCCCTTGAGCCAGTCCACCATCGCCGCGTGGTCGAAATCATGTCCGGCGCGCGGCACCACGAAGGCACAGGCACGCTCGCCCAGTCGCTCGTCGGGATAGGCGACGATCGCCACCTGCGCCACCGCGGGATGGCGGTACAGCAGGGTCTCGACCTCCAGCACGGGAATGTTTTCGCCGCCGCGGATGATCACGTCCTTGCTGCGGCCGGCGATGCGCAAATATCCCTCGGCATCGAGCCGGGCGAGGTCGCCGGTGTCGAACCAGCCGTCGGCATCGGTGGCGTTCAGTTGCGGGCGCTTCAGGTAGCCGCCGAAGTTGGAGCAGGCGCGCACCAGCAGCCGGCCGGTCTCGCCGGTCGGCACGTCCGCGTCGGTGCCGTCGACCACGCGGATCGCTACACCGGGCAACGGGCGGCCATCAGTTGTCGACGCGCGTTCGTCGCTGTCTTCCGGCAGCGTCGTGGTGACCGCGCCGTTCTCGGTCATGCCCCATGCCGATACGATCTTCGCGCCCAGCGCCTGCCGCGCCTGCTCGACCAGCGCGCCCGGAATCGGCGCGCCCGCGCACAGGAAGATGCGCAGGCTTGGCACCGGCACGCCGGACTCCGCCGCCACCACGCGCGCAAGGTCGGTCAGGAACGGCGTGGAACCCATGGTGAAGGTCACGCCCTCGTCGCGGATCAGCGCGGCGGCGCGCGCGGGATCCCAGATATCCTGCAGCACCGCATGCGCTCCCAGTACCACCGGCATCATCAGGCCATACATGAAGCCGGTCTGGTGCGCCATCGGCGACGCCATCAGCACCACGTCGTCGCCGCCCAGGTGGAGCCGGGCGGCATAGGCGACGATGTTGGAGAAGAGCGTGTTCGCGGTATGCATCACGCCCTTGGGCTCGCCGGTGGTGCCGGACGTGTAGATCAGCTGCGTGACGTCATCCGGACAAGGGCGGCTGCGCTGCAGGATGGCGGCGGCATCGGGTGCCTCTTCCCACGTCGGTCCGCTGAGCAGCGCCTCGAAACTGTCCTCGCCCTCGCCATCCGCCACGACGATATGCCGCAGCGCGGGCAGCGCATCGCGCAAACCCCGCAGCATCTGGGCATGGCCGAAGCCGCGGAACACCTTCGGCACCACCACCACCTTGCTTTGGGCGTGCGCCAGCATGAACGACAGCTCGCGCTCGCGGAAGATCGGCATGACCGGGTTGAGCACCGCGCCCAGGCGCGCGCAGGCCAGGTACAGCACGCTCAGATGCCAGCCGTTGGGCAGCTGGCATGAGACCACGTCGCCCGCGACGATGCCAAGGCGGGAGAGGCCCACCGCCACGCGGTCGGCCATGCGCGCCAGCTCCTGCCAGGTGAAGCGCGTCACGTGTTGACGGTCGATGCTGAGCGCGGTCAGCGCGGGCGCATCGGGCCGGTCACGCACGCATGCGGCAAGGTAGTCGTTGATGGTACGGTCCTGCCAGTGCCCGGCGGCAATGCTGGCGGCACGGCGCGGCGGGATCAGTACTGCGTCGAAATCCATGGCGGTCTCCTCGTTGTTGTGTGCTGCCAGCCGTTGCGCCGGCCAGCGCGTCAGGCCGGTACCGCTTCGCGCCCCGCGCGCGTGCGCGCGATGATGGTCTTCATGATCTGCGCGGTGCCGTCGCCGATCTGGAAGCCGAGCACGTCGCGCAGGCGCTGCTCCATCACGCCGCGGTCGTAGCCACCGTGGCCGAACGACAGCAGGCACTGGTGCACCACGTCATATGCCAGCTTGGGCGCCCACCACTTGCACATCGCGGCTTCGGCGGTATGCGGCAGGCCGCGGTCCTTCAGCCACAGCGTCTGCAGGCACAGCAGGCGCGCGCCCTGCACCTGGGTCTCGAAGTCGGCCAGCGGGTGCGACACGCCCTGGAATGCCGACAGCGGCTTGCCGAAGGCCTGGCGCTCGGCCACGTAGCCCCAGGTCTCGTCCAGCGCCACCTGCGCCACGGCCAGCACCTGCAGGCCGATCAGCGCGCGCGAGAAATCGAAGCCCTGCATCACCTGCACGAAGCCCTCGCCTTCCTTGCCGAGCAGGTGGCTCGCCGGCACGCGCACGTTCTCGAAGAAGATCGAGCCGCGGCCGATGGCGCGCTGGCCATGGCAGTCGAAGCGGTTGCGCGTGACGCCCGGCAGGTCCATCGGCACCAGCAGCGCCGACACGCCGCGCGCGCCCGCCTCGACCGGGCCGCTGCGCGCGAACACCACCGCGGCATCGGCCTGGTCGGCGGCGGAGATCGAAGTCTTCTCGCCGTTGAGCACGTAATAGTCGCCATCGCGCTCCATGCGCAGGCGCAGGCTGGCCGCGTCAGAGCCGCCGCGCGGCTCGGTCAGCGCGATCGCCAGCAGCGCTTCGCCGCGCGTCAGGCGCTGCAGCCACGGGCCGGCGATCTCCGGCCGTGCATGGTGCGCCAGGATCTGCCCGTTCAGCGACGCCAGCAGGTTGATATACGACAGGCTCAGGTCGGCGCGCGCCACCGCTTCGTGGATCACGCCGGCCGCGAGCGAGCCCATGCCCTGCCCGCCATACTGTTCTGGCAACTCGGGCGCGATAAAGCCCATTTCGCCCATTTCGCGCATCAGCCCGCGGTCGAGCACGCGGGTACGGTCTCGCTCCAGGTAGCCGGGCGCGACGCGCGCATCGGCAAAGCGGCGGGCATGTTCGGCCAGCGCCGACAGGTCTTCGTCAAGGTAGGGATTCATGGTCGTCTCCGCGCGGTCCGGTCGGCTTACTTCGCGTACTTGCGGAAGTCCGGCTTGCGCTTTTCCTGGAAGGCGCGCACGCCTTCGCGCGATTCCTCGGTGTCGTAGTAGAGCTTGAGCGCATACATGCCCATGCCGGCGATGCCGCCCTGGTGTGCCGTGTCCATGTTGAACGAGCGCTTGGCGATGGCGACCGCGGTCGGGCTCTTCTCCATGATCTCGTCGCACCACTTCTGCACTTCGGCGTCGAGCTGATCGTGCGGCACCACGGCGTTGACCAGCCCCATCGCCAGCGCCTCGGCAGCGGGATAGCGGCGGCACAGGTACCAGATCTCGCGCGCCTTCTTCTCGCCGACCACGCGCGCGAGGAAGGCCGTGCCATAGCCCGGGTCGACCGAGCCGACACGCGGCCCAACCTGCCCGAACACGGCCTTGTCCGAAGCGATGGTGAAATCGCAGATCGTGCACAGCACGTTGCCGCCGCCGATGGCATAGCCCTGCACGCGCGCGATCACCGGCTTGGGCACGTCGCGGATGGCGTTGTGCAGTTCTTCCATCGGCAGGCCGATGGTGCCGCGGCCGTCGTACTGCCCTTCGTGCGCGGACTGGTCGCCCCCGGTGCAGAAGGCCTTCTCGCCGGCGCCAGCCAGCACGATGGCGCCGATCTCGCGGTCATAGCCGGCGCGGTTGATGGCGTGGATCAGTTCGTCGCAGGTGCGGCCGCGGAAGGCGTTCATCTTTTCCGGGCGGTTGATGATGATCCAGGCCGCGCCGTTGCGCACTTCATAGAGGATGTCGTCGTATTGCATGGTGGTCTCCGTTGTTCGCTTGAGTTGGTGTGGCCGCGTTCAGCCGTTCATGGTCAGGCCGCCCGATACGCTCAGCACCTGGCCGGTGATGAACGCCGCATCGTCGCCGGCGAAGAACAGCACCGCGCCGGGGAGGTCGTCAGGCTGGCCGATGCGGCCCAGCGGGATCGAGCGGGTGAAGGCTTCCACCAGCTTCTCGGGGTTGCCCGCGCCCTGCTTGTAGTCCTCGAACAGCGCAGTCTCGGTCGGCCCCGGGCACACCACGTTCACGGTGATGCCATGGCGCGCATGCTCGCGCGCAATGGTCTTGGAGAACGACACCAGCCCGCCCTTGCACGCGGCATACACCGCTTCGCCGGAAGACCCCACGCGCGCGGCATCGGAGGCGATATTGACGATGCGCCCGCGCTTGCGCGCCACCATGCCGGGCAGCACCGCGTGGTGCATGTGCAGGGCGCCGGTCAGGTTGATGGCGATCAGCCGCTCCCACTGCGCCGGCTCGGTCTTGACGAACGGACGGAACACATCCCAGCCGGCGTTGTTGACGAGCACGTCGATGGGGCCCAGCTCCTGCTCCACCGCCGCCACCGCCGCGTCGACGCTGGCGCGATCGGTAATGTCGCAGCGCACGGACAGCGCGCGGCCGCCGGCATCGCAGATCTGCGCCGCCACGCGTTCGCCTGCCTCCGGGTTCAGGTCGAGCACGCCGACCGCCGCGCCCGCACGCGCAAAACGCAAACAGGTTGCGCCACCGATACCGCCACCACCGCCGGTCACGATAACCGTCTTGCCTTCGAGTCCTTGCACAGCCGTTCTCCTTTCAGGGTTCCGGTGCTATCGTGCCGGCGGTGCCGCCGCCACTTGCCCCGTCATTTAGGTAAATATGTTGACGTATAATAGGTGCGGACGGCCCTATGCGCAAGGCATCAAATCTTTGGAAATGACTATGGTTAACCCCGAACAGGGAGGCGAGCTCCCCACTACCGCCCGCATGGAATTGGCCAACCGGCTGTTCTTCCGCCTCTACCAATGCGCAAATATGTTGCATAAAACGGGGTCACGAGCCGTCGAAGCGGAGGGCCTGACGACGCAGCAGTGGGCAGTGCTGGGCGCGCTGTCGCGGCCGGAGGCCGCCGATGGCATGAGCGTCGGGGATCTGGCGCGCTACCTGATGGTGAGCCGCCAGAACCTGTCCGGGCTGGTCAGCCGGATGGAACGGGACGGTCACGTGACGCTGGCGCCTGACGGGCGCGACCGCCGCTCGCGGCTGGTGCGGATGAGCACGCCGGGCCGGGAAGTGTGGCTGCACCAGGCGCAGCCGAAGATCCGGCAGTACTACGAGCAGGCGCTGGATGGATTTTCGACCAACGACCTGACGCATACCCTGCACTATCTGCTGAAGCTGCTGGACAACATGCGCGCGCTGGATGCGCCGGAGGGCGGCGACAGCGGCCCGATGCAGGACTGAGGCGGGCCGCTGTATCAGGGCTGATACACAGCGGGCCGCACCGCGGTGGCCGCCACCGCGGCATCTCCCGCTACGCGGCTCGCCATGGCGGCTGGCGCGCGATATGCATCGGCATGGGGTTGCTCAGGCACCCCGGTGCTGCGCCGGGAAGTCCTGAACCACTGCCCGGCTTGCTGCCATCGGTCGCTTGCGCGCAGCCGGGACCGCGTTCGATCGATCCTTACCGGAGATCCCGCCATGACCCGCTATATCGTGCTAGCCAGCTTCACCGACCAGGGCATCCGCGCCGTCAAGGACACCACCAAGCGCGCCGCCGCGGTGCGCGAGATGGGCGCGCGCTTCGGGGTGGAGATGAAAGACATCTATTGGACACTGGGCAAATACGACATCGTGCTGACCGTCGAGGCCCAGGATGATGCCAGCATGACCGCCTTCGGCCTGGCGGTCGGCGCGCTGGGCAACGTGCGCACGCAAACGCTGCGGGCCTTCAACGTCGACGAGATGCAGGCGATCCTCGGCAAGATGAGCTGAAGCGCCTTTGCACTGTCCCCGCAATGAAAAAACGCCCGCCGGGGTCCTGGCGGGCGATGCCGCTTGTGGTTCCTGCGCGGCAATCCCTTGCGCCTACAGCCGGACGATCACGGACTTGAGCTGCGTGTAGTGCGCAAGCGCTTCCACACCTTGCTCGCGCCCGTAGCCGCTCTGCTTGAAGCCGCCGCAAGGCGTCTGCACAAACCCGCCGCTGTATTCGTTGACGACGATGCGGCCGGCTTCCAGCTCGCCCGCGACGCGATGGACGCGGCCGATATCGCGGCTCCAGATTCCGGCGGCCAGCCCGTAGTCCGAGTCGTTGGCGATGCGCACGGCATCCGCCTCGTCGTCGAACCGGATCACGCAAAGCACCGGCCCGAAAATCTCTTCGCGCGCGATCTCCATGTCATTGGTGACGCCCAGGTAGACCGTCGGCTCGATATACCAGCCGCCCTCGCCGCCTCGCACCTGCGCCAGGCGCCCGCCGGCCGCCGGCACCAGTCCGAGCCGCCGCGCCGTATCGAAGCTCTGCTGCACCTTGTCGAACTGCGCATGCGTCGTCATCGGCCCATACGTCGCTTCATGGTCGGCACCGACGCGAACGCCTGCCACCGCGGCCAGCAGCTTGTCGACAAAGGCATCGTGGACCGATGACTGGACCAGCAGGCGCGTGCCTGCCGCGCACCACTGGCCGCCGTTCCAGGTGAAGGCGGTGGTGCAACCCCTGGCCGCGGCATCCAGGTCGGCATCGGCAAAGACGATGTTGGCAGACTTGCCGCCCAGTTCCAGCGTCAGCGGCAGCATGCGGTCGGCCGCGAGGCGCCCCAGCTCCCTGCCGGCGCGCGTGCTGCCGGTGAACGAGATCTTGCGCACGTCGCGATGCTCGGCCATTGCGGGTCCCAGCACCGGCCCGGATCCGACCACGACGTTCAGCACGCCCGGCGGCAGCCCCGCTGACTCGGCCAGCCTGGCGAAAGCCACCAGCGAGCCGGAGGTGAACTCCGACGGCTTGGCCACCACCACGTTGCCGGCGGCAAGCGCCGGCGCGATCGCACGGGCGGCCTGGTGCAGCGGTGCGTTCCACGGCAGGATCACGCCGATCACGCCGAAGGGGTCGCGCCGCGTGTAGATGTGGTAGTCGGGCCCGGCGTTGATCAGCTCGCCATCCATGGTGTTGACGATGCCGCCGTAGAACTCGAGATACTGCGCGACCAGCGCCATCAGTTGCGGCATCTCGCGGCCGGGCTTGCCGGTCTCGATGCTTTCGAGGCTGCCGAGCGTTGCCACGCTCTCGCGCACCACGCGGCCGATCTCGACCAGGATGCGGCCGCGTTCGGCTGGGCGCATGGCGCGCCAGGCCGGCAGCGCCGCCGTTGCCGCGACCACGGCAGCGTCCATCTCGGACTTGCCGCTGTCGGCCACCTGACACAACGCAGCGCCGGTGCGCGGGTCGGCTTTCTCGATGAATCGGCCCGTCGATGGCGCCATGTCTTTTCCACCGATGTAGTTCAACACCTGGTTCATTGCTGCTCCTTGATACGGCCTTGTGCGCCGGCCGGCCCGATGGTCGCGCCAGCCAGCTTCTCCAATTGCTGGACGACGCACGTCATGTCGTCGCCGCCGGCACCGTCGGCCACCGCAGCATCGAAGAACTGCTTGACGACGGAAGTCGCGAACATCGGCGCGCCGACCGCCTCGGCCTCGCCAAGCGCCAGCCGCAGGTCCTTGCGCATCAGGTCCATGCGGAAGCCGAAGTCGAACCTGCGCGACAGCACCTTGTCCGCCAGCAGGGTCTGCACGGCAAAGCCGCGCGCGGTCGTGCTGCCGGACAGGACCTGCAGGATGGCCTCCGCCGGAATGCCTGCCTTGACGCCGAACAGCACCGCCTCGGCGGCTGTCACCAGCGCCGATCCCGCGATCATGTTGTTGATGAGCTTGAGCGTCTGGCCGAGACCCGGCTGTTCGCCCAGGTAAGAGATATTGCGCGCGAAGGCCTGGAAGGCAGGGCGCGCGGTGGCAAAGGCCGCGGCATCGCCGGAAGCCATCACGCTCAGCGATCCCGCTTCGGCACCCGCCACGCCGCCGGCCAGCGGTGCGTCGAGCGCGTGGATGCCGTGCCGTGCCAGAGCGGCAGCGATCCGGCGTGCCACGCTCGGGCCGGTGGTCGAATGGTCAACGAAGATCTTCACGCCGCGCGCGCCGGCGATGCCCTCCGCGCCGATGGCAACCTGCTCGACCACATCGGGCGTCGGCAGGCAGGCCATCACCACCTCGGCGCGATCGCCTACGTCGCGGACATTTTCGCCACGGATTGCGCCGGCGCGGACAAGGTCATCGACCGCGCCGGCATTGCTGTCGTATACGGTCACCGCCAGGCCGTGGTTCAGCAGGTGCCGGGCCATGTGCCTGCCCATTGCGCCGAGTCCGACAAAGCCGAATGTCGTCATGCGTGTCTCCTTGTTGTTGCTGCTGGAACGCAGCGTCCGACGGCATCAAGGACACCGGTTCCGCCTCTGACTGTGCCCCTGACTGTGGACCGGATACTAGGAGCGCGGCCGCGCGGCTTCAAACGACTTTTCCGGGCGGCAGAATTGAGTTTTCCTCAATCGTGCGACGCGCATGCCGCCATGCGTGGCCAGCCCTCGCTCGCTTGATGAAAACTCAATTGTCGCGGCCAAAAAACTCGTTTGAACGCCCAACGCTCGCCCTTCTACGATGCGCGGACGTGTCGGGGCGGCATACCGCCAGGCACGCCGATGCGCCCTGCCTGCCTGGCGGCGCAATGCCAAACAAGACGATTCAAGGAGACGGCATGGAAACGACCCTGCCAGCAGATGACGCAGTCGATCGACCGATCCCGCTGACGCGCGCGCAGCGCAAGGCGATTGCGGCGGCGACGCTCGGTACCATCGTGGAGTTCGCCGACTGGGTGATCTACGCCACCTTCGCCTCGCTGTTCTCGCGGCATTTCTTTCCGGCCCACAACGAGATGGTGTCGCTGCTGTCGGCATTTGCCGTGTTCGCGGTCGGCTTCATCATGCGGCCGGTCGGCGGCGCCGTGCTGGGCGCGTATGCGGATCGCCATGGGCGCAAGAAGGGGCTGACGCTGTCGGTGGCGCTGATGGCGGGCAGCACCGTGGTGATCGCGCTGTCCCCGGTCTACGAGACGATCGGCATGGCGGCGCCGGTGATCCTGGTGCTGGCCCGGCTGGTGCAGGGCTTCGCTGCCGGCGGCGAGTTCGGCTCGGCGTCGACGTACCTGGTCGAATCGGCCGCGCCTTCGCGCCGGGCCTTCGCGGGTTCATGGCAGTACTTCGGCATCAACGCCGGCGTGCTGGTCGCGGCCCTGATCGGCTACCTGCTGACGCGCACGCTCGATGCGCAGGCGATGGCGGCATGGGGCTGGCGGCTCGGCTTCCTGATCGCGGGGCTGATGGGCCTGGTGGCGCTGTGGATCCGGTTATCGGTCGCGGAAACGGAGGCTTTCACGCGCAAGGTCGCGCACCATGCCGCCGCGCACCCGTCGCTGCTGGTCGTCACCCGGCACTGGCGCGAGTCGCTGCGCGTGGTCGGCATTGCCATGGCAGGCAACCTCACGCTGTACCTGTGGCTGGTGTTGTTCCCGACCTTCGCGCATGTGCGCACGGGGCTGAGCCTGCAGGACGCGTTCAGCGCCAGCGTGATTTCCATCATCCTGTCGCTGTTTGCGATCCCGCTGATCGGCAAGCTTGCGGACCGCATCGGCCGCAAGCCCGTGCTGATGGCATTCGCGGGCGGCTCGGCGCTGTTTGCCTGGCCCGGGCTGCATTTCCTTTCCAACAATTTCTGGGTGGCGACCACGATCGTCAGCATCGGCATGCTGCTGTCATGCGGCTATGCCGCTACCGCCGCGGCGGTCATGGCCGAGCAGTTCCCTTCCGAAGTGCGCGCGACCGGCGTGGCGCTGCCCTATGCGATCTCGGTCACGCTGTTTGGCGGGACCCTGCCTTACATCATGACGTCGATGTCAAGCGCGGGCTGGGCCGACTACAGCTGGGTCTATATCGCCGCGGTGTGTGTGACGGGATTCCTGGTGTATGCGTTCATGCCGGAGACGAAGGGGAAGGCACTGGCTTAGCGCAGGTTCATCGTGGTGTTTCGCCTGACGCGCCGGCGAAACACCACCATTCTTACTGCTCGACGGAAGCGGGCTTCAGGATCTGCCCGCCCCCGTAGCTCGACTGCACCGGCACCTGCCCGCCCACCGTCATCCTGATCGCGCAGTACTTGAACTCGGGAATCTTGCCGAACGGGTCCAGCGCCGCGTTGGTCAGCTTGTTGATCGCCGCTTCGTAGTAGCAGAACGGCACGAACACGGCGCCGCGCGGCGTGCCGGCATCGGCGCGCGCATACAGCGTGACTTCGCCGCGTCGCGACGACAGCGTGACCACATCCCCGGGCTTGCCGCCCAGTGCATCGAGATCCAGCGGATGCACCAGCGCGACCGGATCCGGCTCGATCGCATCGAGCACGCCGGCGCGACGCGTCATGCTGCCGGTATGCCAGTGCTCCAGCTGGCGCCCGGTGATCAGCACCATCGGGTAGTCCGCATCAGGCCGCTCCGCAGCCGGAATGATGTCGGCGGGCACGAAGCGGCCACGGCCGGTGGCGGTCGGGAAGCTGTCCGTGAAAATCACCGGCTCGCCCGGATCGCCCTCTTCCATGCATGGATAGGTCACGGCGTGCTCGCGCTCCAGGCGCTCCCAGGTCATGCCGCCGATGCTCGGCATTGCCTGCCGCATCTCGTTGAACACATCCACCACGCTGTCGTAGTGCCAGTCCAGGCCGAGCTGCGCCGCCATCTGCCGGATGATCCACAGGTCCTGCCGCGCCTGCCCGGGCGGTTCGAGCGCCTGCCGCCCGAGCTGCACGGTGCGGTCGGTGTTGGTGAAGGTGCCGGTCTTCTCCGGGAACGCCGATGCCGGCAGCACCACGTCCGCCAGGTACGCCGTCTCGGTCAGGAAGATGTCCTGCACCACCAGGTGATCGAGCGACGCCAGCGCCTCGCGCGCATGCTCGGCGTCGGGGTCGGACATCGCAGGGTTCTCGCCCATGATGTACATGCCGCGCACTTCGCCGCGCTCGATCGCCTGCATGACCTCCACCACGGTCAGGCCCGGCTGGCGGTCCAGCGGCATGCCCCAAAGCGCTTCGAAACTGGCGATCGCCACCGGATCGTCGACGCGCCGGTAGTCCGGATACATCATGGGGATCAGCCCCGCGTCGGAAGCGCCCTGCACGTTGTTCTGCCCGCGCAGCGGATGCAGCCCGGTGCCGGGCCGGCCGATCTGGCCGGTCATCAGCGCCAGCGCGATCAGGCAGCGCGCGTTGTCGGTGCCATGCACGTGCTGCGACACGCCCATGCCCCACAGGATCATCGAGCCCTTCGAGGTCGCATAGGCGCGGGCGACCTCGCGGATGGTTTCGGCGTCGATGCCGCAGATCGGCGCCATCAGCTCGGGACTGTACGCGGCGACGTTGCGCTGCAGTTCGTCGAAGCCGATGGTGCGGCTGTCGATGAAGTCGCGGTCCACCAGGCCCTCGCTGACGATCACATGCATCATCGCGTTGAGCAGCGCCACGTCGGCATCGGGCTTGAACTGCAGGAAGCGCCAGGCGAAGCGCGCCAGGTCGGAGCGGCGCGGATCGGCCACGATCAGTTTGGTGCCGTTCTTCACGGCGTTCTTGATCCAGCTTGCCGCGACCGGGTGGTTCACGGTCGGGTTGGCGCCGATCACGATTACGACCTCGGCCTTGTCGACATCCATTACCGGGTTCGACACCGCGCCCGAGCCGATGCCTTCCAGCAGCGCCGCCACCGACGAGGCATGGCACAGCCGCGTGCAATGGTCGACGTTGTTGCTGCCAAAGCCGGTGCGCACCAGCTTCTGGAACAGGTAGGCCTCTTCGTTGCTGCCCTTGGCCGAGCCAAAGCCCGCCAGCGCGCGCTTGCCATGCGTGTCGCGGATCTGCGCGAGCTTGCCGCCGGCGAGCGCCAGCGCCTCTTCCCAGGTGGCTTCGCGGAACACATCCATCACGTGGTCCGGGTCCATGACGAAATCTCCGCGCTTGGGCACGCCTTCGCGGCGCACCAGCGGCACGGTCAGCCGCTGCGGGTGCTGCACGTAGTCGAAGCCGTAGCGGCCCTTCACGCACAGCCGCTGGTGGTTGGCGGGACCGTCGCGGCCTTCCACGAACAGGATGCGGTTGTCCTTGACGTTGTAGGTCAGCTGGCAGCCCACGCCGCAATACGGGCACACCGATTCGACCTGCTTGTCGGGAACGGCCAGGGCCACGTCGCGCGCGGGCATCAGTGCGCCGGTCGGACAGGCCTGCACGCATTCGCCGCAGGCGACGCAGGTGGAGGCGCCCATGGGATCGTCCATGTCGAACACGATGCGGGCCTGATCGCCGCGCAGTGCCAGGCCGATGACGTCGTTGACCTGCTCGTCGCGGCAGGCGCGCAGGCAGCGGGTGCACTGGATGCAGGCATCGAGGTTGACAGCGATGGCCGGGTGCGACAGGTCCGCCGCCACGCGCTCGCGCGGGGCAAAGCGCGGCTTGCCGACTTCCAGCTTCGCCGCCCACTGGTCGAGTTCGTTGTGGCGCGTGTATTCCGCTTCCGGCATGTCCGACTGCAGCAGCTCCAGCACGGTGCGCTGGGCGCGGCGGGCGCGTTCGGATTCGGTCTGCACCTGCATGCCTGCGGCGGGATAGCGGCAGCAGGACGGGGCCAGCACGCGCTCGCCCTGGATCTCCACCATGCAGGCGCGGCAGTTGCCGGCGGGCTCGAGGCCGTCCTTGTAGCACAGGTGCGGGACGTCGAAGCCCTCGCGCTGCGCCACCTTGAGCAGGCTTTCGCCGGGCTGCGCGGTGACTTCGCGGCCGTTGAGCGTGAAGCTGACGGCTGGCTCGGCGGATTCGACAAGCGCGCGTTCGGCGCGGGTCAGTGCATTCATGTCAGTCTCTCACGCGAGTTCGTGCGGGAAGTACTTGATCACGCAGTCGACGGGATTGGGCGCGGCCTGCCCCAGCCCGCAGATCGATGCATCGCGCATCACCGCGGACAGGTCGTCCAGCGCCGCGAGGTCCCACTTCTGCTGATGGATCAGGTCCAGCGCCTTGGCCGTGCCGGTGCGGCACGGCGTGCATTGCCCGCACGACTCATGCTTGAAGAAGTGCATCAGGTTGCGCGCCGCCTGCGTGGCGCTGTCGTGGTCCGACAGGATCACCACCGCGGCCGAGCCGATAAAGCAGCCGTAGGGCTGCAGCGTGTCGAAATCGAGCGGGATGTTGCCCATCGACGCGGGCAGGATGCCGCCTGACGCGCCGCCGGGCAGATAGGCGTAGAACGCGTGGCCGTCGAGCATGCCGCCGCAGTATTCGTCGATCAGCTCGCGCACGGTGATGCCCGCTGGCGCCAGGTGAACGCCCGGCTTCTTCACGCGTCCGGAGACCGAGAACGAGCGCAAACCCTTGCGGCCATTGCGCCCCTGCGAAGCGAACCACTCCGCGCCCTTCTCGATGATGTCGCGCACCCAGTACAGGGTCTCGAAATTGTGCTCGAGCGTGGGCCGGCCGAACAGGCCCACCTGCGCCACATAAGGCGGGCGCAGCCGCGGCATGCCGCGCTTGCCTTCGATCGATTCGATCATCGCCGACTCTTCGCCGCAGATATACGCGCCCGCGCCGCGGCGCAGCTCGATCGTCGGCAGGCCGGAAACGGGCGGGTTGTCGCGCAACTGCCGCAGTGCCTCGGCCAGCAGCGCGCGGCAGCCGGCATATTCGTCGCGCAGGTAGATGTAGATCGCCGATACATTGACCACCGCCGCCGCGATCAGCATGCCTTCCAGGAAGCGGTGCGGATCGCGCTCCAGGTAGACGCGGTCCTTGAAGGTGCCAGGCTCGCCTTCGTCGATATTCACGGCCATCAGGCGCGGCGCCGGTTCCTTGCGCACGATGCGCCATTTGCGGCCGGTGGGGAAGCCCGCGCCGCCCAGGCCGCGCAGGCCGGAATCTTCCATCGTGCACAGCACGGCGTCGGCATCGAGGGTGCCGTTGGCAAGGGACTTCAGGAGGCCGTAGCCGCCCGCTGCACGGTATGCGTCGTAATCGATATAGGGCTCAGGCTCGTGACGCACGGCCCTGGCCTGCACCGCGGCGGCAACCGTATCGGCGGTCGCACCGTCCACGGGGTTCTGCCCGACCAGCGCCGCGGGCGCCTTCTCGCAACGGCCGATGCACGGCGCCGCGATCACGCGCACGTCGGCGCCGAGCAAGGCAGGCAGCTTGTCGATCAGCACGCGGGCACCAGCCAGTTCGCAGGCAATGCCCTCGCATACGCGCACCGTCAGCGCGGGCGGCGCGGCAATCTGTCCGTCCGCGTCCTCGCGCACCACGTCGAAATGGTGGTAGAAGCTGGCGACCTCGTACACCTCGGTCATCGACAGCCTCAGCTCGCTCGCGAGCGCCACCAGGTGCGGCATCGCAAGCTGGCCATAGCGGTCGTTGATGCAGTGCAGGTGTTCGATCAGCAGGTCGCGGCGGCGCGGCATGTCGCCCAGCGCCACGCGCACTTCGGCCAGCGCGGCCGCGTCGACCTGACGGCCCTTGGGCTGGCGGCGCTTGCGCTGCCGGCCGAGCCCTGTCGCCTCAAGAGGGATGACAACCTGGTTCATGGCGGTGCCTGGATGCGGTTTGTGAGTGTCCGAAGTGCGATCAGGAAGGCGCCCGGGGGCCGCCCTCCTGTCGTGCTTTGTTCTTTATCGTATTGTGCTACCGGGCGTGGCGCCTGTGCAGGCATCGCAGCCGCCACACCCTGTCCTGCCAGCGCCGGGGCGCCGTACTGCTTTCTTCATCAGGTCAGGTCTTCCGGCACGGTACGGTAGCCCATCGGGGCCGAGGTATTGGCGTGGACATACTTGCGGGCATGGGCTTCGCGCATCGGCTTGAGCACGAACAGCGCCATGATCGCAGTCAATGCCGCCATGCCCGAGGCCACCATGAAGACCGCATGCCAGCTGCCCGTGGCGGCCGTGATCACGCTGGAGAACGGCACCAGCAGCGCGGCCGTGCCCTTGGCGGTGTACAGCAAGCCCGCGTTGGTCGCGGCAAACTTCGGCCCGAAGGTGTCGCCGCAGGTGGCCGGAAACAGGCTGTAGATCTCGCCCCAGGCGAAGAACACAACGCCTGTCAGTATCACGAAGGCAACCGGATGGTGGCCGTACTTCGACAGCAGCAGGATACCGATGGCCTCCACCCCGAAGGCAAAGAACATGGTGCGTTCACGGCCGATATGATCGGAGATCCAGCCGAAGAACGGGCGGGTCAAACCGTTGAGCACGCGGTCGATGGTCAGCGCGAAGGTCAGCGCGGGCAAGGTCAGGCCAAGGATCGAGATCGGCGCCTCGTGCAGGCCGAAGTCCTTGGCGATCGGACCGAGCTGGGCGGTGGCCATCAGGCCGCCGGCGGCCATCATCACGAACATGGCGTACATGACCCAGAAGATCGGCGACTTCAGCACTTCGCGCGGCGAAGCGTTGTAGGTGGCGGCAGCCTTCAGCGTGGACTTGACCTCGCTCAGGACCTTGGCGGACGGCGGGAACAGGGCCATGCCCAGGATGAACACGACCAGGCCCTGGCCAAGACCGAACCACAGGAACGCGGCTTCATAGCCCGACGTCTTGATCATGTTGGCGATGGGCACCACGGTCAGCGCGGAGCCCGCGCCGAAGCCGGCCGCTGTGATCCCTGCCGCCAGACCTCGGCGATTGGGGAACCACTTCAGCGCGTTGCCGACACAAGTGCCATACACCGCGCCCGCGCCCAGGCCGCCGATTGCCGCGGCGACGTACAGCATCGGCAACGAAGACGCCACCGAATTCAGCGCCCATGCGATGGCACAAAGCAGGCCGCCACCCACCACTACCGGGCGCGGGCCGTACTTGTCGACGAGGTAGCCCTCGATCGGTACCAGCCAGGTTTCCGTCACGACGAAGATGGTGAATGCCACCTGGATCGCGGTGCGGCCCCAGTGGTATTTATCGTCGATCGGGTTGACGAACAGCGTCCAGCCGTACTGCATGTTGGCGATCATCGCCATGCAGATCACGCCGAAGACCAATTGCACCCACGGCGACGCAAAACGCGACGTGGACTCCCTTTGCTGCAGTTCCATGATGTCTCCTTATAGCGGCAAGCCGCCAAGGTGGAAGATTGGGCGCCTGAAGACGCCTCTGCGTGACTCTCGGTCTCGAACAGCTTAGCCGTTCTAGTGCTATACGGTATGTGATATATCACACAAGTCAAGCGTATTCGTTGCGGCTCTGCAGCAAACACTTTCCGCAACCTGCGCCGGCATGGCCGATGCTGCGGCGCAACTATTGCGCGCGCCGCATCAACGGCTGTGCCGCTGGTACCGGGAATCCTTGGAAATCAAGCAGTTGCCTTGAGTCGGCGCATCAATCCACGCGCCGGTGGCAGCCATCAGCATGCCGGGGATTAGGGAGCGAGGAAACCGGGAAAGCGAGCGGTTGGGGAAAGTCCCTAGTTTGATACATTTAAACAACGTGACTTCCGCTTGGCATGGAGGGGCCGGCATGCCACGTGCTGGTTCTGCCAAGAACAGGGAGGATGAAGGAAGGCAAGCGCCTGGGCGGAAGGCTTGGCGGAACGTGGGGCGGGACGCCAGGGGCGGATCGGCGGCAGCATAGCGCGCAAGACAGCGCACCGAGGGGGGAGAGATGGAGAGATGGCGGCCGCGGGTCTTCAAGCCAGGCTTGAGACGGACAAGCTCTACAACAACAAGGGATGCCGGCCGCTACATCCTTGCCAGACGCGCTCAAGGCGGTGCCATGCGCACACGCACGGACAGCGCCCGGCGCTGCGCCGATCAGGCGTATGCCAGTTCGCCGGCAGCGGGCACGACGCGCGCCTGGCGTGCGCGGCCCACTCCGTCGCTTTCCTGGCTCGATCCCAGTCCTGCAAAGCGGCCATGTTCCTGCGCGGTCACCAGCACGTCCATCGGCAGGCGGGTGGCCAGCATGATGGTCATGGCGACACCGCCGGCAAGCGCGGCCAGGCCCAGGACGAAGAGCAATGCGACTTCCATTTGAAAACTCCAGTTGCGTTGTGGTCAGGAGTTTTCATTATATGCTGCGCCGCACTATGCGTAAATATCCTGTATGTAATATATCAGTAGAGGTTTGACTCCAATACAACAGTCGGCGGTTGTTAACTGTCGCGCGCCATCAAACGGTGGTGGTGTCCCGGCGCGAGGCAGCCGGGTCTTCATACTCCAGGCCGCGCAACGCGTCCCAGATAGCAGCGGCATTGGGCTTCAGCGACCGGCTCTTGCGCCGCACCAGCATGACGGTCGACGTCACCTGCGGCCGCAATGGCCGCATCACGGCGGCCGGGTTCAGGCCGCCCGCCTGCGCGCGCGACGGCACTACGCCGATGCCCAGCCCCAGCGCCACCATGCCGAACACCGCGGCGAAGTGCCCGAGCAGCTGCAGCGAGCTGGTCCGCACGTGATAGCTGCTGAGCGCTTTCTCCACCGCTGGCTGCACGCCACACTGCTGGTCCAGCGTCAGCACGCTGGCATCGCTGAGCTCGCCCCACCCTACCGTGTCGCCAGCGGCCAGCGGGTGCTGCGCCGGCAGCACGGCGTGATAGGGGTCGATGCACAGCGGCTCGCAGTACAGGTCATCGGCGGCCTGCGGATCGGTGGCGATGCCGAAGTCGACCTCGCCGCTGCGCACGCTCTGCAGCACCGATTCCTGCGAGCGGTCCTTCAGGTGGATCGCGATCGCGGGCCACGCCTGCCGGCAGCCCGCCAGCCACGACGGCAGAGACATCGAGCTGAGCACCGGGTCCGACGCGATCTGCACCAGGCCCTGGCACGGACGGCTCGCGCTCTGGCTGTCGCGCAGCGTCTGCTCGACCTCCTCGATCAGGTGGCAGATGCGCTGCGACAGGCGCAGGCCGGCTTCAGTCAGTTCCACCTGGCGCGTGGTGCGGTCGAACAGGCGCTGGTCGATTTCTTCTTCCAGCTCGCGCACGCTGCGGCTTACCGCGGACTGCGTCAGGCCGAGCTCGGCGGCCGCGCGCGTAAAGCTCTTGTGCCGCGCCACCGCGGCGAAGGCCTTCAGCTGGGGCAGCGAGATGTTCATGGCCGCCCTCCCTCACCCGCGGCGGCCTGGCACAGGCGCAACCCGTGGTCGGGCGCGGCGGGATGTCGCGGTGCGGACACCGATGCATGCGGTCCGGTCATGGCAGTCTCCTTGATGGGGGCGTGGCTGTGTGCAGCCATCGATGTGACGGGTAGGGATTTTGAGATCGGCGCCTGACATGGAAGGCATGCAAATCCGGGATTGATGCTACTTGAATCTAAGATCAGGACTGCATAAAGTTTTTTATCGTTTGTATTGATGACCGTTTATATATTGCACGGAACGATTGAATGAGGAACGCCACGCTGCGGCAACTGAAGGTCTTTGAAACCGTCGCCCGCCATATGAGCTTTTCACGGGCTGCCGAGGAGCTGCACCTGACGCAGCCGGCCGTGTCGACCCAGGTCCGGCAGCTGGAGCACCATGTCGGCCTGCCGCTGTTCGAGCAGCTCGGCAAGAAGATCTACCTGACCCCGGCCGGGCACGAGATGCTGCACTACAGCCGCAGCATCATCCAGCAGTTCCGCGAGGCCGAGGACGCCATGTCGCAACTCAAGGGCATCTCCGGCGGACGCCTGAACGTAGCGGTGATCAGCGCCGGCGACTATTTCTTTCCGCGGCTGCTGGCGGAATTCATGGAGCGCCATGAAGGCGTGACGCTGAACCTTGCAGTGCACAATCGCGAGGAATTGCTGCACCAGCTGGCCGGCAACCTGACCGACCTGGCGGTGATGGTGCGTCCGCCGGAAGGCATGGACACCATCAACGAAGCCTTCGCGCCCCACCCTTACGTCATCGTCGCGGCGCCCAGCCATCCGCTGGTCGGCAAGCGCAACATCCCGCTTTCGGCATTGGCCGACGAGGCCTTCGTTTCGCGCGAAAAGGGGTCTGATACGTGGAATTCTATGCAGGAAGGCTTTGCCGGGCGGCTTTCCAACCTGCGCATCGCAATGGAGATCAAGAGCACGGAGACCATCAAGCAGGCGGTGATTGCCAACATGGGCATCGCATTCCTGTCGGCACACACGGTCGGGCTCGAATTGCAGGCGGGGAAGCTGGCCGTGCTCGATATCGAGGGCTTTCCGGTGATGCTCAACTGGTACGTCGTGCATCGCAAGAACAAGCGGCTGCCGCCGGTGGCGCTGGCGTTCAAGCAGTTCCTGATGGAGGAAGGCGCCGGACTGATCCAGCGGATCACGGGTGTGGAAGGACTGATTCGCCTGGAAGCCTAGCCTTGGCAATCCATAAATGATTGATTATGGTTTGACGGCGAAACTTTAATTATCGTAAATCGTTCGCCGTCCCTATGCTTGTCTCAACCCCACCGCTACAGCGCATCGAGGAGACAAGCCATGAACCAGGTCCAGACTGACAGCCGCCCCGCAGCCATCACGGTCGGCACCGACAACCAGCCCATCCCACGCGAGACGCAGCTCGCGGCCTATAACGCCGCCTTTATCGAACTGGGCCTGCGTTTCCGCTGGGACGCCGACATGTACGAATGGCTGTGCGGCATCGAGTGCGAAAAGGCCCGCGTCGCCCGCTATATCGAAGAGCACCACGCCCACCTGCTCGCCGCCTATGATGCGGCCTTCCTCAGCGGGCTGATCTTCGAGAAGAAGAACGAGTACCTGCGCGCGGTCGGCCATCTGAACTGAGCGGTCCGATCGGTTACAGGCGAGGCGCAGTGGCGGCCTCGCCTTTTTAATTCCGGCGCGTACTGCCTGTCCGACACGGCATGAAACTAGCTTGCCATGACAGTGTCGCCGCGCCTGCGGCGCTTCCGCAGCAGCCGGCGCGGGCATGCGCCGCGCCCCTGCCACCACATGGAACCCGCTCGCCACCAATGCCGCACAGACATGCCGGCCGATGAAGCCGCCCGCGCCGGGCAGTACCATCCGACGGATGCGTCGACCATCCTGCGCCGCGCCGCGATTTCCGGGACCTGCGCCAGCGTGGTCTCCACCGGCATGCTCGCCCGTGGCGGCACCATTGATTGCGGCAGCGCGTTCGCGGCGGTCAATGCGGTCAGCCACTGGATCTGGGGCGAACGCGCCATGCATGCCAACCGGCCTTCGGTCCGGCATACCATGCTGGGCTACGTCATCCATCATGCGATGTCGGTGTTCTGGGCCGTGTTCTATGAAACCGCGGTGGCACGGCATCATGCACGCGGCGCCGCGGGCACCCTGGCGCTTGGCGGCCTTGGCGTGGCAGCCCTGGCCTGCCTGGTGGACCTGAAGTGTACGCCGCACCGCCTGACGCCCGGCTTCGAGCGGCGCCTGTCGCCGCGCATGCTGGCGCTGGTCTACCTGGCTTTCGGGCTGGCCCTGCCGCTGGGGTCGCTGCTGGTGCGGCACGCGGCGCGCAAGCAGTGAACCTGCAGCGCGCGCTGCTCATTGCGCCATGCCCGTGCGGGGCAGCCTGCAAGGAGCCGGGCACCGATTGCAGAACTTACGCGGTGCTCGGCGTCCGAAGCCATCCTCGGCGCGGCGCACCGCTGGGCAACCAGCAGTTCCTGGAAGGCTGGAAGAAGAGAACCAGCGGCGGCCGGCAAGCCGGCCACCCGGGGCGCAGCGATATCAGGCCTGTTCCTTGACCTGGCTCTCCAGTTCGACCAGCCGCTTCTTCAGCGCACGCTCTTCCTGGAAGCGCACGGTCTCGTCGCGAATCACGGCGACGATGCCGGTGATGGCGCCCGCGTCATCCTTGAGCAGCGCCACGGTAAAGGCGATCGACAGGCCCTTGCCGCCCTTGTCGACCGCGGGCACCTTGAGCAGGTCATGGCCGTAGCGCGTGATGCCGGTGGCCATGGTCTTGTCATAGCCCTCCCAATGGCGCCCGCGCAGCCGTTCCGGAATGATCAGGTCGAGCGACTGGCCCATGGCCTCGGCCTGGGTGTAGCCGAACATGCGCTCGGCGGCGGGATTCCACAGCGTGATGGCGCCCTTGGCGTCGGAGATGATGATGGCGTCGCCGATGGCGGACACCAGTTGCGCGTAGTCGATGGGTTCTGGCATGGAGATTCCCTTTCTGTCGGTCATTGCCGGTTGGGGTATGTTGCCACCAAGGTAGCGCGGCACGGGTCCACGCTGCAAGCAAAAACGCCGGGGCGGCGCAACTGGCGCGGCCCCGGCGTACGCCCCGGCACATGTGCCGGGCAGGCGGCGTCAGATCACCTGGGACTCGCGCAGGCGCTTGATGTCGTCCGCGCCGTAGCCCAGGCCGGCCAGTACTTCTTCGCTATGCTCGCCCAGCAGCGGCGAACCCGTGATTTCCGGCTTGAGGTCGGAGAACTTGATCGGGCTGCCCACCGTCAGGTAAGAACCGCGCTCCTTGTGCGGTACCTCGGTGATGCTGCCGCTGGCGCGCAGCGACGGATCGGCGGCGATCTCCTTCATCGACAGCACCGGCGAGCACGGGATGTCATGCTTGCGCAGGATGTCCACCGCTTCGTACTTGGTCTTGTCGGCAAGCCATTCCTCGATGGTGTTGAAGATATCGAAGATATGCGGCTGGCGTGCCTTGGCGGTGGCGTAGTTGGGATCGTCGATCCATTCCGGCTTGCCCAGCGCCTTGCAGATCGGCTCCCAGGCATGGCCCTGGATGGTGAAGTAGATGTAGGCGTTGGGATCGGTCTCCCAGCCCTTGCACTTCAGCACCCAGCCCGGCTGGCCGCCGCCGCCCGCGTTGCCGCCGCGCGGCACCACGTCGCTGAAGCTGCCATGCGGGTACTGCGGATACTCTTCCAGGAAGCCCAGGCGGTCCAGGCGCTGCTGGTCGCGCAGCTTGACGCGGCACAGGTTCAGCACGGCGTCCTGCATCGACACGGCCACCTTCTGGCCTTTGCCGGTCTTGTCGCGGCCGATCAGCGCAGTCAGGATGCCGATGGCGAGGTGCATGCCGGTGTTGGAGTCGCCCAGCGCCGCGGCGGACACCGTCGGCGGGCCATCCCAGAAGCCCGTGGTCGACGCCGCGCCGCCCGCGCACTGCGCCACATTCTCATAGACCTTCAGGTCTTCGTAGTGGTGGCCGTCGCTGAAGCCCTTGACCGAAGCCACGATCATCTTCGGATTCAGCTCGTTGATGCGTTCCCACGAGAAGCCCATGCGGTCCAGCGCGCCTGGCCCGAAGTTCTCGACCAGCACGTCCGATTCGCGGATCAGCTGCTCCAGGATCTTCTTGCCTTCCGGCTTCTTGGTGTCCAGCGTGAGCGAACGCTTGTTGCTGTTGAGCATGGTGAAGTACAGCGCGTCGACATCCGGGATGTCGCGCAGCTGCGTGCGCGTCACGTCGCCGGAACCGGGGCGCTCGACCTTGATCACGTCGGCGCCGAACCATGCCAGCAGCTGCGTGCACGCGGGGCCGGCCTGGACGTGCGTGAAGTCGATGATCTTGATGCCGTTGAGTGGGAGGTTCACTTTCGTTCTCCTATTGGATCAGAGGGGTGAAGTTCGGGTGAAATTCGGGCGAATTACTTCTTGGCCGAGCTTTGCGGATTCAGGTTGGTCAGGCGGCCGCTTTCGGTGCCGGCAGCCGGGTCAATGACGGCGTTGACCAGCGTGGGCTTGCCCGACCGCAGGGCTTCGTTCACCGCGGCTTCGAGTTCCGCTGGCGTGGTGACGTTGTGACCGACGCCGCCGAACGCTTCCATCATCTTGTCGTAGCGCGCTCCCGGGACGAACGTCGTGACCGCCGGATCCTTGCCGCCGGTCGGATTCACGTCGATGCCCTTGTAGACGCCGTTGTTGTTGAAAATGACGATGCAGACCGGCAGGTTGTAACGGCAGATCGTCTCGACTTCCATGCCCGAGAAACCGAATGCACTGTCACCGCACAGCGCCAGCACCGGCTTGCTGGTCTCGACCGCCGCGGCGACCGCGTAGCCCATGCCCACGCCCATCACGCCCCAGGTACCCACGTCCAGGCGCTTGCGCGGCTCGTACATGTCGATCACGGCACGGGCGTAGTCCAGCGTGTTGGCGCCTTCGTTGACAAACGAGATGCCCGGATTGGCCTTGACGACCTCCTTCAGCACGCCCAGCGCGCCGTGGAAGTTCATCGGCGACGCATCCCTGGCCTTGGCCAGGGTCTCGGCCATCTTCGCCAGGTTCGTGTCCCTGCGGTCGGCCACCGCGTTCAGCCAGTCGGCGCCCGGCTTGGCAAAGTCGTTGCCGACCTTGTCGAGGATTGCCGACACGCACGAACCGATGTCACCCACTACCGGCGCGGCGATGGCGACGTTGCTGTCCATCTCGGTCGCCGCGATGTCGATCTGGATGAATTGCTTCGGCTTGCCCCAGGTCTTGCCCTTGCCGTGCGACAGCAGCCAGTTCAGGCGGGCGCCGACCAGCAACACCACGTCGGCTTCAGCCAGCACATAGGAGCGCGCGGCCGAGGCCGATTGCGGGTGCGTATCGGGCAGCAGGCCCTTGGCCATCGACATCGGCAGGTACGGAATGCCGGTCTTCTCGACCAGGGTGCGGATATCCGCTTCGGCGCGTGCGTACGCGGCACCCTTGCCCAGCAGGATCAGCGGGCGCCTGGCGCTCTTCAGCAGCGCGACGGCACGGTCGACCGAGTCCGGTGCGGGCAGCTGGCGCGGGGCCGGATCCACCACCTTGATCAGCGACTTGCGGCCCTTCTCGGCTTCCATCGACTGGCCCAGCAGCTTGGCCGGCAGGTCCAGGTACACGCCGCCCGGACGGCCCGACACGGCGGCACGAATGGCACGCGCGATACCGACACCAATGTCTTCAGCGTGCAGCACGCGGAAGGCAGCCTTGGCGTGCGGACGGGCGATGGCCAGCTGGTCCATCTCTTCGTAGTCACCCTGCTGCAAATCGACGATCTCGCGCTCGCTCGAGCCGCTGATCAGAATCATCGGGAAGCAGTTGGTGGTCGCATGCGCCAGCGCCGTCAGCCCGTTCAGGAAACCGGGCGCAGACACGGTCAGGCAAACGCCCGGCTTTTGCGTGAGAAAGCCGGCAATCGCTGCGGCGTTGCCTGCGTTCTGCTCGTGACGGAAGCTGATGACGCGCATGCCGTTGGCCTGCGCCAGACGCGCCAGATCGGTGACCGGAATGCCGGGCAGGCCGTAGATGTTTTCGATGCCGTTCAGCTTGAGCGCGTCGATGACCAGATGAAAACCATCGGTTTGTGCCTGATGCTCTTCCGCGGTGTGACGCTGCAGCTCGTTTCCGACTTCTGCCATGGTTGCTTCCTTCTATGCAAATTGACTGGGGTTGGAATTCTTCTGTTTCAGGCTTCCGCGGTGGTGCTCTGGGCCCGCTTCGCTACGACTTCGGACATGCTTGGTCTCCTCGTTGGACTCGTGTTCGTGGTGCGCAGGGGCTGCCCCCCATGCTTCAAACGCTGCCGGTTCATTCGACCGGTCTTGATGACATACGGTATGTGATATATCATAGAACGGCAAGCTATTTTCCTACTCTGCGACGAACTTTCGTCAGTGCACTGCAGCAAACTACCGTCTATCTACGATCAAATCGGCGCAACTCCTTAATCCGTGCCTTTCATTCCCCCTTGGCACAGATGCAGGGGTCCATTCGCAACGCTAGTTGCACTTTGAATCCCCGGCTCAAGATATATCACATACCAATTCTTGAGGCACTTTGATGCGATCTGAAATGCCTTGCAAGGTCCTCAACTGGTCCAAAACCTGGCGCCTGGCGTTGCGGCACATGAATCCGTGGATTGATGCTAACTGAAGCTTAAATAGCCTTGGCTTAAAGTTTTTTATCGTATCTATTCATGACCATTTATATGTCGCGGAACTGGCATGAATTGGGGTGTGGGACGCCGTAGCGCCCCCTGTGGCATCCCGCCCCCCATGGAAAACCCCTACGCCGGCGTTTCCTCCAGCTGCCGCAGCAATGCATCGACACTGCCCTTGGCATCGCCAAACCACATCCGCGTGTTGTCCTTGTAGAACAGCGGGTTGTCGACTCCCGCGTAGCCCGCCGCCATGCTGCGCTTGGACACCACCACGGTCCTGGCCTTCCACACCTCCAGCACCGGCATGCCGGCAATCGGACTGGCGGGGTCTTCCAGCGCACCTGGGTTGACGATGTCGTTGGCGCCGACCACCAGCACCACGTCGGCCTTCTCGAAGTCGTCGTTGATCTCCTCCATTTCCAGCACGATGTCGTACGGCACCCTCGCCTCGGCAAGCAGCACGTTCATGTGCCCCGGCAAGCGTCCAGCCACCGGGTGGATGCCGAAGCGGACATTGACCTCCTGCGCGCGCAGCCGCCGCGCGATCTCGCTGATGGTGCCCTGGGCCTGCGCCACCGCCATGCCATAGCCCGGCACGATGATGACCTCGCTGGCATCCTTGAGCAGGCTGCTGACTTCCTCGCTCGACACCGGCAGCACCTCGCCCTGCTCGGCCGCCGCACCCTGCGCCTGCACCGCGCCGAAGCCGCCCAGGATCACTGACAGGAACTTGCGGTTCATTGCCTTGCACATGATGTAGCTGAGAATGGCGCCGCTCGACCCCACCAGCGCGCCGGTGATGATCAGCAGGTCGTTGCCCAGCATGAAGCCGGTCGCCGCGGCCGCCCAGCCGGAGTAGCTGTTCAGCATCGACACCACCACCGGCATGTCGGCGCCGCCGATTGCCAGCACCAGGTGGGCGCCGACCAGCAGCGCGATCACCGTCATCGCGGCCAGCGGCACCAGCCCCAACTGCGGGTCGGGCGCGCTGAGGAAGGCATAGCCCAGCCACACGCACACCACCAGCGCGCCGGCGTTGAGCACGTGGCGGCCCGGCAGCAGCATCGGCTTGCCGCCCATGGTGCCCTGCAGCTTGAGGAAGGCGATGATCGATCCGGTGAAGGTGACCGCGCCGATCAGGATGCCAAGGTAGGTCTCGACCTCATGGATCACCTTCTCCGCGCCCGCCAGCGTGGTCGGCTCCAGATAGTTGGCGTAGCCGACCAGCACCGCGGCCAGGCCGACGAAGCTGTGCAGCACCGCCACCAGCTGCGGCATCTGCGTCATCTCCACGCGCCTTGCCAGCACCGCGCCGGCGATGCCGCCCACCAGCATCGCGCCGATGATGATGGGAACGCCGTCGGGCGTTCCGGCCAGCACGGTGGTCACCACCGCGATCACCATGCCGGCGATGCCGAACAGGTTGCCGCGCCTGGCGGTGGCGGGATGGCTCAGCCCGCTCAGGCTGAGGATGAACAGCGCGCTGGCGCCAAGGTAAGCGATATTGCTGATTCCGGAAGGCATGGCTCGGTCTCCTTAGCCCTTTTGTACTTCGGCCTTGTGTTCAGTCGCGCTGGAACATCTTCAGCATGCGCTGCGTGACCAGGAAGCCGCCGGCGATGTTGATGGTCGCAACCAGCACCGCGCAACCCGCGATCACCGCAGTCAGCAGCGACGGCTTGCCCAGCTGCACCAGCGCCCCCACCACGATGATCCCGCTGATGGCATTGGTCACGCTCATCAGCGGCGTGTGCAGCGCGGCGGTGACGTTCCACACCACCTGGTAGCCGACGAAGATCGCCAGCACGAACACGGTGAAGTGCGCCATGAACGCAGGCGGCGCCACCGCCCCGAGGGCGAGCAGGGCAATTGCCGCAAGCGCCAGCGCGGCCAGCGTCACGCCGGTGCGGTTGCGCGGCGGGGCCGCGACCGCCTCCACCGGCGCTGCGGCCGGCGCCTGCTGCTGCGGTATCGCCACCGTCAGCGGCGGCGGCGGCCAGGTCACCGCGCCCTGGTGCTGCACCGTGGCGCCGCGGATCATCTCGTCGTCCATGTTGACCACGAGCTGGCCATCCTTGCCCGGCGTCAGCTCGGTCAGCAGGTGGCGGATATTGGTGGCGTAGAGCTGGCTCGACTGCGCCGCCATGCGGCTGGGCAGGTCGGTATAGCCGATGATGGTCACGCCATCGCGGCGCACGCTTTCGCCAGGCACGGTCAGCACGCAGTTGCCGCCCTGCTCGGCGGCAAGGTCCACCACCACGCTGCCAGAGCGCATGAGCCCGACGGTCCCGGCTTCCAGCAGCTTCGGCGCCGGCTTGCCCGGGATCAGCGCGGTGGTGATGATGATGTCCACCTCGCGCGCCTGCTCGGCGAAGAGGCGCATTTCCGCCTCGATGAAGGCGGGACTCATCTCCTTGGCATAGCCGCCGCTGCCGCTGCCGTCCTCTTCGATCTCGACGGTCAGGAACTCGGCGCCCAGGCTCTCGATCTGCTGGCGCACCACCGGCCGTGTATCGAAGGCGCGCACCACCGCGCCCAGGCTGCGCGCCGCGCCGATCGCCGCCAGCCCCGCCACGCCCGCGCCGATCACCAGCACGCGCGCCGGCGGGATCTTGCCCGCGGCGGTGATCTGGCCGGCAAAGGGCCGGCCGAAGGCATGCGCGGCTTCGATCACCGCGCGGTAGCCCGCCATGTTGGCCATGGAGCTGAGCGCATCCAGCTTCTGCGCGCGCGAGATGCGCGGCACGCAGTCCATCGCCAGCACCGTCGCGCCGCGCTGCGCCAGCCGCTCCAGCATCGGCATCTGCTGCGCCGGCCAGACAAAGCCGATCAGCGTGGCATGCTTCTTCAGCAGCGCCGCCTCTTCCACGCCCAGGCTGGGGTGGACCTGCGGCGGGCGCACCTTGACCACCACGTCGACCGAAGCCCACAGGCTCGCCGCATCGACGATGGCGGCGCCGGCGGCGCGGTAGTCATCGTCGGAGAACGACGCCTCCTGGCCCGCGCCGGTCTCTACCGCGACCTGGTAGCCGAGCTTGAGCAGTTCCTTGACCGAGTCCGGGGTGGCGGCAACGCGCCGCTCGCCCGGGTGGACCTCGCGGGGCACACCGATCGTCATTGGCATGGCATTCACCGTATCGAGTTGGGTTGGGTCGGCATGAGTCGCGCTCAGCCGCGCACGTGGTTGACCAGCGAGCCGATGCCCGCGATCGACACCTCCACCACGGCGCCGTCCTTCATCGACCCCACGCCCAGCGAGGTGCCGACGGCAATCACGTCACCGGGCATCAGCGTCAGATCCTGCGAAATACGGCTGACCTGCTCTTCCGGCGAGAAGATCATGTCCGACAGCGGGTAGTTCTGCCGCTCCACGCCATCGAGCCGTGTCACCACGCTGGCGCCGCGCCAGTCAAAGCCGGTGACGATGGCCGGGCCGATGCAGCCGAAGGTGTCGAAGCCCTTGGCGCGCGTCCATTGCGGGAAACTGGGATCGGCGGTGATCAGCTCGGCCGCGGTCACGTCGTTGACGATGGTGTAGCCGAAGATATGGGCGCCAGCCTCTGCCACCGACACGTTGCGTGCCTTCTTGCCGATGACGATGCCAAGCTCGCCCTCGTAGACAATCTTGCCGTCGTAGCTCTTGGGGCGCTGCACGGCGTCGTTGGGGCCGGCCAGCGACGATGCCGGCTTGATCAGGAACAGCGGGTGCGTCGGCACCGGCTTCTCCAGCTTGCGCGCGAGCGCGTGGAAGTTGTTCCACAGCGCCACCACCTTGCCGGGCTCGCAGGGCGCGACCAGCGCCAGCGCGGCGCGCTCATGCACGGCGCCCGTGGGCTCGGGATGGTTGAAGCCGTCGCGGTCGTATTCGACCACGCGATTCTGGTCAGGGCCATCGAGGCGGCCATGGCCGATGCTGCCGTCGGCGCGGCGAAAGCGTATCCAGGTTTGCACGGCAATGCTCCTTGCGCAGGCACAGGCGGGCCTGCCTGCGTCAATGTCAGTTGCAGGATGTCAGGAAGGAAAAGCGTGGAAGGCAGTGGAACGTTGGCCCGTCGTTCCCGCCTTCGCGGGAACGACGACAGGACGCGCAGTACAGCGCCCTAGCGCATGCTAAGGCTCGCTAACGCACCGTAACGCACCACCACAACGCACCACCACGCGCCGTTGCGCGCGCCTCATACCGCCCCGGCCAGCTTCATCGCCGAGATCTGCGCTGGCGTGCGGCCCAGCCATTCGAGGATCTCATCGGTATGCTCGCCCAGCAGCGGCGAGCGCTCCACCTGCACCGGCGATGCCGACATCGTGATCGGGCAGCCCAGCTGCACGTAGTTGCCGCGCTGCGGATGCTCCAGCTCGACCAGGTAGCCGCGCTGGTACAGCGACTGGTCCTCGATCAGGTCTTTCATCGACAGGATCGGGCCGCACGGCACATCCACCTCATTGAGCGCGGCCATCACGTCGAACTTGCTGACCTTGCTGGTCCACTTCTCGATCACGGCGAAGCAATCGGCGAGGTGCTTGAGGCGCGCTTCCGGCGTGGCGTAGTCCGGGTTGGTGATCAGGTCCTCGCGGCCGCACAGGCGCATCAGCGGCTCCCAGCCCTGGGGCTGGATGATGACGTAGACGTAGTCGTTGGGGCCGCCCGGCGCGCAGCGCAGCGCCGCGCCTGGCTGGCCGCCACCAGAGGCATTGCCTGCGCGCGGCACGTGGTCGCCGAACTCCTGGTTGGGATATTCGCGCAGCGGGCCGTTGTCCAGGCGCTGCTGGTCGCGCAGCTTGACGCGGCACAGATTCAGTACCGCATCCTGCATCGCCACCTCCACGCGCTGGCCGCGGCCGGTGTGCTCGCGGTGCAGCAGCGCGGCCAGGATGCCGACCACGCAATGGATGCCAGTGCCCGAGTCGCCGATCTGCGCGCCGGTCACGGTCGGCACGCCTTCGGCATCGCCGGTGGTCGAGGCGGAGCCGCCCATGCACTGCGCCACGTTCTCGTACGCCTTGCAGTCGGCGTACGGCCCCGGGCCGAAGCCCTTGATCGAGGCATAGACCAGCCGCGGGTTCAGGTCCTGCAGGTGCTCCCAGTCGAAGCCGGCGCGCGCGAGCACGCCGGGCCCGAAGTTCTCGATCAGCACGTCACAGCGCTGTACCAGGTCTTCGAGCAGCGCCTTGCCTTCAGGCGTCTTCATGTTCAGCGTCAGGCTGCGCTTGTTGGAGTTGAGCATGGTGAAGTACAGGCTGTCGGCGTTGGGCACGTCGCGCAGCTGGCTGCGGGTAATGTCGCCGCGGCCGGGCATCTCCACCTTGATCACGTCCGCACCCAGCCACGCCATCAACTGCGTGGCCGAGGGGCCTGCCTGGACGTGGGTCATGTCCAGGATGCGAACACCTTGCAGTGCCTTGGTTTCCATTGCGAAAGTCTCCTTTTAACCGCTGATTTTGTCGCTCCTGATGACATACGGTATGTGATATATCAGAAGAGAGCAAGAGGAGTTTGGCAAGTGCAACGGAAATATCGACGATGCGGCGCAGCATATGCGGAGAAAGAGACACTTGATACAGACGATGTCGCAGTCACCAGGCGCTTGATTCTCACATTGATATATCACATACCATTTGGCGAAATGCATCGACGCCAGCACGTAACAAAAACGGCGGACCGAAGTCCGCCGTTTTGCCCTGCACTGCTCGCCTCAGTCGAGGAAATCGCAGTGCTTCTCCACGTAGTCCGCCAGGTCCAGCGAGTGCTGACGCACCAGCCGCTCGGCCAGTTCGGTATCGCGCTTCTCCAGCGCTTCGATGATGCGCAGGTGATCCACGATCGACCTTGCCGCGCGGTCGCTCTGCGAGATCGTCATCTTCCGGATCGCGCGCACATGGATAAAGATATTGCGGATCGTGTCCATGATGATCTGCGACCTGGACAACTGGACGATCGCCTGGTGGAACGCGATATTGGCGTCGGAATACTCCTCGATATGTTCCGCCGGCGTGGAATCGCGGAAGCTGTCGAACATGCGGCGCAGCTGGGCGATTTCCTGGTCGGTGGCATTCTGCGTGGCAAGGCGCGCCGCCATGCTCTCCAGCGCCGCCCACATCTGGATCATCTCTACGATCTCGCGCTTGGTCTTGCGCATGATGTAGATGCCCCGGCGCGGCACGGTGCGCAGGAAGCCTTCCTGCTCCAGCAGCGTCATGGCTTCGCGGATCGGCGTGCGGCTGACGCCCATGGCTTCGCTCAGCACCCTTTCGTCGAGCCGGATCTCATCGTGCGACTGGTAGATATCGGCGTCGGCGATGGCCTGCCGCAGCATGGCATAGGCCTGGTCGCGCAGGCTGGCGCCCGCGTTGATCGGTTGCACGGACAAGGTCAGCCCGTTGGGCTGGACAATGGATTGTGGTTGCGCAGACATGGAATAGGCTCGTGTGAGACCGGTGGCGCGGCGGCCGGAATGGCTGCCCGCCACATTTCCGCACAGCTTAGCAAAACGCTCGACTCATTACGAAAATGCATCAAGCAATACGTTGCGGTCATGCATCGGCACCGTCAGCGTGCGCGGTCTATCGTATATGGTATATCACAATCGTCTTGCCATTTCTTGCCCAAAAGCGGGGCAGGCGCAACATTGAGGCGGCCCTCTCGGCGGGAGGGCCAAAACTCTTGCCCTCTCCCGCCCGCCATCCACTGCCGCCGGCGGCTACGCGGCGAGCTTGGCCATCGAGTCACGCTGCTTGATCAAACCCAGCACCGCGTCACACATTGGCGTCGGTTGCCCGACCAACCGGCCCATTTCCTGCACCACCGTGAGCAACGGATCGATTTCCATGGCGCGCCCCGCCTCCAGGTCCTGCAACATCGAAGTCTTGTGCGCTCCCACCGCTCCCGCGCCGTCGATGCGCCGCTCGACGTCGACGCGGAACTTGACCCCGAAGCGCTCGGCAATGCCCTGCGCCTCCACCATCATCTGGCGCGATAGTGCGCGCGTGGCAGGATCCGAGGTAATGACATCGAGCGTGGCATGGGTCAGCGCGCTGATCGGGTTAAAGCAAAGGTTGCCCCACAGCTTCAGCCAGATCTCGTCGCGGATGTTGTCGCGCACCGGCGCCTCCAGGTCAGCCGCCATCATCAGCTCGCTGAGCCGGGTCACGCGGGTTGAACGGCTGCCATCCGGCTCGCCCAGCGGAAATTTCTTGCCATACACATGCTTGATCACGCCGGGCGCGACGATTTCGGCAGCAGGATAGACCACGCAGCCGATCGCGCGCTCCGGCCCGAAGCCACGCCATTGCCGGCCGCCCGGGTCGACGCTTTCCAGCGTCGACCCCGCCAGCTCGCCGCCGTGCTTGTGGAAATACCAGTAAGGAATGCCATTGACGCCGGTCACGATCGCGGTCTCCGGACCCAGCAGCGGCTGGATCAGGTCTACCACGCCCGGCACCGAATGCGCCTTCAGCGTAATGAAGACATAGTCCTGTGGCCCCAGCTCGCGCGGATCGCTGGTGCAACGCACCCGCGCCGCACGCTCCTCGCCGTCGATCAGCAGCCGGACCCCGTGTTCCTGCATCGCCGCCAGGTGCGGGCCGCGCGCGACGAAGCTGACATCGGCTCCCGCGCGTGCCAGCTGCGCCCCGACATAGCCCCCGATGGCACCTGCGCCGTAGATACACACTTTCATTTGCTGTCTCCTTGATGGCTCGATTGGATCTTTTGATATATCACATACTATATTCCACTAAGACGCAAAACAACCTTTATCTTTGCGGACACATTCAGGCAAGCGGCGCTGCGCTAACATGAAGCTTCGTGCGCCTGGAACGATGCCCGGGCGCCGGTTGCTTACTGACACCGGAGCCCACTGATGGAATCGTCGCTGGCATTGCTGCAGGACCCCGCCGCCTGGGCGGCGCTCGCCACGCTGGTGGCCATGGAAATCGTGCTGGGGATCGATAACCTCATCTTCATTTCGATCCTGACCAACAAGCTGCCCGCAGAGATGCGCGAGAAGGCGCGCAAGGTCGGCATCACCCTGGCGCTGCTGATGCGTCTCGGCCTGCTGGCCACCATCGCCGTCATCGTCAAGCTGACCGAGCCGGTCTTCACAATCCTTGGCCAGGGGCTGTCGTGGCGCGACATGATCCTCATCGCCGGCGGCGCCTTCCTGGTGTGGAAGGCGACCCGCGAGATCCATCACCACGTCACCGCGGGCGAGGAAGGCGAAGACAATGGCACCGGCAAGGTGGCGCACAGCTTTGCCGCCGCGATCGGCCAGATCCTGGTGCTCGACCTGGTGTTTTCGATCGACAGCATCATCACGGCGGTCGGCATGACCGAGCATGTCCAGATCATGTTCGTCGCGGTGATCGCCGCGGTGATGGCGATGCTGTTCGCCGCCACGCCGCTGGCCAACTTCATCAACCGCAACCCGACCATCGTGATGCTGGCGCTGGCCTTCCTGATGATGATCGGCATGACGCTGATCGCCGAAGGGCTCGGCACTCATGTGCCGAAGGGCTATATCTATACGGCGATGGCGTTCTCGGCCGCGGTGGAAGGGCTGAACATGCTGGCGCGGCAGCGGCGCCACGCGCGTCGCACGCGCGGCGAGGCGCATTGAGCGCAGCGGCGGCAGAATGTGACACATGTGCCGCCGCGGGCTGTAACAGACGGTATCCGAACTTTTCCCGGGAAACGCCGTCTCTTAGAGTTCTGCTCAACCCATGGACAAGGAAAGGACGCTTTCGCCACATGATGAACCGCCGAACCCTGCTGGTCTCCGCCACCGCCTCCGCCGCCCTGGCCGCGCTGGGCATTACCCCATCGGTGCTGGCAGCCAGCCGGATCAAGCTCGGCGAAGCCCAGCCCTTCGGCTTCGACGCCCTGATCGAGCGCGCGCGCGCGCTCGCTGCCAAGCCCTACGTGCCCCCGCCCTCGCCGCCTGCCGACGTGCTGTCGCGCATCGACTACGATGCCCATGGCAAGATCCGGTTCCGCACCGACGACGCACTGTTTGCCAAGGGTCCGGGCCAGTTCCCGGTCACCTTCTTCCACCTCGGGACCTACTTCCGCACCCCGGTGCGCATGCATGTGATCGAGCGCGGCAAGGACGGCGCCGGCCGCGCCCGCGAGATCGTCTATGACGATGCCTATTTCGACATGCCCGCCGACAGCCCCGCGCATAAGTTGCCGCCGGGCAGCGGCTTCGCCGGCTTCCGTTTCCAGGAAAGCCGCCTCGGCGACCAGAAGACGCGCGACTGGCGCAAGAACGACTGGGTCGCCTTCCTGGGCGCCTCCTACTTCCGCGCCATCGGCGACCTGTACCAGTACGGGCTGTCGGCGCGCGGCATCGCCATCGACGTGGCCGAAGCCGGAAAGCCCGAGGAATTCCCGGCGTTCACCCATTTCTGGTTCGAGACCCCGGAAGGCAACGGCGATACCGTCACGGTCTACGCCCTGCTAGACGGCCCCAGCATCTCTGGCGCCTACCGCTTCGTGATGCAGCGCGCCAAGGCCGTGATCATGGATGTGGAATGCGCGCTGTTCCTGCGCAAGGACGTGGCGCGGCTGGGACTGGCACCGCTGACCTCGATGTACTGGTTCTCGGAAAGCATCAAGGGAATCGCCGACTGGCGTCCGGAAGTCCATGACTCCGACGGCCTGGCCATCTGGAACGGCGCCGGCGAGCATATCTGGCGCCCGCTCAACAACCCGCCCCAGACCACGGCATCGGCATTCTCCGACGACAACCCCAAGGGGTTCGGCCTGCTGCAGCGCGACCGCCTGTTCGACCACTACCAGGACGGCGTCAACTACGAACGGCGCCCGAGCCTGTGGGTCGAGCCGCGCGACGGCTGGGGCGCCGGTGCCGTGCAACTGGTCGAGCTGCGCACCGACGACGAGATCCACGACAACATCGTCGCCATGTGGGTCCCCAAGGCTCCCGCCAAGGCCGGCGCCACCTACCGCCTGCGCTATCGCCTGCACTGGCAGGCCGACGAACCGAACCCGTCGCCGCTGGCGCGCTGCGTGGCCACGCGCCTGGGCAACGGCGGCCAGCCCGGGCAGCCGCGGCCCAAGGGCGTGCGCAAGTTCATGGTCGAGTTCAAGGGCGCGCCGCTGGAAAAACTGCCGTTCGGCGTCAAGCCCGAAGCGGTGCTGACGGCTTCGCGCGGCACCTTCTCCTATGTCTTCACCGAAGCCGTGCCCAACAACGTGCCCGGCCACTGGCGCGCCCAGTTCGACCTGGCCACCGACGGCAAGGGGCCGGTCGACATCCGCCTGTTCCTGCGCCTGGACGGCAAGCCGCTGTCCGAGACGTGGCTGTACCAGTACCACCCTCCCCAGGCATAACCCTGCCCCGGGCGCAGCCGGCAGCCGGCGCCGCTTTGCAGGATATTGCGACGCCGTGATGTCAGGCGCGCTTGAGCGGGTATGATGGCTGGCTACGACAGTCAAACCGCACCAGTCAGCCTCACATGATTTCTCAAGAGTTTGCCGGTGCCGCCGACGGCGGCCAGGCTGCATCGCTCCCGCGCTCGGAGCGCGCCTACCAGCAACTGCGCGCCGCCATCCAGGCGGGGCAGCTATCTCCCGGCACCCGGCTGCGCGAAGTGGAACTGGCCGAATCGCTGGGGTTGTCGCGCACGCCGGTGCGCGAAGCGCTGTCGCGGCTGGAATCGGAAGGCCTGGTGGTCAACGAGCCCAACCGGGGCATGATGGTGACCCAGCTCGACGCCAGCATGGTCAGCGAGCTGTATGTGATGCGCGAGGTGCTGGAAGGCACCGCCGCGGCCCTGGCCGCGCGCCATGCCACCGATGTGGAGATTTCGCTGCTGCGCGATATCGTCGAGCGCGACCTGGCGTTCGCCGACGATCCGGACCGGCTGGCGCAAAACAACCGGCTGTTCCACGAAACCCTCCACCGCTGCGCCCACAACCGCTACCTGCTGAAAAACCTGCGGTCGCTGCACGAATCAATGGCGTTGCTGGGACGCACCACGCTGGCGGTGCCCGGCCGCGCACGAAGCTCCTATGAAGAGCACACCGCCCTGGTCGAAGCGCTGGAAAAACGTGATCCGGCGCAGGCCGAGCAGATCGCGCGGCGCCATATCCAGCAGGCCTACAAGGTGAGGCTGTCGCTATGGATCCAGGAGCAGTCCGGCAGCTAAGCCTCCGGGCCAGGGCGCTCAGGCAGCCGCCTGCGCCCGCGCCGTACGCAGCGTGCCGACGCTCAGCACAGCCAGGGCAAGCAGGATCAACACCACCGCGTACAGCGTCTGCGGTGCGATCTGCTCCCCGCCCAGCCACGCACCCATCGCCAGCGCCACCGGCGGATTGACGTAGACATAGCTCGTCGACAGCGTCTGGCTGACCGTCGCCACCAGGTACATATAGGCAGAGAACGCCACCAGCGAACCCGCCACCACCAGGTAGACCCAGGCCCAGCCGGCCTGCTCGCTGATCGACGACAGCGACGCCGGCCACGGCTCCTGCCGCAGCGCCGACAGCACCATCAGCACCACCCCGCCGATCAGCATCTCCATGGCGAAGGCCGCCGCGCCCTGTGGCAACTCGAGGCGCCGCACCAGTTGCGAGCCGAACGACCAGCTCGCCACCGCCAGCATCAGCGCCACCACGCCACCCGTGCTGACGCGGAATTCGGCCCCGGCGGTCAGCACCAGGATGCCCGCGCTGCCGATTGCAATCGCCACATATTCATACCACTTTGGCCGCTGGCCGAAGCAGGCTGCCCAGATCAGCGCAAAGATCGGCATCGAGCCGATCATGACCGTCGTCGCGCCCGACGAGATGGTCTGCTCGGCAATCGCGGTCAATCCCATGCCGCCTACCAGCAGGAACAGCGCCGGCACCGCGCAGTTGCGCAGCAGCCGCCACTGCGGCATGGGCGTGCCGCGCCAGGCCAGCCAGGCGGTCAACAGCAGGCCCGCGCAGAGAAAGCGCGTACCCGTCATGAACAACGGCGGAAAGCTCTCCAGCGTAAAGCGGATCGCCAGATAGGTCGTACCCCAGACCACGTAAGTGATCAGCAGGCAAATGAGGACGAGCGGCGGCATGGTCGCGGAAGGTTCTGCAAAGGCATCCAAGATAGCCTCCGGCGTCGCCGCGACAAAACGAAAAGGTCTGGCAAGCCTTGTCAAAGTTGCTCACAAGGCATATCGACCTGCAGGTGACCTGCCGATGGGGCAAACGAGCAGGCAAAACAAAACCGGCCGCGTCTTGCCCGTGGCGGGCGCGCATCTGGCCGGTTCTACAACGCAGCCACCAAGGGCCGCAGGTACTGCAATACCGCTGGTAACTGCTTAGCCGTTGGCGTAAACCACCTTGGCCTTGCGGGCTTGCGACTGCAGGCGGGCGATGACTTCCTGCACTGCGGCGATGACGCGCTTGGCGTCTTGCACGAAGCCCAGGCTTTGCTTGCCCAGCTCATGCTCGATGAGGTCACGTTCCAGTTGATCGGTCAGCTTGATATCGGATTGGGTGTTCATGGTTTCCTTCCTTTCAGGGGTTACCCTTATGGGGTTTTCCCGAATTGTAGCAAAGGAATTGTCGCGTTGCAGCATTAGGTGATAGTACGTATGCGGGAAAGCAACGGTACAAAGCCGGAAAAAAACCTTTCCGATAAGCATAAAGAGCCGAAACGGCCACTTTATGGCCCACTTCCCAGGGTGCATGCCCCGCGTGCTCCGCGCTTGTGCGCCCTCCTCTCATCGCACTCGATTTCACTTGCGGGAAAAGCGGCAGAAATTGTCAATAAATGGGCAGGCTCGGGTAGTGGCGAACGACGCCCGCGGCGCTACGATCAGGAGACGTTCAGACCGCTGGCGGCTTACGCCAGCTTACTCAATGCATCTCTTCATCGGCTTGGACGGCCGCGATGGCGTTTGGCACGCTATCCGTGCCGCGCTATTCAAGAGAGCCGATCCAGTTAACGCGCTCAGCGCGACATCTTGACGGGCGAAGCTGCGACGCGGCTCTACGGCCTCAACTCCAGCGAACCACATCTATATTCTCCAAACCCTTAAAGGCGTTCGACATGGCAATCAAGACAGTAGGCATCGTTGGTGCCGGCACCATGGGCAATGGCATCGCCCAGGCCTGCGCGGTAGTGGGACTGAACGTGGTGATGGTCGACATCAGCGACGCCGCCGTGCAGAAGGGCGTGGCCACCGTGTCGGGCAGCCTGGACCGGCTGATCAAGAAGGAAAAGCTGACCGAGGCGCAGAAGGCCGACGCGCTGGCGCGCCTTAAGGGCAGCACCTCGTATGACGACCTGAAGGCCACCGACATCGTGATCGAGGCCGCCACCGAGAACTACGACCTGAAGGTCAAGATCCTCAAGCAGATCGACGGCATCGTCGGCGAGAACGTGATCATCGCGTCCAACACCTCGTCGATCTCGATCACCAAGCTGGCCGCGGTGACCTCGCGCGCCGACCGCTTTATCGGCATGCACTTCTTCAACCCGGTGCCGGTGATGACCCTGGTCGAACTGATCCGCGGTTTGCAGACCAGCGACGCCACCCACGGCGCCGTGGAAGCACTGGCGAAGGCACTGGGCAAGTACCCGATCACGGTCAGGAACAGTCCGGGCTTCGTCGTCAACCGCATCCTGTGCCCGATGATCAATGAAGCCTTCTGCGTGCTGGGCGAAGGCCTGGCGTCGCCGGAAGAGATCGACGAGGGCATGAAGCTGGGCTGCAACCACCCGATCGGGCCGCTGGCGCTGGCCGACATGATCGGCCTGGACACCATGCTGGCGGTGATGGAAGTGCTGTACACCGAATTCGCCGATCCGAAGTACCGTCCGGCCATGCTGATGCGTGAGATGGTGGCCGCCGGCTACCTGGGCCGCAAGACTGGCCGGGGCGTGTACATCTACAGCAAGTAATCGTTACTTGCCCCCCCTCTACCGGAGATACAAAGCATGACGCGTGAAGTCGTAGTGGTGAGCGGTGCCCGTACCGCGATCGGAACCTTTGGCGGCAGCCTGAAGGACGTGGCGCCGGCCGAGCTGGGTGCACTGGTCGTGCGCGAGGCGCTGGCCCGCGCGCAGGTGTCCGGCGACGACGTCGGCCACGTGGTGTTCGGCAACGTGATCCAGACCGAGCCGCGCGACATGTACCTGGGCCGCGTCGCCGCGGTCAACGGCGGCGTCTCGATCAACGCGCCCGCGCTGACCGTGAACCGCCTGTGCGGCTCCGGCCTGCAGGCCATCGTCAGCGCCGCGCAGACCATCCTGCTGGGC